>Ga0214923_10003939_pt1 | contig 18338 bp, 14 predicted proteins | sample LL1510_MetaG_FD_177993 | JGI IMG/M metagenome (GOLD analysis project Ga0214923, IMG submission 177993) | Freshwater microbial communities from Lake Lanier, Atlanta, Georgia, United States - LL-1510 | ecosystem: Environmental > Aquatic > Freshwater > Lake | place: USA: Georgia | collected... | reverse complement strand
GCTGCGCTGGCAGTTGGCGAAACCTCGGCCGCCCGGCTGAAGGCAGAACCAGGGGCTGCTGCCCGCGAACTTCGGGACTTCGACGACGCTTGGTATTTGAAGCGCGGCCGACCACTGTCGCTTCCGGGAGCTGAGGCACTGCCGGTTCCCGGCTTGGTTGAAATCGGCGAACGCGAACTTGAGCTGCACCCTGCCGATGGCCACACATCAGACGGAATGGCAGTGTTCGCCCGCTGGTGCAGCGTTCTGGCAGTCGGCGATTACATCTCGCCAGTTGAGATCCCGATGATCAGTGAGGGCGGGTCTCTCCCCGCCTACAGAGCGACGCTGCTCAGGCTGCGCGAGCTTGTCGCCGACGCTCGAGTGGTCGTGCCAGGCCACGGCGAAATGCTCGACCCACAAAGAGCCGCAGCAATCATCGGTGAAGACCTCGCCTACCTCGAGGCTCTTGAATCGCAAGGCGCCGCAGCTCAACTGCCGCTTGCGCGACGCAGCGTTGAACAGCGCCGCATTCATGCTGAGAACGTGGTCCGGATCAATCCAAACGCAGACTGATGCGGAACGCCTCAGTCGTGACGCAGTACTGAAGCCTCGCAGTGACATCATTGAGGAAAGCCCAAACGCAGCCTGATGCGGACGCTGTCGCCGCGGTTGCGAGCAACCCCAAGCCGCCGTTACGATTCGTGGCAATGAAACTAACGATCAGTCTTTGTCTTGCAATCGCGACGCTCTCGGTGGCGCAACCTGCCACGGCTGCAGCACCGCAGTTGAGCTACGTAACGGCCGGTCACGCGCTGGCCTACCAACTGCTGCTCAAGGGGCTGCCCGTAGCCAAACGCCTGCCAGATGTGAAGTGCGCCACCTATGTGCTCGTGAGGTATTCGCCAACGCTGTTGCGTGGCCGGTTCTACGCTGACGACTGCAAAGGCAAGGGCTTTGTCGTGCCGGTCGCAGCGAAGATGGACGGCAAGAAGGTCATTGGCTGGGCTGGACAGCCATGCAATACGACCGGCCCCACCCGCAAGGCTGGCGGCAGACCAGACCCATCGTGTGATCTGACCTCGTTCCCCTGGTAAATCACCTGTCGCCGGGCGAATACCGGCTGTGTAGGCCGATGCACGGCGGAAGAGGCGTTCCGGGCGTACATCAGTAGGTCAAAGCTGCGACAGAGCCGGGGATCAAGTAGTATCTCGCGCCATGAGCAAGCGAGCTTTGATCACGGGAATCACCGGGCAAGACGGGTCCTATCTGGCGGAACTCCTCCTCTCAAAGGGATATGAAGTACACGGAATGGTAAGGCGATCCTCGACAGAGCGGTTTGACCGAATCGAGGACATCAAGCATCTCGTGGAACTCCATCAGGGCGACCTGCTTGACCAAAGGTCCTTGGTTGACGCAGTTCGGGCTTCAAACCCTGACGAGATCTACAATCTTGCAGCGATGAGCTTCGTAGGCACATCGTGGACCCAGCCCACCCTTACAGCTGACTTCACCGGAACTGGGGTCACGCGGCTTCTTGAGGCCGCGCGGGAAACAAAGCCGGATGCCCGCTTTTACCAAGCTTCCTCCAGCGAGGTCTTCGGGAAGGTGAGGGAAGTTCCCCAAACGGAAGACACACCCTTTTACCCACGATCGCCTTACGGCGCATCAAAAGCTTACGGTCATTACATAACTGTGAACTACCGGGAGTCTTACGGGATGCATGCCTCGAGTGGCATCCTCTTCAATCACGAGAGTCCACGGAGAGGCCTCGAGTTCGTCACCAGAAAGATCACCTGGCACGCAGCCGCAATTAAGCTGGGCCTCACAGACCAACTTCGCCTTGGAAACCTCGATGCCGAGCGTGACTGGGGCTACGCGAAGGACTATGTGGTCGCTATGTGGGCCATGCTTCAGCAAGACCAACCAGATGACTTCGTCATTGCGACTAACACCACCCACTCCGTCCGCGAGTGCGTCGAAATTGCGTTCGACGAAGCAGGCTTGGGGAGCTGGGAGGACTACGTAGTCATTGACCAACGATTCGTGCGTCCGGCTGAGGTCGACCAGCTAATTGGCGATTTCTCCAAGGCAACCCGAGTTCTTGGTTGGGAGCCCGACACTTCGTTTGAGGAGCTTATTCGGCTGATGACTCGAGCCGACTTGGAGTTGCTCTCTAAGTAGCCGTGGCGGCAGCCAGATCGGACGCCACCATTTCCTCAATCAGCTGATCGAAAGAGACTTGGGGTGTCCACCCCAGCGATTGTCTTGCCTTCGTGGAATCACCGGTCATCGGAACCGCTTCCTTCCGCCGTTGGAACTGGGCCGATGTTTTCAGGTATCTGGCGCTATCTAGGCCTACGCTGCGGAAACCTGCATCAACGAGATCTTGAACTGAATGCCCAACGCCAGATGCCAGAATGTAATCGTCAGGACGATCAGCCTCAATCGCCAAGATCGCTCCCGCCATGATGTCTCGGGCATGAGACCAGTCACGTACCGTTCCCAGATCTCCTAGCTCAAGCTGATCCTGCTTCCCGGCCTTGATCGCTGCAACCCCAAGCGACACCTTCCGCGGGAGGAATCGCTCCGGGCGTCGCGGTGACTCGTGATTGAAAAGGATTCCATTCACTACGAATTGCCCATGATGTTCTCTCATGGCCCTCGCCAGACCAAACGCAGCCAACTTCGCAACTCCGTAGGGAGATGTCGGGTTCTTTGGACTCGATTCCGTCTGAGGGCTCTCGGTCGTATCACCGAAGATTTCGGCTGAACTCGCGAGGAAGACTCGTGGCTTCGAAGCGGCATGTCTTGCGGCAGTCAGAATCACGGATGTCGCTTCCGGGATCAGCTTGAGAACCGTCGTCGGGTCCTCCCAAGACTCGGGTACGAAGGTTGGCGCTGCAAGATGGTAGATCTCCATCGGCTGAACTCTCTTGATAACTGCCTCGAGCCCAGCGTGGTCGCCAAGATCACAGGGGATCAGATCAACGTCTGATGGCAAGTAATCAGATACGTTGCTGCCCGGCCGCACGGTGCCGACGACCCTCCTCCCCTGAGCAAGCAGGAGCTCAGCAAGATAGCTCCCGTCCTGCCCGGATACCCCAGTGACCAAAGCCTTAGAGGGTTTCAAGCGGGGATCCTATGGTCCGGTCTGTTTGCCAGCAAGACAGCAAGCATAGCGCCCATAATTCCCACCCGCCTAACCCCCATCGGCGAATCAGCCCGCTTCCGATTACTCATTGGCGTTCGGTTACAGATGGCACTTCCGGCTCACCGTCAAGTGGAAGTCTCAGAAGCAGATCTCGGGCGCGTTCGCTCTTGAACGAGAACCCAAGTGAGCGGTAGAGGGCAAGGGCCGACTGGTTCGCCTCGCTTACGTCGAGTTCAAGCCTTCGACAGCCACGGCGCCTCGCGAAACCAGCTGCTGCGATGACGACGGCTTTCCCCATTCCAGACCTGCGTGCGGTGGGCTCCACATACAGGTCCTCAAGCCAGCAGTCGGTCGCGGCATGCCAAATACCAAACCGATATCGGAGCTGGCAAACCGCCTGGGGAGGCGAGTCATCGTCGACTGCGCCCAGCAGAAACTCGGTGTCGACATTCTCGATCAGCTTTTCGACACCAGCAAGGAAGGCGTTTTCTGAAGGCCAGTCACGACCGAAGTGGTCGCGAAACGCGACCAGCAAACGAGCGACCGTTTCAGCCTCGGCCGGGTCGGCTTTCCAGATTCGAATACTCACCTTGCAGGTTGAGCGTCGGCCCTGTGCCGGGCCGATCAGCCCTCTTCAGAAACGATGACGGCGACCTTGTCGCCCGAACCGATGGCAGCTCCGACCTCAATCGGAAGCTCCTTGATCACGCCCGCCTTGTGAGCTGTGATCTCGTTCTCCATCTTCATCGCTTCGATGATGCAGATCAAGTCGCCTTCAGCGACCTTCTGGCCCACCTCAGCAAGTACCTTAAACAGCGTTCCCTGCAGAGGCGAGGTGAGGGTGTCGCCACCTGCTGCGCCCCCACCGCCGGCACGCTTGCCGCGCGTTGCCTTCTTGGCTGCAGGCGCGGCAGCTGCTGCGCCGCCACCGCCGAAAGCTGGCCCTGTGACCTTTACGTCAAACCTGCGGCCTGAGACCTCGACCAAATAGCTGTGCTCAACCTTTGGCTCGGCGTCTTCTGGCTCGTCGGCCGGTGCTGGCACTGCCGGATCGGTTGCCTTCAGCCATGCCTTGTCTTCGACCAGTTCACGGCAGGTTCCACCAGCTGCCCACTCATCGGTCTGGAGGATCGCAGTGTGGAACGGAATGAGAGTAGTGAGGTTGCCGATCTCGTACTCGCCGAGGGCACGGATCATGCGGCGGGTTGCCGACTCACGGTCTTCGTCCCAGACGATCAACTTGGCGACCATCGGGTCGTAGGTCGGCGAAATCTCGGAGTTCGGACCGATGCCTGAATCGACTCGCACACCGGGGCCAGTGGGCTCGCGGTAGTTGGTGATCAAACCGGGAGCAGGAGAGAAGTTCTTCGCTGCGTTCTCGGCGTTGATGCGGCACTCGATGGCGTGGCCCGTGAGGCTGATGTCGGCTTGAGTGAACTTGAGCGGCTCGCCTGCTGCGATCTTGATCTGCTCGCGCACGATGTCGATACCCGTGACCATCTCGGTCACGCAGTGCTCGACCTGCACTCGGGTGTTCATCTCGAGGAAGTAGTACTCACCATCCTGCAGCAGGCCCTCAATCGTGCCTGCCGAGTGGTAGCCGACAGCCTTCGCAGCATCGGTCGCGATCTTGCCGATGCGCTCACGCATCTCCGCGTCAACCATCGGTGCTGGTGCCTCTTCGATCAGCTTCTGGTGACGACGCTGAATCGAGCAGTCGCGCTCGCCAAGGTGTACGACGTTGCCCTGGCGGTCGGCGAGTACCTGCACCTCGACGTGGCGCGGATCGGGCAGGTAGCGCTCGAGGTAAACAGTTGCGTCGCTGAAGAACTTCTCGCCTTCGCGGGCAGCACCTTCGAATGCGTCGGGCAGCTCCTCTTCGGTGAGTGCAACTCGGAAGCCCTTACCGCCACCGCCACCAGCAGCCTTGACCGCAACCGGGTAGCCGATTTCTTCCTTGGCGATGCGCTGGGCGTCTTCAATTGTGTCGACAGCCTCGGTGGTGCCAGGCACGATCGGCACTCTGGCTGCTGCCATGAGCTCGCGAGCCCTTGTCTTGCTGCCCATTGCGTCGATCGCAGAAGCTGGCGGGCCGATGAACACAACACCGCGCTCCTCAAGGGCGCGAGCGAAATCAGCGTTCTCGGCAAGGAATCCGTAGCCGGGGTGAACGGCTTCGGCTCCCGAGCGCTCGACTGCATCAAGGATCTTCTCGACGACGAGGTAGCTCTCGTTGGCAGGTGCCGGACCAAGCAGGTAGGCCTCGTCGGCACGCTTTACGTGAAGGGCGTCGCGGTCAGCTTCGGAGTAGACGGCAACAGTCTTGATGCCGAGCTCTTCGCACGCACGAATTACGCGGATTGCGATTTCTCCACGGTTGGCGATGAGAATTTTGTTGAACATTCGGCGGTCGATCCTAACTGTCTGGAGGGGCGTGGACTTGAATTGAAAGGAGGGTCAGCTCATGGTGCCCAAGGGTGAGGATCACCCCAGGCATCGGGAGAATCGGCCTCGCGGCCGACACCCTCGTGGAGCGCGGCACGGTGCCAGGCAGGAATCGAAGGCCCTCCCTTCACAGGTGCAGGAGCCGTTTGGCGCATGAACTGCTCAAGTGCAGCAACGATCGCCGCCGCCTCTTCGGGAGAGGCGTTTGGAGCGACGATCTTGAGCTCGGGGCGGCGGTTCACGGTGCAAACCGTACACCATGACCTGCCCCTCGTTGTATCTCGCTAACGCCGAATGTCGCGAATACTCGGCGAGCCTGGCTTGACAGTCCAAGTAAACCGAGGCCATAGACCGTTGGAGTACCCGTTCCGGTCGGTTCCTGGCTCAATAAGCGGAAGCGCACCAACGCGATTTCCGTTCGTTTCGGTCTTCGACTTAATTGTTGATACCCGAACGAGGTCGCACTTAAAGGAAGACGGGCTCGCGGTGGCGCGCCCATATCCGTGGTGATCGAAATCAACGTTTGCAAGCCACCTGTTGGCACCAGCAAGCAGAGCGATCGTTGTCGGATCAGTTTTAGGCTGAAGTGCCCGACAAGCCTCGAGGATCTTGTCTCGGCTCCAACCGAGCGGGCCGCCGATACCGCCATCCCCGAGACCTTGGGAACTGATTGAACCTCCCACAAACTCAGTCGCAACAGCCTTGTCAGCCTCTGATCCCTTCACTGATTCAGGATCCCTGATGACATCGCCGGCAGCAAACGTGTGGATATCGCCGGTTACGAATACGACACCCTTAATCGGACTCTTATTGGCCAAGTGGGTGCCACCGATGTAGTTGAGTAGATCTTCACGCTCAGCGGGGTACCCTTGCCACGAGTCAAAGTTGAAATATGAAGACGAAGTGAACTTGGTGTTCATGACCATCACCTCGTTGCCAATCGCCTTCCATGTGGCCTTTGAATTCTTAAGCTCACTCTTGAGCCAGGCCATCTGAGCGGTACCGAGGAACTTCCTCACGCCCTTGTAATCGTCCCAAGTTGACGGATTGGCAAGCGCTGGATCACCGTGAGGCTGATCGTCGCGATACTGGCGCTGATCAAGCAAGAAGAGGTCAAGGCTCTTGCCATAGCTCAGCTTCTTGTAGATGCGGTTCGGATCGCTTGCCGAGGCTGAAGTAGAGCGGTTGTTCGGCATCTTCTCAAACCACGCACGATAGGCAGCCGCCTGCCGCGCCCGGTTGAATGCGTGGCTCGAAGGCAATCCTCCATCGGATGGAGCCCCAGCGTAGTTATCAATAATTTCGTGGTCGTCCCAAATTGAGAACATCGCATGGGAGGCGTGCATGTCCTGAAGGTCCGCGTCACTCCGGTAGAGCTCGTACTTCGCACGGTACTGCTCAAGGGTGCTCGCTGTGACGTAGCCATTGCCGAGGTCGCTTCCGATTACGTCGCCGCGGACACCCGTGTAATCGGTGCCCGTAGGAGAGTGGTAAGCCTCGGCGTAGATGTAGTCACCAAGGTTGACGACGAAGTCGAGATCATCGGCTGCCATCAAGTGATGCGCGTTGTAATAACCGAAGGTGTAGTCCTGGCAGGAGAAGAACGCGAACTTGACTTCCTGCTTCGAGCTCGAAGGCAGCGCTGTGCGGAAACGACCGACTCGGCTTGAGTTGTTCTTCGTGAAGAAACGGTAGTAGTACTGAGTGTGAGGTTTGAGCCCGGTGACCGCAGTCTTGACCGTGAAGTCGTTGGTCGCTGTGAGGGGCAAAGTCGTTGACTTAACCACCTTGCTGGCCTCAAAGGTTGAGCTTGTGGATACCTCAACGCCAACACCGCCAGACCCTGTGACATCTGCAACTCGCGTCAAGAGAGTGATTGATGAGGTGGTGGGATCGCCCGAGAGCAAACCGGTCGGAAACGCTCCGTTACTAAGTCCGCTTGGAGAAACGCGAGTGGCCGCCAACACGGATCTAGGAAGAAGGAAGCCAGCTCCGAGAGCTGCTCCGGACCCGACTACAAACCTCCGGCGTGTTACGTCTTGTTCGAACATTGCTGGGCCTCCCTTGTTTACCGTGAACTCAGAAATATCTACGATAGAGCAACTGCGGATGTTGAGATGCAGTGAAGTTTCGGAGACTCGTTAGAGCGGGATGTTGCCGTGCTTGCGCTTCGGCCCCGGCTCGCGCTTGGTCATAAGTGTTTCGAGCTCAGTGATCAACCGTGGGCGCGTCTCGTGCGGCACGATCACGTCGTCTACGTAGCCGCGCTCTGCAGCCGAGTATGGGTTCGCGAAACGAGCCTTGTAGTCGTCCATCAGCACTTGGCGTCGTTCGTCCGGAGTCGGGCTACCGGCGATGTCTCGGCGGTAGATGATGTTAACCGCGCCTTCTGCGCCCATCACTGCAACTTCAGCGGTCGGCCAAGCGACAGCGAAGTCGGCACCAAGGTGCTTGGAGTTCATCACCACGTAGGCGCCGCCGTAACTCTTGCGGGTAATTACGTTGATCTTCGGCACTGTCGCCTCAGCGAAGGCGTAGAGCAGCTTGGCGCCGCGGCGAATAATGCCGGCCCATTCCTGAGTCGTACCGGGCAGGAAGCCGGGCACGTCGCAGAAGCTGACGATCGGGATGTTAAATGCGTCGCAGGTGCGAACGAATCGTGCGCCCTTTTCTGAGGCGTCGATGTCGAGCACTCCGGCAAGAGCTGCCGGCTGGTTGCCAACGATGCCGATCGGGATGCCGTTGAGGCGCGAGAATCCGCAGATCAGGTTCTTCGCGAAATGCTCGTGCACCTCGAAGAACTCGCCATCGTCGACGATGTGAGCAACAACGTGTCGCATGTCGTACGGCTTGTTGGCGTTGTCGGGCACGACAGTGTCGAGCTCAAGATCCATGCGCTGCGGATCATCGGTCGGCTGCACTCGCGGTGCTGGCTCAAGGTTGTTCTGCGGCAGGAAGCTGATCAGGTAACGCGCGTCTTCGAGGCAAGCGTCTTCGTCTTCGCTTGCGAACTGAGCAACACCCGACTTGGTGTTGTGGGTCATCGCTCCGCCGAGCTCTTCGAACGTCGGCTCCTCGCCAGTGACCGTCTTGATCACATCGGGGCCTGTGATGAACATATGGCTCGTCTCCTTCACCATGAAGATGAAGTCAGTGATCGCCGGGCTGTAGACAGCGCCGCCGGCGCACGGCCCCATGATCAGCGAGATCTGCGGAATGACGCCTGAGCACTTAACGTTACGCAGGAACACGTCGCCGTATGAACCGAGCGAAACGACACCCTCTTGGATGCGGGCTCCGCCCGAATCGTTGATGCCGATCACTGGGCAGCCGATCTTGGCTGCCAAGTCCATGACCTTGCACATCTTCTCGCTCATTACTTCGCCGAGCGAACCGCCAACGACGGTGAAATCTTGGCTGAACACGCACACGCGGCGACCGTCGACAGTGCCGTGGCCGGTTACGACAGCGTCGCCCCACGGGCGCACGTTCTGCATGTCGAAGTCGTAGGTGCGGTGGCGCACGTAGGTGTCAGTCTCGACGAACGAGCCCGGATCAAGCAGCTTTTCGATGCGCTCTCGGGCTGTGTACTTGCCCTTTGAGTGCTGCTTCTCAACCGCAGCGTCGGAAGCTGAGTGGATCGCCTCGTCGCGCCGCTCAAGCAGCAGAGCGAGCTTCTCTTCGTATGTCTCTGGGGCTTTTTCGCGCGACATGATCGGGGCGGATCCTTTCGGTTTTTTAGAACTCTGGCTTGTACGAGCCGAATACGTCGCGCATCGCAGCACACACCTCACCGAGGGTGCAGTGGTCGCGCAGCGCCTCGCGCAGCACAGGCAGAAGATTGTCGGTTCCGGCGGCGGCAGCACGAATCTCGCTAAGGCGGGACTCGACCTTGGCGTGATCGCGGTTCTCCTTGAAAGCCTTCAGACGAGCCACTTGCTCGTCTTCAGACTTCTGATCGACGCGCAGCGTGTCTGGCACCTGAAGCTCGTCTGTGACGTACTCGTTGACTCCAACGATGACATCCTGCTTGACGCGGTAGCGCTCCTGGTAACCCCAGGCAGACTCTTCGATCTCGGCAGTGATGAAACTGATTGCGTTCGGTGAGCCACCAAGCTCATCGACCTTTGCGATCAGCTCATTCGCGCGAGCTTCGATCTCGTCGGTCAGAGACTCAACGAAGTACGAACCTGCGAACGGGTCAATCGCCTCAACTGCGCCTGACTCAGCAGCAATGATCTGCTGGGTGCGAAGTGCGATGCGGGCTGCGTCTTCGGTCGGAAGCGCGAGCGCCTCGTCGAAACCGTTGGTGTGCAGCGACTGGGTGCCACCACAAACAGCTGCGAATCCCTGAAGCGCAACGCGCACGATGTTGTTCATCGGCTGCTGAGCTGTGAGGGTCACGCCGCCAGTCTGGGTGTGGAAGCGGAGGCGCATTGAGCGCTCGTCCTTTGCACCGAAGCGCTCCTTCATGATCTTCGCCCACATCCGCCTAGCAGCGCGGAACTTCGCAACCTCTTGGAAGACGTTGTTGTGGCCGTTGAAGAAGAACGCCAGTCGCGGAGCGAACTCGTCGACAGTCAAGCCAGCATCTATCGCTGCCTGCACGTAGGCGATGCCGTTGCTCAGCGTGAAGGCAACCTCTTGAACTGCAGAGCAGCCCTTCTCACGGAAGTGGTAGCCACTGATCGAGATGGTGTTCCACTTTGGCACTGTCTCGCGGCAGTACGCGAACAGGTCGGTGGTGAGGCGCATCGACGCTTCTGTCGGGTAAATGAAGTTGCCGCGGGCGATGTACTCCTTGAGCACGTCGTTCTGAGTTGTGCCACGAAGCTGGTCGGCCGGAACTCCCTGCTCCTCGCCGACAAGCTGGTAGAGAAGCAGCAGAACCGATGCCGGGGCGTTGATCGTCATCGACGTCGAAACCTTGTCGAGCGGAATCTTGTCGAAGGCAACTCGCATGTCGTCGATCGAGTCGATCGCCACGCCTGTGCGGCCGACCTCGCCGAGGCAGCGACCGTCGTCTGAGTCAAGGCCAAGCTGAGTGGGCAGGTCGAAAGCCATCGACAGGCCGGTTGAGCCGTTGTCGATCAGGAAGCGGTAGCGCTCGTTGCTCTCTTTGGCAGTTGCGTAGCCTGCGTATTGACGCATCGTCCACAGCTGCTTGCGGTACATCTCGCCGTAAACGCCACGAGTGAAGGGGTACTCGCCCGGCTCGCCGAGGTCGAGGTTCTCGGGAAGATCAGCTTCGGAGTACATCTCCTTCAGCTCAATGCCGGAGTCTGTGAAGCGCCGTGGGTCGTCGGGGCCGACGATCGGCGCGATTGTGCGGTTGTCTGGTTCTGTGCTCACAGCGCGAAAGAGTACCGTTTGCCGGGTGATCATCAGCGTCCGACTGTTTGCAGGCTTGCGTGAGCGAGCTGGCACCGACTCGATTGAGGTCGAATTGCCTGCCGGCTCAACTGCATCTGACCTGCTCGATGCAGTGGTCGACATAACCGGCGGCGCCAGTTGCGTTGTGGCCATTAACCGCGAATACTCAGGGCCAACCCAACAGATCTTCAGCGGCGACGAGGTCGCTCTGGTACCGCCCGTGAGCGGTGGTAGCCCAGCGTTCGTGCATGTCGGCGCGGAGCCAATCGACCTCGCTGATCTAGCGGATCGGGTCAGCGATCCTGGCGCAGGAGCGATCGTCACATTCACCGGGGTCACGCGCACAGTTGAGCGGCTCGAATACGAGGCCTACGCAGAAATGGCACTCACGAAGATCGCCGAACTCGCCGAGGCAATCCTCGCTCGACCAAACGTGTTCGGCGTCGCGGCAGCCCATCGCACTGGCGCCGTGGCTCTCAGCGAAGCCTCGGTCGGCATTGCCGTATCCGGCGCCCACCGGGGAGACGCGTTCGACGCGGCCCGCACTCTGATCGATCAAATCAAAGACGAGGTTCCGATCTGGAAGGTCGAGGTGGACGGCGCTGACCGCAAGCGAGTCCATGGGAGTCTGCCGAGTCGCACCAGATCACACCCAGCTGCCTGAGCGGATCCGCGACCCGGAGACCCTGCCCAAAGCCACGACGCCCGGGCACAGTGTAACCGCCACGCGTCATCACCACACGCGTCAAACTCAGACGCTTTGCGTCCCTGATGAACAGGAGTTTCTCGCGTGCACCAAGGGGCTGGCATCCATCCGTCGCCAGGGGGATAAGATCCGTCAGGTGCACTTCGACTACGCAGTCAGGGGGTTCATCCTCGCAAGTCCAACGGTGATTGCCCTTGCTTCAGGATCAACGATCTCGAACACCATGAAGCTTGCACTGCTGCTGCCGTACCTGGCGACAATTCTCCCCACCTCAGCTTTCACAAGAGCCGAACGCCCGATGGCGAACGCGCTGATCGCGTTCATGGCCCTAACGACTTTGGGAGTCGTGCGTTACGCCCTGAATCCCTCGGGTCCGAGCCTCTCATCTTTCCTCATACCGCTCATAACGTTGGCAGTGGTCGTGGTTTGGACCCCGCTGAAGCTGTGGAGCGGATCGGACCCAAGCGATGAAGTCGCAATTCGCATCCGCTGCGCCGCCTTCTCCCCGATTCTTCTACCGATCGTGAACGTGGGCATGTGGATCGCTGGGTTCTCAGCAGCTTCAACCGGGACAACCTTCTCGACTCCTGGTCCAAACGAAACGTTGGCTTCCTTCGGTTTATCAGCAGATCGAGTTGCGCTCCCACTAACTCCAAGCCTCAACGCTGCCGGTGTTCTAGGAGCGATCGCGTTGACCGTCTCGGTGGCCTTGTTGCCAAGATCGAACAGACTTCAGCGCGCAGTCTGCTGCTTGGGAGTGATTTGTGGGGCAGCATCCGTGCTCATCACCGACACACGTGGCGCAATGCTCGGCGTGTTGTTGGCCCTCGTCATGATGGTAGTCATTACGCGACGAGAGCGCTCTGGGGGACGGGCTGCGCTCTTGCTGGTCCTCATCGCCCCGCTGATGTTGCTTGTTTCGCAGGTCGTCGGAAGCTCGCTCGCTTGGCTGAGCGGCACCGACGGACGAAGCCTGCAGTCAGCGTCGTCCAGGTCGATGATTTGGTCGAATGCGATCGATCTACTAAGCCATCCGTCAATTGAGCAGCTGTTCGGTTACGGACTCTACGGTCAAGTCTCCAGTGGTCTGACGATACAAACGCTCTACGTGTTCGAGTACTACCTTCACCCACTCTATGTGACGCTTCACAACACGGTGCTTCAAAATGGAGTCGACTTCGGGCTCGTCGGCATCGCCGCCTACTGCTGGCTGGTGGTCGTGGGCGTGAAGACAATCAACAGGCACCGCATTGTTGACGCTTCCAACTCCTCCAATGCCTTGTTGGCAGGACTGATCGTGATCGTCATCCTCGGATCGACTGAGGCAGTGGCCACCCTGTACTCAATGCCCTCGCTTGCAGAGCTAGTTGTGATTTATGTCGCTGGAGCGTGCAGACCACCTCAATTGTCATCACGCATCCTGCGCTCTGCATCTGCTCCAGGTAACGACGGCCGACGCGGGAGCACGAATAGTCGGCAGCCAACGGGCACGAGTCACTCTGCACTCATTACCTCGATTCGCCCAACTGCTGAAGCCGGATAGGTTGACCTAGCTCTCGTTAGATCCCCGATTCAGGCCCTTGGCCAAGCCCCCCCCTTGTGAAACCGGCGCGCAACGAGCAACGTCACTGTAATCAAGATCAGACTCCAGAGAAGGCCGGACGCAAGCCCACCGAGTGATCCTGACGGCTTCGTGAACAAATTAAGTAACCATGAGGTTGCAGCGAGCAGGAGTACCGACCGAATCCCAGCCCACTCGTAGCGAACTGGGTTCGGGGCAGAATGTGCCCACAGCGCCATCAAGAGCAGCAAGATCAGGTAGCCCGCCGCTGCCGCTACTGCTGCAGCTTCAATCCCATGTCGGGGCGCAAATACTGAAATCAGGACCAAGTTGGTGACAGCACTGACCGCTGTCGCGATCCACGCAAACCGAGAACGCCCGGCGGCGACAGTCGCTCCGTTCATTGGAATGAAATAGAGACCAAGAAACCCATAGCCGATTACCATCCACGGAATCAGAGCCGCGGCACCATGGTAGGCAGTCGGCGTGATCAGTAGAATCGCGGGCGGGGCCAGCATCGCCGCGACAGCGGTTATGACCGCAACCAGTGTGATCTGCAGCATGACAGTTCGGCGCAGTTCTGAGTCGTCACCGGTATCAACGACCGTTCCAGCCCTTCCGTAAGCCGGCAGAAACCCTTGGTTAATCGCCATCACGAGCATCATCACGAGCCCGGCGACATTGCCCGCGAGGGTGTAGACGCCGAGTTCATCGCGGCTGACGATTGTTGCCAGCAACCCTCGATCAGCGAGTTGGAGGGCCCAGTGCGACAGGAAGTGCGGCAGCAGCGGCAGGCTGAAGGCGAGGGCGGCCTTGACGAGGTCCCATCTGATTCCGCCTCCCCGTCGCCACGGCACCGCCACCATCGCGACGACCAACAAGAGTGCATTGGAGACAACGGTCGCAAGCATCCAGCCAGTCACGCCGCCGCGCCAAACGACAACCGCCAACAGGAGGAATGTGGTGGTTCCGATGGCCGACACGCCCGTCATCCACAGATAGCCTTTGAGATCCTGCCGCGCCCGCAGAACAGCGAGGGGCAGGGTTCCGGCCGACACCGAAAGAGCAGCTGCGACGAGGGTGAGCAGCACATCGCGCCCGGCTGCTCCCCCTGCTCCGTCGAACAGCACCCAAGCGAGGGTGCCTACAAGCATCGCCAGCGCGATCGGGAACCCCACGAGCACACGCCAAACTGAATCGATGTAGCTCTGGCGGGTCTCGGGGTCGGCTTCCAGCTGGAAGTAGCTGCGGGTGATGTGAGTGTCCAGTCCGAGCGCCATCACAACACTCACCGCCGAGTAGAGCGCGAGCAGCAGTCCGATCTCGCCGTACTGCGCCGGGTTCAACACGCTTGTATAGACCGGCAAGAGGAGAAACGCGATTCCTCGCTGAACCATGAAGCCAAACGAGTAGGCGGAGGCGCTCACGAGCGAACGTCCCAGCCTTCGGGTGCTCCCGGAGCCGCTCGGTGGCGCGGAAACGGTCGTGCCCTCTGTCTCTGTCACCTGAGCACCGATGCAAGTCTTTCGAACATTCGCGCAGGCTAGCCGACGCACCGACCTCAGGCCCCGGAACTTCTCGTCTGCCAGCGGAAGCTCGGCCGAATCCGTGGTACGGTCTCAATCCTTCCACGGAGTTGTTCCTCGTTCCGTGCGAGAGCGTCGAACCGTTTGCCGATGAAACTCAAGACCCTCCCCGAACTCAAGCAAGACGCTCGCCTTGCAAGAAAGCTGATCTCCAACCGAAGCAACTACAGCCGATGGCGGAGGACGCCGGAAGGCGAGTTGAACGCCCGACGACTGGCCGACTTGCGCAACCTGCATCAAGGTCGGCGAGCAGTCATCATGGGCAACGGTCCGAGCCTGACGAAGAGCGACCTGCATCTGCTTGCCGACGAGGTGACGATCGTCAGCAATGCCAACTACCTGATGTGGGACCAGCTGAGCTACATCCCGAAGTTCCTGCTGGTTGAAGACCGGCTTGTCGCCGAAGACCGTGCCGATGAGCTGAGAGCCCTTTCCGGGCTGACGCGGATATTTCCGTTCGACCTCAAGGCCCTCCTCGGACCCCCGGCCAGTGACCAGCTCTACGTGAACTTCCAACGGCAATATCCGGGCGGCCCCAAGTTCTCTTTCGAGTTCGACCGCGTGGCCTTCTGGGGTGGCACGGTCAGTTTCCTGAACCTCCAGCTCGCGTGGTACCTGGGCTGCAACCCGATCATCATGGTCGGCTTTGACCACAGCTACAAGGTCGAAGGCGAAACGATCTCAAACAATGTGATCGTGTCCGAGAGAAAGGACGTCAACCATTTCCACCCCGACTACTTCGGCCCGGGCTACAGATGGCATGATCCGAACGTGGAACGAATGGAGAAGGCATACGTCTGTGCCCGAACGGCGCTTGGCGGCAAGGGCGTACGCGTCTACAACTCGACCGTCGGCGGCAAACTCGAGGTATTCGAGCGGGCAGAACTGAAGGAGCTCCTGTGAGCAGCGTCAAGCTGATCGGAATAGTCGGATGCGGAGCCGTGGTTCGAGAGATGTACAGCCAAATCCTGAACTCCCAGCCCGGCTACCACGTCGGCTACGTCTGCGATCGCTCGGCCGACCAAGCCGAGGCCGCCGCCAGCATGTTCGGCGCGAAAGTCGCTTCACTTGAGGAGTTGGCGGCAGACTCCGATGCAGTCATCATCGCTGCGCCGCCAGCTTCGCATCTGTCTCTGGTCGAAGCAACCATCGCTCCAGACCGGACGGTCTTGTGCGAGAAGCCGTTGATGACCAGCTCTGGAGACGCACGTGCAGCCGTCGAAATGGCCGCTCAGGCCGGAAGCCGACTCTATGTGGGTCACTTTCGCCGAACTTTCCCGAACGTGAGGCTCGCGCGCGAACTTGCAAACCTCGGGCTGATCGGGAGAGTCACTTCGATTTCAGCCTGTGAAGGCGGTCGGTTCACTTGGCGAACCACGTCGGACTACCCAGTCAAGGATGTAACTGGCGGAGTCCTTTGGGACACCGGCTCCCACACACTGGACATGGCGCTTCACGCCGCCGGACTGGACACGCTCCAAGTCACGGACATCGAAGTGGACCGGGTTCGGCGCGACAAACAGGAGCCAAGCCACGACATCTCCGCCGATTTCGGCTTCCAAGCAAACGGAGATCAAGTCAGAGGGCATCTGCATGTGAGCAGGAAGGATGCCCTGCCAAATCTGATTCAGATTGATGGCACAACCGGCTCGATTGCTTTCGTCGCCGGACTTGATGACGCCGTGCGGCTTACAACTCCTCGGGGTTCGACCGTCCTGCGGGCGGGTCTCGAACACTCGGAGCAACTCGAATGCTTCGAGTTGCAAGTGCGCAGAATCCTGACGGGCGAAGGAGCCGACGATTTCAAAGCCGATCGGTTCATCGGGCAGATCGAGATACTTGAGGCAGTTGCCAATGCGTGATCACAATCCAACGCTGGCAGTCCTCGGAGCTGGCGGGTTCGTCGGGCGCAGCCTGCTTCGAGACCTTGAAGCCGAAGGAATCAAAGCGACGGCGATAGTCCGCGGATTTCGCGACATAACGTTGGACACCGACTTCCATGAGTGCGTGAGGCCAAACGATCTTGGGACCCGCAAGTTCGAGACCGTGATCAACCTCGCTTACCCCACAGGTGGCCGACCACTCGAACAGATTGCACTGAACAACGAGATTATCGACTCGGCGACAGCGTTGCTGGGCAATGACGGACATCTCATACATGTCAGCAGCATTGCCGTGTTCGGGATAACCGTCGACAGGCCGATTCGCCTCGGGCCGGCCGACGCCATCCGGGACATCTCATACGTCGAATCGAAAATCAAAGCCGAGTCTGAGCTCACGGCTCGACAGCACCGGCACGGATTCGGACTTGACATCGTTCGACTCGGCCACGTTTGGGGTGCCGCCTCAGGCAACTGGGCTGTTCCGTTGACGCAGAGACTCGTCACTGGACGACCCGTTGCCGTGCGTGGAAGCGCCGGGTTCTCGAACTCAACGGATGTAGCGAACGTTTCCAGTTACCTGATCCACCTCGCGAGAAGGCGTGCGGTGCCAGACGTCGCCTTCCATCATCTGGCCGAGTTCTCGAACGTCCGTTGGCCCGACTGGATCGCTCCGATGGCCGCTAAGCTTGGTGTCGAGATGACTTGGGCTGACTCGGCATGGCTGCAGTGGCCCCAAGGCCCCGTCAGGGAAATGGCGGCTTCGCTGGCAGATCTGGCCCCGAGGAAAGTCTACCGGAGGGTGTCGTCGGAGCGACAGGTTGGATCGGTTGTCAGAGGTGCCCTGAGATTTCTCCCAGCAAACATCACCGAACGACTCAGATCAGAAGGGCTTGCGGTGCGACCACCGGAGTTCTCAAGAGATGAGCTGACGTTCCTCACAATCATCGCCGGCGACCAGCAGTTCAAGAGCCACCTGGACCCCCAGTGGACGCCGCCCATCTCCCAATCTGAATCACTGGAACGCGTGATTCGCTGGATTGCTGACCGCTAGGACGATGCGACTCAGCGTCGCCATCTGCACCCACAATCCCGACGAGTCACTTCTCGAGCGGACCCTTGACAGCATCGTCGATCAGCTTGCAGGCTCTCCAGACACAGAGCTGCTCGTCGTCGACAACAACAGCTCGGAATCAGTCGCACTGAACCCGAGGTTCGGCCGCTTCAGCGAAGTGCGCTGGCTCTCCGAACCAAAGCCCGGGCTTACGGCCGCCCGAGCGAAAGTGATCGCCGAGGCAACCGGAGAAGTCATCACTTTCGTCGACGATGACAATCTGCTCGACGCCGGCTACCTGAACCTTGTCCGGGAGAACTTCACCGACGACCCCAAGTTGGGGCTGCTCGGAGGCGCAGTCATCCCTGACTACGTGGAACCACCGCCCAAATGGCTTCATAGGTTCGAGGAATCGCTCGCGATTCGCCGCTACCGGGCCGACTTCAAAGCGACTGTCGCCGAAAAAGCATGGTCGCCCCTCTTTCCAATCGGTGCTGGCATGAGCATGCGGGCTGATCTGGCGCGCGATTACGTTGCGCACTGCGAGGCCAGCGAAGCGATCGAAGGGCGTCGAGGAGGAGAACTTTCATCAGGAGAGGA
>Ga0214923_10003937_pt1 | contig 18343 bp, 13 predicted proteins | sample LL1510_MetaG_FD_177993 | JGI IMG/M metagenome (GOLD analysis project Ga0214923, IMG submission 177993) | Freshwater microbial communities from Lake Lanier, Atlanta, Georgia, United States - LL-1510 | ecosystem: Environmental > Aquatic > Freshwater > Lake | place: USA: Georgia | collected... | reverse complement strand
GCTGATACAGACGACGATACTGATGATGATGCTGGTGGTGCCGCTGCTGGTGGTGCCGCTGCTGGTGGTGCCGCTGCTGGTGGTGCCGCTGCTGGTGGTGCCGCTGCTGGTGGTGCCGCTCCTGGTAGTGCTGCTGGTGGTGCCGCTAGTGCTAGTGCTGCTAGTGCTGGTGCTGCTGATGATGACGATGACGATGCTCCTACTGCTGTTCCTACTGCTGCTCCTAGTGCTGGTCCTAGTGCTGGTCTTAGTGCTGGTCCTAGTGCTGGTCCTAGTGCTGGCCCTAAAACTTCTGTAAAAAAGAAAAATGATGAAGAGGAAAACGATGGTGATGCAGGTGATGCAGGTGATGATGAAGGTGATGAAGGTGATGAAGGTGATTTTGGAGGTGATTTAGAAGGTGATGATGAAGATGACGAAGCTGATGAAGATGATGAAGATGATGACGACGACGAAGATGACGAAGATGATGATGTCGCTGGAAAATCTAAAGGTAAAAAATCCAAAACTACTAAAAATCAAGAAGAATCATCTAAAAAAATTCAAGAAACACCGTCAACTAATAATGCATCTTCTAAAAAAATTCAAGAATCAACAGCAACTAATAATGCTGTACAAAGAAATGCACAAGCAAGTGCAAATGAAGCAGCTTTTCAAGCCCTCATGAAAAAGAGAAATGCTGAGGTTGCTAATGATTTTTTATCTTCTGGAAAATCGATTGATAGTAATAACGCAAATTTAAATGATTATGAAACAGTATCAAAATCTAATGATATACCAGTTAAATCAAAATCTTCAAAAAATAGAAATGATTATGAAACAGTATCAAAATCTAATGATATACCAGTTAAATCAAAATCTTCAAAAAATAGAAATGATTCTGATAATTCTAGATCTAATTTACCTGAATTAGATAATAGAAAATCTATTAAAAAAGAAGAAGAACCTGAAATAAAGCCAATACCTCAAAGAGTGAAATCAAGTGCACCTAAAGTTTCCGGTTTAACAACAGTTGAAGTTGACTCAAATGTAAATTTTAGTTGTGAATCTGAAATAAATAAAGTTAAATCTCAAGTAAAATCACAATTAAATGATTTACAACAAAAAATTAAAACTTTACAAAATCAACCTGTATCTGATAATTCAAACAAATACTTAAACTTTTTATTAAATGATTTATTAGAAAAAAATATATTAGATAATAGTGATGTTGATAATATTAATGCTAAACTTGATACTAATACATTAACTATAGACGATGTAATTTCTAATTTAGAAAGATTAAAATCTACTGCAAAACCCAAACCTAATAAAACTAGAGTAAATACAATTGAAAATGATGATTCTAAATATAATGAACTACCTGATGATTTTTATAAACCTTTAGGTTCTAAAGAAATATCGTTATGGGATAATCAATTTTCAATTTTAAATACTGATAAATGGAAAGTTCCTATGCCAAGACCACCTGTATGTGTAAATACTTCACCTTGTAGAGTATGTCCTAATGATGAACCAATGAGTAGTTATCCTGCATTATTAAGAGATTGGGAAACTTCCAGAAAAGTAACAAATATTCAAATAAATAAAGATTGGGCTAATGCACAAATGGATTCTAAAGATGATAATTTATTATTAGATAGTAAACTAGATTACAAAAAACAAGTAAGAATAGAATAATTTATAAATATTTTTTTATAGAATGATATAAAATTGGACAATATCTACATTTTTTATATTTAGTATTAATATATATTTTTGAAAGTTTTAAAGCATCTTTCCAAGGTATTTTTTCTTTTTCTAATTTTTTTAATAATTCTATTCTATCATTGAAAATTTCATTTGATTCAGAAAAAAATTTAACAATAGTTTCATCTTTTTCTAAATAAGTTATAATTTGATTTTGAGTTTCCATATTTTAATTACTATATTTGATTAGTATTATTTAAAACAATTTTTTCGTTTATCCAATATTTTAATATTAAGAATAATAATGAGTAATTCGATTGTTTTTGGTATTGATTTAGGAACTACATCTACTGTTATTTCATATTTTAAAGATGGAAAGATTAAAGTTTTCAACGATGGTGCATTTAAACTGATCCCTTCAAAAATCTATATAAGTCCTGAAAATAAAATATTTTGTGGAAATTATATCCCATTAGGAGTATCAGATGTAATTAATTCATTTAAAATCCAAATAGGAAATGATTTTTTAATTGAAAGAAATAATAAAAAATATAATATTAATGATATTCTAACTATTTTTGTTTCTCATATTAAACAATTAATTATTAATAAATTTCCTGATTTAATAAATCCACAAACTGTTATTACTGTTCCTTCTAATTTTTCTGATATTCAAAGAGAAATTATTAAAACAGCTTTCATTAATAATTCTTTTGAAGTAATTAGATTAATTAATGAACCATCTTCAGCTGCATTAAGTTATGGATTAAATCAAAAAGAAGATAAAAAAATTATGGTTATAGATACTGGTGGCGGAACTATGGATATAACAATTTTAGAAAAAACAGATAATTTTTTTGAAGTTATTCATAGTATTGGATTGAATGATTTAGGTGGTAATAATTTTACTCAAGTAATAGTTGATGATATTTTAAAAAAAAATAAAAATATAAAATCTAATGACGTGTTATTTTATTCTAGTCAAAGAATGAAAGAAAAATTATCATATTTGGATAATTTTGAAATAAACTTGAAACAATTTTTAGGATATGATAGTTTTTATAATTTATCCCAAAAAGATTTTTATAAATTATCTAATAGATTATTAAATAGAGTTGATGAATTATTATCTGAAATATTAAAAAAATATGAAGATATTGAATATTTTATTTTAGTTGGAGGATCAAGTAAAATGAAAATATTACAGGATAAGATTTATGATATTACAAGAAAAAAACCATGGATCCATCCTAATTTAGAAAGTGTAGTTTCAGAAGGAGCAGCATTATATGCTTCTATTATTACTGGTTTATATAAAACTAATGAAGACGTACTTTTAGTTGATATTCTACCACTATCTTTAGGAGTTGAAACAGCCGATGGTAATTTTTCAGTTATAATTCCTAAAGATACTCCTCTCCCTGCAAAAAGAACTCAAAAATATACTTCAGATTCTCCTGGAGATAATGTAGTTAAGATTAAAATATTTCAAGGAGAAAGAAAGATAGCAAATAAAAATCAATTAATAGGAGAAGTTGAATTTGATAAAGTATCTGATGTTGGTATGCCGGTAATTGATGTTACATTTAAAGTTGATTTAAATGGAATTATTAATGTTATTATCTTAGATAAAAAATCTGGGTTGGATAAAAGTGTTATCATTAAAGATTTTCCAAAGTACGATGAAGAAACTTTAAGAATGATAATTAAAGATGCAGAATTAAATAATGATGCTGATCAAGAAATGACTACTAAATTACAAAGAATTTATATAATTAAAACTAATGTGGAAAATGCATTAATAAATTTAAATATTAATGAATTATTATCAGAGGAATCTAAAAATGAAATTAGAAGAAATTTAAATGAAATAGAAGAATCATTAGAATCTTTATCCAATCAAGAACTATTAGAATTAATGACTAAAATGGATGAAAAATACGCTGGACTAACTCAAACATTAGAAATAAATGATAATGATAATAATGAAGAAAAAAAGATGGAAGATTTAGAGAAAATGTTAATTAACGAACTTAAAATAGATATTATAAGGAGAGCAAATCTATTATTAATTCAAAATCCAGAATGGAGTGAATTTATAAATCCTTTATTAGAAGAATTAGAAATTACGAATTTATCTCATGAATATCTTAATGAAAAATTACAAATATTAAAAGAAGTTCAAAATGAAGAAAATACTGATCGAGATTATAAAGAAGAATTAAAAAATTTATGTATTTATTTAAAAACAGAATTTGATGAAGGACAATTAGAAATATCAGATGAAAAGAAAATAGAATTTATTGAAATATTAAAAAATAATTTTGATTTATTAGAAAGTGATAAATCGGAAATTAATTGGGAAGAAAAATTAAATGAATTTAATAAAGTTTGTGAAAATTTGAATGCTTAAATAATATATTTAATTATATTATTTAATTATATTTATTTAATTATATTATTTAATTATATTTATTATATTTTATGCAGCAACTTCTTTGGCTTCAGATTTCTTGACTTTGGTGAGTTTGTTTTTGTATTCCTTTACAATTTCACGAACTGCACCATCAGCACTCTTGATGGAGTACTTTACGGGTGTAGCAAGTTTTTCACGTTTACCATTGTAAGTGTAGGTGGATCTCTTGCTACCACGAGTGGATTCACGGATAGAAAAGCTGATTTCACTCTTAGCAGTCTTGTTTTCACGGAAATATTTACTGAGAGCTTTGTTGGCAGCTTGGTAAGGAGTCAAGCCAGTGAATCTACCAGAGTAATCTTCAGTTCCAGGGAGTTGGACCTTGAAAGATCGTACACCTTTGGCATCATCTTCACCTTCTTCTTCATCAGCTTCTGCCTTCTTGGCTTTAGGGGCAGCGGCTTTCTTGGCTTTAGGAGCAGCGGCTTTTTGTGCAGGTGCGGCTTTGGCAGCAGCTTTAGGAGCTGCTACTTTGGATTCAGGAGCAGCTTTCTTGCCACCTTTTTGTGCAGGTGCAGCAGGGGCAGCAGGGGCAGCAGGGGCAGCTACTTTGGCTTCAGGGACAGGAGCGGCTACTTTCTTGGCAGCGGCACCTTTTTGTACAGGGGCAGCTGCTACAGGAGCAGCTACAACGGATGCGGCTACTACAGGAGCGGCGGGGGCAACTTTCTTGCCACCAGCGGCTTTTTGTACAGGGACTTCAGGGGCAGAGACAGGGGCGGGTTTTGAGTTTTTAACGGGAGGAGCAGGCATTATATACATTACTTAAATAATTTATTTTTAAATCAAACACACCTACACTTTTTTTAAGTGCGTTTATTATTTCCTTAAATAGATTATTTGTATCTTTAATAATTTAATAAATTAAACGAATTTTTTTGTTAATAATAATAAATTTATAAGGAATATTAATGACAGATTTAGTCAAAAAAATAAAATTAAACCTTTTACAACAATATTATAAAGATCAATCTACAATAATCTTAAATTTGTTAAATCATATTGAATTTATCTATCAACATTTTTTAATTGATTTTTCAGTAAAACAAAACTTGATAAGTAAATTGAACGAACTTAATAAAAACATTAATACCAATTATAACAACTTTATTGTTAATGATTTAGAAAATGATTATAATGTTTTAGATCAATGGATAAATTTATTTAAAACAAATGTACAAGATGAATATCAAGCTACTGAAATTTATAATTTTTCTAAATTTATAAATATTAATTCACAACCATTAAATAAAATTAGTATTGAATTAATAAAAATTATGAGTTCTTTTGGGTATAACAGTCTGGATGGTATTTTACAATTTTTCATTGGAAGAAATTATAAGAAATTATTAGATAAATCATTTATTAATTATATAAATGAATTAAATACTATTTTTATTCCAACATCTTTTGATATTTTTGATGTTAAAAAAGAAGAAGAATTATATTGGAGAATTCCTAAAACTTTTGAAGAAAGTGATTTCATTGAGATAACACGAGAACTATGGATAAAATATTATGATAAATATATTAAAATTAGTGGTATTTTTATAAAAGATGAAATTTGTATAATATTTAAAACATCACAAATTAACTATCCAAAATTATTTGAAATTAAAAATAATATTGAGAAAGAATTAAATAAGTCATCTATTGATAAAAAATTTTATAAAAAATTTATAAGATATGACTACCTTGGAAATTTATATAGTTTAACATCTGAGGAATACTTAAATCATATTGAAAAATATTATCAAAAATATATGGAATTAAGAACATCTACATTTCTTTCTATCATGAAAGAATTTATTTCTAAAAGTTCAAATTTAAAAAATATGTATGATATTATTTTTATTTTATTATTAGGAAATTCAGATAATATTGATATTGCAGGATTATTATTAAATATTATAAAAGAAAAAAAAAATAATTCATTTAGTATTTATAATTTAATTAATGGTAGATTAAATTTTACACTACAAACAAAAATTAAAAAGACTAATAATCATATTAAACAAGAGTTAGAAAGAATAAAATCATTAACTTTAGAGGATGTTGATTATAAAAAACAACTTATAACTAATAAAAATATTCCTGATAATATTAAAAATCTTACTTTAGAAAAGATATCTGAAATGAAATTATATAACAATGAATATTATAAACAATTAACATTTGTAAAACATATTTTAAATTTTCCATGGCCTTCTAAAAATGATGACTTATTTTATGAAACATTAAAATTAGATAACTTTAAAGCCATTAATTTTTTATCTTCAGTTGAAGATAAACTAAAAAATTCTTCTTTTGGACACGAGGAAGCTAAAAAATCATTACTACAAATTATTGGAAAATGGATTTCTAATCCAGCAAGTCAGGGCACTAGTTTTGGTCTAGTTGGTCCACCAGGAGTTGGTAAAACTTTATTAGCTAAAAGTGTAAGCAAATCGCTAGGTATCCCTTTTGCACAAATTACGTTAGGAGGTCAAAACGATGGTGAATTATTACATGGTCATGGTTATACTTATTCAGGTTCTCAACCTGGGTTAATTATTAAAAAAATGGTAGAAGCAAGTAAATCAAGATGTATTTTATATTTTGATGAATTAGATAAAGCTACATCTAAACATGGTCAAATAAATGAAATTACTAGTATTCTAATACATTTAACAGATCCGAATATGAATAAATCATTTCAAGATCGATTTTTTCAAGGAGTTGATTTTCCATTAGATAAAGTAATCATGATATTTTCTTATAATGATTCTTCGTTAGTTGATCCTATTTTATTAGACAGATTGAAAGAAATAAAGGTTAAACCTTATACAACAACAGAAAAACTAAAAATATGCCACGAATTTATTATTCCTGAAATAACAGAATCAATTGGATTAAAAGAATATGAATGGACTAATTTAAATGATGAAATAATTGAATATATCATAGAAAATTATACTAGTGAAGCTGGGGTTAGAGATATAAAAAGATATATTGAGAAAATCTTTTTAACCCTTAACTTAGATAAAATTTATAAAAGAGGCTATTTTGAAAAAGAATCAAAAATAAATATTGATAAAAAAATGATCACTGATATTTTAGAAAAACCAAATATAGAAAATCAAAAGATACATTCCAAATCTGAAATTGGTATTATAAATGGATTGTATGCTACTAATAATGGTGATGGTGGGATAATACCAATTCAAATATTTGGAAATCATTCTTCTGGTACAAATACATATGAAATTAAATTAACTGGTAAACAAGGTGATGTTATGAAAGAATCAGTGCACTGTTCTTTAACAGCAGCAATTGATTTTATTAGAAGAAATAAACAAAACTATAATATTATTGATATTGATAAACATCTAGTTGATAATTTTAAATTTGGTTTCCATGTCCATGCACCAGCTACATCTACACCTAAAGACGGTCCTAGTGCTGGTTGTGCTTTTACTTCAGCTTTTATTTCTAGAATTTTAAATAAACCAATTAGAAATGATATTGCTATGACTGGTGAAATTGAATTAACCGGCAGAATAACTAAAATTGGAGGATTAAACTTTAAATTAATAGGGGCTAAGAAAGCCGGAGTTAAATTAGTATTTGTTCCAAAAGAAAATGAAAAAGATTTAGAGGAAATAAAAGAAAAATATCCTAAATTATTTGATGAAAATTTTGATACAAAATATTATGAATTCATTGACGATATTATTGATTTTATTTTAGTAGCTTAAGAATATTTTTATGATTTAATTCTTTTGCATAATAACATGGAGTCATACCGTGAATGTCTTGATGAAAAATATTAGCGCCATGTTTAATTAGTAATTTTACAATTTCTATATTATTAGATGCAATTCCATAATAAATGGCTGTTCTTCCTCTTATTTCAGGAAAATTAATATCAGCATTGTATTTAAGTAAATCTTTTATTATTTCTATATCTGAATTTGAATTAATAGCTGTTGTTATAACATTTTTACCATCGGCTTTCACACTATTTACATTGGCACCATATTCTAATAATATTTTAACTGCATCTTTATTGTTCATTTGACAGGCCATAGATAAAGCAGTTAAAGTATTATGAAAAACAGCTTCTAATTTTATTTTATTTTTACATAAATCTCTAATCATTTCAGAATCTTTCAGCATTAAAGCATAATACAAAATATTTTTATTTTTGTTATCCATTATATCTAAATTTGGTTTCAATGAAATTAATTTATTAAATATAGTTTTATCATTATAAAAACTTTCGTGAAAGATTGTATAAAAGATAGCTGATCTATTACTTTTGTCTGTAATATTGAGATCGGGTGCACAATTAATTAAAAAATTAAATCTTTCAACATTATTATTCAAACAACTATTCATTAAAATTGTTGCATTAGACTTGTTAAAACCTAAATTTATAATCTTACTCCATAAATAAGTATCATTATAAAATTTTCTATTTATAAATAGAAAAGGCAAAATATCTCTTTTGAAACCATAATGAGAAACCAAATCTATAATATTATACAATGTTGTCATAACAATTATTGTATCATAATATAATTTTTTTATCAATTTTTATTAAGTTGGATGTTTTTTTAACATTAAATTTTAAATTACCATCGTCTTCATCAGAAGAAGATTCAGAATTATCTGTTATTAATTCGTCTTCTTCATCTTCGATTTCTTTGATGTGAGCATTTTTCCAAGATTCTAAAATTAATTCTTTATTATTATAGGCAATTTGATTAATTTGAGTATTATAAATATTCTTTGAATCTTTATTGATCAAATACATTTGTTTTGTATCATTAATTAAATTCGCTATTTTTTCATAATCTTTTGGTTTCATTTTATTTCTTAATGAATCTAAAATAATATTTATATTTTTTAAAGAATTAGACAAAACTAAATCATAACAATCTAATTTATTCATTTTACTAATTTTATTATTTTTATTATCAATAAATGAAACATATTTACCTTCTAAACTAGTATTACAAAAAGTATGATTTTCTGGAAAACCCTCGTTAAAATTTAGTAATTCAATAAATTTTATTAAGCAATTACGATTACTTTTATAAATTTCATTTATGTTATCATAAGATAATAAAGATATATTCTCAAAGCCTAAACCATTAACATAAAAATTATTATTAATTGTATTATTAATAGTATTATGAGAATTAATATTAGTTTGAGTTATAATATTTTTACAACATTTTTTTTCATGTTTCCATTTATTTTGTCGATTGTTAAATAATTTATTACATTTTGAACAGTCAAATTTATCGTCATCTTTATTAATATTTTCTGAGTTCACTTTTGGTATGACGGCTGGTATGACATCTGGTATGACGGGCGTATTGTGATATTTTTTGATGTGATTGCTTCTAGACGCATAACTCTTATATTTTTTATTACAAAAATTGCATATAATACCATTCACTTTTTCTTCCATATACTATAATTTAGATTTTATCTTCTTAAATAATTTTTTAAAAAAAAAGTGAACTTTTTAAAAAGTGTCATTTTTTGGTATGACAAAAAAAGTGAACTGGTATGACGGGAGTTCACTCGGTATGACGCTCCGGTATGACAGAAAAAAGTACAACTTTCGCTACTATTTGCATCTTGGAAAAACCCTTGTTCACTCGGTTTTTTTTCCAAAACCATCTAATTCCCATTCACTTTTTTTTTTGGTCATTTGTTGACCCTTATTTAAAATTTTCAAAAGTTCACTCGTCATACCTAAAATTTTTTTTCCCGAGGCCAAATTTTCAAAAGTTTTGTAAAAAAAATGGGGAATTTTTCAAACTTGAATTTTTATTAAATAAAATAATTAAATAAAATAAAAATTAAATAAAAAAATCAGTGTATCTTTGATGATTAATATAAAATTCTAGATTATGCTCTAGTTTACTAAGTGTATTACCAAGACTTTCAATACTTGGTCCTTCAGACAACTTTACTGTCTTACAGTTGTTTGGATGAATATTAGAAAATAAAATTACTTCCTTGATAGCATCTTTCTCCGCATCCGAATCTCCAATACTAATAAATTTGGTGAAACCATCACATTTTTGAATTTCCTCAAAAAATGCAAACCTTTTCCATATCTTAAGTGCAGTATTAGTTAGAGGAGAAACATCATATTTTGACTTGTGTCTGTCTTGAGCAGAAATAATACTAATATTTGAAAATACATCCCTATCATCTGGAGTTAAAAAATGATTAATAACTTTATCAATCCAAATCATTTGTGCATTGGTGATGATAATTACTTCTCCCAGAGTCTTCGCAAATTTTACTAGCTTAACCATTTTAGAAGTAAACTCATCCAATTTTATTTTATACTCTGGAATATTAAAGTTTTCAAAACTCTGTATATTAACCTTTTTCACCCAACTAGATGGATACAATGTATCGTCAAAATCAAAAAATATTTTTGTTTTCTTTTCTATAGTTGGAAGACAAAATCCACCCATATCCTCATCGGAAATATTTTGAATAGGAAATTCTTTAGTTAGTGTTTCAAATGGAGAAGGTGGTCTATACTCTGCAAGTGAATTATAAAGGGGTAAATTATAAATAGGATTAAACGAGGGAAAATCATCAGTACAATCATCCTGACTATTAGTAATTTCTACAAGATGAGAAGATAGAGGCATACTTTAAATTTGAAAATGATAAATCATATAATTTTCAATTTTTATATAAGATTTTATAAAATAATAGATTTTTTCTTAGTACTACTTTTAGTTTCTTTAACTAAAACTTCAGATTCATCTGTTTCATACTCTGATTCATCCGTTTCGTCGGATTCTTCTATTTCTTCTAATAACTCCTTTTTAATTTGTTCTTTAATTACTAAATTTGTTTCACTCACTTCTTTAGCTTTATCTGGATTTACTAATTTTTTTTGCAAGACTAACTCTGTAACTTTATTATTTAATATAATTTTATAAAAGGGATAAATCTTACGGTATGTTTTAGAAATAGTGACATCTGATATATCAAAAATTTCTGATATTTGTTTTTTTGATATTGGTAAATTATAAGTATTTGCTACCAATAAAATACAACCGGCTGCTACTGAAGGTGGTTCGTGTGTAGATGCAATATCTAATTTATGAATATTATTACATACATCTTTAGATATATCAATAAATTTTTTATCAAAATCTAATTTTTTAGATAATCTTTCAATAAAATCAGCAGCTTGTGAATTTTTAATTTGATAGAAAGTAGAATTTAAATCGATATAATCTAAAATCTTTCTACATCCACGATGTACATGTTTAATTTCTAAATCATAAATATCTGCTATTTCTTTTGGGCTTCTAGGTTCCCTCTGCATTTTACAAGCATAAAACACACAAGAGGCTATCATTGACCTTCTATTAATACATCTCATAATCATATTTTTACCCTTTCTTTTTCCTCTGATATGTTTACTATCACTTACTTTCTTATATAAAATTTTTGCAGAATCAATAATTGATTGACTAACACCATATTTTTTACATTTAGATTGAATTCTTTCTAATACTTCTAATAAACTTTTCTCTCTATAAGGCATTTGCCCTTGTCTTTGTAATGCACTAACTTTATTATAACCTTTGGTAGCTATTTTAGTTCCTAAAGCAGATTTAGGAAAAAAATAATTAGATGGACAACCATACCTGGAAGCTCCATTACCGTTATTTTCTTCATCGTTAGTAAATTCTGGATTCTCGTCTAAAAATTCTTGATTTATAACTGCACATTCTTGACAAACTAAGTATCCTTTAACATTATCTACTACTAATTTATCACTTTTACATGATTTGCAGATTTTTTTTGTTTTTTCGATCTTTTTGTTCAGGTCCATACCAAATAATAAATTATCTATTTGGTCATCAGTTAAGTCAAGATAGTTGTCTTGAGAAATTGTATCCATAATCTATTTATAGATATAATATCTTTTTAAATAGTTTTAATTCAATTTTTATAAAAATCCTACATACTTAAAAATTCCTACATACTTAAAAATTCCTTCTCCCAATTATTTCTAATAAAATGTGCAACATCACTATAGCCATCTCTTTGAATACTCAAAATAGGATAAACAATATACCAATTATCCTTTTTTTGTAATCTTTTCCAATATTCATCTAAATTATATTTATTAATTTTTTTTGTGTCAATTCTTGTGTTTGTTTTAGATGTATAATATATCTGCATATGTCTAGCAGATTCAAAAATAGATCTTAATGTTTTAAAATAATGATTATTTACTATATATGCATGAGAAGTTAATGCATTTCTTAATCTAAAAGTTTCTTTATCAAAATTTAATTGAGTCCCACCTAACATAATAACATCGTATTCATTTGTAATTAATTTATTTAATAAAGGATAATTTTCTTCAAAATTATTCCATTTCATATCATCTTCTAATATTAAAACATTTTTCCAATTATTTTTCTCTGCCATGTTTAATACCTCAATATGACTGGATAAACATCCAATTGCTCCGTAAACAGTATTTACAACAGCATTAAATCTTAAAATTTTTTCACTTATAATATTACTTAATTCATTTTCAATCATATTTCTTCTTTCTATACGATTACTTAAATTAATATAAACAATTTTATCAATAAAATCAAAATAATTTTTTTCTAATTTTTCTTTTAAATAATTACTTGATAATGTATTTAGATTTTCGAAAACATCTTCATTGTATTTTTCGTCTTTGTAAATAAATTGATTATGCCATAAAAATTTTAAATTAGTAGGCAAATTCAAATATTTTTCACTAATATAATTTTTATAATATTTTAAAATAATTTTACCCTTGTAATAAATATTTTCTTTATCCTCTGATACTTTAAAATTTGTATCATTAGATGCATTACCTAAATAATTAATACCCGATATTTTATCGGGTAATAAAGAATAATTTTTATTTGACACATTATCTATTAAATTATTTATTAAATTTATAAATAAATTATTTTTTGGATTTGTTATTATGAATCCTGTATGATTTATAATTAAACTATTTTTATTTAAATGAGAAATTTTAAAATCATCGTGTGATTCAAATTTGAGATCTAAATAAATTCCACCATATAAATAAAGAATACAATATTTCCATAAGTCTGCTTTAATTGTTCCTGATAATATATTATCATATAAATCTAAAATAATTTTTGTAAAATTATTTTCAATAAAATTTCTACAATCATAATCATCAAATAAAATAAATTGATAATCGTTATTTATTTCCTTCATTTTATCATTAATATTTTTCATATCTTCAGGTAATTCTTTTTTAGGGTAAGTTTGAAAAATAATTTTTTGAGAAGTTTTATCACATTCAGTTTTAGCATATAATTTATGATAATTTGGTAATTCTTTTTTTATATCTATTTTTTTATTTCTATTTAATAATAATTTTAACATTTATTTTATTAATAAAATTAATAAAATAATTTTTGAAAAACTAATCTTATTATTTTTTAAATAATATATATTTTTTATAAATAACCTCTAAATTTCATACAAAACTGTATTAAAATAATTAATAGAATTTAAAATAGCTTCATCCATATTAAAATATTTGTAATTTGCTAATCTTCCAATAAAATGAATTTTCTTTTCTTTTTCTGCCAAACATTTATATTTTTCAAATAATTTTATATTTTTTTCATTTAAAACTGGATAGTAGGGTTCACCTTCATTAGTAGTTATTTCTTTTACTATAATTGTATCTTTAGATTGTTGATTTAAAAAATGTTTATATTCTACTATTCTAGTAAAAGGATATTCTAAAGAAGAATAATTAACAACAGAATTTGGTTGATAATAGTTAATATTTTTAATCCTTTCTATTTGAAAATTAATTGATCTATATTCTAATTTTTCTAAATTTTGATTATTATAAAATGAATCTATAGGTCCTGTGAAAACTATATATTCAAATTTTTCAGTAGAATCTTTAATAAAATTAAAATAATCACAACTTGTTTTAATTTCTATATTTTCATTTTTTAAAATTTTATTAATAAAATTAGTATATCCTTTTTTAGGTAAAGCTTGATACTTGTCTGAAAAATATCTATTATCAAAATTATTTCTAATTGGGATTCTAGCTAAAACAGAAGGATCTAAATTACTAGCATCTTTATTCCATTGTTTAAATGTATAATCTTTAAAAAGTTTATTATATAATTGACAACCAACTCTTGATTTAGCCATTTTTTCAGAGTCATCTATTATATCATATTTTATTTGATTATCATTTAACCAATTGTTCATTTCTGTTTCATTCTGTAAATTTAAATTTAATAAATTATTAACAGTATTTATGTTAACAGGTATAGGAACAAATTTATTATCAACAAAAGCTAAAACTTCATGATCCCATCTAACCCATTCATCAAATTTATTTACATAGTCCCATACTATTTCATTATTAGTGTGAAATAAATGAGCACCATATTTGTTTATTAGAATATCTGTTTCATTATCAACATAATCAAAACAATTTCCAGCAATATGATCCCTTTTATCAATAATTAATATTTTTTTATTTTTAATATTTGCTAATCTTTCTGCAATAACAGCACCTGACAAACCACATCCTACAATTAATACTCTTTCATCCATTATATTTACACATATTTTATTTACATTCCAAATAGACTAAAAATTCTTGATTTTTATAGGTTTTATATTTTTTATTTAAATCATCTAACCTAAAATTAAATTTGTCAGCTAAATTATAAAGATCAATAATATTACCAACATATGCGTTATCCACACCGTAAAATAAACAATCTCTTATAAAATTAATTTTAAAATTATTTTTTAATAAAAACTTCTTTAACATATAAAATGTGGATCTTTCTGTTATAATATGTTTTGAACTACCGCATATAAAATTATCCCATCTATAATTTAAAACTGCATCATATTTTTCATTTGTATCTTTTACATATTTAGTAATAGCATGAATACCGTACCACATTCTTTTCCAACCAACTATAGGCATACATCCAACCTTTCCATCTAAAACACCTTTTAATTCAATAAAATAGTCATTATCAATAATTAATTTTTTATATTCAATATCTTTCAAATAATCTTTAATCATATTTTCATCTACATCAATCATATAATCGGATAATTTTCTCCAACTAACTCTAGCTTCAGATTTATGCCAAGTATGTAAGTAAATATCTACAGTATATAAATTTTGTAAAGTTTTAATAAAATTATATAAATTGTCTGTTTTTAAAGATTCTCGAATATGACCTCTTAAAATTAAAGCAACTCTTTTATTTTTTAAATCTTTTGTATTAGAGTCAATTAATTTTAAATCAGATGGAGCAAATTTAGCTGAATTATCCATTGGTAATTCATTAGATATAGAAATTCTAGGTTTATTTAATTTGGTTTTTTTAGTAGGAGTTTTAGTAGTAGTTTTAATTGCACTTTTATTTTTAATTGCACTTTTATTTTTAATTGCACTTTTATTTTTAATTATACTATTATTTTTAATTTTTGTTTTTTTTCTGATTACTAATTTCCTATTTATAATTTTTTTTGATTTTTTAGGGTTAATTACTCTTCTAGAAATAATTTGTATTTCTTTTGTTTTATCACCAGGTATATCTTTAGACTTGTCTTTATTTGTATCTGTTTTATTTAATTCTTTATCTGTTTTATTTAATTCTTTATCTGTTTTATTTAATTCTTTATCTGTTTTATTTAATTCTTTATCTGTTTTATTCAAACTTTTATCTGTTTTATTTAATTCTTTATCTGTTTTATTCAAACTTTTATCTGTTTTATTTAAATCTTTTTTCGGATCTTTATTTTCTAATGATTTTTTCATATTTCTAAATAAAAATATTTTTTCCATTAAAATACCTTTTAAAATTTTATTAATCAAAAATAAAATTATTAATAAAAAAACATGGGTTAAGTCTTTCTAAAATAAATGGTAAATGCGGATAATATGGGACTCCACATAATTTAGTTAATTGTTCTTCATTTAAACTTTTATAATGGTAATTTGAATCAGTCATAATTAAAGGGTGAGATAAAACTAAATTATAAGCTTTATTTAAAAACCAGTCTAAAAATTTTTCCATACATTGAGGATTACAAATCCAATAATTACAGAAAATCTCTACTGTATCTTTTAAATTTAAATCCTTAATAATATCATTCCAGATTTTTAAAAAATTAGGGTGTATTAGTATTGATTTGGAAGTCCGTACATTTGATATTCCAGTAATAAAAGAATAAAAAATAGTGTTATATTTTCGATGATAAATTATATGATTAATTAAATTAGGATTAATTTTAATATCAAATTTACTAGATAATGTTCCAACCATTTCACAATTTATCCATTCATCTTTAATTTCTAATAATTGCTTCCAAAAAGCATTTTCAAATGAAGCGTCTTGATATTTCATTAATATTGGATTAGCCCAATAATAATTAGAATATTTAAAATTTGAACTTTCTAAAGTAGTTTGATCATGACATAATATATAAATTTTAATATTTGGTCTATTTTCATAAATACTTAAATTTATATTTATATCTATATTTGGATTTTTTTTTAATAATAAAAGTTTATTATTTTTCATACCATTCTTTTTTATAATATTATTTTTCATATTAATATATTTTATTTTTTATTATTATATTTTTAATAAAAATCATTTGTTAATTCTTTAAAAAATAACTCATTATATTCATTGAATTTATTTCCCTCTTTTAACATCTAAACAATCAACTAAAAAAAGAAATACGATTATTGCTTTAATATTTAATTTTTAATAGTTAAACTAAAAATCCTTTCAATATTTCAATAAATTTTTTTACGAAAGATTCAATTTTTAAATCATCTTTATTTAAATTTTTTAGATATTCATGAGCAGCTTTAATTTTTTCATTCGTTAAAAGATCATTTATTTCAGATTCTTTATTGAAATATAATGGATAGTCATTACCAAGATAATCAATTACACCGGGTAATTTATTTATGATTATAGGTGTATTTCGAACAATACATTCAATAACTGCATTATTAGCAGCTGCATCATACATATTTATTAAAATAATACTTTCTTGTAAATATTGGTCGTATTCTTCATATGTTTTAGTGTAATATATTTTTACTGATTTCATATCTAAATTTTTTATCTTTAAATATGTCATTTCGTCTTCTATAATTTTTTCATTATGATTACATGGATTTCCAACAAACCAATATTTTTTAAAATTATTATTTTTTAAATTATATATAGTAGTATTTTTTCTTAATTGTTGACCTAATTGAATAATTTTTTTTTCAGAATTATTTAAATATTTTTGATAATCAAAAAGTAAATTAGGAAAAATAATTGGATGTTTCAACCAATCTAATCTAATATTAATTTCATTAGTAATAAAATATAATTTCAAATAATCATATAGATATTTAGATAATGTTATTATTCCTAAACAATTTGGTATAGCATTGATGAAATTAATATTTTTCAATAAAACTTCATTTATATTAAATATATTCAAATGTTCTGGAGTGTTCGGAGTATAATGAACTATTCCTATCCATTTTTTATTGTCTTGTAATTTTTCTAAATTAAATTCTAATATATCATAAAAATTAATATCACTATTATCATTAAATAAATTTATATGATTAAAAATTTTTAAAACATTATTCCATCCTCCTCGATGAAAATTTTTTTTTTCTATAAAGTTTGCTTTTAATTGTAAATTTTCATTATTTATATTTAAATAATTTAATTCTTTTAAATTTAAATTAAATAATTCTTCTTCTAGTTTTAAGTCAGTTTTTTTTAATTCATCCATTTTTTTAATATTTTTCTTAATAATAAATTTTTTCAAATTTGACATTATATTATTCTATTTAATATTTTCTCAATAAAACATTACTTTTATAAGATCTTTTATGAAAAGTATTTATTATATTCTCTTTTGTATTTATTATATTATCTTTTGTATTTATTATATTCTCTTTTGTATTTATTATATTATCTTTTGTATTTATTATATTATCTTTTGTATTTATTATATTATCTTTTGTATTTATTATATTATCTTTTGTATTTATTATATTATCTTTTGTATTTATTATATTAT
>Ga0214923_10003936_pt1 | contig 18347 bp, 14 predicted proteins | sample LL1510_MetaG_FD_177993 | JGI IMG/M metagenome (GOLD analysis project Ga0214923, IMG submission 177993) | Freshwater microbial communities from Lake Lanier, Atlanta, Georgia, United States - LL-1510 | ecosystem: Environmental > Aquatic > Freshwater > Lake | place: USA: Georgia | collected... | reverse complement strand
AGTTGAATCATGCCCGGAACCGCATGATAGTCTGGCGCTTCTGTATTTGTTGTTGCGGTGTCAGTGTCAAGTACATGGCTAACAAGCATTGACGGGTTGCCAGAGTATTGCGCCGCCGCCCATCCAGACATTCGAGAAGAAGCGCCATTAAACGAATATAATTGTCCGTAGGTTGGTGCAGTTGTTTGATCTAACCCATACTTAAAAGCAGCCACCATAAAAATTGTTACGTTTGATGTGTTGCCGGACAAAATGTTTCCAGAAGAAACAAGCCGTTGATCAACTTCCCTGGTTAAGCTCACGGCAGAAAAACCGTTATGGTTAGAATCCACTGTAAATATTGGTTTTTTTGTGTCGGTCGATTGCGTTAAGTGATTGTTGTTGCCGGACAAGTCGTTCCACTGACTAACCGTTTTTGTTGTTGAGTTGTACGTTACATTTGCGGCATTGGCAACAAGCCATAGTCGCAAATTTGTAGAGCCAAGACTTGCCGGAGTCCACCCAGAAGTCGATACGTCCCCGTTAATAGCGGTTGCGCTTGCGAAAGTTTCAACATCAGAATTAAAGCTAGAACCAAGCGCCCTGTTTGCCCTGATAAACAGACTTGGAATCCTTCCGTTAAATGCATTGGAACCCGTAGCCCCGGGCTCGCTCATTTTTACTTTTGCGGAAATTGTGACGGATTGATTTTTCTTCACTGGTATTCGAAGCGGGTTAGCCTTAGCTCCCGCACCCGGAAGGTTTGAATACACTTTGAGAGATCTTGGAGAAGAATCAACCACCGATGAGTCAGAAAACGACATATACCCGTGAGTGTAATATCTATGGTCACCCTCAGTTTGATTGAACCTTTGAAAAGATAAAGTCGACGAATAATTTACTGACACGTTCACGTTTGTTGTGGTTGCCGTTGTCGGAAATGCGCTTCCCCAGTTTGGACAAGAAAAGTTGTTGAACACCACTTTTGCGCCGTGATTGCTAAAAGTGATCGGTTGCGTGGTTGTTGGATTGGTGTTTGTGCTCCCGCCGTTCACTACCCAATAACACGGATATGATATGGCAAAAAGCCTTTGTGCGCCGCCGCTTGTGGTTGTGTTGAAAGTGCAATTATTGAAAACTGTTGGGTACGTTTGCCCATAAGTTACCGCAGTAACATTTTGAACCCATTGCGTATAATTTAAGTCCGGGTTTCTTTTAATAAAAGAACAATCCCTAAACTCGATATTTTCCCACGACACGTCAATTCCCATGCTATAAAAAGTGCAACTATCTATGATTAGTTTTCTGCTTCCGTCACCACACTGCTGATTGTCCCAATTTGCGTTGTTTATGACTGACCCAAGCACTCGACCCGTTCCGCTTGAAATTGCAAAACTGCAATTTTTAAAAATAGTAGAATCATTGCCACCCAAGTAGGAGTTTGACCCAATTTTAGAAACATAAAAACCAAGGTTGTTACTGTTGGCGATACACCCATCAAACAAAACATCCCAATCTTCCCATCCGCTCGCAACAGCGTTACCAAAACAATTGTATGTTCCAATATGATTTGCAATCGAAATGCAATTTTTAACTAGGTTTCCTCTTCGGTTTGTTATCACTTGTGGCGTTAGCCCGTAAACCGCAATAATGCCGTTTCCCCTGGCCGCAACACAATCCTCAACAGTCATATTGCGACAACCTCTCAGGACAATTCCAGTTCCGGCCCCGGTAGCGTCAACGGCTCTTGATCGGCCTTCTCTTACAACGCAATTTTTTACAAGGCTGGCCGTAACCCCATCGCCGTTTCTTAGGTAAAGCCCGTCACAAAAATACATTTCCACTCCGACCATGTTGATTTGATCGGTGTTAATTGTAAGTGCGCAGGTATTTGCGGCAGACGCACCCTTAATAACAATATTTCTTGTTAAGTTTGCCACCCAAGGCAAATAAGTGTCGTGAGCGTACCAGTTTCCCGATTGAGAAGTTCCTGAATTGTTTGTTGATGTCGTCCATTGTAAATTTGTTGACGATGCCCCGGCCCAATTTGAAGAATCTGCGGTTAATGTCACTATATCGTAATTTGACCAAAACCCGTTTGAATTGTAGGTGGTGTCGTAAGCGCCAAAAACAACTTTGTCTCCGTTTTTCCAGCCTGGATCTACGTTGCTGCTTGTAGACGTTGAAACGCTTGCGGTTGTAGCTCCGGCAATAGTGTTTGTCCTTAAATAGCCGTAATGCGTTTTGGTTGGCCCGTTCATTGTAAGTGTTGATTTTCTAGCACAATGAAGAGTACAACCACCGCCGGACGCAGAAACAAAGTCTATTGTGGCTGTTGAAGTCGATGGAATTGGATTTGCGCTTGTTCCAATTTGTAATTGCCCAAGAGTTCCAACCCTAATGTCGCCACTTGTTTTGAAGTAGTAGTTTGTAGAGGCGGCATTATTCCAATTCCATTGACCGTAAGCACCAATGTCAACCCTGCCGTAAGTTGTGCTTAAGTCTGTAGAATTGTGGTTTACAGTATTTGTTGACCAAGCCCCTGATCCCGTTATCTCTCCACAAATAAACAGTCTATCTGTTGCCGCCGGAGTTCCGGTGCTTGTGGTTCTTAAATATCTAAGCCAGTTTGTTCCGGCGCTTACGCCAACCGAAACCGCTCCGGTAGAATTGCTTTTTATTATGTCGACAGTGTAAGCGGTAGCAGCCAAAAGCGTGACCGAAGAAGCAAACTTAAAGAAAACCCAAGATCCCCCTATTTTGTCGGTAATCTCGCCATATTCGCCGCCGCTTCCTTGTTGTTGCATGGTTTGTTTGGCAAGGTCTACCACGTCAACAGTAACGGTGGTTCCGGTTACAGCAGATCCGGCTTGACCAAGCCTAACAGAAAAAGTACCAAAATTTGCATTTGCTCTTTGATACGCTAAACCAACCAATGATGTTGATGCTATAAAAACACCAATTCCGTCAATGGTTATTGCGCCCGGAGTAAAAGACGAAGAGGCCACCCACGATGTTGTTGCCGCAGAATAACTTGAAGAAGATCCTTCTGTTACGTTTGAGGAGAGAGCGGTAACAGAATCTCCGTTAATAACCGCCCAGGTGTCGGTAAAGTTTTGCGTTCCTGATTTTGATGCGTAGTATAGAGCCATTGATTAAAACCCCTTATTAACTGCTAAACAATCAAATTTGTCGTCAGCACTTCGGTAGATGAATAATAGTCTATCAAGTTTGTTTGCGCCTGTCGAAAGCGTAGGCGATACGACATCGGCTGAAAAGCGGTATTTTGTGTCAAAGGCAAGCGTTCTGCCTCCGCTTCCGTCCTGCTTAATTTCAAAATGTAGCATTTGACCGTCAGTAGCACCGCTTGGATTTCCTAAAGTGCGATTGCCGCCAAGAGTCACCCTAAAAATGTTTCCTGATGCAGCGTTAACGCTAATTGTTGCCGCGTCAGTAAGCGTCACCGTAGTTTGAGCTAGTGGACTAGGAGCGGGGGCACTTCCCCATGTGGGAGCGCCGCTTGTCCATTTCAAAACTTGATTCTCTGTTCCCGTATTGCTCAGGTTATTGAGGCTTGCGTTAGCCTTAAGCTTTAGTTCCTCAAATACAGCTTCCGATGAGGGAACCGACGCCGTAGCATTATCAACAATGGTTTGGGAAGGTGGTTTGTAAGCCATTTTATCTTTCCTTAAAAATTCTAGGGAGAGAGAATCCTCTCCCCCTAGAACATTATTTTAGCAAATTAACCAGTCGCTTCCATCCCACATAACCATGATCGCTTCGCCAGCAACCACAATGTCATATTGGTTTTGGCCATCGATTTTTTCGCCGTTCGAGCCTTCACGCTGAACACGAATATAGTTTGTAGCAGAAGCAGACATTTTTTTGTCTTTAATCATGTAAACTCTGCCATTTTCTAAACCGCTTGTGCTTGGTAGAGTTAACACTTTAGCGCCGCCCGAACAATCAACCGACAAGAATTTGTGGCTGTCTGTTAGAGACAAGTTTGCGCTAACCACATCCACTGGCCCCATGAGTTTCTGTGCAAGAAGCTTTGCAGCGTTGCTGTAAGCTTTTCCGGCACTTACGCTCATAGCTTGATCTGTTTCAGATCCAGCAGAAGAATTGACTACTGCGGCTGATTTTGCGCGAGCCTCAGTAAAGTATTTGTTTGAACCTTCCGACAAGTCAGAAGTCGATTTTGCAGAAAGTGCAGAATCGAATCTAGCTTGAGTGTAATAAAGGTTCGATCCTTCGGACAAGTTCGAAGTTGACTTTGCAGCTAATGCAGAATCAAAACGACCTTGGGTATAGTAAAGGTTTGAACCTTCTGCTAGGTCAGAGGTCGATTTGCCACCCAAACGAGTGTCAAAATCAGTGTTGGCTCTGGCCGTTGTGTAGTAGAGGTTCGATCCTTCAGCGACATCCGAAGTTGATTTTAGAGCAAGTCTAGTGTCAAAATCAGCATTTGCGCGAGCAGAAGTATAATAAAGATTGCTTCCTTCGGCTAAATTGCTGGTTGATTTTGTAGCTAAACGAGTGTCGAAGTCGGAATTCGCTCTTGCACTGGTATAGTACAAATTAACGCTTCCCTCTTCGATGTCGTCGCTATCAAGAGCGTTGATCTCGCCAGAAACATAGCTTTTTGCAGCAGAAACAGACATACCTTGGTCAGTTTCATTTCCGCTTGAGCTATTGACGATTGCAGCACTTTTTGCGCGAGCGTTGCTGAAATAAAGATTGCTTGCGCCTTCTTCAATATCATCGCTGTCCAATGCGTTAATTTCGCTTTGAACGTGAGACTTAGCAGCAGAAACAGACATTGCTTGATCGGTTTCGCTACCCGAAGAAGAATTAACAACGGCAGCACTACGAGCGCGAGCCGAAGTATGATAGAGATTCGAAGATCCCTCTGATACGTCGTCAGAATCAAGCGATACTGAGCCAGTTTGACCGTTGACCGATAAAACATAGCCAGCAGCACTTAGCTCTTGCCATGCAGATCCGTCGTAGATGTAGCTCTTTCCGTCGCCGGAAACGATTGCAACATCGCCTTCCTCGACTGACAACGCATCTCTAGCAGCGTTGTTAGCCACTACATGAACGTCAGTTAGTGCGATTGCTGGTAGTTGTGCAGAGGGAATGCGGCCCGATCCATCTAGTTCTGCCAATCCGTTGGCAACGCCTTTTAAAGATACGTTAAGTTTTAAATCTAACGCATCTTGAACCGCTTTTTGTGAAGGTGCTTTATTAGTAATCGCCGCGCCGATAGAGTTATCAACGACAGCCGTTCGTGCTCTTTCAGAAGTATGGAATAAATTACTACTTCCTTCTATGAGCACGTCCGTATTTTTTACAAATGACATACGAGACTCCTATTTAATTGCGTAAAACGAGCCACGGGCAATAATTTCCCTTGATTCGTATTCGCAACTAATTGTTAGTGTGGGTTGTCCGTCGATCATGGCCCCATTGCCATCGACGGTAATAGGATTAATTCCAGCCTTTCCCGTTTCATCCTTAACGCAAAAACGCTGACCATTACTTAAGGTCGCCGGATTTGGTAGTGTTAAGGTGATTGCCGAAAAGGTAGAATCAACTCCTAAATAATAATCCGAAGCTGAGATATTTGCACTCGAAGAAACGCTCCGAACCGGATCAGAACTTGAAGCGAAGCCCCAAGTACCGTCACCTTTTAGGAATTTTCCGCTATCACCAACAATAGGCTTTGGTACTAAACCCTTTACCCCGTCGCTTCCATTTGCACCAACAAATGCATCAAGCATTGCTGTGACTTCTTCGGAATCTAAATCTAATGGATTTGCTGCGCTTTCGGTGTTGTTACCCTTTATGGTAAGCGGCGACATTTCATCTAACTGAGAGTTCGTTACGTTATCAGCCGAACCACCACTAGCACCACCCGCCCCACCGTACTGAACAAATGAATATCTTAGAGAAAGAGCGTCGGTTGATGAATATGTTTTTGCTGCGTTAATCTTTGCAACGCAATACAGCTTACCGGGAGAATATGGCGATGCCTTTAGATTCACATTGCCGAATGTTGCGTTTGCAATAGAAGCGCCGCTTACCGTTAGGTATTTTCCAGAGTCTACTGTTACGGAAGCCAAAAGTTTTTGAGCCAATTCTGAGTTATCTACATCAAACGGCTGATTATCTGTCGAATTGACTACTGGTAAAGAGTTAAAGAAATAAAGCGTTAGTGATGCGGATTGCTGAGAGCTATCTACAACCGTGAGCCTTTCTAGTTCTGTTAGATAGTACTCGCAAAGACCAATCTCCAATGTTTGTATGCCACCGATTTGATCGCCAGGACTATACGCAGAGGTGGAAATTACGGGAACAACACTTAATTCTCGACTAGCGACTATGGTGGCCATTGCTTAACCTTTTTTTAATTGTGGGGAGCATCCCGTAGTGCAAAACTCTTTGACTTCCTTCAAAGCAGTTTTCTTCGCAACGGAATTGCTGACGTTTGGATTTTTTAACTGTTCGACAAGCTGATTGATAATCTCTACGACTTCCTTGGGTATCCATGGAAATTTTTGAATCAACCACGGAACGCCAATTTTCACAGCAGCAGTTACTAATACGTTGATCAACCATGTAGGCATTTTTAACCCCCGCAAGCCCTATTGTAAACTTTGTCGGACAGTTTTGGCGATATTAAAATCATGATACGCTCTGCGGCGAGTCCTGCAAGGCCAGCAACAAAAACAAACGTGCCGCTAGTGCCAAACGTAACCGCCGCGTAGGTAACCCAATACGTCGTCACAGGAACTAACCCAGTGTACTTTTCTCCGTACGCAAAATGATTTTTATATTCGTCAATTCTAGGAATGGTGACGCTATCCATTGGAAACGAGCACGGACGAAAAACAATTTGAGGACAATGTAGAAAAGTCTTGATGTCGACTAGACGTGTCGCCCTCATGATGTCCATGCCAAGAGTAAATTCAAGCATTTCGTATTTTTCTGAAAGCCATTTATTTAAGGGATAATGGTCGCCTATATCCCTATTGGTTTCATAAATAAAATACATTTGCCTGTATTTTGTTTCCCACTCTGTTTTTAATTGTTTTGATTTTTTGGGGTCTTTACGTTCTAGTTCCGCAATCGCCACTTTCATCATAGTGCTAAGGGCTTGCTGAGATCGCAAAAATAGCCTTCCCTCTAATACGTCGCTTTCGATTCTACTTGCCTGTTGTAGAGGAGTGCTTGCGCGAGCTAAAGTCATAACGAGCAACAAAAAAACCACGGTTAGTAGTTTGTTCATAGTCAATTATCCTTTTATGATTTGCTCTGCTTTTTTTATAATAACCATTCCTGAGCGCACAACGTCCATAGCGGAATAAGCAATTTCAATCGCTTCGTTTAATAAATCGGCCCCATCTTCAATTTTCTTTTCGATTTCTTTTTTATCTAATTGTAATTTTTGTTTTATTTCTTCAAGTAATTGTTGTCTTTCTTCTTTGCTTAAATCCATTACTTCCAACATTAAATCGTCTTTTTTAATGCTTTTAACGGCATTAACTTCATCAATTAATGACAGAAGCCCGAACAAACCGCCGCCATTCATGACTTTAATGCCGACGTTAAGCCCTTCCACACCTAGCATTGCTATTTTTCTAATATTGTCGATGCCTACCATGTTTCCCCCAAGGTTAGTACGCTCAACCCCTTGGCTCCCAATTCCGACAACGCTTGTTCGAGACTTCGTATTACTTTGTAATCGTGCCCAAGATTCGTAAGCTCGTCCTGTCTTTTTTTCTGCTCGTCCGATTGTTTCCCCGTAGGTGATTTCAGTTCCCAATACAATGTTCTCCCACCCATAAGGTAAATTTGTAAGTCTTCCATTCCGCACTGATCGGGGTTTCGTGACATTCTCCCCTTACGAAAAACTGGCATTACATGAATTCTACGATAGCTGATTAAGCCTTGCGCTTTGAGAACTTCGAGGGTCGCTTTAATTTGTTTAAGTAAGTCGGATTCTGTTGTTTTAGTTGTTGTTCGCACTCCTCGTGAAGATAGATTTGTCTCCACTTCCCGTTGATTGCGATAAACACCTTTGAGAGACTTAAGCCGCAATGAAAGCACCATTTAGAATTCAATTTTTACAATTCCGATTAGATCGTTCCTGATGGGACGTATTCTAACAAAAGCGTTACTTTTTTCAGCTTTTTCTTTGGAAATTGTGCCAGCATCGCCGCCGCCACTCTCAATCATTAGCTTATCACTAATTGCGATTGCGACGTGAGATATAAGAGAATCTTTTTTTCCAAAAAATAGGACGCACCCTCTCTCAACTTTGCGCGTCACTTTACAACCTTCTCTTTCTTTTAATAGCTTGAATAAGTCTCTTGCTGAATAATCCCTGTGCGACGCAACAATTCCAACAGCCTTTAGGCATTCGCAAACAAAACCAGAACAATCCATGCCAGACATAGGATTATTGCCGCCGTAAATGTACGGCACTCCGACAAATCGAATTGCATATCTTATTAGGGTATCAATCATTGGTTGATTTGACTCATTGCACGTCTAAAGTCTTCGTCATTTAAGTACATTAAATAATAGGTTGCGCCGTAGCTTTGTTCGCTTCTGTTTAAAGCGTTTTGAAGCACGTTTGCTTTGTCTTTGTATTGTGGATTTTGACTCAAATAGCTAATAACGTGCGCAGGTGTTGGTCTTTTGTTTTCGTCAGAAGATTTTTGCGCCCTAGTAGCAAGTTTTAGGGTAGACATCTTTTGTTCGGTTCCGGGTATTTTAAACCCAGCCGTTGCCAAATTTTTGGCGCCAATGCCCATATCTATAAGGCTCTTTTGAACTAATGGGGAGGCCAAGGTTGCGCCCATGGCTCCACCCACAACGCCGCCAGTAGGCCCTGCGACCAACCTTCCGGCGGTTCCAAGGCCGCCAGCCCCTAACATTACTCTTGTGGCAGACTTTCCGGTTGTGTCCAGTGGAAGCAACGGTAGTTTCGACATGGTATTTGCCGAAGACATTACCTTTAGTGGGTCTACAATATCTTCTCCCAAAATGGTTCCAAGGTGTTGAAGTTGTTTTTCCTGTTGCGGATTGTATCCTGCTCCAGTCAAGAAAAGTTGATTTGGCTTTTCGCCAACCTTAAACAGCTTTTTGTTTATTGCGTCATCTATAGAATGAAGAACGTGATGATTTTTGTTTGCAGCTAATACCCCTGCGGCAATTCCAATTTCCTGCTCAAGCATTTTTTTCTCTGCATCGGTTGTTGCAAGCGCAAGTCTTTTGTTGTTTTTGTTTATGATGTCTAACATTGAATCATCAAATTCTTGTTTTGCATAATAGGCTGCGTTTTTTGCCGCCCTACTAACCCCGTCATTTCTTGCGTATATTTGTCCATTTTTCATGTACGAAGATTTGCCAATTTCCTGAAGCTCTCTTTTTAATTGGTGCATTTCTTTAACTGTAATGGTTCCGGGTATTGTTGTGTGCGCTTGTGCCGCTTCCATTCTTTGAATTTTGTGTAAAATGTCGTCAATTTCCTTAACTTCATCAGGATTTAATATTTTGTTTAGTGAATCTCTGGATTCCAGCAACGAGTTTTTTACTTTGTCTGTTGGGACCATTTTCAAGGTTGTGTGTTGACCACGGCTGGAAATATTAAGCGCAGCCACATTGTTAGGCGGCGCGCTAAAATACTCTATAGCATCCTCGATGTTTTTATTAAACTCTGCCTTCTTTTGCATTACCTTTTTTTGCAGGTTGCTTCTGTATTCGTCTGCCGCAAACTCGAAGTTTTTTCCGTGTTTTGCAATTTGCTCTTTAACTTCCTTGTTTCTATTAATGTAGGTTTTTATATCGTTTTCTGGCATGCCGCTTAAGGCGTGAGAAATCTTTGCAGTTACGGAGGCGCCGTCAAAATTTGTTGGTAGCTTTGGCAGCCCCATTTTTTCTAGTGGAACATTGGCCGCTTTTGCTGAAGTTGACGCTAGTTTTCCAGTTCCCTTTAATATTTTTGTGATTGGAAAGTATGTTGTTGGGTCTTCTAATACGTCACCAACAAAACCCAATGCGCCAGTAGTGCTAATGTCCAATGCGCCGCCCTTTTTTACTGGCAACACTTCTGAAACGCTGTGCTTTGGAACGTAATTTGATAAAAAAGTGTCTTCTAATAGTTGTTTTGTTGTTGGTACGTTTTCCGTAGATTTTCCAATTTGATCATATGCAGCCTTTGGAAACTGAGAAATGTCTTTGTTTTTTGCGGATTCGTAAATACCCTTTTGAATTGGTTTGAGACCGTAACTGTCAATAACATCAAGACCCTTTCCAAGGCCCCTTAGCCCAGCTTGAGTGGCGTCACCGATAAAATCCATTACATCAGCGCCAATTCCAGACTTTGAAGGAACAATTCCCTCGTCTTTTGGGATTACTGGCATCTTTACTTCTTGTTTTGGTGATGGAAAGTATTGCTGAGACCTATATGCCTCGTAACCAAGGCTTTTAATTTGATCGTCTGTTGCGTTATCCGGCACTTCGTAAACTACCGGATCGTCTCCATTTCCTGGATCGTATCTAACTTTCATGATTCACCTATCTCACAATTTCAAACTTTTCTTTTTTTCTGTTTGGCGCTGTGTAACCAGACATGTTAAATCCATTTCCTTCATAATACCTATACATGTCTTCTTTGTTTTCAACCTCAGACCTTTTTTCGTCTATTAATTGCCTAATTGTCTCAAGACTATCGGCTGGACTTAATAACGCATCAAACGAAGATGAAATGACCCTTTTTGCTTCTTCTGCCGTAAATTGAGCGCCCAAAATTGGCCTTAAGTCGCGCATAAACATTCTCATTATTTTATTTTCAGCAGAAGCAATTTTTGGGAATCCTAGCTTTGCCCAATCTGCTCCGGCATAAGGAATATTCCTTTCCATTATCAAGGTTTTCCCTCGCTTTAGTTCGTCAATAAATTGCGGATCGTATTGCAAGTCTGTTGCTATTTTTTCTAAGTTTTTTAATGAATTTCTTGCCCTGACCCCGTTTCCACTATCAAGGTAGGTCTTATAATCTTCTGCGATTGTTTCATTTAATTTTTTAAGACCGTAGTTTGTTGTTTTGTCAGTTTCGTTTAGCTGCGACTTTGCTTTTTGTCTTGCCGCCCAAGCCGATAGCTTGGCTTTATACAAATTAATGTCTCCCGATCTTTGTTGGTTCTCCGCTACCTTTTTATTTTTTAAATAATCTGAAAGCCTTTTTTGCTCTCCTAGTTTGTTTCTTGCGTAAAGCTGAGTGTCTTGTTTTGCCGAATCAAGCATTGAATCGTACACGTCATTTGACGGCTTAAATCTTGTTAATCCCTGAATGATGTCGTTTCCTGCCATTCCAAGTTGAGCGTAAAGTCTCTCTAGGTTTGCGGAGCTTCTTGGGTCTTCGATTTTAGATGCTGTATATTCTGGGTAATCAAACTTAGAAAATTCTAGTTTTGGTTCTGGGTCTAATTCTCCCAATGCGGCCCTTTTCCCACCGCCTTGAGGTATTGTTTTGTTGTTTGGAATGTTTCTGACTACCTGTGGAGTTTCTCTTCTTTCCTCTATTTGCACTGGAAGAGGCTTTGGTACAATCGGAGGAGTTCCCCCTGTGTAATCGTTATTAACACCCATTAGTTTAGGATAATTTTTTGTCTCTCTGTCGACCTTTGGAATTAAAATGTCGTCCAAAGAGGCTATGGCTCGTTCGGTGTCAATTTCTTCTGGCAACAAAGAATCGAGATCCGACAATCCACCCTCGCCAACATCGTTTTCTTCGGTGTCAAAAATTGACATGTCATCATCATCTTCCCAAATTTTCTTAGGCATCTTTAATTCTCCGTTCAGACATTTTCCTTGTCTTTATCTTCTTTGCTAAAATAATTACTCATTCCGATTCCAGCCTTCATCACTCCAGATCCGATGTTGCCCCACATATTTGCTGAACCAATGCCCGATTGCATTACGTTGTTAGCTTTTCCGGTTCTGGCGTTTGCTATTGCCCCCTGCTTGTTCATCTCATTTTCAAACATTTGTTGTGGAACTTTTGCGTTATATAAGGCTTGCTGATTTCTAGTGTTGATATTTGAGTCGTATATTCTTTGTGCTTCACCAAGATTGTATTGTTGAGCATTATTCATAGAAGCAACATTTCTTTGTTGATTTCCTCTTGCTGCCTGAGCATTCATGGCATTAATTGTGTCTTGTGCCATAGCCTTCTGAGCTTGCTCATCATAGTCTCTACTCCTTAAATCTCCAGCAAGCTCGCCAGATCTAGCCAAAGATTGCAACGCAACATCTTGCGCCCTGCCAGCAAGGTTAAGAGCATCCATGTGTCTTTGTTCTGATCCTGCTTGCTGATTAAGCATCTGCGCAGCCAAGGAAGCGCCGCCTGTTGATGCCCCTCTTTGTGCTGCATCTAATTGTATTGCCTCACGCGCTCCTCGCTCCCTTGCAGCAACATCGCCCAAAGATTTTTCATAATTAGCAATGTCAGACAATCTCATGCCGCCAGATTGTCCAATATTTGCAAATTCACTTAATGCTGCTAGTTGAGCGTCCCTTAGTCTTGGGTCGGTGTTTACCCCAAGCATTTCTGTTGGGCTTTGATTAATAATGTTTTCAAGGTTTGGGGTCAAAAGACCCATTTGTCTTGTTTCTTGCAAAGAAACTTTAAGCGCCTCTTCAGGTGGCAAACCAATTCTTTGATATTCGTCTATGGTTTGTTGAATCATTTCGGCTGCACGACTCTCTGCCTCGCTCAACTTATTAGATCCAACTATTCCCCCAGCCAAACCTGCTACGGCGCCTATTGCTGCTGGTAACCAAAACATAATTTACTCCTTAAATTTATTAATAATAAAACCAAAGCTATTTGGTAAAAGTGATTCCGGGAACAGCGCTGTAATCTCCACGTCTTAATCTTTCAAAATATTGATCCCAAGTTTCTTTTATCGGATTCATTGCTTCGCCGCTGCCCTTATCATAATATCTACCACCCCAACCCCAAGCAGAACTAGCGACTCCGGTGGTATTTGGTTTACCCTTTAAATTTCCCTCTTGTAAGTGACCCAGCTTTTCATGAAGCTCAAAATTTTTAGCGTCGTTGGGGTCTCTCCAATCTGCAATTCCCGGCTCGGACGCCTTCCACCCAAGCATTAAATCATCCTTTGTGTACTGTGACATATCTCCGTATTCATTGTCTCTGCCAGCCTTTAAAACGTCTGTTTGCCCCATTTGTTGATTTAAATTTTTAACTGCATCAACTGCCTGATTGTAATACTTCAAGTAATTATCTCTTGAATACGGATCTAAAGTTATTGTTCCGTTTACGGCCCTGTTTGGATTATAAAACAATTTACTGTCAGAACCCCTTGCGTAATCTTGCAAATATCTTCCGTATAAACCAATTAAATCGTCAACATCGGCCTGAAATATATTCCCACCCCTATCATATTGATTATCATATGAAGTTGTTAGGTTCATTCTTGCTTTTTCGTATTCGTTTCTCTTTAATGCAAGATCGTTTTTAAAGCGCGATGTATCATATGACACTGAGTTGTTAGGGTCGTAAGAACCAACGCTTTTTGGATCAAGCCAATTTTGTTCAATTAGTGCTAATTGAGCTAGGGCATTTGCATTATTGAGATCGTTTGTGTTTGACACCGAGCTTTGAGTTATCATTCCATCAGGAAGCTGCTGCAAATATGCTAATTGATTTTTGTCTGATGGATTAACCAAGTTCATGTTGTATAAAGAATAAACATCATTTAATCCAAGTTTTGTTTTTTCTGCGTCATTAAGATTGCTAATATCTTTGCGTTGCAAAGCATCGTTTAGTTTTTGATATAAATTTGATTTGTCTGTTATTGCCTTTTGGTGCTGTTGCGCTAAATAGTTTTTAAAATTATTAACCGCACCTGATTCAATTAGGTTTCCAGAGTCATCAATTCCGATAGCGTCTCTTGCTGCTTTTCTTGCGGCGTTTGTTTCTTGTTCTTTTTGTCTGCCATATGATGACAATTCAGTTATTAAATTTTGAAACTTTGGGTCAAGCTGACTGGCCCTTTGTTGCGTTTGCAAAAATGATTGTTTTGCGCTCGGATTTTGAGACACAAGCAACAAATCTAAATTTTGTTGACCGGGAGTATAACCGTACGTTTTGTTGTCGCCCCCGTAAAACCTATTCAAAAGTTGTTTTTTGCCCGATTCGCTTCCAAGCAAAGAACCAACCTGTTGAGCCTCTCTTGTTTGCGCTCTAGGGTTGGCAAAATAAGATTCGTTGTTGTTTTGATTGGGGCCAGAATAAACCGCATCTCTTTGAGTTATAAATTTTCTTGATTCTGTTGGGTCGCCAATTTTATCCAAAAATGGGTTCGCTGTTTGCGTAATTTTTTGTTGCGACGGCTCACTTGTAGTTGCGCTTGAAATTGTGCCTTTTGATACAAATGGCGGCATTTTTCCGGGTAAAACTGGCCCTGCACTAAGGCCCATAGTACTTAAAGACCTACTTGGTTGTGTTGGTTGTGTTGGTTGTTGCGCGGTCTGCTGTGGTGTTTGTTGAGCGGTTTGTTCTGCCATTTTCTTTGCAAGGGTTTCTTTGTTATATCCTTGCTGGGCCGCATAAGGGTTTGAGGTTACAAAATCTATATTTTCTTGATCTAACCGAACAGAACTTTTATCCGCATCAGATCGATACCGAGAATCAAGGTCTGATTGAGCCTTTTCTGCACTGCCAACAATGCTATCTGCCTTATTAGCTAGATCGGTTCCAAATCCCTTATTTGACTCTAAATATTTTTGCAAGTTTGTGTATTGACCTGAACCTTTATTGCCAGATTGCTGTTGCGGAGCTTGGTTTTGACCGCTAATAACCGACCCAGAACCGCCACCAAGAGATTGCTCCTCTTGAGATTCCTTTTTTCTTCTTTCATCCTCTAGTGGATCATATGCATAACTCATGGTGTTACCCTTATAAGTATTTTATATCTTTTTTGTGTTGTAAGCGACGAAACGCCACTTGAAGTTAATTTTACTATACCATTTATTTCAATTTCGTTTTGCTGGTTGATAATGTAATTTGCGCACAATGTAACAGGAGAAAAAGAAGTTGTTGAGGTGGGCAATCCCTCATATGCAGAAACTAGATAGTATGCCCTTGGTCTCTGTGGAAGAGTCCATTTCATTTTTTGTGGTAGACTTATCGCATCATTAACATAGATAAAATCTATTTCTTTCTCTATCCCTATAATGTTTGTGCCAAATTCTATATTTCCATTAATAGAACCCAATACTTTTGTAATAAAGTCATTGATTGGCAAAAACATCCTGCCAATCCAGTCTTTTTGCTCTGGAAAATCCTCAACTACTAGCTTTTGTGTTGCAGTGATTCGTGACATATTATTTTGCTATAAATTGCGATCCAGTTTCTCTAAATGGTATTGTTAATCCGTTTAATCTCCACGGACTAAAACCTTCTCTAACTGAAAATCTAACCCTTAAATATGAGCCATATTGTTTTTCTGTTGGAACATAAACTCTTATTGGGCTTGATGGTGCAGGTATTCCCCAATGAGAATTGCTCCACGGAAACAGACCCCACAACCCATTCCTAGAACCAGCAAACTCAAACTCGTCAAAACTACCGCTTATATCTGTGGCAAAAGCTATTTTTGCTCTGCTAAATCGCGAGCCCTTGAATAGTAAGCCAATTTCCGGCCATTGTTTTAACGAGCCGGGATTTCCTGCCGTAATTGCCGAATATTCTACCACCGACTTGAAGGCAACAAATACCGTTGCCGAACCCGTTGTAATTGCTGAAATTGAATCGTTTAGTGTAATAACATTATTTACAATGCTTAAAATAGAACTTGATGCCTCGTTTTGATACAAAACATCACCAACGGTTATGCCGACCACACTAGACAGCGTAACTTGCTTTCCGTTTATTGATGTTATTGTGACTTCAATCGCGTGATCTACATAATCAAGATATGTAAAACTTTTTCTTTCTTGCAAAGTGAAATTTGAATTTCCTTCGCCCAAATATAATTTTTTATCATTGGAATTTGCTATTCCTGCCGTTGCCGTTTTATCCCACCGCGTAAATGTTCTGGTAAATGTATTCCACGCAAATGCCTGCGTGCAATATTCATCGGTAGGCTCGGTCACCGTAAACAAAATGTATCTTCTGTCAGTTTCGTATCCTATTCCAAAAGATTTTGTTTTTAGTGCCTGTAATGATGTTCCATAAAGTTTTAAAAATTTATCTTCTGTGGGCCTTGAAACAACCTGCACGCCAGTTTCCGATAGTGTTATTATTCCCTGATCTGACAGCGCCCAAAGTTGATTATTTACGATTGAAAGGCTTTCCGTTGCAATAAGGCTTGCAGAAGAATCAAATAATTCAACTCCAAAATTTCCGGGCACGTTACCAGTAATTCTATAAATACCCTCATTTTCCTTAAACACAAAAAGAGAGCTTTTTAGTGGGAAAATTCTTAATATTTTGTTGTTTTTAGACCCAACAAACAAATAATTTGTAAGCGGAACGGAATCAAACTTATCTGTTTTTGAAAAATATACCTGATTTTTAAAGTCGTCTGAGACTGACGATACAGAGTTTCCACTCACCGGAAGCGATGGATTAAATGCAATTCCGTTGGCTGACATCGTTGCTGAAAACGGGCCACCACCAAGCGACCTTTCCTCTAAAAGAACCTGTCCCGGAAGGTCGTTTGCTCCACTTAGTAATGTTGCATAAATAAAAGTGTTTTCTGTCGCCCTGTTAATTACACGAATCAAACTATTTGTTGTGTCTGCAATATTTTGCGCAGGGGTTCCGGTTGTAAATATTTTAAATGTTTTAGTTGCAATGTTTTCTGCTGTTCCTGCTGTATATTGAATTCCTGCTAAGGTAATAATGTCACCCACTTGTAATATCGAAGCAGAAACAAGGGTCAAATTTAATCTTTGTTTTGAAGTGCAATTTGCATAAAAAAGACAATTTTCATAAACAGCAATATCTTTTGCTTTTGGTGGTTGCGAATTTGCCTGCAATATTCCCTCTTGCGATGGGCTTGTGTATAGCGTTACTCCTCGAAGCGAATCCGGTGTTGAGTCTGTGATTGTAATTGTTTTTGCAGAAATTTCTAATGCCGTTGGAAACGCCTCATATACAAGGCCCATTTCGTCCGACGGCTCAACGGATGCGTCGTTACTGAGAGGGCTCCTATAGATTTGATAAAAATAGGATGATGTAATTTCAGAAGGAATGGTAAATGTAACATTTACGTCATAGGAACTAGCAACGGTGCTATTAATCAAAGTCGATCTGCCGCTTGGTGCTCCCAAAATGACCGTTCCGTCAGCTTCCTTGTATCCCCATGTCATCCTGTAGGCCACTTGATTATTGGAAACAAAAAAACCGCCAGCCCCAGATACCCCTAATTCAACGTCTAGTCCCTTTGGCACTCCAGAAAGCTGTGGCGTTGCATTGTATGAGCCTAGTCGATAAACACCTAAATTGGTGGTGAAATAAAGTTGTGATCCTGCAAGCGTAAATTTTATTTTAGCGTAATCGGGGTCTGGATCGTTATATGTTCCCGTATAATTTGTCCACGTTCCTGCATTTTCGTAAGCAATTTTTCCTGTTCCATAAGCACATATCAGCTTGTCATTATAAACAGCATAGCTTTTTGCTCTTTCGTTACTTGCGGAAAACTGAATATAACGCGCAAAGCCCCTTCTTGGCTCTAGTAAGTTGTCCTGATCTATTGAGCAATTATCGGCAACCTTTAAACTTCCCTCTGGAACGCCTGAAAGTTCATTCGGAGCGGTGTTGAGACCCTTGTTTTTTATGACAAGAACCTGACCCATTAAAATCTCCTTAGAATCCTGCTTCTATTTATTACCTTTTTGCCTTCGGATTCTATTCGCGGCTGATATACGTTCATTGTTGTTTGAAACATTTGTTGCAGCTTTTCTTCACCGCTTTTTGTTTTTTCTAGGTCACCCTGCGCTCTTAAGATTGTGTTTGCCGTTGCCTGCTCTAATAACCCGTGCAATTCAACTGGGCACTGAACAACACAAGATTGGTTTGCAAGACTAACCCAATCCCCGACTTGTATTCTGTCGCTTAAGGAAGAAAATTTTATGGTTGTAGAAGTGATTTCTACTGGCGATTGATCAATCATTAAGTGATCAAAATGAGGCTCCGACTGAATGATGTCGTATTTTCTTTGTGTTGTAAAACTTGTAGGGATTGTTCCAAACGAAAATGTCAGCGTGTTTGATGTTGTATCAATTCCAACAATTTGTGAACAGGCTTGCGTTTCGACTAG
>Ga0214923_10003935_pt1 | contig 18348 bp, 14 predicted proteins | sample LL1510_MetaG_FD_177993 | JGI IMG/M metagenome (GOLD analysis project Ga0214923, IMG submission 177993) | Freshwater microbial communities from Lake Lanier, Atlanta, Georgia, United States - LL-1510 | ecosystem: Environmental > Aquatic > Freshwater > Lake | place: USA: Georgia | collected... | reverse complement strand
CCCTGCGACCGAACCTAGTGCTAACCCCGCAGTACCGAACGAAATTGATCACCCTAGGGAGCAACCCTGCGTAGTCCCGCAGCTGCGGGACGAAGTAGGGCCCCTTCCCACATTCGCACCTTCCCACATTCCCACATCTGCTGCCTACAACGTCAATCATCCAACATCAAAAATTCTCGATGAACCAGTCCTCTGGGCCTCTCCTGCCCAAGTTCGAGATAAAGAATGGTGGAAGGATCATCATCCCGATCTCGTCATCCTCGGCCTCTGGACCCGACCCAAATACGACCCCATTCGCCGAGCCGCCCGTTCTGCCACACCCCATGTCATCGAACGTGCCGATAGTGACGGCATGCGCACCGCTTCCTGCGGACTTTTTACTTATGCAAAACGACGCTTCGACTACTTCCGCGACCTCACCCACCACTGGCCATCTCCAATCTCAATCCTTGCCTCTGCTTTTTACTCCTTCGCCTCCATTCTCGCCACCCCTTGGATCGAATTTCGTTTAAGAAAAACTCTTAAACTCCTGCCCTCCATTCTTGTTGAAACCCCCCATGCCACCAATCTCTGGAAATCCCTCGCAGGCCGTCTGGGGGCCGACCCAAAAAAGATTCACTGCGTTCCGCATCCTATTCAGACCGATATCTTTAAGTTCGACCCCACTGCCCCCAAAAAGAACCAAATTATCTCCGTAGGCCGCTGGGAATCATATCAAAAGAACCTTCCTCTTCTGCTGAAAACCCTTCGCAAATTTCTTGATCAGAATCCCGACTGGACCTCCCTCGTGATCGGCTCTGGGCTTCCCGCTAAGTCGCCCCATCCCCGAATCACGTTTCTCCCTCCGGTTGCACCTCCTGATCTCGCCCGCCACATGCAGGAGTCTAAAATCTTTTTATTTTCGTCCCGGTACGAAAGTTTTCTTATGTCAGGGGTCGAGGCTCTCTCTTGCGGTTGTGCCGTTGTCGGCCCATCGGAGGTTCCGGTCCTTGGCAACGACCCGCTTCCTCCAAAAGATTCTTTTGGTGGCTCTACCTTCAATCTTCTCGCACAAAAGATCCAGAACGCTTCTGCTTCCCGATCCTTCGCAACATCGATGGTTGAAGCTGACCGACCCTCTTCCCCCAGAACCATCGCGCAAAGCATTTTTCTATTTCGCTCCTAATCCTTTTATTGCTCCGGTAGAAGCGCCAACACTAGGAATGCTCATTGGTACCCCGTTAGCTTAGATTCTCATTTGCTACGCTTGCGCTTTTTTAATTTTGTTTCTTTTACCGTTGGTCAGAACCTCTTCTTAAACAAAATGCTCGCGGCTTGCCTTCATTCACATCTCATGAAGAGCTCTGAGGAAATCTACAGGACTTTTTTACATTCAATTCACTGCGAATCGTTCTTTTATAAAAGCCTGTTGCCGGCCAAGATTTTAATCTCATTGAAGATTCGGCTACTAAAACTTGAAGCCCTGCGTGGATTTGCAGCTTTGTACGTTTTGCTGCACCATGTGAGTAGTTGTTACCTTGGGCTAAAGTCCTCCTTCGTCGGATTCCCTTTTCGTTTTGGCCAGGAAGCAGTTCTGATTTTTTTTCTTCTGTCCGGATTTGTCATTCACTACTCCTTTCAGCTTTCCCCCCGACAAGACTTCGCCGATTACCTGATCAAACGCGCCCGCAGGATCTATCCTATTTTTATTATCGCCCTTTTCCTTTCATTACTCACCGCATTCTTAAGTGCAGACGTTTTAATCTGTGGTGACATTCTGCGCTCCTTTTTGGGAAATATGCTAATGCTGCAAGATCACCCCGGCAGACCCAGTCCTTGGTTTTTACCTTTTTGCGGTAATGATCCCTTGTGGTCTTTGGCATACGAATGGTGGTTTTACATGCTTTATTTCCCGTTAATTAAATACTGCCCGTCTCATTGGCAAAAGGTTCTAGTGTTTTCTTTAGCAGGCAGCGGAATCGCTTTTGATTCGTTTTTCCCGAATCCACCTTGCCACTACCTTGCTCTTTTGCCCGTTTGGTGGTTCGGTGTTGAAATGGCTAAAGAGTATTTGGCAACAGGAAGAATCACGCTGTGTGGCCAACGCACCTATCTCTTTCTTCTTTTAGTTCCCCTGATCTTCTATCTCACTGTTACCCTTGAGTGGCATTTTAGCGGGAAGCCCCTTGCCTTAATCGCCTATCCCTTAGTCGACCTAAGATATTTTGTTTCTACCTTAGGCCTTTTTTTTATGGCTCTTATTTGGCGGCAGTTCGATTTTGTTGGATACGAAATCTTGTCACGCCCCTTTTTTTTCATAGGGACTATTTCCTATGCGCTTTATGTGTTTCATTACCCACTGATCCTTCGGTTTCGCCTGTTTTGCGACAATCACTTTTTCTACGTCGATTTATTCCTTCGTCTGCTCCTTGCTTTTGCGCTCTCTTTTGTCGTTGAGCGGTATTTCCAGCCCTGGATTAATAGTCTCACCTCTTCTTGGGCCAATAAACCTCCAAAGAACCAATGAAGCTTCTCCTTTCTACTATCGCTTGCGATCCCTTTGGCGGGTCAGAAGGAATTTACGGTTGGTATGTTGTTTCAGCACTCGCCAAGGACCATGACTGTTTTGTCATTACGGGAGGCGACAGCATGCCAAACCTCCGCCGGGCTCAAGAAGAAGGGTTAATTCCACCTAATTTAAAATTTCGCTTTTTAGGCCAACCTAAGCAGTACCATCCCAACCGATTGATCGCGCGCTTCCAGAGTTGGTCGAGGTTTTTCATGTTTACCAAGTCTCTTTTACCTTGTGCTCGTTCCTGGCACGCGGAGGAGGACTTCGATCTTGTCCAGCACATCACCTATACCACTTGGCGCGTCGCCTCTCCACTTTGGAAGCTGGGCATCCCCTTTATTTGGGGTCCTCTTAGCGGGACAGAGCTTTTCCCATCCTCCTGTGTCAGCACTCTAAGCCTTTCTTCCCGTTGTTTCGAAATTATTCGCTCCATCCAGTCCTCCCTTGCCCGCAAAAGTCCTGCCATTCGTGCCTGTGCCCAAAGCGCATTTTGTATTCCTGTCCCGCACCATCAGGCCCAATCATTTATCCAGAACTTGCGTGGCTCGAAAAGTGGCGTTCCTATTTGTCACAACTTTTTCTTCCCCGAGACCCGAATGAAGGCACTCCATACAACTCGGCATCCCACTTCTACCCCTCAACCACTTCGAGCATTCGCCGCAGGAAATCTCGAAGGACGCAAGGGAGTCGCTATCGCTCTTCAAGCAATCTTTCTTGCAAAGAAAGCTGGGGTGCGGGTCGACTATCAGGTTACTAGCCAAGGGCCCGAGCTTGCCCACCTCCAGCGTCTTTCCAAAAGATTACAACTTACCGATCAGGTCATCTTAGGAGAGCGGTTTGACGCAGCTGATTTCGCGGCGGCTTTGGCTACTTTTGACATCGTTCTCTTGCCCTCACTTCGGGATGGGGCAGGACTCTCCATTATGGAGGCCATGTTAGCGGGTTGCGTTCCCATCGTCGCCGACTGGTGCGGACCAGCAGAGTTTGTTACACCCGAATGTGGCTACAAGGTTACCGTGACCGACCCAAAAAAAATGGCCACCGAAATCGCCCGTATTTTGTGCTTCTTAGATAACGATCGATCCCTTTTAAGAATCAAAGGTGATGCGGCTTCAACACGAATACGCTCCTCTTATAGTGAGGCACAGTTTCTAAAATCTATGAACAAAATTTTTATTTCTGCAACATTAGGGGTTCCACTCCACTCTTAAAAGATCCGACTATTCTGCTTTTAGATTTCATTTCCCAGCGTCCCCCCAAAGCGCCAATTCCTTGTCTCAGGCCATTCCCCTTAAATATTAGCACCCAACCAAACGTCAGGTAACCCCCAAACTCTTTTATTTTCAATTTTTTAATATCCTCGTCCCCTAGGGTCTACTGCTATTAGTGAATTCATGGCTAGCCGGTCCTACAATTTTGTTCGAGGCCTAGGCGCGGGCTACTTCGCAACCGTCATCAACATCGCTTATACAGCAGCCAGCATCCCCCTTGCCCTTCACTACCTTGGGAAGGAGCAGTTTGGTCTTTGGGCGCTGGCTCAGCAGATTATGGGCTATCTTATGCTTCTTGACTTTGGCGTTTCCTCGGCAGTAAGCAGGTTCATTGCAGACACGAAAGATGAGGTGAACGGGGGCGAATACGGCAGTATGCTACTTTCAGGAGGAATCGTTTTTGTTGCTCAAGGCGTCCTGATTGTGGTCGCTGGGGTGGCTTTCTCCTTTTTCGCTCCAGTTTTGTTTGCTGTGCCAGAACGCCTTGCCGGCGACTTTACAAATGTTCTTATTATTATCACCTCCCTTGCTGGACTTTCAGTTGCCCTCCGTTCTCTCGGGGCACCACTCTGGGCCTTCCAACGAATGGATATTTCTTACGGCCTCGGTTCGCTTACACTTCTCACAAGCTTCGCCGCTTTGTGGGGTGGCTTCCACCTAGGCTGGGGAGTTTATAGCTTCGCTTTTGCTGGAATCCCTGCCGCGATTCTTTGCCCTATCATCACATTTCTGATCTGCTGGAAAGGCGGCTTCTACCCCTCCGCAGCCCGCTGGGGTCAGCCGAACTTGCTACTTTTTCGAAAGATCTTTTCTTTTGGCCGAGATGTTGTTTGGGTTTCTATGGGTTCTCAGCTCGTGAATGCGAGTCAGATTATGATCCTAAGCCGCGTGGTAAGCTTAAACGCTGCTGCTACATTTGCCATCGGCACAAAACTTTTTACCATGGGCCAGCAGCTGACAGGCAGAATTATCGAGAGCTCTGCTCCTGGCCTTACTGAGATGTTTGTCCGTGGTGACACGGTTAGATTCAATCTGCGATTCGGTAGCATTATTTCCATTACCGCTTTTCTGGCCACCCTAGGAGCCGCCGGTCTGATTGCCGGAAACACCCCTTTCGTCTCTTTCTGGTCTTCTGGCACAATCTGCTGGAGTCTTGCTTTCGATGGCTTGCTAGCCGGATTACTCATTTCAACCTCGATAACGCGATGCCTGATTGGAGTTTTTGGTCTGACGGGGAGTTTCCGACCTGTCCGGCACATCTATTTTGTGGAAGGCTGCGTCTTCATTGCGATTGCCATTCCTGCAGCGGCGCAATTCGGAATTGTTGGTGTCTTGGCGTCATCTTTAGTTATTCACCTAACGGTCACAGGCATCCTTGGTTTTCTCGCGGCAGAAAAACCATTAGGATCAGTTAAAACCATAATCCGCCCTTTAGTTGCTGCAACCTTGATTACCGGTTTTGCTTTTATGATTTCCCTTGCGTTAACCAAGTGGGGCCTTAGCCCAAGCTCTATGATTTTCTGGGGCGGAATTGTTGTTTTTCTTTCGACTGTTTCTGGATGGTTTTGTGTTTTGTCTGCCAGCCTTAGGGCTGATTGTTTGGCCAAACTTGGTTCACTTACGCGGCGATCGGAATCTTAGTAAGCCGCTATGTTTGCCTTCCCACTGCCACCTGATGTTGCTTAGATATTCTGTTGCTGATTTTCTTCTTTTATTAGTATCCCTCTAATAATATTGCCAATCCCTCATGAATATTTCTCTTTTTTCCAGTCGGATTAGTTGTGCGATATCTCTCGGCACCACCTTTAAGCAAAAGCTTCGCTTGTTGTTTTATATGGCACTTAAACCTTCGCTAGTCTTTCGGGGTCTGGCCATATTTTCCAATAGCAACATATTAACTTTCTCGATTTTTGATGCCCGACGAAAGCCGCTACAGGTTTGCTTAAGAGACAACGGCGTGGGAATCACGACTATTGCTGAGTTTTTTTCGCCCAACTCTGCGATCACTCCCCCCAATCTCCCCTCACTTCATCCAAAGGTTATTTATGATTTGGGGGCCAATGTGGGCGTTTCTTCGCTTTTTTTCGCCTCTTTATATCCACAGGCCACTATCTACGGATTCGAGCCTTTGCCGGAGAATTTTGAATTATGCACTCTAAACTATCGAGGCATTCCAAATCCATCGCAGGTCTTCCCCTGGGCTATTGGGTCCAAATCGGGCATGGCTACCTTCGACTGTAAAAATGATTCTCGGGGGGGGCGCCTTAAATCCACACATCCAGACCCAAACCTGCAAACTATTGCACAGATCCAAGTAAAGATAGTTTCGATTGCCGACTTAATAGGTAAAGAGGGCTTACCACCTCCTGACTTTTTAAAAATTGATGTTGAAGGGGCTGAATACGATGTCCTTGAAGGGCTTAATAGTTACGCTCATTCAGTAAATTCGATTTTTTTGGAAACACATGGAGAGAGGCTAAAGCACGACTGCCTTTTATGGTTGGGCAATCATAATTTCCAGACTTGCCAGGGCTTGGACCATACAGCGATTTGGGCTTGGCGCGCTTAACTAAATTAAAGTACCCATTTTCTGTTGGATGACACACCTTGGATTTCGACATTCCCACAGGGTTGCCCTCACTCCTCAATAGCCATAAGGATTTTCTGCGTGACTTAGAAGTCGTAAACTTTCTGGCAATAAGCTAATTTCACTTATGGGGTTTTTAACAAGATCGTTTTTGAGCATGCTGCCCATCCCTTTGCGCCGCAATGTCAAACAGCGTTTACTTGATTACTGCGAGACCCCCTCTAACTTCTCGAGTTTTTGCAATATGCGCCGACTGGGGTTTTTACCTAAGCTCATCGTGGATGTTGGTGCCTACAAAGGGGAATGGACAACTATGATGCGCCGAATTTACCCCGCCGCCTTTTTTTTGATGCTAGAAGCTCAAGAGGAAAGAATTCCTGATCTAGAACAAATTAAAAATCTTCACCCAAATACAACTGACTACCGAATTGCTTTACTCGGGGCAGAGGAACACGCAAGCGTGATTTTTCACAAATGCGCGACTGCCCCCACTGGTTGTTCTGTTCTTCAAGCTAGAAAAAGCGGCAATTTCCTTCAAGTGAATCGCCCCATGCGTACTATCGATTCCATCCTTAAAGAATTCGACTCAGCTCAGCCCGATCTCATTAAGCTAGATATCCAAGGCTATGAACTGGAGGCTTTGAAAGGGGCGTCTTTGGCGATGGAAAAAGCACAGGCCGTACTTATGGAGGTCTCCATTATAGATATGTACCATAACAATCCTCTTCTTCACGATGTAACTGTATTTATGAATGATCGGGACTTTGTTGCTTATGATATTTGTTCCCTTATGCGTCGTCCTCTTGATATGGCACTTGCACAGGTCGATATTATTTTCGTGCCTAGGAATTCCTTTCTGACCAAGTGCAAGGAATACGGTTGTGAAACTGCTATTTAGTTTGGTATTAAAATTGTTCTCCTTTTTGCCCGAAAGTTAAATGTCAGCTATGAGGATTCTTCTAGCAACTTCCCGTAATTGGCATCTTGGCCATACTGCTAGCGCACTTGCATTTCGCAACACTTTGGCCGGTTTGTGGATGGCAGATAAACGCCCCTTAGGTGTTTCCCCGGATCTTTACCGACGTTGCTGGCCTTATCACATTGCAATGAAACCTTTTTATCATCTAGCAACGCAAATTATCAGCGAAAAGGCCACTTACGCAATGATTGGCCTCTGGTCCAGCTGGTTGCGCCTTACCCTTCGGTCGGGCCTATGTCCGCTTTACGATGTTGCTCACGCGATCATGGGGTTCGGAACCGAGTTATTTGATGAAGCGGAAAAGTGTGGGGCGTTAAAAGTATTAGATTGTCCCAACAGCCATCCAACGACCTATTACGGATTTTGGCAAAGGGAGTGCGACCTATGGTGCCCAGGTGAAAAAGTTCCAATTCCTCAATGGATGTTTGCTAGAATGAATCGAGAGCTAGAACGTGCTGATTGTATTATCGTACAATCCTCTTTTTGCAGAGATTCGATGGTTTTGAATGGGATCCCAGAAAAGAAAGTTTTCATTAATCCTATGGGGGTGGACACATCACTCTTTAATCCACGTCGATCTGTTCCTACAAAGCCTATCTTCATTTCTGTTGGAACAATTTGCCTTCGGAAAGGACATCAGTATCTATTTCGTGCCTTCGAGATCGTGAAAAGAAAGCTGCCGGCTGCCGAATTGATTTGTGTTGGCGATTGCAAGTCTGATTTTCGGCGTGAACGTCAAAAATGGGAAGGCTCCTTTATCCATATCCCCCATATTCCTCATTCCAAGATCGCGCAACTCCTTAGTACCTGCACTGCTTTTGTCTTCCCTTCCCAAGAAGAAGGAATCGCTCGTGCCCAGATCGAGGCGCTAGCTGCCGGGTTGCCAGTCATAGGAACACACGAAGGGGGAGCTACTACTCTTGTGCGTGATGGTATTGAGGGTTTTATCGTTCGTGGCAGAGATCCCCACCACATAGCAGATGCCATGATTCGGATTGCCCTTGATCCAGAATTGAATCTCAAAATGGGGAAAGCTGCTTTTCAAAAAGGGGGAGCTAAAAACAGTTGGCAAGATTACGGGGATCGCTTGCTGGAAGAATATCAGCGTCGCCTAGCAACTTCCAAACACTCTTGATCCACCCCGCGACCACTGGAATGGTACATTTTCATAAATCCATCTCCAGTTCGCTTGGCCATAAATAGCTCACTATAGTTTTGTTTTCCGTGATCACCCATCTTTTTGGCTTTATCAAAACATCCCAATACCTCCCCCATTTTTTGAATTAACCCATCTACATCGCCGCACTCGACAAAATATCCATCCTCACCATCCCTCACATAACTGGCCTGCCCACCATTTCGCGTCGTAATGACGGGTATGCCAACTACTCTCGCCTCTTTTACTACATTGGGACTGGTATCTGCCCTTGTCGGCAATACCAAACACCACGCCTTTGACATGTATTGAGCTGTCTCCTCCGCTGTTTTTCTGCCCAACCAGCGAATGTTGGGTGGGTCGCTTTTTTGTAGATTTTCTGACCACTCCCCCTCCCACCCGCCAATAACAACCAGCTCGCTCCCTGATAGCTTTGGACCCTGAAAAGCCCTCACAAGATCTTGAATACCCTTGCGTGGGGAAATTCCTCCCACAAATAAAGCAAAAGGGGTTTTCTCTTCTGGCTGCCATTTTGTTTGGAAAAACACCTGCTGCACCCCGTACTCGACAAGGTCCACTTTTGCAAAGGGGTTCCTTCTCAATACCACATTTCTCCCCCACTCGCTTTCTGTCGTGACTCGCCCAGCCTTCCAAAGAATAAAGAGCTCAAGCACGGCCTGGAGATAGGTGCGAGCGGGCATTCTGTTTTTTAGTGCATAATAACTGAGGATGCCCTGCATCGAAACAATGTTAGGACGCCCTGAAAGCACAGCCGCCAACCCATACACATCCTCGGTTCCCCAACCGTGAACAAGATCAGGTTGGATTTCACTCAATACTGCATGGATCGCTTTCCGATCCTCACGAAATAACGTGGCAGAACGCCCACTTTGACTTGTGGGCAATACATGAAACATCTGCCCCCATTCGCAAACATCTCGTCTCTCTTTCACCAACTCCGACATGACGATCCAGTGGATCTCCACTTCATTTTGTCCATCCCAAGCCCCCGCGATCTGCGGCAGCCAAGTGGCATAATGCCCTTTTGGCTGAAACGCCTTTCCAAACCCTTTTAAGTGGTGCAACGGAAACGCCGCAAGAATGGCTATTTTTTTCATGTCCCGTCCTTCGTTTCAGTTCTAGCTTGAGCCATGACCCTTTTGCAAATCGCTGGGCGATTTCGCCATTTCTTTCGTAAGCTTCCCAGTTCCTTGTGGTTGTTGGAGCTACGAATCCGTGGCCTCCAAATATCTAAGCCTATCCGTCTTTTCGGTCATCCAATCTGCAGCCGTTATCCCGGCTCCTCCATCTCCCTAGGCTCTCACGTGACTCTCGATAGCTCCGTCCGTGCCAACCCGCTAGGTGGCTCCTCCCCTTGCGTTCTGCGCACAATGACCTCAACCGCCCGGCTTTCACTAGGAGACAGGGTCGGACTTAGTAGCAGTACAATTGTTGCAGGAAAGTCTATCGAAATTGGTGAAGACACAATTCTTGGGGCTGGCTCTATGGTTTTGGATAATGATTTTCACGTTTCCGGGCATGGATTTTCTTGGCTCACTGAATATTCCAAAAACTCAAAGCCGGTAAAAATCGGACGTGGTTGTTTTATAGGCGCCCGCTCCATCATTCTTAAGGGTGTCAAACTGGGTGACCGCGTCGTTATCGGCGCTGGCTCAGTCGTCACGAAAGATGTCCCCGCCTACTCGATTGCTGCTGGCAACCCAGCCCGCATCGTTGGCACGATCCCTACCCCATAGGTTCGAACGCTGCCGCATATTCGAACATTCGACCTGAGCACATCCGCACTCTCCCGCGTGAAACTCTCCCCTTTCACATATTCTTTCCCCACCTTAAATTAACTGCGTGCAAAATCTCACCGCTCAAAAGGTTTGCCTCGCCCTGATCACGCTCGGCTTCTTCATCGCCGCCCCGTGGATGACCAGCCAAACCCTCGATGGCAATACAACTCCTCTGCTCAGCTTTTTGGGTATCGCCGTTCTCCTCATCATCTTGTTTGTCATTCGCGACCGGTGCTGGATGGTTATTCCCTTCACTCTGCCGATTGAAGGCAACTTAAATTTTCTTCCCTTAAACTTCTCCATTCAGGAGATCTCGATTATTACCATCTTACTTTACCTCCTCTACAGGATGATCTTTGGCATAAACATTGCATGGCGCCTTGGCCCTGCCTCGATCTGGGTGCCTCTCGCCCTCCTTCTCTCCATTCTCGTTTACCACTGGGTTGATTCCAGAGACATCGGAATCAAGCTTCTCGGAGGCACAGGCTGGGGTGGCCGTAAATACTTCACCATCCTCATGGCATCTTTTGGAATGCTTCTTCTCAACTCCTTTCCTGGCATTACTTGGTCTGATCTTCAAAAAGTCCCTCTTCTCTACTTCCTGGGTTCCTTTGTCGATATTGTGCCTGATGCTCTCACTACTTTTGTTCCCGCTTCCGCACCCTTTGTTTGGAGATTTTATAGCGGAGTGAATTTGTCGGAATTCGGCGCAGCTCTACAAGGAAACTTTGGCGGGGAGGTGGGAATTTCTCGTATCGCCAGCTTAGCCAAATTTGGTACAGCCTGCTCACTAGTTGTTCTATGCTACAACCCAGCTAGTGTTTGGCTTAGCCCCACAAAGATTTGGATCGCCCCAACTCTATTGGCTTCACTAATTTTGACAGCTGCCTCCGGATTTCGCAGTTATCTTGTCAAACTATCTGTTGCCTCCTTTGCGGCCATTTATTCGACAGCCCGATTTGCCGTCTTGCTCCCGGCTGTAGCAGGTTTGCTCTCCCTCACGGTTTTAGTTCTCCTACAAGGCAGGGCTTTCGATCTGCCCGTTGTCATGCAACGCGCCCTCTCCTTTCTCCCGGGCGATTGGGATGCAAAAGCTATCAAAGAGGCACAAGGATCCAGCGAATGGCGCGAAAAAATGAAAGTTCTGTTCTACAAGGAGTATTTTCAAAAAGCTCCCTTTGTTGGCCTAGGCTACCATTACGATCCTCGGCTAGCAAAAACCGCAACGGACGTTTATCTGTCCATTGTTAAGCGCCAAGCAGAAGCTGGGGATGAGTTTGCCGATGTCCGCAGTTTTATCGAAATGCGCCAACCCCACGAGGGGGTACTCCATGCCCTTCTGGTATCAGGCGCCCTAGGGATCTTTTTTTTCTCAGCCTTCTGCTTAGGCTTCATTTTCTACGCATGGAGAAGCGTCACCTACACCCCGCGCAACGATATTACCCCCATCCAAACATGGTGCTTTGCTCTTCTGCTTACTCAGTTGTTCGGTTTCTTTTTGCTTTTTGGAGATTACACAAGTTTTTTGATACAGGTGTGCCCGATCACTGCCCTTTTGGTTCGCGCAGAAACTTTCCGGCGTGCCGGCTTGAAAATGCGCCCAACCCTCGCTCCTGCTCCCGCGCCCTACCCCCCTTCACTACCATCACCTCAATTACACTAACTTTCTAAAATTAAAATCGGCCGTCGCAGAGTTCGCTTCTCTCTCTAAGGCAGTTTTATATTCTTACCCTCAAAATTCGATGAAGGATCCTCCGCGGCCCCAGGATCTACACCGTCAAACACATTTCCCTCAGCCACCATTTTACCAACCTGGCTCCACCGCCCTATCCCTTTCACATTGCCCTTCAACTGTGTTGTGCGGAATGTATTTCCCGTAGCAACCGATCCCCCCCCCTCTCCAAAACCTAACTCAAGACAGGTAAAACTCATTTTAGAATCAGGTGCACGTACTGTAAAAGTGTTGCCCGCAACTGTAGCTCCAATGACGCTAAGTTGGCATAGGTAGACATCTTTTTTGCTTTCTCGTTCGTTGCCCGAGAAAGTGAATATATTATTTGCAACAAGGGAGTCGACTTGGCTTTGCGGTGTAGCTTCATCCAAAACTAACATGAGTGCTGTCTTGGCATCCAAAAAGAGATTCGAAGTCATGACCAGTCTTCCAGCTCCCACTCGCACCGCAGGATCAAAACCCCCGGTTTGAGTTCTCATTCCCGCAATCGTCCCTCCCTCAAAAATACACCCAGTGATAGTCGTTAATATGTCTTCAGTAGCCCCAGCTATACCACAGAAAGTGCCTTTCACTTTATCTCCTGCTTTAGGCCCTCCCACCATAGGCGAGGGCTGGGATTGTCTTCTCAATGTAAGGCTGAGATTTTCTGCCTTTTCGACTGTATAATAGCCGTTTTTCCCAGTAAGAAAAACTTCTGTTCCCTTAGAAAAAAGCTCTACCACTTTGGCGGAGTTTCCTTTTGAGATAGGTATCTCCACCGTTTCACCAACCTCAGGAATAGTTAGTTCTTCAAAATAGATTTTTGGCTCAAGATTGAATATTGCCATCCCTTCCACCCAGAATCGCTTCAGCGTACAACCATCAATCAGCGTCCGCCTTCCCGTTCCAAACCAAAATCCGTCCTTCGGCAACCCATTGGGAGAATTCACCCCACTCTCGTCACACCCCTCTGCATAACTGTTGATACAATTCAGATTTTCCACGTCGCAACCCGCCAAAGCGACCTGACCCCCTCCATCTTTGTTTGTGGAGTTCGACGCTCGTGGATAAAGAAACCGGCATCCCACCACGTCTAACTGATCAATACCTTGATGCAAAAGTCCCCGCCCCACTGTCAGAGCCCTGTGACAATCGATAAAGGTACAATCATAGAATCCGATTAGATGAGTTGGAATCTCCTGCAGCAGATTCCCCTGCCCCGTGTTATCCGTCACATTCACTCCTTGTCTAAATTCGTTCGAACCTGGTTCCATTCTTCGTTCGAAGGTAAGCCCTTCGGCCCTGAACTCCTTTATGTTTTCGTAGATTTGCAGGATGGTGTTTCGGCCCGAATTTACCTCAGGCCCGTTCGCCACGCTCAGTAAGGTTGCCCCAGGCCCTCTCATCGTTAGCCGCACTGGCGGCCCCGCCTGCCTGCCCAGCGCCAAGTGAGTGTATCTCCATGCTGCATTTCCTGTGGGCTCAATCCACCGATTCAGCGCGTAGGTGGCAGGGGGAAACTCCAACAAGGTAAACCCTGCCTTACTTACAAAATCAAGAGCCCTCTGAATCGCCGGGGCGTCGTCCGTCTTCCCGTCCCCCCGTGCTCCCCACATCAGCACACTCGCCCGCTTTCCCGCAAAAATCCGAAACCACCGGCCCTGATCGGCCCCCTCAGGCTTAAAATACGCCCCACCCTCATCGGCTTCCGTGCACTTACCATCCCAAAAAAAGAATCCGCCACCTCCATCTCCTGGCCACGAATATCCCTGCACCTCTGCGTAGCAAGCCCTCGTCGGAGGAGGTTGAGACCTCAAATCTGCTACCGATACATACTTCAACTCAGAAATCGGTGAACCTTGCGCCCAAACCCCCGCCACTCCTACCACCAACCAAAAAAACCCTAGTCGAAACATCCCCACAACCTAGCACCTCGCCTGGTCTTTCGCACCCTCGTACTTTTGACCAACCCTTCGGAGCTCCTCCGCGAAGCGGATTAGGAGCGTAGTAGGGTCACCTTCCAACAATCCAACATCGCCCCTCCCCTTACCCCCTGTACTCCTTTGCGTTCCGCGTCTGCGCACCGACCAGAGTCGGGGCTTAGCGTCCTTGGCGTGAGTAATCTCAGCCCCAATCCAACATCAAAAAATAAAAATTCTCCCTGGCCACGTGGTTCGCAGCCTCTTTGCGGTAAACGCTTTTCGCTCCCACTTCTTGGTCAGGTAAATCTCATATGCCACATCTTCAGATCGATGCGCGCCGCACCAAAGTCGTCTTACTCGGTGCAACACCACCCAAACAGGCCGCAACGCTCTAAAGTAAAATGGAGCTGAAGCATCCAGCCTCTCTCTCTCCTCTTTCGCTGTTGAACTAAGCCCCAGATTTTCTCCGCTCTCCATAAAGGTCGATGTCGTCCTGCGAAGAGGCTGAACTTTCTTTCCGCTTTGCAGCACCCTCACAAACCACTCCGCATCCGATGCCGCTTTGTAGCTTGTGTCAAAAAGTAGCCCTTCGTTCACTAGCTTTTCTCGGAAAAAGATTCCCGCAGTCAAAGCTCCAAAATGGCACGTCCATGTATGAGCTAGCCCGGGCTTCACCATCTTTCGGTGACAAACTGCTTCCCCATCCGTCCCTACAATAATCACATCCCCCAGCACCACATCCACATTCAATCGGTTTTTGAAAAAGTCCTGAACCATTTTTAAGGCCCCGGGTAAATACTGCTCATCACAATTCAGATATGCTCGAGCCTTTCCCGTCCCCTTTTTTAATCCCTTGTTGATCGCATCGTACATTCCGAAGTCCTTCTCCTTAAAGATTCGCAGGGTGTAGCCGTGGGCCGTGCGAATGTGCAAAAGTTCGAACGTATGAAGGTTCGATACCCGCTCTCCCCCATACTCCCCTAAAAGCTGTTCGGCCATCTTCTCGGCAAACTCCTCGATCCCAGGACTCCCCGCATCCTGCACGATGTGCTCTACGCTTAACCGCTCTGCTAACCCTGTGTAGCTCAGCGAGCCTGCCGAGACTGAGCGAAGCAGGGCCCCTTTCCCGCTTTCACACATTCCCACATTCCCACTGCCTTTGGCTCCCTGATCCGCGACAGAGGCAATGCAACACCCCAAATAATCGAGCTGCTTGAAGCTGGGCGTGATGATGGTGAAATCCATACTGTTGTTTGAATGTTTGAAAGTGGGAATGTCAGAATGTTAACGCCGAAGATGTCGACTGAAAGCAGCGATTCTTTGGGAAAGCGCTTCGCTCTGCGCCCGTAGTTGTGATCCCGTTTTTTGCGAAAGGACACCGATATCCTCACTGGCATAGCTCATCGAGCGGACTTCTCCGCACGATCCTTTTGCCAGATCCAGAAAATGGGCAAAGTCTTTGGGGGTTCGCCTCTCAAATCCCTCCGCAATATTGTTCATCACCGACAGGGCCGCCCGTCTGATCTGATCCCGGAATGCAAACTCCCGACACTCTTTGAACTCACCCCAAATAACTCGGTGTAACTCTCTCGCTTCCTGCCAAATCTCCAACTCCTCAAACCTCCTCGCCAACGCCATTCCTAACCCTACCACCTCCTCCCCAACTCTTCACCTTCATACTTTCCCACCTTCCCACTTTCCCGCCTTTCGCACCTTCTTACATTCTCACTTTCACACCTCTCCACATTCCCCAACCCCCCAACACCTTCTTACATTCTCACCTTTCCACCTTCAAACTTTCTCACCTTCTCACCTTCGAACTCCCTTTCGCTCTTACTCTTTTATTCATACCTTAAACCCCATAAGCTAACGGGATGCGCCGCCTCCGCATTCTCCAAATTTTCAGCCGCTATATTCATTTTGGTGGCGAGGAAAGTTCTGTATTTCGAATTGGCGACGCCCTCCAAGAGAATCACGATGTCGAATATTTTATCGGTTCAACCAAAGAATTTTTGGGCTCTGACATTACCTCTAAGATCCGTGCTCCCTTCCATGCTTTCTACAATCTGCCCATAGCCCAACGGCTACGTAAATATCAGGAACTCGGTCAATTTGATCTCTGGCAGATTCACAACGTCCTGCCCGCTCTTTCCCCCTCCGTATATCAGACCGCCTTCGATCTCAATGTGCCCGTCGTTCACTACCTGCACAACTATCGGATGGGCTGCACGAACGGCTTTTTTCTGAACCACGGCCGCCCGTGCGAACGGTGTCTGGGTGGCAACTTCTGGCCTGCCCTCCAGACGGCCTGCTGGCAAAACAGCCGCCTTATTAGCGGCTTCATGGGAGTCATCCTTAGACGCGTCCGCTCCATCGGCACATTCCGCAAGGTGGCCGCCTGGATCTCTATTAGCGAATTTCAGAAAAAGAAGCATGTGGAGATCGGTATTCCAGCCGAGCGTATTTACAATATTCACCATTTCTATGAAAGCATTACTCCTCCGCCACCCACCCCCACTTCAGGCGACACTCTTTTTCTTGGTCGTCTCTCAAGAGAAAAAGGTGTGGACCTCCTCCTTCGTGCCTGGGCAAAGGTAAGAAATGCGAATCGCCGTTTGGTCATCGCGGGAACCGGCCCGGAGGAGACATTCCTGAAGAAGTTGTCGTCCGATCTGAACCTTGCGAATGTCGTTTTCACAGGTTTTTTAAATAAAGAACAGCAGGTCTCTCTTTGGTCTTATTCCTCTGCACTAGTAGTTCCCTCAATTTGGGATGAACCTTTCGGAATGGTAGTGTTAGAAGCATGGGCCAAAGATCGGCCGATAGTTGCGTTCGCCAAGGGCGCACTTCCTGAGCTGATTCACCACGGTGTGAATGGCCTTCTGGCCGATCCTTTTTCGGTCGAATCCCTAGCGAAGAACATCCAAGAGCTGATCGATAAGCCCGATCTAGGGCCGCGTCTTGGAAAGGCTTGCAGCCTGCGCCTTAAAGACGATTTCAATCGCGCCCTCTGGGTTTCTCGTATTGAGTCGGTTTACGATAAGGTATTGGCTGTTTAGTTTCTAAGTTATATGAATACGAAGCCACCCCCATCTTCTGTTATTTGGTTCAGGCTATTTCTTCCCCTTCTATTTTTTGGGCTTGTTTGGGGAATCGAGTTTATAACGACCCTCCTCTTTGGACCCCAAACCCTAGCTCCACTGCTATCGATTCTTTCTCTCTCCATTCTCGCTTTCTATTGTTCTTCGCGCCTTCTTATCCTCTATACTCCATTTTTTATGCTGCTCAGCTACCTGCTGATTCAAGCACACTCGCCCTATCCTCTAGTCCGGACATTTACCGTCCTTTTAGGAGGATCCCTTGCTGTCTGGGTCAGCTCTTCACGCGAGAAACTCCGCCGTCAGCAAGACGAGATCGAAACCATACTCAGTTTTATGCCCCTCCCCTGGTTGCTCGCAGATTCCTCAGGCAATATTCTTCGAATCAGTTCTGCACTCCATAAGTTTCTCGGCCCTCGTTCAAGCCTCATCAACACCTCATTCTTCTCGCTCTTTTCTGCTGCTCAAAACCGCGGTGAGTTCATCCGCCTTTTCCTAGACACTGCCGACAATTCCGTCACTCACCCGGGGCTCAACCTCACCCTAGCGAATCCGCCCCACACCCGATTTATCGCTTCTCTCTCTTCTCTCCCCTCTCCCGGCGGCCAATCGGTCCTCATCATCCTCAACCCCAGCGCTTCTTAAACCCTCAACCCGTCCCAAATCTCCCTCTCTCTAACAATCCAAATTTTCCCGTACCTGAGTAGCTCGCCTTAAGCCCGCATCTTCACTTCCCTCCCTATTATTAAGCTTTAGCATCTCTATATGCGTTACTTCCTTGTCTTCCTCCTTCTGCTTTGCCCCTTTTTGCAATCGGGACACTCTGCCCCGCCTCTCGTACTACCACTCAATCCCTCTTATCAGGATCAATACGGTCTCTTTGGTGGATACTCCTGCACTTGGGACGATGAACTGATGCTCGATTCGATGACCGCCTCCGCCAGCATGAACGTTCTCAAAAAGACCGAAGCCGCCATGGAAAATCTTCGCCGACTCACCGACCCTCTTGTTATGGCCAAACTGAGTGCCCCTGGCGGGATGGCGAAAAATCTTCTCCTCACCCTCTACTGGTTGGCCGAGGCCGATATGGCAGGCGCCGATGTGGAACAGGTTCTCCAAGAAATCTCCCGCCGAGGCCGCGATCAGGCCACCCCAGCCGACTCTACCATGGCCGAAGTCCTCCTCTTTAATTATCACACCGCTCGCCACCTCGGCGTTCTCAGCTTCTCCTGCCTCGTCAAACTCGGCCAAGGCATCCCCCCCCCCATCCCCCA
>Ga0214923_10003934_pt1 | contig 18353 bp, 12 predicted proteins | sample LL1510_MetaG_FD_177993 | JGI IMG/M metagenome (GOLD analysis project Ga0214923, IMG submission 177993) | Freshwater microbial communities from Lake Lanier, Atlanta, Georgia, United States - LL-1510 | ecosystem: Environmental > Aquatic > Freshwater > Lake | place: USA: Georgia | collected... | reverse complement strand
CCGGCTTTGCGCCCCGCGCCCGCCGCGACGGAGACTCAGATTATAGGCCACGTCCGCCGCGAGACGGCAACTCCGGCTTTGCGCCCCGCGCCCGCCGCGACGGAGACACCGGTTACCAACCCCGCGCCCGCCGCGAGGGTGATTCCGGCTTTGCGCCCCGCGCCCGCCGCGACGGAGACACCGGTTACCAACCCCGCGCCCGCCGCGGCGACTCATCTTATGAACCGCGTGATAGGAATGCCGACATGCCCAAACGCGAAAACGCCAAAATCCGAATCCCAAAAACCTCAGAACATCCGATTAGAGGCAAAGCACCCAAGAGCATATCCTTCGATACCCCCATGCGCCTCAATCGCTTTGTAGCCAATTCAGGACTATGCAGCAGGCGACGGGCCGATGAATTGATCGAAGGAGGGCAAATCATGGTGGATGGTGCAGTGGTAAACGTCCTGGGCTCACGTGTTTCGCCCGGTTCTGTGGTCACCTACCAAGGCACCGTTCTGAGGCTTCAAAACCTTGTGTATGTTTTGTTAAATAAGCCAAAGGATTATATTACCACCACAGACGACCCAGAAGACCGAAAGACCGTGATGTCGCTCGTGGAGGAGGCCAGTCGGGAACGAATTCTGCCTGTAGGTCGACTCGATCGAAACACAACAGGATTGTTGCTCATGACCAATGATGGAGAATTGGCCCAAAAACTCACGCACCCTAGTTTTGAAATATCGAAGGTTTATGATGTGGGCCTCGACAAGCCCCTGTCGCGTACGGATTTTGAAAAAATCGCTGCAGGGATTACCCTCGATGATGGTTTAGCAGAGATTGATGCCATCGCTTACCCCAATCCTGATGACCCGACCCAGGTGGGTATCGAATTACACATTGGGCGCAACAGAATCGTGCGCAGAATTTTTGAATCACTCGGTTATGATGTGGTTCGTCTCGATCGCGTAGTCTATGCGGGCCTCACCAAGAAAGATCTTCCTCGAGGCCAATGGCGATACCTGACACCAAGAGAGGTGTCGCGATTGCTCAAGTAATAACGATAGAAATGCTGAGGCATTTTCAATTCTACGCAGCGAGCAAACAAAAGTGGCTTACCGCTACAAGCTCAAACAGGCTGTTCTACAGTTGGGTGATACAGGTTATCCTTTCGAGCGACTGATTGCTGAGGTATTTGCCCGTCAGGATTTTGAAACAGAAGTCGGACAATTTGTGGGTGGGCGCTGCATACAGCATGAAATTGATGTAATAGCGCGACGTATGGGCGATATCCGCTATATGGAATGTAAGTACAGCACAAATCGCATCAAGGTGCTGAGCATCCAAACACCCTTGTACGTCCACGCTCGTATGTTGGATGTCATTTCGAGGCATGATCCCTCAGGTGCGGAATCCTCTGGATGGCTGGTCACCAATATGAGGTTCTCCTCAGACAGCATTGAGTATGCAAAATGTGCCGGTTTAAAACTATTGGGATGGGAATATCCCGAGGGAGGTGGACTCAAAACAGAACTGGATCGACTGGATATCTACCCAATTACACTACTGCATTACTTGAACAGGCATCAAAAGGCAAGATTAATAGAAAATGGAATGGTAACCTGCCATCAATTGGGAAAACAAGTTTCTGCCTTGGAAAAACTCCATTTATCGGACTCCTTACGCAAACAAGTGGATAGGGAGTTGACGATTATCCTAGGATAACTGGGGATTTTATGGCAGGGGTGGATGCGCAAAAGCCGTTAGCGTGATACCCGCTTCGCGTTTGCTGAAGAATTCCGAGGGAGGAAAGTTGAGGTATTAGCGGATCAAAAGCTTTTGGGTACTCTTCGATTTACCAGCCTCAATTTGAACGAAATAAAGTCCGGGGGCAAAAGACTGCCGCGTTTCCACAACAAATTGCTGTTGTCCGGGTTCCATCAATTCCTGACAAACCTCACGAATTTTACGTCCCGTAATGTCAAAAATTTCGATGCGTACCGACTCACGACGCTCCAATTGAAAAGAAATTTGAAATTTTTCCCCGATCAACGGATTGGGGTAGACCCTGAACTGACGAATACGGCTGTTGTCTTGAACAGATGCGCTAGATCCTTCGGTGAGGGTGATCTGTTGCAAACGAAGACCTGTGTTGCGCCCATTGACAAAAGCCCCATACAAAGTAACAGGACCGCTTCCCACGGCTGGGGCAATCCATTTGAAGGACCATGTGCTCGGGTTGGCCGTTGGATCTTGAATGTGGGTCACGTATTTTCCGCTGCCAACGATTTGTGTGCCAAATGCTCCTGATGTCGTTGTATTGATTAATGTACCCATCAATGCGCCAGTTGCGGCATTCTGGGGAGAGATTTGAAAACCTTTGCGTCCTGAGCCATCAATATTCACTGTCACCACATATTCACGACCAGGGACGTATTGATTGTTGGCGGCATTGAGTGAGAAGAGTCCATTAGAACCCGATTGAGCCGTTGCTCCATGGCAACCAGATACTGCACATGAATTGCCGTCGGAGGGCGAACCCGTGAATCCTGCGGGTGCCCCCGATGGATTGGTGATCGCAACATTGTGGTGAATTTCCCAGCTGAGGATCAGAAGAAAAGTGAACAAACTGGCAACAAGTAATTTAATGCGCATATCGTCGGATTTAAAATGATCAACCAATTATGGAGTACAAATAATGTGCCAAAATAAGAAAAAAATCCCTTTTCGAGAAGAACAAAGCCTGATTACCAGCCCCCATCGGGTTCAGGCATTTTCGGTGCGCGCAGCGTGAAAACCCTTGATAGGTTAAAACCGAAAAACAAATCGCCTTGATCCCAGCGACCATTCGTGCCACTGATAAACTGTCGTTCATTCAACCCCCTGCTGTTGGAAATATGCAGTTGGAAGACATGACCACCAGTTTCAATGTCCACGCCGAGCGATAAACTGTTGTTATGGTCGACCAGCTGTTTTCCTGGAACCAAGAAATAGTCGAAAGTCAGTGCCATTCTGGCGTTGGTTTTGATGCGGCCACCCACACCTAGTGCGAAAATGTCATTGGGCTCGGAGCGGGTCGCCACCAGGTTCCGGTGTACCAGGCTCGGCGTCAGTTGAAGGCTCAAGGTTTCGTTTAACTTCTTGCCCATCAGTATTTGGTGGTAATAAGCCATCCGCGACGAAAAGAAATTGCCCCGCTCAGGTTCGGGCCAAGACAAAGTGGATAGAGTCGACCCAACGGCATAGGATAGGGTGATGGGTGACCCAGAGCCTTGCACGACCTGTCGAAGCAGTCGAAACTTCAGCACACCATCGAGTTCTTTGCCCGTCGTACTCCGTCCGATTCCCACTTGCATCCAGGGTGTTATCCCATAATCGAGGCTCATCCTCATACTGGCCTGGTCGAGGCCAAACAACTGGTACGCCCCTCCCGAAATACTGCCAAATCGGTGTAAAATACGCATGTCCATCACCCCAGCAGGGGTTTGTTCGACCGAATGGGCGTTAATAATCCGGGTAGATTTAAAGGCATAAGACGCATATTCTTTGCTGTGCTCTGCTGTCGGATCCGCCAACAATGCGTCGAGATCGTTTTCCTTTTGCGCAAGAACCATGGTTAGATTCATGAAAAAAATGCAGCAGGCGATGAGGGTCAAGCGGATTTTGTTCATCAGATTCAGTTGTTGGGGGCGCCTTGGTTGTACCACAATTCAAGTTGACGGATTTGACAAATGGGTAACTTGCCTGTAGTGGGCATCAAGAGGGGGTCTCCCGATGGGCGATTGATGCGGTCGCGGACTTTCACTTCTGCTGCCTTGATCTGCGCGTGTGTCATCAGGCTCAAATTGCCGCTTGGCGACACAGAACCATGGCACGACTGGCACTTATTACTCATGATGGGTAAGACATGGGTTTGAAAACTGAGGTTCAGGGTATCACATCCACTGCCTCCTCCACCGGCAGGATACAGATCCTGTTCATTATCATAGTAGCACGCATGTACAAGGAGTGCCAATGCTGCCAACAAGAAATACCGCATAACCAAAATTTTGACCTAAAAATACGGATATTTGGCCGACCTATATTCTATGCACAATACCCCAAAGGAGCGTACTGTTACCCTCATTATCGGCTCATCAGGCCAATTGGGTTCAGAGCTGGCATCAACGCTGTTGAAGGAACGACCCGATAAAACCTTGATTTGCAGCGACCTCCACCAAGGCCCTGCCCCGGATGGCGCCATCTTTGAAACACTGGATGTGCTCGATAAGTCAAAGCTCGAGGACATGATCCGGCGCCATGGTGTTCAGGAAATCTACCATCTGGCCGCGATGTTGTCGGCTAAGGGCGAGCAAAACTCCGCAATGGCTTGGCGCCTCAACATGGAGGGCCTACTGAACGTACTCGAACTCTCGGTCAAATATGGGGTAGGGCGCGTGTTTTGGCCCAGTTCCATCGCTGCATTTGGTCCGGGCACCCCGCGCGACCTAGTGCCTCAATGGCCCGTTATGGACCCTCGAACTGTTTATGGGATCAGTAAACTCTCGGGCGAATTGTGGTGCCAATACTATGTGCAGCGCTTTGGTCTGGATGTCCGGTCGCTCCGCTACCCAGGGATCATCAGCTGGCATACACCCCCCGGCGGCGGAACCACCGATTATGCGGTCGAGATTTTTCATGAAGCGCTGCGATGTGGGGCCTATACATCCTTCCTCCAAGCGCATACACGCCTTCCGATGATGTATATCGACGACGCCGTGCGCGCAACGCTGGAGTTAATGCAAGCGGATGGGGAGCGGCTGAGTGTTCGTACCTCATACAACATCACCGCTATGAGTTTCACGCCTTTGGAATTAGCCGAGGCCATACAAAGACGTCTTCCTCATTTCCAAATTGATTACCGCGTTGATTTTCGCCAGGCCATCGCCGACACCTGGCCAGCAGTCATAGATGATCAGGTGGCGCGCGATGATTGGGGATGGAACCACCACTTTGATCTGAGCGCATTAGTGGATGAGATGCTCACGAATTTGGCGGCAATACGAGAACGACAGCGATAGAACGCCCTTGGGTGATGGCAAAACCCAATGACAAGGATCAATTGCCTTGTTCGCTCAAGAATTTGATGTGTACAAGCCTGATTTCGTCTTCCGAGAAGACATCCCCCATATCCCGAATGGCTTGGGCTAAATCATCGTTCTGCATCCCAAGGAAGTAGTCGTACAATTCCTGGATCGACTCCTCGTCCATAGTTTCACGAAGCTGGTAGTCGATATTCAGGCGGGTGCCCGAGTCGATGATGCTACGAATCTCTACCAACACCTCTTCGAAACTCAGGTTTTTGCTTTTACCCAGATCCCGCAATGGGATTTTTCGGTCAATGCCAGAAATGAGGAATACTTTTACGGCCGATTTACTGGTCGTCGATTTTATGGTATAGTCACTCGGCCGTTCGATTTCGTTCTCTTCGACGTATCGGGCAATCAACTCCACGAAGGGTGCGCCAAATTTATTGGCTTTTCCAGCCCCAACACCGCTGATCAACTGCAACTCCTGTAGGTTCATGGGGTAGAGGGCCGACATTTCCTCCAGGGATGGGTCTTGAAAAATGACGTAAGGCGGCAGGTTTTTCTGACCTGCGATTTTTTTGCGCAAGTCGCGCAACATATCAAACAAACGGCTGTCGAGCACGCTCGTACCCTGGGTCTCCGCATCTGACTCGGCCAAAATCTTACTGAAATCATGGTCGGGACGAACACGAATGGGGTAGGGTTTTTGTAGGAATGCTTCGCCTGCGGCACCCATTTTAATGGTACCGAATTGCTCGAATTCCTTGATGAGCAGATGACTCACGAGCGCTTCGCGTAATAATGCGCCCCAAAATCCACGGGCTTGTTCGCTTCCGACTGCCCAAAGGGGGTGGCGATCATGGCCATAGGCCTCGATATCCGGACTCATCGTGCCGGTGATCAGGTTCAGCAAGTGGTCAGAGTCGAACTTCCGCGCCAACCCCACGACCAATGTCAACAGAGTCTGCATTCCCTCTGTGCCATCCACCAGCGCCACAGGATGCCTGCACGAGTCACACATTTGGTTGCAATCAGACTCGTTGAAGACCTCACCGAAATAGTGTAGTATTTGTTTCCTTCTGCATGTAGCGGAATGGGCGAATGAAACCACTTCATCGATGAGGAGGTTGCCGATTTCTTTCTCAGCAACCGGTTTGTCCTTCATAAACTTCTGCAGCTTCATCACATCCTGATCAGCATAGTAGGCGATGCATACGCCTTCCAACCCATCGCGGCCAGCACGACCGGTCTCCTGATAGTAGCTTTCAATCGATTTTGGGATATCGTAGTGAATCACAAAACGAACATCTGGCTTATCGATGCCCATACCAAAGGCGATGGTGGCCACAATCACATGAATGTCCTCCATGATGAAGGCATCCTGATTGGCCACACGCACATGCGACTCGAGGCCGGCATGATAAGGTGCAGCCTTGATGCCGTTGGCCACCAAGAGCTCTGCCAACTCCTCTGTTTTCTTGCGGCTCAAGGTGTAAACGATGCCCGATTTATTTGGGTTTTCGTGAATGTGCTTGATGATGCTTTTGATCGCATTCACTTTAGGGCGTATCTCGTAGTACAGGTTTGGACGGTTAAAACTCGACAAGAATACATCTGCCTCGGGCATTTGCAAGTTTTTGATGATGTCGGATTGCACCTTGGGGGTCGCCGTGGCCGTGAGGGCTATGATGGGAACCCGCCCGAGCATGTCCACCATTTGACGGATTTTGCGGTATTCTGGGCGAAAATCATGGCCCCACTCGGAAATACAGTGGGCCTCATCTACCGCCACAAAACTAATGTTTACCTTCTTCAGAAACTCAATGTTCTCCAGTTTGGCCAGTGATTCAGGGGCCACGTAGAGCATTTTAGTGACACCCTGCATGACGTTGTCTTGCACCTTGCGAATTTCATTGCGGTTGAGCGAGGAATTCAGGAATTCGGCCACCCCACTCACACCAGAAAAAGCCCGAACGGCATCAACTTGGTTTTTCATCAATGCGATAAGGGGCGAAACCACAATGGCGGTGCCCTCACTGGCTATGGCGGGCAGCTGGTAGCAGAGTGACTTCCCAGCGCCTGTGGGCATGATCACCAAGGTGTTCCTGCCCGCATAGATATTGTCGATGACTTCCTCCTGTCGCCCCTTAAAAGTAGAAAATCCAAAAAATGACTGCAATAGATCGCGCAATTTGGTGCGCGCATCAACGAAATCGGTGACCTGGTCTCGCAAAGTATTAGATTTGTAGCCGAATATACGACATAAAATTGAATCCACACACGCACATCATTGATTCGGCCCGTAGGGCACTATCAGCCGAAGGAGAGGCTATTTTGGCACTCAGGGAGGGGATAAACGAGGAGTTCGTTGCAGCCGTTCGGGCGATGCTGAATTGTAAGGGTAGAATCGTGCTCACGGGCGTAGGCAAAAGCGCGCTCATCGCTGCTAAAATCAGTGCCACCTTCAACTCAACAGGTACGCCTGCATTGTTTATGCACGCGGCTGATGCGGTACATGGCGACCTCGGCATGATCCGCGAGGGTGATGTTGTTGTGTGCATTTCACAGAGTGGTAACACGCCAGAAATCAAGTTGCTCCTGCCCCTGTTGAAGTCGGCCGGACACCTTCTGATTGGTATGAGTGGACAAAAAAACAGTGTTCTGGGCACATATGCCGACCATTTTTTGAGTACTGCAGTGGCGTCTGAGGCTTGTCCACTTCATCTGGCCCCCACCACCTCAACCACCGCACAGCTGGCCATGGGCGACGCGCTCGCTGTTTGTTTGATCGAGGAGCGTGGCTTCACACGAGACGATTTTGCACGCTTCCACCCAGGCGGAGCCTTGGGCAAGAAACTCTACTTACGAGTTGATGACCTCATGGCCAACAACGCTTTACCTCAGGTGGATAGTGGCGCGTCACTGCGCGATGTGCTGATCAGCATCACCTCGAGCCGACTGGGCGTAACAGCCGTGATGCAGGCAAAGAAGCTCGTTGGGGTCATCACCGATGGCGATATCCGACGAATGCTGGAACGTTATGATCAACCTGAAGCGCAAACTGCCGCCGACATGATGACGCCCAATCCCATTACCTTGATGAAAGGCAGTTATGCCGTCGATGCTCTTGAGTTAATGAAAAAAAATAATATAACCCAAATCGTTGTTTTGGACTCGGATGGGGTATTTTGTGGGATTGTTCACCTCCACGATTTGCTCAGGGAAGGTATATTGTAGGCGAATGGCGGCAGCTTGCTCTATCTTTGTGGTGGAAAGACTTCTATGTACGACCTACACGCTGTGATTTTGGCCGGTGGTTCCGGTTCGCGTCTGTGGCCGCTCAGTTCGCCGGATCTACCCAAACAATTCCTGGATGTGGCTGGAACGGGGATGAGTTTGGTGCAATCCGCTTACCAAAACGCCAGAATGCTCACCAAAATCGATCGCATCCACCTGGTGACGCTCGATGGGTGGACAAACCTGGCCCGCCAGCAATTGCCTGAGCTCCCCCGCACGTCGATCATTTCCGAGCCCATTCGAAAGAATACAGCGGTTGCCACGCTACATGCCGCCATTCGGATTTTGCGTACGAATCCGGATGCCCTCTTACTCATTCTGCCTTCCGACCATTTCGTGGTGGATTCAGCGCAATTCATAGAAAACCTACAGCCTGCTCTTCAGTATGCTGCAGAACATGATGAGCTTGTGGTGACAGGCGTACGCGCGCACCAGCCCGATATTCATTACGGCTACATACAGTACTATCCCAACCCCGACAACAACCCCATTTGTGCGGTTAAGACGTTCACTGAAAATCCAACGCAGGAAATTGCCAATGCATTTTTTCGCTCGGGGGATTTCCTTTGGTACTCGGGCATCAAGGTGGTTCGTGCTTCTGTGTTGTTCGACTTATACCGACAAAATCTGCCCGAGCTGGTGCAGTTGTTTGGGGAAATGGAAGGGATCTGGGGAACTCCAAAAGAACGGGATGGTATTTTGAGGCTTTATCAGCAATGTCCACCCGTTTCATTTCGTCAGGGTATACTCTACAACAACCCAAAAGTGAAAGTGCTAGTAGGCAACTTTGGTTGGTCAGACATTACGATGTGGGAAGAGGTATATAGGGTTAGGGAGCATGATTATCTAGACAATGCCGTATCGGGTCGACAAGTCGCAACCTTCGATTCCGCCCAGTGTTTGGTGATGAGCAGCCGCGACAAGCCCATGCTTTTGGTTGGATTGGAAGGATATATTGTCATTGAATCCGAAAACGGCCTTTTGGTATGCCCACGCAGCCGGCAAGGCGAGATCCGACAAATGCTGGTGGATCTTAAGCGCAACAAAAAAGATTAATTTATGGTAAGCATGATGGGGAAACAATTTATATCCAGTTCGTTCTTTGCAGGCCTCTTTTTTTTGGGGTGGATGTGGTCCGCCAATGCCCAATTAAATAAGGCTTTCCAAGCTGTTGCTCTTCACGTATCGCCTGGAAATTTGGCCATCATGGAATACGAGGGTACGCCGATTTCCAAAGGAACAGCGATTATAGAACTACCCCTCGGTCTGACCCCAGAACGGGTATTCTGGTCATATCTGCCCTCAAAGGCGTCAATAACTGGTACTGAAACGCAGCAGGGCCCAAATCCATCCCTGATCATCCAAACCCTGCGCGATTCGGTGCGCAGACAGCGCGCTGTGTCAGATTTTGCATCCCTGATTTCGTTAAATATTGGCCGGCAAGTCGCGGTGGAGACGTTCGACGGAAGTGAAAACATTGGGTACAATGGAGTCATTGCAGGCATAGACCAAAAAGGAGAGGTTTTGGTTTTAACGGCCGGACAAGACTCACACAACATTCCGGTTCGGCAGATTATGTATTGGTCTGCAGGCGCCGATTGGAAGAATGCGCTGGAATCTATGGAGCCCTCGGGCTACCGGATCCAGCTGGTGGTGCCAGGGGTTTGGGATGCTGGCACCATCCAGGTTTGGGTAGAGACCAGGCAGGTAGATTGCGCCTATTCCTACCGATTGAAAACATCTGGTAAGGCCCGACTGGCCTTGGATGTGAGTTTAAGGGCGCCATTCGCCTTCAATGAATGCTCATTGGTGGGTCATCCAAGCCTTCATGCTTATTCTTCGGGCGCAAGCCATGCGCCATTGTTTCGATTGACCGCGTCTGGGGGTACAGGTACTGGCGTTTGGACCGCCACAGCCAGGGAAGATGAGGTTTCGTTATTGATCAAAGAGGATTGGAATTTCAGTGCTGTTTCGGTTACTGATAGCCAGTTTCGTCAACTACCATCCACGCGCGCCACGCTTTTGGTTAAGCCTTTAAGCAATTCGGTTGGTTTGATGAAAATTCCACTGCTTATGGAGTCGGATCATCAGCCGCCTACCCCAGTGAAGTTGCTGGATGCTTTGCCAAACGGCAAAGAACTACATATTGAGTTAGGCGAATCCGTGCTGACGGGGGCCGATATCGGAAAAATTCGTCGGGGTCGTTTCATGACAGAAGGCAACAAAGCAGTGGGCCCAGAAGGCTGGTGGGTAGACGGTCAAATTGAATCGGACTATTCTGGTACGATTCCGGTCGAATGGACGGTGCATCGCTCATTTTTGCCTGACTACCCAGACCAGACCAAGCAAAAGTTCATCCTTATGGAACGGAAAGACATGACGCCTGAAGCGCTGGCGTTTCAACGCACCATTCAAATAACAACTGACAATCGATATGCACTTTCCTACTCCTATTTCCTTATCCCAATTCAAAAGGGCAAGAAATAGGTAAAAAGCATCAGGGTCTAAAATTCAACCTGCAACCCAAGCCATACGTTGCGCGTCGCCTGAGGAAAATAATAATTGTCGCGAACCAAGTTTCCGTCCAATAGATAAGGGTAGGTATAGCCATTGGCGCTGTAGCGCCTGTTCAACATATTCCCGATCTGCAAGTTGAGTCGTATGGCGGGGCGTTGGCTGCGCGAATCAATCCGATGGTCGATGCGCAGGTCATGAACAGTCCATGCCGGAAGTGCCCGGGCAGCATCACCGCTGTTATCGAGAAACTGACGACCAATATGGCGACTCATGAGATGGATGGTAAGGGCCTTCAATGGGGACCAACTGAGCGTCGATCCGGAGGTTATGCCAGGCGAGAATGAAATGGGCGCCACCACTTGTGTCTGTCCACCTACATTCCCTAAATAATTGAAGTTGGCATCGTACAGATCAAAATACTCAGTATAGTTGTGTACCTGGTTTTGCGACAGGCACAGATTGGCTGCCCATGCCAATTTACGGTGTACGCGGGTCGTCCATGATATTTCTAGTCCCAAGCGATCGCTTTCAGGCACATTCACCCGTACATAGGCGCCTACATCGTTGATTTGCCCGTTCAACACCAATTGATCGCGATACTTCATGTAGTAAGCCTGTACGTCGCACTGTGTATTTCGGCCCTTCCAACTGACGCCTGTCTCCCAATCTGTGAGTTTCTCAGCAGTCGGACGACTTTCGGGGGTCGAGGCTGTGAGGTCGTCTCGCACCGGCTCTCGATGGCCTACAGCCACGGAGGCAAACCAACGCAAGCGTGGAGCAGCTTGCCAGTTGACTCCTGCCTTGGGGTTGAAAAACCGAAACGGTACCCGCTGATCTACCGCTAAGTTTTGATTGTTGAGGCCCTCAAAACGATAATCCACGGATCTGTATTGCACGTCACCGAAGAGATGCCAATTCGATTGAGCCATCCATTCTGTACGGGTATACAGATGATATTCGGTTTTATGACCGTCATTTTCATAATACCGGCTGGGCAGTGATTGACTGGGCGACAATCGGGCCCAAATCACTTCACCGAAATGGGCACCACGATATTCATACCATCCACCGCCCGACTGAACATTCCAGCGCCCATGGGTCCACTCACTTTGTAGGAGGCTGCCATAGAAATGATTGTCGAGCCAACGACGTCGGACCATGTCGGTAGTGAGAAGGGTATCACCGTCCAAAACAAAGGGCGGTAACCCATAGCGTTCATAGGGTTCATCGGCCCTATACTGTTCATAATAGCCCTTTCCACGGGTATAAAAAACCGTCCCCTTTAGGGCCCAATTCGGTTGTGCTTGCCACTCATAAATGCCTTGGTAGTGGTCTTGTTGGTAATTGTCGACCTCATCGGGATGGTAGGCGAGCTTGCCTTGCGCATCAAAAAATACCCCTGCGGGGTTGTAAGTTCGTCGCACTGCCAATGAATCCTGAGGAACCCCATACCAGGCCTGGTAGGTTCGTTCATGGCCTTGAATCGCATTCAATTCAAGCCGGCTGCGATGCCCCTGGCGCAGAGCGCCGACGGCCAAACTGCTTAAATCAGCGCTTGCTCGCTCAATGTAACCATCACTACGGATCCTGCTCAGTCGTCCACCGAACTGCCACCCCCCCTCGAGCGCCCCGCTGCTCACGGCGAGTGATTGGCGAAGCGTACCGAACGAGCCCCCGCTCAAGTTCATCCGTACCCCTGCTGTATCATCAGAGAGTTGTGTTTTGATGTGTACGCTGCCCCCAAACGCACCTGTGCCACTGGTGCTGGTGCCAACGCCCCTTTGAATTTGTATTTCGTCGACTGAGCCCGCTAAATCGGGCATATTAACCCAGAAAACGCCCTGAGATTCTGCATCATTCACGGGCACGCCATTTAAAGTAACATTGATGCGTGTGCCGTCGGAGCCCCTGATCCGCATGCCAGTATACCCCACGCCCGTACCGGCATCGGAATGCGATACCACAGCGATCGATTGCTGCAACAGAATGGGCAGATCTTGTCCGAGGTTTCCTGGCTGTAATTCCTTGGCAGTAATGCGTGTGAAAGCGATTGGTGTGCGCTCACTGGCGGGAAAGGGCATCACCGATACTTCCATCAATTCCTGAATGCGGGGAACCATGTAGAAAACAAGAGGGGTTGCGATCGCTTCAGTCAGGGTGAACATCGTGTCGATGGGATGATAGGCAAGGTGACTCATACGAAGATGCATGCGCAGGCCAAGACCGGGGCCCGTTAGGGTGAATTGGCCCGAACTATCGGTCAATACATAAGCCTGGCCAGGCACTAGGACCACCGTTGCTGCGTCAATGGGTTTTCCGTGGCGCTGGTCAATGAGTTTTCCCGTCACCGGGGTCTTGGCGTAGGAGACAGGATAAATTGAGCCAAAAAAGATCAATGAAAGGAGAAGAGCAACCAATGGAATGGATAAAATGCGCATCGTTCAAGGGCATTTGTGGGTTAAACAAATGCTTGGCAGGGGCCGACAAGCAACAATGGATAACATCTTCCCTTCGCAGGCATGACCCTGATCAGGTTCAATGGGTATAATCTCAGCCCCGAAGGGCACCCCTAAGACACGGCAAATATAAAGCCGGGGAGACTTCTAATGTGTAACTTTGCGCTGTTTAAATAAGTAATTCCTATGGCGGGTTTTCTGCAGCAAATCATTACCGCGTTGTTTGGTAAGAAATCGGATCGGGATGTTAAGGACTTGCTACCCCGGGTGGCTGAAATTAATCGTTGGTTTGAGGAGTATAAGCACCTAAACCACGATGATTTGAGGGCTAAGACCATCGAGTTTCGTTCGAGAATCAAAGAATCGCTCAAAAATTTGGAGGAGGACATTGAACAGTTACGGGCCGATGCAGATGCCTTCCGACCCGAACAAACCGCAGAGAAAACCCAGGCTTATGAGCAGTTGGATGCGCTTATTAAATCGCGTGACAAGCAGCTTGAGGAGGTCCTCAATGATTTGTTGCCCGAGGCATTTGCTGTTGTGAAGGAAACAGCCCGGCGCTTTACAGAGCATGAGGAGATCCGTGTTCAGGCCACAGAGATGGACCGTGAATTAGCAGTTTCTAAAGATTTTGTTCGGATTGAAGGCGATCATGCTATTTATTGCAACCGTTGGCGTGCCGCGGGCAATGAGGTGGTGTGGAATATGGTCCATTATGATGTGCAGTTGATTGGGGGTATGGTATTGCACTCTGGTAAGATCTCCGAGATGGCTACTGGTGAGGGTAAAACACTTGTTTCTACCCTTCCCGCCTACTTGAATGCGCTTTCCGGGATGGGATTGCATATTGTGACGGTCAACGACTACCTGGCGCGACGCGATGCGGCCTGGAACGGTCCACTTTTTCAGTTTCATGGCATAACGGTTGATTGCATCGATCTGCATACCCCCAATTCAGCTGAGCGGAAAAAAGCCTATCGGGCCGACATCACCTATGGTACCAACAACGAGTTTGGTTTCGACTACCTGCGCGATAATATGGTGCGGTTTGCCGATGAGCTCGTTCAGCGCAAACACCACTTTGCAATGGTGGATGAGGTAGATTCCGTACTCATCGACGATGCCCGTACACCACTGATCATTTCTGGACCCACCCCCCGTGGCGATATCCATGAATTTCAGGAACTGAAGCCCCGGATCGAACGGCTCGTCGACGCCCAAAAAAGGTTCGTCAACACGGCTCTCAGTGATGCCCGCAGGCTGTTGGCTGCCGGACAAACCGATGAAGGGGGGCTGGCCTTGTTCCGTGCCTACCGCGGATTGCCCAAGAATAAGGCCTTGATTAAGTTTTTGAGCGAACAGGGCATTCGGGCACAGTTGCAAAAGACTGAGGCCTTCTACATGCAGGACCAGCAAAAGGAAATGCATAAGGCCGATGAGCCCCTGTTTTTTACGATCGACGAAAAGAATAATACCATAGAGCTCACCGAAAAAGGCATCGAACTGATCACAGCAAGCGGAGAAGATCCCCAGTTCTTCATCATGCCCGATGTAGGCAGCGAAGTGGCTGAGATCGAGAAATCTGCCTTGGATGCCCGCGAAAAGGCAGAGCAAAAATCACGCTTACTGTCCGATTTTCAGATTAAATCTGAGCGAATTCATACCCTCAACCAGCTGTTGAAGGCCTACTGCCTGTTTGAGCGCGATGTAGAATATATCGTTGATCAAAACAAGGTGAAGATTGTGGACGAGCAAACAGGTCGCGTGCTTGATGGTCGTCGCTATTCTGATGGTTTGCACCAGGCGATTGAAGCCAAGGAGAATGTGCGGGTGGAGGCTGCCACACAGACTTTTGCCACCATCACCCTGCAAAATTACTTCCGCATGTATCACAAGCTGGCGGGTATGACGGGTACGGCGGAAACGGAAGCGGGCGAATTGTGGGAGATTTACAAATTGGATGTGGTGGTTATTCCCACCAATCGTCCGATCATCCGGCGCGATGAAGAGGATCGGGTCTACAAAACGGTGCGGGAAAAGTACCAAGCCATCATAACACAAGTAGAGGAATTGGTGGCCGCCGGACGCCCGGTGTTGGTGGGCACTACTTCGGTTGAGATTTCTGAATTACTGAGCCGAATGCTGAGCATGCGCAAAATCAAGCACAATGTTCTCAATGCCAAACAACACCAACGAGAAGCCGAAATTGTGGCGGAGGCTGGATTGGCCGGAAATGTGACCATAGCCACCAACATGGCGGGGCGGGGCACAGACATCAAGCTTGGTCCTGGTGTTCGGGAGGCGGGTGGATTGGCCATTGTGGGCACCGAGCGTCATGAGTCGCGACGGGTGGACCGGCAGCTGAGGGGGCGCGCAGGACGTCAGGGCGACCCGGGAAGCTCACAGTTTTTTGTTTCCCTTGAAGACAACCTGATGCGCTTGTTCGGTTCCGACCGGATTTCAAAAATCATGGACCGTTTCGGGTATCAGGAAGGCGAGGTGATTCAACATTCTATGATCACCCGCTCCATCGAACGGGCTCAAAAAAAGGTAGAGGAAAATAACTTCGGCATACGCAAGCGTTTGCTTGAATATGACGATGTTATGAACGCGCAAAGGGAAGTCATCTACAAAAAAAGGCGGCACGCGTTGCATGGCGAACGAATTGGTATGGATGTGCGCCATATGATGGAGGATGTAGCCGGAGAATTGGCTGCCCGCTACAGTAAATCTGCTGATTTTGACGCATTGTACCTCGATACCATCCGTATTTTTGGCCATGAGCCCCCATTCAACAGTTCGGAGTTTGCCAAAATGAAGGAGGATGAGGCCATTTCACGCATGTCAGAGGGTGTTTTGACCCACTATGACGAACGAAACCGCAAGCTCAGGGAGCTTGCGATGCCCGTACTCGAGTCGGTCCACCGCGAGCAAGGGGAGCGGGTCGAGTTCATTGGTGTGCCCATACAGATGGGAAATCGTGGGGTTCAAATGGGCGTTCATCTGAAGCGTGCGATGAGCAATCAGGGGCAGGAGATCATTACGGAACTGGAGAAATCGGTCGTACTTCAGCTCATCGATGAGATTTGGAAGAACCATCTCCGCGATATGGACGAGTTAAAACAGTCCGTGCAAAATGCGGTGTACGAACAAAAAGATCCCTTGGTCATCTATAAAATGGAATCATTCAATTTGTTTGAGAACATGTTGAGTGAGCTCAATGCCGAGGCGGTTACCTTGTTATTCCAGGCCGGTATTCCGGTTCAAGACGCGGAGCAAATTCAGGAACACCGACCAACCGTACGGCCCGCGCGTCCGGCACTTCAGGCAAGTCACCCCACCTACACCAGCACATCTACGTCCACGGCCGCCACAACGACGGGCACTTCATCTGCTTCAAGGGGCGGCCAGGTGGGTGCACCTACGAATTTGCCCGAGGAACCACGCGTACAGCTACCCATCATCGCTGGCCCTAAAGTGGGAAGAAATGATCAATGCCCGTGCGGCAGCGGCAAAAAATTCAAGACGTGTTGTGGGATCTCCCAAGGATAATCAACTGATTGATGCAGTTTCCCCGGTTACTGTCTGGAATTCGGGGATAGTTTCAGCTGGCTCTCGGTGGCAGGACGAACTTTTTGGGTGCGTACCTTGTTTCAACATTTTTGCTCCCCGCGCTGAATTTGGGGTGCACTTCATAAAAAACTCAACCCGAGTGGAATTAAATCAAAGAATATGCGGGTAACTTTTGGAATGGTATTGTTGTTTGTGCTTCTTGGCGCAGTACCCGCCGAAGCCCAACTTTTTCGTAAGATTTTTGGAAAGTCGGGATCGCGTGACCGAAATAAGGAGTTCATAGAAGAACCGGTTGCGGCACCTGTGACAGCACCCGTAGTTGATGCTCCTTTACCCATTCCAAAACCGGCTACGTCCGCGCCCGATACCGCCGTTACGCCCGAAAAACCAGTGAATCGTGGCCCAGCCACAGGAACCGGAAAACGCGAAACCACCTCAGGATACAGGATTCAGATCTACAATGGTCCGAACCGCACGGAGGCCATGCGACTGAAACAGGAAATGGAGGTCGCATACCCCAATATGAGCATACATTTAGTCTATCGACAGCCCAACTTCAGGGTTCGTATCGGTGATTTTCGCAGCCAAAGAGAAGCTGAGCAATTGTTACCCGAATTCAGGCAACTCGGATATAAAACCAGTTTCGTGGTGCCAGATGATGTGTTTATTGAGTAATGGAATACAGGAAAAAAGCTAACTATCGATGGACACGCCTGATTTGAAGTCACGCATTCGGTTATTATCAACCGAATTGTTTGCCGAAGTGGTGCGCCACCGCAGATACCTGCATCAGAATCCGGAACTTTCCTTCGAGGAGGAGCAGACTGCCGCCTATGTGGCTGGTCGATTGGATGAAATGGGAATTCCTTATCAAAAAGGGATTGGGGGACACGGACTAGTGGCGCATATTAGAGGCAGAAATCCGGATCGGGCGCTTGTTGCCCTCAGGGCTGATATGGACGCCTTACCCATTCAGGAAGAGAACGAGGTTGAATATCGATCAAAGCGCCCGGGCATGATGCACGCTTGTGGTCACGACGCCCACACAGCCAGCCTACTCGGGGTTGCGGGGATTCTTACTCGGCTTACCGATGCCTTTGAGGGAACGGTTCGCCTGATTTTTCAACCCGCAGAAGAGCGGCTTCCTGGGGGAGCTTCGCTCATGATCCGCGATGGGGTACTGCAAAATCCCGTTCCCTCGGCCGTGGTTGGCCAACATGTGATGCCGCTAATTCCTGCAGGAAAAGTGGGCTTCAGGTCGGGAATGTACATGGCCTCGGCCGATGAACTGAAGCTCGTTTTCAGGGGTAGGGGCGGACATGCCGCGCAGCCACATCAAAACATTGATCCCATCATGGCCTGCGCACAGACCCTTGTTGCACTCCAGCAGGTGGTGAGTCGACACGCACACCCGGCAACCCCCACAGTATTGTCGTTCGGGCGCGTGCAAGCCGATGGC
>Ga0214923_10003933_pt1 | contig 18354 bp, 11 predicted proteins | sample LL1510_MetaG_FD_177993 | JGI IMG/M metagenome (GOLD analysis project Ga0214923, IMG submission 177993) | Freshwater microbial communities from Lake Lanier, Atlanta, Georgia, United States - LL-1510 | ecosystem: Environmental > Aquatic > Freshwater > Lake | place: USA: Georgia | collected... | reverse complement strand
GGGTGACGACGCGGGCCCCGCGCGGCCGCCGGGAGCGAGGCTCGCCAGATAGCGTGTCCAGTCGGGGGCCAGGCCGGCTCGTATCCATTCCTGGGCATGCTGCCAGACGGTGGCCGTGTCATGCGTGCCCAGCATGATCCAGTCGGCGGGCCGGGCGTGCTCGATGCGATACACGTCGGTCGGATCGTCGAGTTTCAGCCTGGACGTGACGCGGAAGCGTCCGAGACGGAAGCGGTCGAGGACGCGCTGCACGGGATAGGGCATCGTGCTCAGCACCTCGCAGGCGATCGAGGTCCGGGGCCGTCCGTGGGCCTCGAGCCGCTCGACGATCAGCGCGAAGAGCCGGCCGTAGGCCTCGACCTGGGCGTCGTCGAGTCCGGCGACGCGAGGGTCTGCATGGGGCTCGACGTCGCGGGCGATCTGATCCGCCCGCGCGATCGCCCAGCCGGCGAGCGCCGGATGCTCGGCCACGTCGGGAGACGAAAACAACCGGGCGCCGTGCTGCACGGCCTCGAGCGGATCGGCCGTATCGGCCCGATACACCCACGGGTCGATCCAGCCGTGCGGGTGATCGATGCGGATGCCATCGCATTCCTCGAGCACGCGGTCGAGCCGCGCCCGGACGAACGACGCGACCGGCCCGGGGCTCTGCTCCGAGCCGTACTGCCGTGGATCGAGCACGGTGAACCCCCACGGCTGGCCCTCGGGATTCGTGCGGCTCGGCGGGGCGCCCAGCAGATAGTCGGCGAGGAAGGCGGACCGATGCGACCAGACGTCCTGCGGCGCGAGCCCCACCTGCAGGTCGGCGAAGAGCGTCAGCCCGAGTGCGGCCAGCCGTGACCGGAGCCTTCGCTGCTCGACGGTGAGCAGCCATTGGATGATGGCGTAGTGCTCGATTTCGACGGCGTGCCGCGCGGCCAGTTCCGCGAGGCGGGCTGCAGCCCGATCCTCCTCACCGGGTTCGGGGCGAAAGAGCCGCTGATCGAACGCGCCCCGCGGCGATGACGCGTGCCAGGCACCCCACCAGCCGGAGCCGTGCTCCCGACAGAGCGCTCCGTAGAGCGCGTCGGGGACGAGCCATCGCCGATGCACCGACAGAAAGGCCCGTGCCTGGTCGCGCAGCGCGTCGTCGGCCCGCTCGGTGATCCGGTCCACCGCCTCGTCGAAGATCGTCTCGATGAGCGCGAGCGGCGCGGGCGTGGGGGCGGCGGCGACCCGCCGACGACACGCGTCCACGAACGCGGGATCGAGCAGCCCTTCCGCGGCGAGGCGCGCCAGGGGCAGATTGTGCGGATTGCGCGAGAACAAGGTCGCTTCGTACGGCGACACCTGCCCCCGACCGGTCATCCCCTGCGGCCCGAGCTGGATGCCGTCGAAGCCTCGCTGCCGCGCGAACGCGAAGAGCCTCTCGGCGGCGCGCGAATAGGGTGTCCCGCGGCCGAACTCCTCGTCCGGGTCACACGGAAAACTCGCATCGTGGACCTGCAGCAGCAGGTGGTCGATGCCCAGGCGACGCTTCGCTCCGCGCAGGGCGGAAAGCTCATGGCCGTCGAGGGGGGGCGCATCGGCCGTCATGTCGCCGGTCTTTTCGAGAAGCCTCGGTGACGTCGTCGCCGTTCCGCGGTGCCGTCTCCACCAGACCGTCAGAGCATAGCGGTTCGGCGCAGCGGACCGGGCGGATGACCCCTGCGGCGGTGCCGGTGGTCCGCACGTGACGCTCCATCGTCCATCGCGCGACCGCCGGGTATCATGCTGCGATGCAGTCGTTCCGATGCGTGTGCGGACAGCCGCTGTTTTTCGACAACCTCACGTGTCTCGGCTGCGGCGCGGAGGTGGCCTACGATCCGCGACGGCGGACCCTCGGCTCGCTCGTCCAGCAGGCCGACGGCATGTGGGCGTTTCAGGGCGAGGCCCGGGAACCCCCGCCGCTCTTCCGCCTCTGCACGCACCGCGGCGCGGCGGCCGCGTGCAACTGGCTCGTCCCCGCCGAGGAGCCGGCGGCCTTCTGCGCGTCGTGCTGCCTCACGCGGACGATCCCCCCGCTCGATCGACCCCGCAACATCGATCGGCTGCGCGAGCTCGAGCGGGCGAAGCGACGGGTCCTCTTCACGCTCCAGAACCTCAAGCTCCCCCTCGCCGCGCGGTCGCACGACCCGCAGGGCCTGGCGTTCGACTTCCTCGAATCCCTCCCCGACGAGCCGCCTGTGCTCACCGGCCATGCGAGCGGCGTCATCACGCTCAACGTCGAGGAGACCGACGACGACTACCGCGACAAGCACCGCGACCTGCTGCAGGAGCACTACCGCACGGTCATCGGTCACCTGCGGCACGAGCTCGGCCACTACTACTGGGACGTGCTCGTGCGCGACACGTCGTGGCTGGAGTCCTGCCGCGTGCTCTTCGGCGACGAGCGGGCCGACTACGCCGCCGCGCTCGAGCGGTACTACGCCGAGGGGCCGCCGGCCGACTGGCAGGCGCGGTTCATCAGCCGGTACGCCGCCGCCCATCCCTGGGAGGACTGGGCGGAGACCTGGGCACAGTATCTGCACATCCGCTCCACGCTGGAGACGGTCACGGCCTACAAGCTCGACATCTCGCAGGCGCCGCTCGCCATCACGCCGTTCGGTCCCGACGCGCTCTTCATGCCCGAGCCGGCCGAGGCGGGGGCGGCCTTCCTCGGGTGGATCAACGCCATGGTCGTGCTCGCGGCCGTGCTCAACGAGACCGCGCGCAGCATGGGACAGCCCGACATCTATCCCTTCGTCCTGAATCGCCCGACCGTGACGAAGCTGCACTTCGTCCACTGCGTGATCACGGGGGACCGTGCCGCCCGCACGCCGCCCCCGCCCGAGGCCATGGCGGTCGTCACCGGCTGAGGCCACGCGTCGCGGCGGGCCTGACGGTGCGGCCGCCGCTCAAATCGTGCCTTCCCGAAACCGCCGCACGTTGCAGGTATCATCGCCGGAATCACCGCGGCGGTCGACGGACTCCGACGCGGGATGCCTGGCGGGCCGCGCGAGTCCTTCGTCTCCATGTCGTCTCCATCACCCGACCGCCCCGCCGACGCGGAACACGCGCGCATCCTCACGATGCAGGACGATGCGACGGGCTGGCGTCGCTGGGGGCCCTACCTCGCGGACAGGGCCTGGGGGACCGTCCGCGAGGATTATTCGGCCGATGGCAAGGCCTGGCAGTTCCTCACCTACGACGCCGCCCGCGCGAAAGCCTTCCGGTGGGGGGAGGACGGGATCGCGGGCATCTGCGACCGCTACCAGGTGCTCTGCTTCGCGCCGACCTTCTGGAACGGCCGCGACCCCCATCTGAAGGAACGATTCTTCGGGGTCACGCCCGACGAGGGCAACCACGGAGAGGACGTCAAGGAGTGCTACTGGCATGTCGACAACGTCCCGTCGCATGCCTTCATGAGCCTGCTCTACCGGTACCCGCAGGCGGCGTTTCCCTACGCCTCGCTGCTCGACGGCAACCGAGCGCGGCAGCCCGACGAGCCCGAGTTCGAACTCGTCGACACCGGCGTCTTCGACGACGGGCGATTCTTCGACATCCTCGTGGAGTATGCCAAGACGACGCCCGAGGAGATCGCCATCCGGATCACCGCCACCAACCATGGACCGGACGCCGCGCCCCTGCACGTCCTGCCGACCCTCTGGTTTCGGAACACCTGGTCGTGGGGCCGGCAGCCCCTCGCCGCTCCAGCCATCCGTCGGGCCGAGACGCCGCGGGGCACGGTGGGCCTCGTCGCCGACGACGCCAGCGTCCGCCGCGACCCGATGATCCCGGTCGCCCACGAACTCGGGCGGCGCTGGCTGCTCGCCGCCGATCTCGCGGGCACCGAGACGCTCTTCACCGACAACGAGACGAATGGCCCGGCCGTCTTCGGCGTCGGACACCGCAGCCGCTCATTCCACACGAAGGACGCCTTCCATCGCCGGCTCTGCGGCGGCGAACGCGCCGCCACGAACCCCGCCGGCGAGGGCACGAAGGCCGCGTTCCACCTGCGCGCGACGGTCCCGGCCGGCGGCCGGGTCGCCTTCCACTTCCTCCTCACCGACACCGCGCCCGCGGAGCGGCTCGCCACCGCTGACGGGCTCGCGCCGCTCGTCGACGACGCGGTGGAGACGCGCCGCGCGGAAGCCGACCGCTTCTACGCCGGCGTGGCGCCGCCGCAGGCCTCCGCCGAGGAGCGGCTCGTGCAGCGGCGGGCGTTCGCGGGCCTGCTCTGGACGAAGCAGAACTACATCTTCGACGTGGCGAAGTGGCTCGACGGCGACAACCCCGACCTGCCGCCACCGGAGTCCCGCGCGCGGATCCGCAACCGTCACTGGCGGCACCTCAACTCGTTTCGGGTGCTGAGCATGCCCGACACGTGGGAGTACCCGTGGTTCGCCGCCTGGGACCTCGCCTTCCACTGCGTGCCGTTCGCGCTCGTCGATCCGCAGTTCGCCAAGGACCAGCTGTGGCTGCTGCTCTTCGAGCAGTTCCAGCATCCCAGCGGCCAGCTCCCGGCCTACGAGTGGGAGTTCAGCGACCTCAATCCTCCCGTGCATGCGTGGGCCGTGTGGCGGGTCTACAACATGGAGAAGCGGCGGCACGGCCGGACCGACCGCGCCTGGCTCGAACGCTGCTTCCACAAGCTGCTGCTGGTCTTCACGAGCTGGGTCAACCGGGTCGACCGCGAGGGAAACAACGTCTTCGAGGGCGGCTTCCTCGGACTCGACAACATCAGCGTCTTCGACCGCAGCGAGCCGCTTCCCGACGGCGCCGTGCTCGAGCAGTCGGACGGCACCGGCTGGATGGGGATGTTCTCGCTGGTGATGATGCGGATGGCGCTCGAGCTCGCCGGGGAGAACCCGGTCTACGAGGGCCTCGCCTCGAAGTTCCTGCAGCACTACGCGTACATCGCCCATGCCATGAAGCACATGGGCAGCCGCGACTACTCCCTCTTCGACGAGGCCGACGGCTTCTTCTACGACGTGCTGCGGCTCCCCGACGGCCGCTTCCGCAAGTTTCGCGTGCGATCGCTCGTGGGGCTCATCCCGCTGTTCGCCGTGGAGCGGCTCGAGTCGGCCTGGATCGAGCCGTTCCGGGAGTTCTCGGCCAACCTCCGCTGGTTCCTCGACAACCGCCGCGACCTCGTCGCCGACGTGATCCACACGCTCCCCGGCGGGAGCGGCGGCACGACCCACCTGCTCACGATCATGGACATCTCCGAACTGCGCCGGATGCTCGTGCGGCTGCACGACCCGGCGGAGTTCCTCTCGCCGCACGGAGTGCGCTCGCTCTCGAAGGCGCACCAGCGGGAGCCGTTCGAGTTCGACGGCCGCCGCGTGGCGTACGAGCCGGCCGAATCGCTCACGAAGCACAAGGGGGGCAACTCGAACTGGCGCGGGCCGGTCTGGTTTCCGACCAACTTCCTCATCATCGAGTCGCTGCGGAAACTCGGCACCGCGTTCGGTCCCCAGTTCGCCGTGGCGACGCCGGGCAGCGGCGGCCGCCCCCTGCCGCTGCGCGACATGGCGCGGGATATCGCCACCCGGCTCACGCGGCTCTTTCTCCCCGGGCCCGACGGCAGGCGACCATCGCTCGGGCTGCCTCCGGACCTGGCCGATGACGCACGGTGGCAATCCCACCCGCTCTTCCACGAGTACTTCCACGGTGACTCCGGCGTCGGCCTGGGGGCGAGTCACCAGACCGGTTGGACCGCCCTCGTGGCCAGCCTGATCGACGAATGGCGGGACTGAGACGGACCCGGTCGTCAGACGCCGTCGACGCATCCGCACGCCGCCGGCGTCCGGAGACACCTTTCGGTCCAGCACGCTTCCGCGGCTCCGCCCCACCGCATCCGCGACGGCGGTCACGCACGCGAGGCGGCGATCTCGCGGAAGCGGCGCTCGGCGTCCGGAAAGTCGGCGATGACCCGCCGGAAGTCGTCCGCGGGGAGCACGAGCAGATCGCACGGTGCGAGCGCCCGGACCGTGGCCGCGCGCGGCCGATCCTGGAGCACCGCCATCTCTCCGAAACACTGTCCCTCGTCGATCGTGCCCAGCCGGCGGCCGGACGGATCGATCGCCTCGAGCGAGCCCCGGCAGACCACGTAGAGATCGCCCGTGACGTCGCCGGCCCGGACGACGGCGGTGCCCGGGTCGACCGCGAGCGGTTGGAACGACAGCGCGAGCATGTTGAGCAGCGTCGGTGGGGCATCGGCGAAGAAGGGGCTCCGCACGAGCACCTCGCGGTTGATCACCTCGTGCCAGTGGCGGCCGGTGCGGGCGAGGAGCGCCTGCGCCTCGAGCGGACCCCACGTGCCGGCGGTGTAGCTGGGGAACGGCGCCTCGTCGGGGAGCGTGCCGGGAGGCGACGACTCCCACACGTCGAGGATCGGCTGCATGATCCGCCACGACTGCTCCACGAAGTCGGTGCGGGTGAAGAGCGTCGGGTCGCCGTCGAGCGCGCCGTGGAGGAGCACCTCGTAGCCGGTGCCACGCGACGCCTCGAACGTGTCGGCGTAGTCGAAGCGCATGCCGGCACGAGCGAGCGTGAAGGAGGGGCCGGGGTGCTTGGCCTGCATGCGGATCTCGACCCCCTGGTACGGCTGGATGTGGAAGATCATGAGATTGGGCTCGCCTCCGATCGTTCGGCCCGGTCCCGCCCCCTCGCGAAACTGCACCACGATCTCGGTGCCCCGCTTCCAGAGCGCCTTGCCGGACCGCAGGTAGATCGGCGTGCCGGCCCAGCGTTCGTTGTCGATCGCCAGCTCGAGCGCCGCGTAGGTCGGCGTCGCGGAATCGGGCGAGACCTGCGGTTCGTCGCGGTAGCGGATCGCCGGCGTGCCGTCCGCACGCCGGCCCGCGCCGTACTGCCCGCGCACGCTCATGGCGGCCACGTCGCCAGGCGCGGGCACGCGGACCGCCGCGAGCAGGTTCGACTTGGCATCGCGCACGGCGGTCGGGTCGAGCGTCGCCGGGGGCTCCATGCAGACGTAGGCGAGCATCTGCATGAGGTGGTTCTGGAGCATGTCGCGGAGCACGCCCGTCCGCTCGTAGTACTCGCCCCGCGTCTCGACCCCGACCGTCTCGGTGGCGGAGATCTGGATGTGGTCGATGTGCCGCGTGTGCCAGAGCGGGGCGAACATCGCGTTGGCCATCCGGAAGGCGAGCAGGTTCTGCACCGTCTCCTTCCCGAGGTAGTGGTCGATGCGGTAGATCTGCTCCTCCTGCCAGCGGGCGAGCAGCGCGCGATTGAGCGCGGTGGCGGAGGCGAGGTCGCGGCCGAACGGCTTCTCGACGACGATGCGGGTCGTGCCCGCGCGGCGGGTGAAGCCCGTGGCGTCGAGCATGTCGTTGACCGTGGCGAAGAACTGGGGCGAGATGGCGAGATAGATCACGGTGTTGCCCGCGGCCGCGGTGCCGGCGGTGACCCCCTCGATCGCCTCGCGGAGCCGAGCGTAGGCCGTTGCGTCGTCGAACGCGCCGCTGACGTAATGCAGTCGCGACTCGAGCCAGGCCCACGGCTCCGGCTCGAACGCGCGGCGGGTGTGAAAGCGGCGGATGTCGTCGCGCTGCGCGGCGCGGAACGAGGCGGTGTCCAGCTGACTTCGCGCCATGCCGACCACCGTGAAGTCCTGTGGGAGCAGTCCGTCGCAGGCGAGGTTGTAGAGGGCGGGCAGCAGGAGCCGCTTCGTGAGATCGCCCGAAGCGCCGAGGATGACGAGCACGCCCGCGGCGGCCGCTGCGGGCGCCGCCGACCCGGGATCACCCGTCGCTGCCGTGTTCGTCGATGCCATGCGTCTCACTCGCTCCCTTCCCGGTTGTCGTGCCCGTACGCATCAAGCGCGTTGGAGACCAGGCCGTGTGCCGTGTCGGAGGCAGGGGTGTGGCCCCGACCGGAGACACCATGCGACGCCACCGGGAACGCCCCGGAGGAGGTGTCGTTCGGCCCGGCGATCAAGGCCACCGTGGTGGACGTCTCCGCCGACCGCCTTCCCGCGCCATTCAGTCCCCAGTCGCCCCCGCCGCGGCATCGCCGTCAACCCTTGCGGCGGCAGATGGCTCGCTCAAATGGGGCCGCTGGGACTCGAACCCAGGACCAACGGATTAAAAGTCCGATGCTCTACCGACTGAGCTACAGCCCCGAAATCATCCTACCGAGGCAGCCCCGCGGAACAAACGAACTGGATAGGGGCCGGCGAACCGGCGAACGAGTGCTGCCCGACCGTGCAGGTGGCCTGCGAGCGGGGGCGGCCCGTCCATCATGCCGTGCATGCCGTGCATGCCGTGAACGCATGCGGAGGACGTTGCCGAAAGTGCCCGAGAGAGGACTTGAACCTCCACCCAGTTACCTGGACAAGAACCTGAATCTTGCGCGTCTGCCAATTCCGCCACTCGGGCGAGTGTGTCATCCGCAGCGATCCTACCAGCCTGCCACGCCGATGGAAGTGGCCGCCCCACACGACCCGAGCGGCCGCCGTCTCGCCTGCGCCCGCGACGGGCGGACACCTACTCCACGGTGACGCTCTTCGCGAGATTTCTCGGCTTGTCGACGTCGCAGCCACGGAGGACGGCGATGTGATACGCGAGCAGCTGGAGCGGGATCGCCGCCACGATCGGCTGCAGGAAGTCCGGGGCCTCGGGCACCTCGATGACGTCGTTGACGAGCGCCCGCACGCGGTCGTCGCCGGGACCGCAGACGGCGATCACCGGCCCCTTGCGGGCCCGGATCTCCTCGACGTTCAGGAGCACCTTCTCGTACACCGCCCCCTGTGGAATGAGAAACACGCTCGGCGTCGCCTCGTCCACCAGCGCGATCGGGCCGTGCTTCATCTCCGCCGCCGGATAGCCCTCGGCATGGATGTAGGAGATCTCCTTGAGCTTGAGCGCGCCCTCGAGGGCGAGCGGGAAGCTGTACTGGCGACCGAGGTAGAGGAACGTCGAGGCATCACGGTACGCGGCGGCGATCCGGCGCACGTCGGCGTCGCACGCGAGCGCCCGCGACACGAGATCAGGCAGCTCCTCCAGCGACTCGATGAACCGCCGGCCCTGCTCGTAGCTCATGTGCCGCAGCCGGCCGAAGGCGAGCGCGAGCATCGCGAGCACGACGCACTGGCTCGTGAAGGCCTTCGTGCTCGCCACGCCGATCTCGGGACCGGCATGGAGATAGACGCCGCCGTCGGCCGCGGTGGCGATCGAACTCCCCACGACGTTGCAGATCGCGAGCGTCGGATGGCCCTTGCGCTTCATCTCGCGGAGGGCCGCGAGCGTGTCGGCCGTCTCGCCCGACTGTGTGATCGCGAAGAGGAGCGTGCCGTCGTCGAGCGGCGGATTGCGGTAGCGCAGCTCGCTCGCGTACTCCACCTCCACCGGCAGCCGCGCGAACTCCTCGATGAGGTACTCCCCGACGAGCGCCGCATGCCAGCTCGTGCCGCAGCCGGTCAGCACGATGCGATTCACCCGCTGGAGCTGCCGGGCCGTGAGGTTGAGCCCGCCGAACACGGCCGTCGCGTCGTCGAGCGACAGGCGGCCCCGCATGGCGGCACGGATCGACTCGGTCTGCTCGTGGATCTCCTTGAGCATGAAGTGGGGATAGCCACCGAGGTCCACGTCGGCCGCCGTGATGTCGAGCGGCAGCACCGCCGGCTCCACGCGGCCCGCGTCCCGATGGCTGATCCGCAGCGCGTCGGCGGTCACCACGGCGAGCTCGTGGTCGGCGAGGTACACGATGCGGTCGGTGCGGCCCGCGAGCGGGCTGGCGTCGCTGGCGACGAAGTGCTCCCCGTCGCCCACGCCCACGACGAGCGGGCTGCCGCAGCGGGCCGCGACGACGAGGTCGGGCCAGTCGCGGAAGAGCACGAGCAGGCCGTACGTGCCGCGCAGCTGCGCGACCGCCTCGCGCACGGCGCCGAGGCACGGCGCGGCGAGGCGTGAGACCGCGTCGCCGGCGCCGGCACGCTCCGACGCGTCCTCGGCCGCGGACGAGCCGGTGGACGCGCGTGCCCGCTGCAGGCACGCATCGATGAGGTGACCGATCACCTCGGTGTCGGTTTCGGAGCGAAAGGCGTAGCCCTCCGCCTCGAGCGCCGCACGCAGCGCGTGGCAGTTCTCGATGACGCCGTTGTGCACCACCGCCACGCTCGCCGCCGCCGGCGATCCGCCGCCTCCGAGGTGCGGATGGGCGTTGGCGTCGGTGGGCCCGCCGTGCGTCGCCCAACGCGTGTGCCCGATGCCGATCGACCCGCCCGGCACGTCGGATCGGGCGAGCGCCTCGAGCCGCGCCAGGCGGCCCGCCGCCTTCCGCACCTGCATCCGTCCGGATTCGTCGAGCGTCGCGAGGCCCGCCGAGTCGTAGCCGCGGTATTCGAGCCGCCGCAGCCCCTCGAGGATGACCTCGCTGGCACCACGAAAACCGACATAGCCCACGATGCCGCACATGCTTCGCACTCCGTCGCGCCGGGTCGTGGCACACGCCGCCGACCGCGGGGCCGATCTGGGATTGACGCCCGCGGGGCCGGCTGCGGAGCATACCACTCCAGTTCACCCGGAAAGGATTCCCATGAACACCCTGCACCCTCGCGTGCCACGCCGGCCGAGACGCCTTCCTGCCGCCGCCATCATGTGCGTGATCGCGGCCGTCGGCGGGTCGGAGGTCCGTGCCCAGCTGCAGATCACCTCCGGCCAGGCCGAACTGCAGACCGTCGTCAGCGCGCGGCAGGCGCTCGACGAGTTCTCCGACCTCAAGATCGAGTCGATCCCTCCGGCGCTGCTCGGCAGTGCCTCCGGTGTCGCGATCTTCCCGAACATGATCAAGGGCGGGTTCATTCTCGGAGTGAATTACGGGAAGGGCGTGCTCCTGGCTCGCCGGCCCGATGGCTCGTGGAGTCCGCCGCTCATGGTGACGATGGGGGGCGGCAGCCTCGGCTTTCAGGCAGGCCTGCAGGCAGCCGACATCGTGCTGGTCTTCGCCACGCCCCGCAGCCTGCAGGGCATGCTCGCCGGGCAGAAGGTGACGCTCGGCGCCGACGCATCGGTCGCGCTCGGACCGATCGGCCGGCAGGCGAACGCGGCGACCGACGCGCGGATGGGAGCCGAGATCTACTCCTACGCTCGCAGCCGCGGGCTCTTCGCCGGCGTGTCGTTCAACGGGGCGAGCCTCGCCGCCGACCCCAATGCCAACGCCATGCTCTACGGGCGGTTCAACGTCACGCCCCAGGAGGTGTACGAGGCCCGCGGGCTCGCGTTTCATCCGGAGGTCGAGCAGCTGATCGAGGATCTCGCGGCACGGGCCCGCCCCGCCGCGACCACCGTCGCCACCGCGCCCGCGTCACCGCAGCCCGTCGCGGCTCAGCCCGCGCCGGCTTCCCTTCAGCCGATCGCCCGTCCCGCGACACCCGCCGCGACGGCGCCCGTCGCGACCCCCGCCCCCGCGTCGACGCCCCCGGCCGTGGCGGCGCCGCCGCTCGTGCCCGTGCGGTAGCCGCGGATGGGGAAGGGATGAAGGACGCACCGAGGAGGCGGAGCCGGAGCCGCACGAGGGGCATCGATGCCGCGCGGGAAGCAGCCGTCGCCACGAACACGCAGCCCGAGCGCGGCTCCCTCGATCCCGACGCGCCCGACCGCGCGCTGGACGTTCCTCACGAATCACTTCCACGTGCTCATCCTGCTCTCGCAGGATTCGATGCTCGTGATCCGCGAGGTGGCTGACCGGGTCGGGATCACGGAGCGCGCCGTCCAGCGGATCATCACCGAACTGGAGGACGGGGGATTCCTCGAGCGGGAGAAACTCGGGCGACGCAACCGGTACCGGATCCGGACGAACCGGCCGCTCCGCCACCCGATCGAGGCCCATCACACGGTCGGCGAGCTCATCGCTCTGGTCGCTTCCCGCTCGCCTTCGGGCGCGCGCCCGGATCGGTCATGATGCCCTCGGGCACGGGGTCGAGCAGCGACGTCCACGACGTCGCCGCGCCGACACGGTCGAGCGACGTGTCGGCGGCCCGCAGTTCGGCGTCGGCCTTCCAGTACTCCTGGCGGGCGGCGATCTCGACGAGGTCCGCGTCGAATCGCGCCTGTTCGCGGAGCGTGACCCGGAGGATGTCGCTGCGGCCGAGGCGAAACTGCTCCCGCTCGGCCTCGGCCACGAGCTTCGCGAGATCCTCCTGCTGGACGGCCTGCTTGTGGAACTCGTACGCCCGCTCGATGCGGGACCATGCGTCCTGCACCTCGGCCCGGACCTGGTCGGTGAGGAACTGGAGGCGGCGGTCGATCTGGACGAGCTGGGAATCGACCGCCTGGAGCCGCCCACGCGCATCCCGTCGCTGCGCGGGCATCTGGAAGATGAGCGACGCCTGCAGCACCTGCCGCTCGAGCCCGAACGGTCCCGAGAGCGGGCTCGAGCCGTAGCCCGCGTCCTGGTTGCCCACGAGCTGGGCGTCGATCCCGGGCAGCGTCTGGTTGACCGCCAGCCGCCGTTCGACGATGAGCTTCTCCCGTTCGAGTGAGATCTTCTCGAACTCCGGTCGCGTGGCGAGGGCCCGCGAGAGCGTGACGTCGTAGAGCGTCGGTCCCGGCTTCACCGGCTCGGGCAGCGGCTGCATGCGCTTCCGCGCCGGCAGGAGCGGCCTGCCCGACGTGTCGCGCAGAAAGAGCGACAGTTCGATCGCCGACTGCTGCACCTCGCGGTCGGCCTGCACGAGCAGCCCGCGGCGCAGGGCGATGTTCTTCTGGTTGTCGACCCGCTCGATGTTGGCGACCACGCCCCGCGCCACCTTTTCGCCGAGCTCGCCGTCCCGCCTCACCGCCAGCTGCTCGAGTCGCTCCGCCGCCTCCTCGCGCTCGCCGTTGCCGAGCCACATCCAGTAGGAAAGCGCGGCGGCACGCATGTAGTCGATCCGGCTGCGCGTGATGGCCGGCTCGGCGAGCCTCTGATCGAGCCGCGCCTTGTCGCGGCCGGCACGCGCCGCATCGATGTCGCGGTCCCGCGCGAGCGGCATGGTGATGCCGCCGCGAAACTCGCCGACGTCCGCCGTCTTCTGGCCGAGCCGGTAGGTCGGAAAACTGCCGAAGCCGGTCCGCCAGCCGCCGAACACCTGCACGCCTCCGCGCTCCATGAGCCGCGACAGCCCGAAGTCGGAGAGGTAGCTCTCGTAGGTGCCGGGCGAGAGCGCGTTGCCCGCCATGTTGATGTTCGTGTCGAAGGCGCCCATGGCGGCCGTGAGCCGTCCTGCCGCCACACCCCGCTCCCGTTCGATCGCCTGCAGGAGCGGATAGTGCCGCCGCACGCTGTCGAGCACCTCGCCGAGCGCGAGCGGCTCGTTCCGGTCGTCGATGAGCAGCGAGTCTGGCAGATCCGGCTCCGCGGGCGGCACCAGCACCGACGTGGACGGGCCCTCGGTGGGGCGGGGCCGCGGCAATGGCTCGATGCCATCGCGCGTCACGGCACGCGGCGCACCCGGCTCATCCGCGGCCCGGGGCGCGCGTCCATCCGGCGGCGGCCGTCGCATGGCGGGGCCGGCGGCACCCGGTCCGGGCGTATCGATGATCTCGAGGAACGAGGCCGGCACGATCGCGGGCACGGCGAGACTGACGCCGGAGGGCGACAGTTCCCTCGCCTCCGCGGCGACCCCCAGATGCCTCGGAGGGATGGCTTCGGCGGCGCGGGTGCGGCCGACGGCCAGCGCGGCGAGGAGGACGACGGCGATCCGGGCGGCGGTCATCACGTGCCTCACCCGACCTTGATCTTCGGCGCCTTCGGCACGCCGTCCTTCGACTTCGGAGTCGGTGCCAGCACCGGCGGGAAGCCGTTGAGCCGCCGCCAGATCTCGAAGCCGAGCGGCACGCGGTTGAGGAACACCCACCCGATGACCTGGTTGCCCTGCCGCAGAAACTCCGGGTCGGGCCACGTGTCGCCCGGCATCCGCTGCTCGGGCTCCACGAGCACGCGGCACTGTCCGGCCACGCCGCTCGCGGCATCGATCTGCCGCACCCGGCCGCCGAACGTGCCGATCGCCAACTCCGGCCAGCCGGAGAACTGCACCGCCGGCCAGCCCTCGAATTGCAGCCGCACGTGCGGCATCTCCCCCTCCCGATCGGCGAAGGCCAGCATGATCGGGGCATCCACACCGTCGAGAAACAGCTCGGCCACGCGGTCGTTCGTGTCGGGAACGACCGTGCACAGCTCGTCCCCTTCCTTGACGTACTGCCCACCCTGCGCGACGTTCGCCGCGACGCGGAAGACGACCCCGTCGCAGGGAGCGACCACGCGACGCGCCTTGAAGCGTTCGATCCGGTTGTCGATATCCTGGATCTCGCGCTCGACGGAAAAGACGTTCTGCTCGGCCTTGCGCAGATTGCTGCGGGCCACGGCGATCGCCGACAGACCCGTGGCGTCGGCCTGCACGAGCAGCGCCTCCTGCGTCAGGAGCGTGGCCTGTGCCCTCGCGATCTCCGCATCGGCCTTGTCGGTGTCGGTGACGGCCCGGTCCGCGCGCATCCGCGCCTCGTCACGCGAGAGCCGGCTTTCGAGTCCGCCGAACTGCGGATTGGAGAAGAGGTCGTCGAACATCTCGAACCTGTTGAGCTCGAAGTCACGGGCGAAGGTGGCATTGGCCTTGGCCTGCTCGGCCACGTCGATCGCCCGTTGCGCCGCCTGTCGATTGGCCTCGGCGGCCCGCACCGCGGCATCCCGCGCGTCCTCCTGGGCGGCGGCCGCCGCCGCGAGCTCCGAGAGCTCCTGCCGCGCCGCGCTGAGGCGGCCGGCGAGAAACTCCCGCTGCGCCTGCAGCCTCTCCGCAAGCTCCGGATCGTTGTCTTCGATATCGACCAGCGGATCGTTCATCTTGACGCGGGTTCCCTCGACGACGTGCCAGGTCCTCACCTGCCCCGACACCAGAGCCGTGATCACCTGCAATCGCTCCACCGGCGCGTAGGCCACGATCGTGCCCCGGCAGTTGAGGGTCTGCTGCCAGGGTATGAGGGCCAGGCCGAACGGGAGGGCGAGGAAAAACAGGAAGACGAGGCGGGCCATCCACACGATCGTGCGTGGTGTCAGCGTGCGCGCCAGGGACACGCGGGCGGCGACGTCACGCTCCGGCAGGACCTGCGGCTGTTTCATGTCCACTCCACAACCCGGGTGCAGCGATCGCGGATGTCCTGCCGGACCGACACCACGACGAGCGTCCACGGCGCGGCCGGATCGAAGAGGTTGTCCAGCAGGTCCGGGCACCCCCCGACATCGAGACCGTCGAGGACGCCGTCGAGCAGGAGCAGCCGCGGCCGCCCCGCGACCGCGCGGGCGATCGCCAGGCAGCTGATGTCGTTGGCCGAAAGCGGCCTGCCATCCGGCATGAGCATCGTCTCGAGGCTGTCGGGGAGCCGGGCGATCCGGTCCGTCAGGCCGACCATGTCGAGCGCCTCACGCACGTCGAACGCGGTCAGGTCGCTCCGACCGAGCCGGACGTTCTCGATGACGGAACCCTCGAACACCTCGGGCCGGCCGACGTAGGCGATGTGGTGGCGGCTCTCGCGTCGATCGAGCGACCGGGCATCGAGCCCGTCGAACGTCAGCAGGCCCGCGGGAGGCACCCGCAGGAGGGCGAGGTATTCGAGGAGCTGCGTCGTGCCGCGAGGGCCCACGATCGCGATCCGCGCCCCGGGCCGCACGTCGAGCCGACGCGCGGTGCCGTCGGCCGCGGGGAGCTCCACGACGGCCGCAAGAGGCCCGCCGGCGGCCGGCAGCGCGTCGCCCAGCGTCGACTCGGGCGGCAGTCGGTCGATGACGCCCAGCTTGTCGAGCGTCGCCTGCAGGTCGTAGAAGATCTCGAGATACTTGCCGATCTTCGACAGCGAGCCGAGGACGAGGGCGACGATCAGTTCGCTCGCCACGAGCTGGCCGAGCGTCAGCTGTCGGTTGATGACCAGCCAGCCACCGAGGCCGAGCAGGATGGTCGAGCCCACGGCCTCGACGAACAGGGCGAACAGCGTCTGCCGCCACACGACGGCGAAGTGTCGCCGCCGGGCGCTGACATAGCGGTCCGCGAGCAGATCACCCCGCTCGAGGGCCAGCGCGGCGCCGGCACCGCTGCGGAAGGTGTGCGGGCAGCGGGCCACCTCCTCGAGCCACGCCGCCACGTCGAACTTCGCGTAGCTCTCCGCGATGCTCGTGCGGACACCTCCGATCCCGAGCACGAAGAGCAGGAAGACGACCAGGCCGCCGAGCACGAGCGCGAAGGTGAGCAGATACGGATGGTAGGTCGCGAGCACGACGAGGCCCACGAGGGTCATCATGATGATGCCGACCCCCTCGACGAGCAGCGTCGCGATCGACTTCTGACCGGACGAGACCTCGAAGAACCGGTTCACGAGGTCGGCCCGATTGACCCCGTCGAACGACGCGAGCTCGGTGCGGGCGAGGCGGTCCGCGAAGCCGAGGGCCGTGCGCACGAAGAGCCGTCGCTGGAGGCACTCGGCGACGAACGTCTGCATGGCCCGCAGCACCGAAGCCACGAAGAGCAGCGCGAACATGACCGCCGCGAGCACGAACACCGGCCAGAGCAGGATGCCGAAGGCCACCGTGTTCACAAGCGCCTCGATCGCCGCCGGAGTGACGAGCGACAGGATGCCGACGCCGAGGGCGAAGGCGAGGAGCGTGAAGACGTCCCGCCACTCGAGCCGAAACAGATCGATCAGGCGCCGGATCGGAGCCTTGCCGTGCCCGGCCGCGCCGCGGCCCGAGCCGCCGCCCCGGCCGGGCGGGCCCGCGTGCCCGTGCGTCACGGAGTCGTGGTGATCTGCTGCGATGACGGTCGCCATCTCCCTCTCCCGCCGAAGCCGTCGACAGGCGCGCCGCGGAGTTCCCGACCGGCACGCCTCGCGCCGCGAGCGCGAACGGCCCGGCCTCGAACCACGTGCCGCCCGCACATCTTGCATCGACATCCGTACGGCGGGGCGAGCATATCGGCAAAGAACATTGTTTCGATACCATACATCGATTAAATCGATGCTTGAGCGCTTGCCTGGCCCTCCATGACGCCCTGGCTCAACTATCACCACCTGCTGTACTTCTGGATGGCCGCCCGGGAGGGCGGGATCACGGCGGCGTGCCGCCGACTCGATCTTTCCCAGCCCACCGTAAGCGGCCAGATTCGCTCGCTCGAGCGCAGCCTCAAGGTGAAGCTGTTCGAGCGCTCGGGTCGGTCCGTCCGCCTGACCGAGACCGGGCGCATCGTCTTTCGCTACGCCGACGAGATCTTCTCGCTCGGCCGCGAGCTGCAGGATGCCGTGGCGGGACGCACCGTGGCCGGGGCCCTGCGGCTCGTCGTCGGTATCGCCGACACGCTGCCGAAGCTCATCGTGCATCGGCTGCTCGAGCCGGCCCTGCACCTGCCGGAGGAGATCGTGCTGTCGTGCGTGGACGGCGATCCGGACCGCCTCATGACCCAGCTCGCGCTGCACGAACTGGACCTCGTCATCAGCGACTATCCCGCGAACCCACGGCTCGGCATGCGGGCGTTCAACCACCGGCTCGGCGACTGCGGGATCACCTTCTTCGCGACCGAGTCGCTCGCCCGGCGCTACCGGCGTTCATTTCCCCGCTCACTCGACGGGGCGCCGCTCCTCGTTCCCGCCGGAAATGCGGCGCTGCGTCGCGCCCTCGAACAGCGGTTCGAGGAGATGGGGGTGCGGCCCGTGATCCGCGGGGAGTTCTCGGACAGCGCGCTCCTGAAGGCGTTCGGCGCGCGGGGCGAGGGACTGTTCGTCGCACCCTCGGTCGTGGAGGGTGAGGTGCGGAGGATGTATCACGTGGCCGTCGTGGGCCGCGACGAGCAGGTCCGCGAGCAGTTCTTCGCGATCTCGGTCGAGAGGCGGCTGGCCCATCCGGCCATTCTCGCGATCACGCAATCGGCCCGCGCACGCCTGGCGCAGGCCTGAGGGCCGCTCAGCGTGACGCCACGGCATCGGCGAGGTGCTGCCACGCGGTCCACAGCCCGACGACGATGAATCCCGCCGTCGACACCCAGAGCAGGACGTCCCATCCGCGCGAGGGCTTGAGTCGCGGCTCCATCTCGCCGTAGCGGAACCACAGCACGGCCACGGCGAGTCCGGCGAGCATCATGGCCTGCGCCGCGCCGCTGGCCAGCACCATCGCCACCGGGGCGCGGATCGTGACGGCCAGCAGGACCGCCACGATCGCCCACGCCGCGCCCGTACCCTTTCTCGAGACACCAGTACGGATAGACCATCAGTTCGCTCGCTCCGACCCCGATGATCCCGAACGTGGCCAGGCCCGTGGCGAGCGGCGAGCGGCCACCGGTCGAGGGAGGCACCGCCGGCACGAGTCCGCCGGCGA
>Ga0214923_10003932_pt1 | contig 18368 bp, 13 predicted proteins | sample LL1510_MetaG_FD_177993 | JGI IMG/M metagenome (GOLD analysis project Ga0214923, IMG submission 177993) | Freshwater microbial communities from Lake Lanier, Atlanta, Georgia, United States - LL-1510 | ecosystem: Environmental > Aquatic > Freshwater > Lake | place: USA: Georgia | collected... | reverse complement strand
TGAATATGCAGGAAGTGCGATCCGCGAATTATCGATGGAAGGCCGCATGACAGTTTGTAATATGTCAATCGAAGCTGGTGCTCGCGCTGGATTAATTGCACCTGACGAAAAAACTTATGCTTACTTAAAAGGTCGTCCACTTGCTCCACAAGGCGCTGATTACGAAAAAGCCGTAAAATATTGGGAATCTTTAACTTCAGACGAAGGCGCAAAATACGACAAAGAACTTCACTTAAAAGCTGAAGACATCGCGCCACAAGTTACTTGGGGAACCAGTCCAGAAGATGTTTTGGCTATCACCGACAAAGTTCCAACTCCAGAAAGTTTTGCTGACGAAGGCAAAAGAGAAGCAGTTGCCAGATCTTTGGAATATATGGGATTAAAGGCTGGAACACCTTTGTCAGAAATTAAAATCGATAAAGTTTTTATCGGTTCATGCACCAACGGACGTATCGAAGATTTCCGCGAAGCTGCTAAAATTTTAGACGGCAAAAAAATTGCTGCTAATATCAAACTAGCCATGGTTGTTCCAGGATCTGGTTTGGTAAAAGAACAGGCTGAAAAAGAAGGCTTACATAAAATTTTTACCGCTGCTGGTTTTGAATGGCGCGAACCCGGATGTTCAATGTGTTTAGCGATGAATGCCGACAAGTTGGAATTCGGCGAACGCTGCGCTTCAACTTCGAATCGTAACTTCGAAGGCCGACAAGGTCGCGGTGGCAGAACTCATTTGTTAAGTCCAGCAATGGCTGCTGCAGCTGCGGTTGCGGGGCATTTGATGGATGTTCGAGATTTGACATAAAATATAAACCGTCATTGCGAGCGCAGCGCGGCAAACCAGTAAAACCGAAAACTACACTGGGTTGCCGCGCTGCGCTCGCAATGACGGTAGTTTTAGCCACAGTTTTAATTTTTAATTAACAGTTCCTTAATGCTCTCCTTCTTCCACCCCAAACGCGAAATCACGACCAGAAGCTATGACGTTGCTGGCAGCGGTTTTGCGCCACTTCCAATTCAAAATAAGGCGCAAGATGAAGAAAAATTTACTTGGTCTCCAGCTTTAATTCGCGATTTTTCAGCGATTTTTTCTTCGATTTTTTTATCAGCAATTGGCTATGGAATCTTGATGGTAATGATTGCGCTAAAAATGGAACTTCATGTAAAAAATGAAATTTTAATGTCTATTTCCACCGCCACTCAGATTGGCGCTGGCGTAATTTTCTCACGTTTCCTTCCCACAATGGGACGCAAAACTGGCTTGGTACAAAGTATTTACATCGGCACCGCAGTCTCCGCAGTTTTCTCGATCTTCGCTTATTTTTATGTTAACTACATTCTCTGGCTGATCACAATTTTCGCCCTCGGTACTTCGTTCTTCATCTGTGGCGTTACTCGCAACACCATCATGATCGACATGGCTCCACCGCACATGCGTGCTTTAATTATTTCGGTTGGAACTATGTTAGTTGCAATTGGCAACAGCTTCGGCCCAATCTTTTTAAGCTTCTTACAAACTTCTGACCATTTCTCTTCTTTTGCATTTGCTAGCGCATTTTATTTATTATCGATGATTCCACTTTCTCGCCTCAGAAAGATTGATATTGGCGTACGTGAAGAGAAAAAAATCGGCATCTGGCGCTACATCAAAAATTCACCAAAAATTATGTTTGCTGGATTCGCCGTAAGCTATGCCATGTCTTCTTCCAGCGCCTTTCTTATTATTTACGGAATTAGAATGGGATTGCCAAAAGACGAAGCTTCGTTACTGCTTTCAGTTCTTTTATTTGGAACAATTTTTTCGATTCCGATTGGCTATTTAGCCGATATTTTTAATCGTCGTATGATGATGATTTCTTCAACTGTTTTGGCGCTGATCTTTTCACTTTCTCTTTATTTCAACCACGACGAAACCAAAATTCACGTCTTACTATTTTTGATGTTTGGATGTTTAGCGGGAATCAAATTGCCGGCTCTGGTTTTGATTAACGAAAAATACAAACCAACCCAACGTTTGGCCGTAAACAGTGCCTTTTCGCGCTTTAGTTTAATTGGAAACATTTGCGGACTTTTTACCACCGGCGCTGTGATGAAATGTTGTGGACCGCAAGGATTATGGCTTTCGGTCTCTGTAATTTTATTCGTTTTCCTAGTTTTCTGCTGCCACAATTATTTCACGAAAATTATGAATAATGAATTCAGCTTCAAAGACTTCTCAATATTTAATAAACATCCAAATGAACAACTGCCTGAAGCTTAGCTGTCCGATCAAATTTGCAAAAAAGATTTTTGGTAAAACAGATGTTCCCGTTGTTGCTTGCGTAAACCTGCACGGCGTAATTGGCAAAGATTCAAGAATGGAATCTGGTTTGAATATGCAAAATGTTGAACCACTTTTGAAGCGTGCTTTTGGAATTAAAAATGTCAAAGCTGTTGCGCTTACAATCAATTCTCCAGGTGGTTCACCAGTTCAGTCAGAGTTAATTTATAATTATATTCGTGAACTTGCCGAAGAGAAAAAAATTCCAGTTTATACTTTCGCCCAAGATGTTGCAGCTTCTGGCGGATATTGGCTTTTAGTTGCTGGTGACGAAGTTTACGCTCACAATTCTTCAATCATCGGCTCAATTGGCGTAATTTTTTCGGGCTTTGGTTTTGTTGATCTGATCAAAAAAATTGGCATTGATCGTCGCATTTATACTGAAGGAAAAAACAAAGCGATTCTTGACCCATTCATGCCCGAAGAATCAGACAATGTTGAAATTTTAAAAGATGCTCAACGCGATGTTTTTGAAAGTTTCAAAGATTTAGTTCGCTCACGTCGTGGTGATAAATTAAAAGACTCGGAAGATAATTTATTTACTGGCGCTTTTTGGTCAGGAAAAAAATCCGTTGAACTTGGACTTGTTGATGGCATTTGCGACATGCGTAAAAAGATGAAAGAAAAATTTGGTAACAAAGTTGAAATTGTACAAATCACCGTAAAAAAAGGATTGCTAAAAAGTTTGCTGTCTGAAAAGTCGCAACTAGTTGAAAGCCTTATTAGCAAAGTCGAAGAGCGTGTTAGCTTTAATCGATTTGGTCTTTAAATTAAACTGAATGTAACATGGACCCCGTCATTCGACGGGGTGACAATTTATAGTGAGGTGAAAATCTATCTCTAATTGTCACCCCGTCGAATGACGGGGTCCATGTTACACTCTAAAATTACAAACTTAACCTCTCCAAAAAATGACATTCTTCTCTTCAAACTTAGAAAATTCCGACAAAGAAATTTTCTCTGCGATCCAAAAAGAAACTGATCGCCAAAAATATCAGATCGAATTAATCGCCTCTGAAAATATTGTCAGCAAAGCGGTTTTAGAAGCTCAAGGTTCTATCTTTACCAATAAATATGCTGAGGGCTATCCAGCAAAACGTTATTACGGTGGTTGCGAATTTTCAGATGAAATCGAGCAAGCTGCAATCGACAGACTTTGTAAATTATTCGGCGCAAAATTTGCTAACGTACAACCTCACTCTGGCGCTTCAGCCAACTTGGCAGTTTACCTCGCACTTCTTCAACCTGGTGACACAATCCTTGGAATGTCTTTAGCTGCTGGCGGACATTTAACTCACGGCGCACAACGCACAATTTCTGGCATGTGGTTTAAATCAGTTCAATACGGAATTCGTTTGGATGATGGCTTGATCGACTACGATCAAATGGAAGCTCTGGCTCGTGAACATAAACCAAAATTAATTGTTGCGGGAATTTCTTCTTATCCACGCATCGTTGATTGGAGTCGTTTCAAAAAAGTTGCCGATGAAATTGGTGCTTTATTGATGGTTGACATGGCTCACGTTGCTGGTTTGGTTGCTGCAGGAATTTATCCAACTCCAGTTGGTGTTGCTGACATTGTAACTTCTACCACTCACAAAACTCTTCGCGGCCCACGTGGTGGCGTGATTTTGACCAATAACGAAGAGCTAGCGAAAAAAATTAATTCTGCAGTTTTCCCTGGATTACAAGGTGGACCTTTGATGCATGTAATTGCTGGTAAAGCAGTTGCTTTCGCTGAAGCTTTGCGTCCTGAATTTAAAGTTTATGCCAAACAAATCGTCGCTAATGCCAAAGTTTTATCCGAAGTTTTGGTTAAACGTGGATTGAAAATCACCACTGGTGGAACGGATTGTCACTTGATGGTTGTTGATTTGACACCACTTGAAACTTTAACTGGCAAAGAAGCTGAAAAAGTTTTGGAACGTGCTGGCTTAACTTGTAACAAAAATGCAATTCCAAACGATCCACGCTCTCCTTTCGTAACTTCTGGTTTACGTTTTGGAACTGCTGCTGGAACCACTCGTGGCTTTAAAGAGAAAGAATTTGAAAGAATCGGCCACATGATCTGTGACGTTTTGGAAGGATTTGTTAAAAATGGCGAAGAAGGCAATGCTGCTTTCGAAGCAAAAGTAAAAGAAGAAGTCGCAGCTCTTTGTAAGCAATTCCCGATTTATTAAATTTTGAAATTCAACTAACACTGGACCCCGTCATGCGACGGGGTGACAATTGGGGTGGGTTTTGTACCCTACTCTTATTTGTCACCCCGTCACATTATTTGTCACCCCGTCGCATTATTTGTCACCCCGTCGCATGACGGGGTCCAGTTTTTAAATACCTTCCCAAAAAAATGGAAATTTCCAACCCCAAACTCCGCATCAAACATCACAACGAAATACGTATTGTACGTGATCATCCGTGGATTTTTTCCAATGAAATTGAAAATTTTGCTGAATTAAAAACTCTTGAAAAAGGCACTATTGTTGATGTTGAAATCAAAAAAGGTGAAACCTTCGCAACTGCTTATTTCAATCCTCAAAGCTTAATCGCTGCGCGAATTCTTTCCCGTAAAGCTGGCGAAAAAATTGATGCAGAATTTTTTGAAAAAAGGATTCTCGCCGCTAAATTTTTACGCGAGAAATTTTTCGACAAACCATTTTATAGATTAATTCACTCCGAAGCTGATTTCTTACCCGGCCTTGTAGTTGATCGTTTTGACAATGTTTTGTCTTGCCAAGTTTCAACCGCCGGAATGGAAAAACTTACGCCATTTTTAACCGCTGCTTTGGAAAAAATATTTCCTGATGCTGCAATAATTTTTAGAAATGACGTTGATTCCAGAAAATTCGAAGGCTTAGAACTTTACGTTAAAACCGCTAAAGGCGAAGTTGCTGACGAGATTTCTGTCGAAGAAAATAATCTAAAATTTTTAGCTGACGTAAAATCTGGACAAAAAACTGGTTGGTTTTTCGATCAAAGAATTAATCGCGATTTCATCGGCTCTTTGGCCAAAGATTGCGACGTGCTTGACGCCTTTTGTTACGCTGGTGGTTTTGGGTTGAACGCACTAAAAAATGGCGCGAAATCTGTCACTTTTATCGATTCTTCCGAAAGTGCTTTAAGCCATTTGCGCAAAAATATTGCGCTGAATAATTTTACCCAAAATTGCGAAATTATTTGCGACAAAGTTGTTGAAGCTTTGGACAATCCTGAATTTCAAAAAAAGCAATTCGACATTATCGTTCTTGATCCGCCAGCTTTCGTAAAATCGAAAAAAGATTTTGCGGTTGGTTTAAAAGCTTACGAAAAATTAGTTCGACTTTCGACAAAATTGCTGAAGAAAAATGGCATTTTGATGTTGGCTTCTTGTTCGCACAATGCTTCTTTGGCTGATTTGCTTGCAGCTGCAAATGACGGACTGCGTAAGTCTGATCGCAAAGCAAGATTAATTCGAACTTTCGGCGCTGGCTTTGACCATCCGGTGAATCCGGCTTTGAAAGAAAGTGAGTATTTGAAGTCGATTACGTTTTTGGTGGAATAAAAACTCGGTTAAAAAAACCTCCTTTTCAAAAGGAGGTGTCATGCCATTTGGCGTGACGGAGGATTTACGTGAGTTACTGGTAGTTTATTTAAAGAGACTGCCCGTAACTCGCGTAAATCCTCCGGCGCTTTCGCGCCACCTCCTTTTTCAAAGGAGGTTTTAAAACTATTAATTTAAGAAATGAAAATCCTCGTTACCGGCGCTTTAGGCCAAATTGGTTCTGAACTTACTGCAGCTCTTAAAAAAATTTACGGTGAAAAAAATGTTGTGACTTCCGATGTAAAAATCGAAGCACCATCAGAAGAATTTTTACCTTACGAAACTCTAAATGTTTTAGATAAACCGCGCCTTGCGGAAATTGTAAAAAAACACAATATCACCGTAATTTATCATCTTGCCGCCATTCTTTCTGCTGCTGGTGAAAAAAATCCTAACTTATGTTGGGATGTTAATATGACAGGACTTCATAATGTTTTAGAAGTTGCTCGCGAATTAAATGTTAAACAAATTGTTTGCCCAAGTTCAATCGCAGTTTTCGGCCCAGAAACGCCTCGCGACAATACTCCGCAAGAAACTGTGATCTTACCAAAAACTATGTATGGCCTGACCAAAGCTGCAGGTGAGCTGCTTTGCGAATATTACGTTGCGAAATTTGGAATTGATGTGAGAGGAATTCGTTATCCGGGATTGATTAGCTACAAAACTCTTCCGGGTGGTGGAACTACTGATTACGCGGTGGAAATTTTCTACGAAGCTTTAAAGAAAAAATCTTATACTTGCTTCCTTTCAGCCGACACAACTTTGCCGATGATGTATATGCCAGATGCCATTCGTGGCACAATTCAACTGGCTGAAACTGATTTCTCAAAATTAAAAAATCACAGCAATTTTAACTTCGCCGGCATCAGCTTTTCTTGCTCAGAACTTGCCGCCGAAATCACCAAACATATTCCAGATTTTAAGATTGATTACGCTCCCGATTTCCGCCAAAAAATTGCTGATTCTTGGCCACGTTCAATCGACGATTCTGCATCTCGTCAACAATGGGGTTGGAAAGTGGAATATGATTTAGCAAAAATGACTGCAGATATGATTGAGAATTTGCGTCAGAAGCTCAGTTAATATACCGTTTTTCTACTATTTCCATGCTGATTCTCTCCTCTAACTAATTTATAATAGGGTTTTGGAGTCATTGATATTGATGGTTTTGTCAGTGATGACAATTCTTTAATATCAACTTTTTTTCCTTTTTCATAAACATTATGCGCCACTTGTTTAAATTCTTCTGAAACCACAAGTCTTGAACCTTTAAATTGATCATCAGTCAAATTAACTCCTCTTGGTAATACACAGTCTTCAAAATTGCAGTTCACAAATTTTATCTTTCTAAAACTCGTGACACTCATCTTGCTAAAATCTACAGCGATAAATTTGCATGCTCTAAAGTTAGAATTGGCCATATCGATATCATTAAAGATACCACTGCCTTTAACTTTGTTGGTTCCATCACCATTTTTTTCCACCAGATTTTCATCAAATGTCCCTTTTACAAAGGTCGCAGCATAATATTTACTGCCATCTTTTGCGGCACTAAATTGTGCCTGATATTTTGATTCTGAAGTGCCAAGCTTAATTGTAAAATCACTCAGATTAACATGGCTAGAAAATCCAGCTAGTCTTTCAGAAATAGTTTTTTCACGCACCACAATTGGCTTAGTTCTTACTTCAGAAGTAGCATATGTTTGCACCACTGAAGCTCGAGAAACTCGATTTGATGGTCTGTGTAGAGAAGATTCATTATGCGTAGTTAATCTTGCTGATCTATCTGATGTATTTCTAATTGAAGTTAAACCATTACCATTAGAATTTTGTACAGAAGACTCTAATCTAGATATCTTATCCTTTAAACTTTGTATTTCTTGATTTGCAAGCAACAGAGCTTCGCGACTTACCATAGAAGATTTTTCTGCATTTTCTCTCTCCATTCTCTGTAATTTTTCTCTTAAAACTTCGAGTTCACTGGTATTATTAACAGCTGAAGCTTCTTTAAGCCTATCTTGTAAAGCTTTTTTATCGGCCTCTAATTCTCTTAATTTTCTTATTAAAGTGGCATTACTTCCAAAAGATCGATCAGTTTTATCTATTCCTGGAGTATGTCTCTTAACCAAGATCAAAACTTCTCTCGGTAATCTATCACCAGAAAGTCCTAGATAAGAATAAGGTTCATATTCTGCTTTATAATCTAAGTATGCAGTCTCGCTTTCCTCTTCGTCAAGTTCACTATTTTCTAAGAATTGAGATTTGGCTTTATCCATAACAGCTTTGGATTTTTTTTCTAACTCTGCACATTCAACAGAAGCTCTTGATTTAGAATCGAGTAATTTTTTTAACGATGAGGATTTTCTTTCATAATCACCTCCTGAATTCTCTTCTAGTTTTTGAGAAAATTCCGCTCTATTTCCCGAAACTATTTCGAAGACTGCTCCAGTAATAACCTCATCACATCCAAGAATTACTCCTAATGGTCTTTTAGCTGTTAAGCAATTTATTAATGGCTCGGGATATTCTAAGGTTTCACCTATATGTTCAGCACATTGAGAAAAAAATTCTTCTACTTTTAATTGTCCTGTAACAAGTTTTTGTGTGACACTATTAAGTGAATTAGCCAATACCCCTGGGCTATTTCTATCCAATGTCTCATAACCATGATAAATTGTTGGAACAATCTTTTTAGCAGAAGGTACAACAGGGATACGACTCTTAATCAATTCTATGCATTTTGTTATAAAATCTTCATCCAACGTTAGCCTCTGTGAAGAAGATTTTATCTGCGTTCTTATCTGTAATTCCTCAATTTCGTCTTCTTCTAAACCATCAATAAATGAATATTTATAATTAAAGACTTTGATCTCGTCTTCATAAGATTTTGTCCCCTGTTTAATTGAAGATTCAAATACTGAGATAATTTTTTTAAGATCATTTAAAAACTCTGCGACATTCTTTACTTCCTGAGTTTGCAGCTCTTCTTCACATCGTATTATTAACAAATCTACATAAGACTTCTTTATGTCCTCCACTTTAAAAAATGGCTTAAATAATAATTCATAAAATTTCTTATTTTCTGCACTCAACGAACTTTCTATTTGATTTAAAGAAAATTTTTCTCTTTCCGCATCTGTTCTTTCTTTAAACTTTTCAACAATCTTATTTTTTACTTCTTCACTCAATCCTAATTCCTCAACTGTAACTCCCTGAGAAACGAGAGATCTTGTAGCTGAAAGGTAAGATTTATTAAATTCTTCATAGAGCTCAACATCAGCAGAGGTAATTTTTGGCGATTTGATATATTCGTAAGCATTATTTTCTTTTAGCGCTATATATCGAAAACTCTGATCGTAAAGATCACGAAATTGCTGTGAAGATAAGATTCTTCTCATCGAATTTAGATCTTCTTCCAAAAGTGGCTTTGGTAAATTTCTTACTGAAATTACAAATTCTATCATCGATTTTTTGACAGGATCTTGTTCTTCTGCTTCAGGTGCAGAAGATGTCGTAACTCGTTCTTCTTCGTACTTTTTCCAAATTTCTTTTAGTTTTGATTTAAATTCTTTTTCTGAAGTTAATGAAGCTAAAATTTCTATCTTTGCATCCTCTTCAAAATTACCAGCAGGGACTATGTCCTCAGTTTGTAACTTTTGAAATACTGCACCAGATGGTAGCATTTTCTTCATCCTCGCATATCTATCAAAATCAGCTTTATTTGCTGCTTCAGGAAGTCTATATCCAGATTCATCACCCAACAAATCTTCATCAGCTGAAGCTCTTGCAAAACTATTTATTACGACCATTTCTGTTCGTATTCTAGGCTTTAATTTCGGAAGTTTGGTTGAACTATCAACGCTATAAAAATAACCTAGTTCAACTTGTTCACCTTTTATAAATCTAAGCAAATTTTCTTTCTTTGGAAAGATATCTATGGCATTGCTCTCATTTACGTGGGCAACAAAAGCTTCTATTTTTGCAATGTTTTCTTCATCAATAATCTCATTTCTTTTATCTAGCAAAAGTTCCAGTTTGTTCTCAGCATTAATCGTAAAAAACTGATCAAAATTTTCTTCTGTTAATTCACCAACAAAAAGATCTTTTACTTTTGCATATTCTTCAGCAGATCTTTGCGCCACATAATTTCGGTCATTAATAACTTTTTTTACTTGAACAAAACATTCTCTTTCTTGATCTGACAAAACAATTTCTACCGGCTTTCCTTTTAAAGCCGTGATTAATGAACTTTCACCATCAGCAATTGATGCTTGATGAGTTACATTTACGTGATCAACAAAATCTTCTATTTTTTGAACTTTTTCTGGCAGCGCTTTGGGTGTTAACTCTTCTTCATTTATGGTAATGGAGACAACTCCATCTTGACGTTTTATTTGGAAAATTTTTAAAAACACATCTTGATCACTCTCTCCAAATTCTTTGTATTTTGTGATTTTTTCTAAAATATCATTTTTAAATTTATCTTTATTAGCGTCAGAAATTAAAGCTCTCCATATCTGACCTTTTTGCATCATACCTATCGATTCGAAGTCTCTTTTGACAGAACCAGATATTATAGTCTGATACTTAGAAATTTCCTCGGTAAGAATAATAATCTCAGCAGCCTTAGACCATCCAACAAGATCTGCAGCAACCATTTCCTCTTTCTTATGCGGCAAAAATTCTAACTTATTACCAACAGCACTAATTGCAAAAAATTGATCAAAAATTTCTTCTGTTAATTCACCACCAAAAACATCTTTTACTTTTTCATATTCTACATCAGCAGCACCTGCAGCACTTACGCTGCCATCGATAATATTTTGCAAACCTTCTAAACCTGAACCTTGCAAAATTTCCTTCAATTTGGCATTGTCTTTAACAACTTTAGGAAATTGCAGATCCAGAGCATAAAGATTGTCAGGAACTATTTTCCGTCTTCTGTTATTTACTTGATCTATTTCTTCTTGAGATTTTCTGATTTGCTCATCTAAAGAATTAAGATCTATATCTCCTCTGGCTATTTCGCTAAAATCTAAACCAAGATGATCAACAACAAATTCTGATTCCAAACCTTTTGCAACTCGATCGATAAGAAAACTTGCACGATCAGAATTTGTTGGATTAGAAGTTTGTACACTTCTTAAAGTCGAATTAGCATCAATCAAATTTTGTATTTTTTGTGAAAGCTTCTCTTTTTCCCCTGCTGGCGTTTTTGGCTTAGAAGTAAACAATCGTGACGAGCTAGATTTTGCATCTTCTTCTGCTTTTCTTTTTGCTTCAATTTGCTTTTCTATTTCCGCTTCTATTGCAGCTGATCCCACGGCATTAATTTTGTAATTTGCAGGTATCACTTCTTCAGCTTCAGCTGAAGTAAGATCTAAAAAGCTTCTTAATTTTTCATATAATGATTGAGGATTATTTTCATCTCCGTCTTCAAAAAATGATTCCGAAGATGGAAAAAGAGAATAAAATTGACGTTTTTTCTCATTTTCTCTATCTCCACCGGCTATTTCTGCTTCCCTATATTTAGCAACGTATTCGGCAAAATTTTCTTTTCTTTGTTTTTTATATGCGATTTTTTGCATTTCTTCTACACCCGCATTCTGACTTGCATTAACTGGCACGTTAGGTCTTGGCGATGTAGCTACTGCCTTCTTTTCTTGTTCTTTCTGTTCTTGTTCTTCTTCTAATTTTATCGCAAATTCTTTGAATTCTTCTAACTCCTCAGTCGAAGCATTCATTCGCAGAATACCTTCCAAAATTTTCGATTTTTCAAGCAATTCTTTCGCATCAAGAAGTCTTTTTCCTAGATCTCTAAGGGCTTTAACCCTTACGTATTCTTGCAAATCTCTTTTTAGAATATTGGTATAGGTGACTAAATCAAGAATTGCCATTTCTGAGATGTAATAAATTAATTTTGGTGATCGCATAAAAAAAACGGGACGGCTTTAAAGCGCGTCCCGTTTATTTCGAACTAGTCTTAAATAAAAATCAACTATTCAACAATCTCATATCCAGCAAAGAAGAATGCGATTTCGTTTTTCGCGTTTTCTAAACTGTCTGAACCGTGAACGGAATTGGCTTCGATTGAAAGAGCGAACTCTTTGCGGATGGTTCCGGCGTCAGCATTGGCAGGGTTTGTAGCGCCCATGATTTCGCGGTTTTTCAAAACTGCATTTTCGCCTTTAAGAACTTGAACAACAACTGGTCCAGAAGTCATAAATTTTACAAGGTCGTTGTAAAAAGGACGAGCTTTGTGAACTGCGTAGAATTCTCCAGCCATTGCATCTGAAAGTTGCATTCTTTTTTGAGCAACAATTTTAAGGCCTGCATCTTCGAATTTGGCGTTGATTTTGCCAGTAAGGTTTCTGTCAGTCGCATCAGGTTTGATGATCGACAATGTCATTTCTGTAGTCATATTTTTGTAAATAATTAATTGAAAAGGTAAAAATTTTCGGGGCGCGCAAAGTAGGAAGCTAAAGCTTTTTGTCAAGAAAGACTTACCTTGCATTTGAATCCTTCCGGACTAATTTTTTCTCATCATAATTTCATTTTCAAAATCGACATGTCAAAAAATCAACTTACTCTCGAAGATCTATTCGCAACGATCCAAGACAAAATTGCTCGCAAAGAAAAAAATTCCTACTCTTACGAATTAGCGCAAAAAGGGGTTGAAAAAATTACTCGAAAAATTGGTGAAGAAGCCATTGAAGTTGTTATCGCTGCGTTTATTAATGACAGAAAATCTAGCAAAAAAACTCGTGACGAATTAATTGGTGAAGTTTGCGATTTATTCTATCACAGCTTGGTTTTATTGGCGGCGCAGGATATTGAATATTCTGAGATTTTGAAAGAGTTGAATAAAAGAAATAGTAAGAAAAAGTAAAAAACTGGACCCCGTCATGCGACGGGGTGACAATGTAGAGAGAAGGAGTAACAATTTAGAGAGACGTAGTAACAATGTAGAGAGAAGGAGTAACAATTTAGAGAGACGTAGTAACAATGTAGAGAGAAGGAGTAACAATTTAGAGAGACGTAGTAACAATGTAGAGAGTGTTACTGCAAGACCTCCACACTTGTCACCCCGTCGCATGACGGGGTCTACAAAACAACAACAAATTTTTAATAATGAATTCCGTAACCATCACCGATTCAGCATTATCGCGCATCCACGAGATTCAGCAAAAAGAATCTAACCACGAAAAATTCTTAAGAATTTCAATCTCAGGTGGTGGATGCAGCGGATTTCAATATATCTTCGAACTAGATGATAAAAGCCTTGATGGCGATATTAAACTTGCTGAGGCAAATTCAAAAATCTTGGCAATTACTGATGAAACTTCTTTACCATTTCTAAAAGGCGCTGAAATTGAATTCGTCAAAGAGCTCGGCGCTTCTTATTTTAAAGTTAATAATCCTAATGCCAAAGCCAGTTGCGGCTGTGGCAGTTCATTTTCAGTTTAAGTTTTGTGAAATCTTTCCAAGAAATTATTTTTACGCTGCAACAATTTTGGGCCGCTCAAGGCTGTGCAGTTTTGCAACCAGTCGATATTGAAGTTGGCGCCGGCACACTTCATCCTGCAACTGTTCTTCGTGCTTTGGGGCCAAAACCATGGAAAGTTGCTTATGTTCAACCATCGCGCCGCCCTACAGACGCAAGATACGCACAAAATCCTAATCGCTTAAGTCATTATTACCAATTCCAAGTTTTACTAAAACCAGCGCCAAAAAATATTAAAGATCTTTATCTGCAAAGCCTTGATTTGATTGGTCTTGATACCAAAAACAACGATGTACGTTTTGTGGAAGACGACTGGGAAAATCCTTCTGTCGGCGCTTCGGGCTTGGGCTGGGAAGTTTGGTTCAACGGTATGGAAGTTTCACAATTTACTTATATGCAACAAGTTGGCGGCATTGAATGTGAAGTGGTTGCTGGCGAAATTACTTACGGTTTGGAACGCATCGCCATGCATATTCAAGGCGTTGATTCAATTTTTGATCTTAATTGGAACGGACTTGAAGGTGCGGACAAAATTTCTTACGGCGATGTTTTTAAACAAAGCGAAATCGAGAATTCAGCATTTATTTTAGAATATTCCAACACTGAAAATCTTTTCCGTAATTTTATCGAAAGCAAAGAGCAGTCACAGATTTTGGCTGAAAAAAATCTGCCTATTCCAGCTTACGAACAAGCTTTAAAAGCGAGTCACATTTTAAATTTACTTGATGCCAGAGGCGCAATTTCGGTTAACGAAAGAGCTTCTTACATCGGCCAAATTCGTGGATTGGTGAAAGCCAGTTGCGAGTTAGTTTTATCAAACAATTCATAAAAAAATATGATAAATTTCATCGATCAGTTCCATCATTTAGGCTTAATCACTGCACTTCTATGCGTGTTTTATGCTTACAAGAAACTTCCGATTCCATTTTATATCGCCACTCTGGCGCTTTATTTTTCGACACAATCACACAATTTATTTTTCTGGATTGCTTTCACCGCAATCGCTGCAATCCTTGCTATTCCAGTGATCCGCAGAAATCTTCTTACTAAACATTTAATCGTTCTAATCACTAAACTTGGTCTTCTACCAAAAATTTCTGAAACCGAAAAAATCGCCCTCACCTCTGGAAACGTCTGGGTTGATGGTCAATTGTTTTCTGGACGTCCTGACTTCAAATGGATCTTCGCACAAAAATATCCAAAACTAACCACCGAAGAACAAAGTTATTTAGACAACGAAGTTGAAGAAGTTTGTCGCATCTGTTCTGATTATGAAGTTCAACGCTTACGTGACTTACCAGAAAATGTCTGGAAATTTTTACGCGAGAAAAAATTCTTCGGAATCATCATTCCAAAAGAATTCGGCGGACTTGGTTTTTCTGCTTATGCTCACAGCTGCATCATCCAAAAACTTTCTTCACGTTCAGTTCCTTTGGCAATCACTGCCATGGTTCCCAACTCGTTAGGACCCGCGGAATTGTTAATGCATTACGGCACACAAGCGCAACGCGATCATTATTTACCGCGTTTGGCAGATGGTCGTGATTTACCTTGCTTCGCGCTTACTGAACCTACAGCTGGTTCTGACGCCACTTCAATTATTTCCAACGGTGTTTTATTTAAAGACTCTAATGGCGAAATTAAAATTCGTTTAAACTGGAACAAACGCTACATCACTTTAGGAGCCTACGCCACCGTGATCGGGATGGCTTTTCAACTTCGTGATCCAGAAAAATTACTTTCACAAAACGAAGATATCGGCATCACTTGTGCTTTAATTCCAAACACTACAGCCGGCGTTATTCAAGGCCGCAGACATGATCCACTTTCAACTCCATTCGTAAATTCTCCGCTTAACGGTAAAGATGTTGTAATCGGTTTAGATGCGGTTATCGGCGCTGAAGCTGGACTTGGCAAAGGCTGGAAAATGTTGATGGAATGTTTAGCCGCTGGTCGCGGAATTTCACTTCCTTCAACTTCTGCCGGCGGATCAAAATTAGTCGCACGCGCTGTCAGTGCTTACTCGGCAATTCGTCAACAATTCGGCACTTCAGTTGGAAAATTTGAAGGTGTTGAAGAAGTTTTAGCTCGCATTGCTTCACGCACTTATTCGCTTGATGCTATGCGCGCCTTCACTGCCGGCTCGATTGATTCTGGTTCAAAACCTGCAGTAATAACCGCAATTGCTAAATATCATGGCACTGAAATGTTCCGCCAAAATATTAATGACGGTATGGATGTCATGGGCGGACGCGGCATCATTCGTGGCCCGCGCAACGTTTTGGCTAATGCTTATTTTTCAACTCCAATTTCAATCACAGTTGAAGGTGCCAATATTATGACTCGCAGTTTGATCCATTTCGGACAAGGTGCGATCATGTGTCATCCTTACGCTTACAAAGAAATTGAAGCTTTAGAAAAAAATGATTTGAAAGCTTTTGATCAAGTTTTCTATTCCCACGTTCATCATTTAATCAGCAATTTCGTGCGCTCGATCTTGTTGTCTTTATCTCGTGGTTATTTCAGAAAACCGTTCAAACGTGGTGTAATTGCAAAATATGAAAGAAAAATTGCTTGGGTGTCAGCAACTTTTGCTTTGCTTGCCGACATTGCAATGGCGCGTTTTGGTGGCAATTTAAAACGTAAAGAAAAAATCAACGGACGTTTCGGCGACGTGCTTTCTGCAATGTATATCGCTACTTCAACTTTGAAAAAATTTGACGATAACGGTCGTAAAAAAGACGAAGAAGTTTTGGTTGAACATGCAGTTAAAGAACAACTTTGCAAAGCTCAGCATGCCATTGAAGGTCTTTATCAAAATCTTTTCGATCGCAACGTAAAATGGTTAATATTTCCTTTTGCAATGTGGGCGAGATTCAATGCTTTCACATGTCCAAGTGATGATATTTTAGATCACAAAGTTGTGAAAAATTTCATTAAAAATGGCGAATTCCGCGATTCGCTAACTGATGGAATTTACGTTTCGAAAGATCCGCAAGACAATTTGGGAAGAATTGAAAATGCCTTAATGTTGCAAGAAAAAGCTCAAGAGGCGTCAGATAAAATTAAAGCAGCGATGAAAGATAAAACCTTATCACGCGGTCGTGTAGAAGATTCTGCTCAAGCTGCAAAAGAAAAATCTGTGATTACTTCTGAAGAATTCAACATGCTTCGCGACGCTCAGGAAGCGGTTTTGGATGCGATGCAGGTTGATGAATATTCATTGGAAGAATATAAGAAAATTTAACTATCCGAGTTGGCGTGGACCCCGTCATGCGACGGGGTGACAAATTAAGACGGGGTGACAGATTAAAATGGATTTTTCACTCACTTTCTTTTGTCACCCCGTCGCATGACGGGGTCCACGCCACACTCAAACTTTTAAAATTATGATTCTGTTAATCGACAACTACGATAGCTTTACTTACAACCTTTATCATTACTTGATTCAAGCTGGTGAAGCAGAAGTTTTAGTTAAACGTAATGACGAAATCTCTATCGAAGAAATTAAAAAATTAAAGCCGCGCGGCATCGTCCTTTCTCCGGGACCTTGCACACCAAATGAAGCAGGAATTTGTTTAGAAGTGATTGAAAAACTTCAAGGAATCTTTCCAATTTTTGGGGTTTGTTTAGGACATCAAGCCATCGGTCAAGCCTTTGGTGGCAATGTTGTAAAAACTTATCCGATGCATGGAAAAATCAGTGAAATTTTTCACAATGGTGAAAATTTATTTAAAGGATTGCCCTCACCTTTCAAAGCTACACGCTATCATTCGCTTATTATCGAAAAGGAAACTTGCCCAAAAAACTTAAAAGTTACGGCGCAAACTAAAGACGAAATTATCATGGGAATTGCCGACGAAAAGTTAAAAATTTTTGGCGTACAATTTCATCCCGAATCAATCGCCTCAGAACACGGACACCAAATCATTAAAAATTTTTTGGATAGAATCTAAATGGAGCTACAATATCTCGCGCCACAAAATTTTGAGGAAATTTTTGATCACATCGTTGATTTAAAAATTAGTGAAGATGCGATTAAAAAATTTTTGCTCGATTTAAATAATGCTGGCCTTCCCGCAAATGCCTTTACTGGTGCGGTTACTTGTCTTAAAAAAAGAATGAAGCAAATTTCAGCACCACAAAATGCCATCGATGTTTGTGGAACTGGTGGCGATAAGTTAAACACGCTGAATGTTTCTACGGCCGTTTGTTTTGTAGTTGCAGCTGCTGGAGTCACTGTTGCTAAACATGGCAACAAAGCAATTTCTTCCAACTCGGGTTCAGCAGATATTTTTTCTGAACTGGGAATAAAAATTTCTTCCGACGTTGCTGAAATTGAACGCAATTTACGCGAGAAAAAATTGTGCTTTTTATTCGCGCCTTATTTTCACGAATCGCTGAAAAATGTGGCGCAAATCCGCAAATCTCTTGGCGTTCCAACCATCTTTAATTTTCTTGGACCACTTTTAAATCCGGCCAATACTCACGCCCAAATGATTGGCGTTTCGCGTCATGATGTGATGAGAAAAATTGCCGCGGCGACTAATTCAGAAAAAACTTATATCGTTCACGGTTTTGACGGCATGGATGAAATTACACTGACCGATGATTCTTATTTGCTGCGCTGTGAGCATGGCAAAATTTTTGCCGAAGAAATTGTTGATCCAACAAAATTTGGATTTGCAAAAGTTCGGCTTGAAGATTTGAAAGGAGAAGATCCGAAATATAATGCCAAAAAATTAATCGCACTTTTGGAAGGCGAGAAATCGGCCTATCGCGATATTGTAGTTTTGAATTCTGCCTTTGCACTGAAACTTGCCGGAGCTGTCGATAAAGTTGAAGATGGTGTTGAGCTGGCGAAGTCTTTGATCGATAATAATAAGGCTAAAGAAACTCTGGAGCTTTGTATTAAAAACTAGGTTTTTGCAATATTACTTATAACTCTGCCCTCCTCCTTTAGTACC
>Ga0214923_10003931_pt1 | contig 18369 bp, 15 predicted proteins | sample LL1510_MetaG_FD_177993 | JGI IMG/M metagenome (GOLD analysis project Ga0214923, IMG submission 177993) | Freshwater microbial communities from Lake Lanier, Atlanta, Georgia, United States - LL-1510 | ecosystem: Environmental > Aquatic > Freshwater > Lake | place: USA: Georgia | collected... | reverse complement strand
TCCTCAATCACATCGTCGACGAGCAATTGCCAGCGCGGGTCGGCAGGGGCGTCGGCCGCCGTGGGCGGGGGAATGTCGCCGATGTGATTGAGGAGCACCAGGGCGCCAAGCGCGTGGGCCGTCTCGAGCGCCGCCTTCGTGGCCGCGATGCGCGCTTCGAGTCGCTCGGCATCGGCATAGCCGCCGCGCGTGGGAAACGCGGCTGCGGCCACGACGAGCCCTTCGTCGGCGAGCCACTTGCGGATCTGGCGGATGCCCGTGTGCGAAAGCTGTTCGGGCGTCACGCCGGCACGCAGGTCGAGCTCGACGCCGCGCAGCCCCAGCCCGCGCACCTTGCGAAACGCCCCCCTGAGATCGCGGGCCAGCGGCAGCGCCGCGACGGAAAACCGGGAAGTATCCATGGGGTGGCCGCCGAAGAGGTCGCGTGGGATGCCGCCGGATTGTATTCTCCCGAGCATGCATGCCCTCGAACGCGTGACTGCCGAACTGGAAAGCCTCGCTCCCCTGCGGCTGGCCGCCGATTGGGATGTGGTCGGCCTCCTCGTGGGGTCGCGCCGCCCCTCGATCACCCGCGTGATGACCTGCCTCACGCTCACTCCGGCCGTCGCCGAGGAAGCGGTTCGCGAGCGGATCGATCTCGTCGTCACGCACCATCCGCTGCCGTTTCGGCCGGTGGCACGGGTCACGGCCGACACGGCGCCCGGCCGCGTGCTCCTCGAACTCGTGGGTGCGGGGATCGCCGTGTGGAGCGGCCATACGGCATGGGACTCGGCCGCGGGCGGGATCAACGACCAGCTCGCGGCGCTCATCCAGCTCGCGCACGTCGCGCCGATCATTCCGGACGAGGTCTACCCACTGGCGGGAACGGGCCGGGCAGGAGCCGCGTGCGACGGGATGACGGTCGGAGAGCTCGCCCGGATGGCGGGAACGGCCCTCGGGGCGGTGGCCGTCCAGGTGTGCGGCCCCGCCGACCGACCGGCGGGCCGTGTGGGGATCGTCTGCGGGTCGGGAGGCGATCTCGTCGCCGAGGTTGCCCGCGCAGGCTGCACAACCCTGCTCACCGGCGAGGTCAAGCTGCACGATGCCCTCGCCGCGGCCGCGGCCGGCCTGGCGGTCGTGGCCGTCGGTCATCATGCAAGCGAGCGGTTTTCGCTGGACGTGCTCGGCCGCCGCCTCGCCGAAGCGCTGCCCGGGCTCCGCAGCCAGCCGAGCCTGGCCGACACCGATCCGCTCGTCTGGCAGGCGATTTGATTGGCGGTTGTCCGGCGCTACACTTGCAGGGTTCGGCGGCGGCGACATCCCGGCAGTTCTGGCGGCTCCCTGTGACGAAATCTGCGGCGAAATTTCTCACGGCCCTTCCGGTCTTCAACGAAGCCGCCCACGTGTCGGGCGTGCTCGACGAGGTGCTGCGATTCGCCACCGACGTGCTCGTGGTGGACGACGGCTCGACCGACGGCACCGCCGACATTCTCGCGCGACGCAACGACGTGCGGGTGGTGCGGCACGCCGCCAACCAGGGCTATGGCGCCGCCCTCGCGACGGCGTTCGCTGCGGCCCGCGACGGTGGCTGGGACGGCCTCGTGACGATCGACTGCGACGGCCAGCACCAGCCGCGACTGATTCCCGAATTCACAGCCGCGCTCGCCGCCCGCCGCGCCGACATCGTCAGCGGCAGCCGCTACCTCGCCGCCTTCGCCGGTGACAGCGCGCCCCCGGCCACGCGCCGCCGGATCAACGCCGAGATCACGGCCGAGATCAACGCCCGCCTCGGCTTCGCGCTCACCGACGCCTTCTGCGGATTCAAGGCCTACTCGCGCCGAGCGCTCGAGCGGCTTGTGCCGACCGAGCCGGGCTACGCGATGCCGCTCGAGGTGTGGGTGCAGGCGGCGGCCGCGGGGCTCACGGTGGTGGAGCTGCCCGTGCCACTGGTGTACCTCGATCTGGCGCGGAGTTTCGGGGGCGCACTGGACGATGCGGCGACGCGTCTGGCCTACTACCGCCGCGTGCTCGATCGTGCGGAGTCGGCAGTGGCCGCCGCGGCGAGCGCGGCGAGTTGACCGCGGCCGACTGCTTCATGCCCCCATTCCGACGCACCCGCCTGACGCCCGAGCGATCGGGGGACCGGCTGATCGAACCGCCCGTCCACGCGTCGGCTGCGGCGCCGGCCGACTCGATCGAGACGCTCGTCGACAACAACCGTTTGCTGCGGACCGCATTCGACACGCGGATCGGCGACCTCAAGCTCTGGGAACTCGTCGCCGCCACCCGCCGCGAGGTGCTCACGGTCGCGGCGGAATACACGCTCAGCTACCGCGACGCCGAGCGGCCGTCCGACATGGCCGACTGGATCGCCCGGCCGATCATCCTGGGAGGCCACCAGCCCGAGTTTTTTCACCCCGGCGTGTGGCTGAAAAACTCGGCGCTCGACGCCTACGCGCGGGCCGTGTCGGGCACCGCGATCAACCTCGTCGTCGACACCGACCGCTGCGTGCGGGCGGCGTGCGGCGTGCCCGTCGGTACGCCGCGCGAGGCGCATCTCGAGGAGGTGCCGTTCGACGCCCCCGCCCCCGAGATGGCCTGGGAGGAGCGGGCGATCGAAGACCGCGACGTGTTCGCGGCGTTCGGTCGCCGGGCGAGCGACCTCCTCGCGCCGCTCGAGCCGCATCCGATCCTCCGGCGCTGGTGGCCGTTGGCCGTGGAACGCGCGGCCGAGTGCCACCGGCTGGGACTCGCGCTCGCGCAGGCACGGCACGCGCTCGAGGCCCGCTTCGGCTGGGAGACGCTCGAGGTGCCGGTCAGCGAACTGATGCGACTGCCCACCGTGATGGTCTTCATGGGCTGGCTGCTCGCGCACGCCCGGCAGTTTCACGAGGCCTACAACTCGGCCCTCATCGCCTACCGGCGGCTGCACAAGGTGCGCGGCCGAGGTCGGCCGATGCCCGAGCTCGCCGTCCGCACCGACTCGTCAGGCGACGGGCCGTGGTACGAGGTGCCCTGGTGGATTTGGTCGCGGGACGACCGGCGGCGGCGGCGCGTGTTCGCCTCGGCGAGCCCGGGGGGCACGCTCACGCTGTCCGATCTCGAGACGGTCCGCGTGGAACTGCCGATCTCCCCGGACACGTCGCCGGCCAAGTGGGTCGACGCCCTGTCGCGGATGGAGGAGCACGCCTTGCGGCTGCGCCCCCGGGCGCTCGTGACGACGATGCTCGCCCGGCTCTTGATCGCCGACGTGTTCGTGCACGGCATCGGCGGGGCAGCCTACGACGAGCTCACCGACTCGATCGTCCGGCAGCTCACCGGCTGCGATCCGCCACGGTATGCGGTGGTGTCGGGCACCCTGCACCTCCCGGTCGGGGAGATGTTTCCCGAACTCGCGAGCGTCGATCCCGCGACGGAATTGGCCGGCATCCATCGCACGCTCCGCGATCTCGAGTTTCATCCCGAGCGCCATCTCGAACCACTCGAGGCGCAGCCGGCCGACGTGGTCGAACTCGTGCGTCGCAAGCGTCACTGGATCGACACCCATCCCACCGCCACGCTCGCCCGGCGCCGCTGCCACGAGATCCGCGCCGTGAATGCATCGCTCCAGCCGCGCATGGAGCCGTTGCGCCATGCCGCGCTCGACCGCGTCGGTCCGCTCGCAGCGCAACTGCGTGCCCGCACCGTGCTCCAATCGCGCGCGCATCCGTGGTGTTTTTTCCCGGAAAAGACGCTGCGATCGTTCCTGCTACTGGAAAACGACTGAGAATCGTCATATCTTGACGCCCAACGGACTGTTTCGTGCCACTCCAGGGAAAGGAGGGACCATGCGTCGGTCAGATCGTTCCCCCCAGCGTTCCGCAGGTCGAGCTGCGGCCAGAGCCACGGCCGGCCACTCCGCCGGGCAACTGGTGCGGGCCGTGAAGGGGGCGAAAAAGGCCAAGGCAGTGCGGTCGAAGGCGGTGGCCACGGTCGACATTCGGCCCGCCGGCACGGTAGTCAGCCGGCGCACGCAGGCCAAGCGTCCGGCGATCCATCATCTGCCCGAACACCCGGTTCTGCCCCTCAAGCCGCCATCGTGGATGCTCGAGGAATGCCGCGTGGCTCCGGCCCGGGCCGGCGACCAGAGCGAAATTCTCCAGCTCCTTTCGGGGCTGCCCGCCGCCCCCTCGAAAGCCGAGTTCCATGCGGCCGTCGATCACCCCGACCACGACGCCGCCAACCGGCTCGTGGCCCGGCTCGCCGGCCGGATCGTCGGCCATGTCGAGGTGATGCCGCGGACGGTGCTCCTCGACGGCGTGCCGCTCTCGGCCGCCACGATCGATCGCGTCGCCGTGCTCCCGGAGTGCCGCGGAGCGGGCCACGGACAGCGGCTCGTGCAGGCTGCGGAAGACCGGATGCAGCAGATCGGAGCCTGGGTGGGATTCTCCCGCACCAAGATCGCGCCCTCGTTCCACGAACTTGGCTGGTCGGTGCTCGGACGTGACTGTGCGACGCCCGGTCGTCCCACGGAGATCCTCGCCCGGCTCCTCGAGGGACCGCAACGCGCGGGGGAGACGGTGACGATGCGCCAGTGGCGGCACGTCGAGCTGCCGGCCATCCTCAGGATCTACAAGCAGAATGCTGCGCGTTTCGTCGGCCCGGTGGACCGGAACGAAGCCTATTCACGGTGGCTGATCAGCCGCGCCGCATTCGACTCGATCATCGTCGCGCTCGTGGGTCAGGATCGCTACGACCTCCACGAGACGACGGCCCGCATCGTCGGCTACGCGATCCAGTCGGGCAACCGCGTGCTCGAGCTCATGGCCGACCCCGAGTTCCCGGGGCTCGAGCGCGAGATTCTGGCCCGCGTGTGTGCCGAGGCTGTCGAAAACGACCGCCAGGAGATCCTCTACGAAGCCGGGGCATCCGATCCGCTCCACGCCGCGGTCACCGGCAGCGAGCCTGGCGCCACCCCCATCCAGGGCAGCGATCGGATGATCGTCGCCAAGCTGTTCCGTCCACGGGAAACCCTCGAAGCCCTGCTGCCGCTGGTCGCCAAGCGGGTGGTGGACGCTGGCATCCGGGAGACCGTCGAACTGGGCCTCGAGGCACCGAACTTCCGCGGTTCGATCATCGTGTCCGAACCCCGCGCTGGCGAGGCGAAGGCGACCGTGCAGGCCGGCCGCGTGGGCCGCAGCTACCTGAGGCTCTCGGCCGATGAACTGGCGCGGCTCGTGCTCGGCCAGTGCGATCCGCAGGAGGCGGTGGCGGCCGGACGGATGGAGCCGTCGACCCAGGTGGCGCTCAAGCTGGCGGCACAGCTGTTTCCGCGGCTGCCGCTGTGGTGCCCGATGTGGGACGACCTCCCGGCGTAGCCGTCGCCACTGACCGGAGCCGTCGCCACGGGAATTGAACGTGGGCCAATCGCAGCACGCCGCGTGGTCTCGGTTGCTCGTGCTCTTCGTCGGGGCTGGGCTCGTGGGCTGGTTCGGCCTCGGGACGGCGACGCCCGCAGGTGCGCCGGCGGCGGTTTCAGGACTCGCCGACCCGATCCGTGACCTGGAGCGCGAGGCCGAACGATCCGGCCTCGCAGCCTGGGGCCACTGGGGCGTCCGCCCGGACCGGTACGTGGAGTGGTCGAACCACTCGAATCGTCTGATTCCGGTCTATACGTTCGGCCTCGCGCTCGACGCCGTCGCCGGGTCGCAGAGCGTCTATCGCGATGCCGCGCGGCTCGAGGCGCTCTATGGCAGGCTGCCGGACGGCACGCTCAACGCCTCTGCCGACTACTTCGACCAGACCGACATCCACGCCCTGCAACTGGCGGCGGCCCGGAGCGGCGCGAAGCGGATCATCCTCTTCGTCTTCGACGGCCTCGACTGGACGACGACCCGCACCGCCGCGATCGCCACGACAGGACGCGTGGCCTACGACGAAGGACGAGGCACCGGCTTCGTCTTCCAGGACTATCGCGGGGCACCGACCGACTTCGGATGGTGCGTCACGAGCCCGGCCAACGACGGCACCTCGTTCGACGTCGATGCCCAAGCGGTGAAGAACCCGGGGGGAAAAACGGGGGGTGGCTACGATGCGGCGCTCGGAGGGGCGACGCCCTGGGAGACGCGCGTCGATCTCCGCTATCTGACCGGCCGCAGCCGCGAGCGGCCGCACGCCGTGACCGACTCGGCCGCGTCGGCCACGAGCCTGTGCACCGGCAGGAAGACCTTCAACGACGCGATCAACGTCGATCCCGCCGGTGCGTTGCTCGAGCCGATCGCCGTCACGCTCCAGAAGCAGGGCTGGGCCGTGGGGGCCGTGTCGAGCGTGCCGGTGTCCCACGCAACGCCGGCGTGCGCCTACGCGAACAACGTCAGCCGTGACGACTATCAAGACATCGCCCGCGACCAGCTCGGCCTGCCGTCGATCGCCCACCGCGCCACGCCGCTCCCCGGTCTCGACGTGCTCGTCGGTGGCGGCTTCGGGGTCGACGTGCGCGACGACAAGGGCCAGGGGGCGAACTTCGAACCGGGCAACAAGTATGTCGCCGAGTCCACGCTCCGCGAGATCGACGCGGCCGGCGGCGGCCGCTATCGCCTCGCGCTGCGGACGCCCGGCCGCACGGGGGCGGAGGTGCTCCGCGCAGCCGCCGGGGCATGCATCGCCGATGGCCGGCGGCTGTTCGGCTTCTTCGGCGCCGGTGAAGGCCATCTGCCGTTCGCAACCGCCGACGGCGGCTACGATCCGGTGGTCGTGGAGCCCGAGAAGCGGGAGACGCTCGAAGGATTGAAAAAGAAATACTCTGCGCCGATCCACTACACGGCGGCGGATCTCCGCGAGAATCCGACGCTTGCCGACATGGCCACGGCGGCGCTCGACGTGCTCGCCGCCCGCGGCCCGTTCTGGCTGATGGTGGAGGCGGGCGACGTCGACTGGGCCTGCCACGCCAACAACATCGACAACTGTATCGGCGCCGTGAAGAGCGGCGACGCCGCCCTGCGGGCTATTCTTCACTGGATCGAGTCGCACGGAGGCTGGGCCGACACCGCCGTGATCGTCACGAGCGACCACGGCCACATGTTCGTGCTCACGGACCCCGCCGCCTTCGCGACGGAGTAAGGCGAGCGAAACGCTTGCCCCGCAGGATCAGACCCGACCGCGGGCGCCGGCCAGCCACTCGTCGGCCCAGGTGCGCACCCCGTCGACGCCCTTCCTTTGGCAGAAGTCGCCGAGTGTTTCACTCGGCTTGCGCTCCGCCTTGTAGCAGGCGAGCACGGCCGTGATCTCCTGCGAGAGCTCCTCGAACGGCACCACATCCTTGTACTGCGTGTTGAGCCGGTCGCCGAGCAGTCGGCCACCGAGAAAGATCGTGTATTTGCCGAGCGTGCGGCCCACGATCCCGATGTCGGAGTTGTAGGGACGGGCGCAGGCATTGGGACAGCCCGTCATGCGGACCGTGAAGGCCTCGCTCGAGAGGCCGAGTTTCGCCACCTCGGGCTCGAGGGAGTCGATCAGCCCGGGCAGCACCCGCTCGCTCTCCGCCACGGCCAGGCCGCAGGTCGGCAGGGCCACACAGGCCATGCTCCAGCGCCGGAGCGTGCTGATCTCCTCCGACGTCTTCACGCCGTGCTCGTGCAGGATCGTGGCGATGCGGTCGCGGTCCGTGACGGCGAGGTCCGTGAACAAGAGGCTCTGATGCGCCGTGATCCGCACACCCGGCTTGATCTCACGGAGGATTCTTCGCAGGGCGGTCTTGAGCCTGAAATCACCGGTATCGTGGACACGGCCGTTCTCCACGTTGAATCCATAGAAAAACTTCCCGTCGCCCTGCTCGTGCCAGCCGATGTGATCGTCGAAGCCGTGGACATCGGCCGAGTGGCAGGGGGCGAGCGGCTTGCCGAAGTACTCCTCGACCTTCTTCCGGAAGTTCTCCAGGCCCATCGTGTGGATCGTGTACTTGAGCCGGGCGACCTTGCGATCGGAGCGGTTGCCGAAGTCGCGCTGCACCTTCACGATCGCCTCGGCGATCGCGAGCACGTCTTCCGGCAGCACGAAGCCCAATCGCTTCGCCAGTGCAGGAAAGGTCTTGGCGGCGCTCGGCGTCACGCCCATGCCGCCGCCTGCGAGCACGTTATAGCCGAGGATTTTTCCACCCTCGTGGACGACGATGAAGCCGAGGTCGTTGGCGTAGACGTCGGTGCAGTTGTCTTCAGGGAGGGCGAAAGCGGTCTTGAACTTGCGCGGCAGGTACGTCGGCCCGTAAATCGGCTCCACCGCGGCCTCGTGGGCGTTGCCGGCGGCGAGCGTCTTCTCACCCGTGTCGGGATCGGTGAGCCAGATCTCGTAGTAGGCCCGGGTCCGCGGGGCGAGGTGCCTCGCCAGTTCATCGAGCTTCGCCTGCATCTGGTCGCGGACGGGATTGCCATGGAGCGGCGCGGGGCAGCACATGATGTTGCGCTCGACGTCGCCGCAGGCCGCGAGCGTCGTCAGGTGGTTGGCGTGCACCCGCTGCATGAAATCCTTGAGTTCCCCCTTCACCACGCCGTGGTGCTGGATCGACTGCCTGGTGGTGAGCCGGATCGTGCCGTTGCCGAGCTCGTCCCCCATGTCAATTGCGGCGAGCAACTGCTCGGCAGTGAGCTTGCCGCCGGGCACGCAGGTGCGAATCATGAACGAGATCTGCCGCTCGCTCTTCTTGCCGTCCACGGACTTGCGGGCCTCACGGTCGTCCTGCTGGTAGGTGCCGTGGTTTTTGAGCAGCTGTACCGAGCCCTTGCCGAACCCAGGGGCCCCGTCGGCCAGTTCCTTGGCGATGTCGCCCCGCAGATAGTTGCTGGCCGTCTTGGCGACCTCGACGGCACTCGGCTTGGCGGCGGAAGCGGCGGAAGTTTCGTCGGACATGGGTTCCTCGTTTCGAATCCTTTTAGGATAGGCGATCGGCCGCGGCGGGGCGATACGGCCCCTGGGGACGACCGGTAGACAAACAATCGCCGCTCATGCCCCCTTGAAGATGCGTGCCGGCGGAGGCTGACAGTGGGAAACCCGCTCTCTGAATCACTCGCCGCCGGCGACCGGGAGGCGTTCGCCGCCCTCTACGACCGACTCGCCCAGCGCCTGTTCGCCACGGCCCGCACGATGCTCGCCTCTGCCACAGAAGCCGAAGACGTGGTCCACGACCTGTTCGTGGAACTCGCGCGAATCCGGCATCGCCTGCCGGGCATCGCCGATCTCGACGGCTATCTGTTCACGATGCTCCGCCACGCCGTGGGCCGCCGGCTCAAACGCCGGTCGCTCGGCAGACGCACCATCGATCGGCTCGGACGGGAGCGGGCCGATGCGGACGGGTTCGAAACCCGCCTCCCGGGCATGCCTGACGAGAAGCTCGCCGGGGCGGTCGCAGCCCTTCCGCCCACCCAGCGCGAGGTGATCGCACTCAAGATCGACGGCGGCCTCACGTTCGCGGAGATTGCCGCCGTGATCGGCACGTCGGCCAACACGGCGGCGAGTCGCTATCGATACGCGATCGAGAAACTCCGCGCCGCACTCGTGCCCGACGAGGTGTCCCGATGACCGATCGCACCGATGCGCAACGCCTGGCCCTCGAGCAGCGTCTGGAACGCATGTCGCGGGCAAGGCCGCCGTCGAGCTTCCGGCGACGTGTCCTCTCGGCCGTCGACGACATGCTCTATGGAACGCCACATGAAACGGTGCCTGGCACCAAATCTGGGTGGTCTGGGGGATCTCCTTCCCTACGTTCTCCAGATTTGGTGCCAGGCACCGTTTTCGTGTTGGCGATCGCTACTGCGATCGCCGTCGTGGCGTTGTCGGCCAGCGCGATTTCGACCTCTCCGGTGCCGCTCACGCTCGATGACCGTGTCCGGCTTACGTGCGTGGGCGACCACGTTCTCGCGACACTCACGGCCAATGCCCGCACTACCGACCTCGTTTTGCGACCGCGTCGGATGGACGACATTCCCGCCCACCGTGACACACTGCGGGTGCTCGACGCACACCGACTCCTCCAGGAGACGCTCTGATGGGACACCTCATGTTTTTTTTGGCCATGATCGCGGCCTGTCTGCTCTGGTCGGCCGCGTTCGTCGCCGCGGCGGCCCGCACCGAGCGCGTCTGGGTATGTTGGCTCCTCACGGCCATCGCCGTCGTCGTGCCGCCGCTCATGCTCTCGCCGTGGGTGGGACTCACGGGCGTGCTCGCCTTCGGCACACAACTCGCCACGAACTGGTTCGCGCCGACCGTGTTCGCATTCGTCTCGGCGGTCGTCGGCGGGCTGTGGATTCGTGCCGCGGGCATGGCACGGTCGTCGTCCGGCGGGCTCGTGGCGGAAGCCTGGCCGGTCGTCGGCCTCGCGGCGTTGTTCGTGATGGCGAAGGCGGTCGCCGGCGGGACGCTTCTGTTCATCGACAATGCCGTCGCGGCCGAGGGGCGGGCCATGCGGATCGAGGCGGCCCAGCTCATGCAGGCGGCTCTGCCCCCTGCGCCGGCCGCCGACGACGACGCGGCGCCGCTCTTGCTCCGGGCGTTCGAGGCACTCGCGGCCGATACCGCGTTTCGCGGCGACGAGTCGCCGGCGTTTCGCCCGTTGGCCGCCGACGTCGCCTCGCCACAGGTCTCCGAGATCCTCGAGCGGCATGCCGCCACGCTCGACCTCGTGCGGCAGGCCGCCGACCGCACTGGCTGCCGGTTCATCCGCGACTGGACTCGGCCATCAATCTCCATGGTGCTGCCGGAGGTGCAGGAGATGCGGCAGGCCGCACGGCTCCTGGCGCTCGCCGCCCGCCGCGAGGCTGCCGACGGTGACGCGGCCGCGGCGCTCCGCGATGTCGTCCGCATCCATCGGCTCGGGATGCACGCCGCGGGCGAGCCGATTCTGGTGTGTGGTCTCGTCGGTCAGGCCATCGATACGCTCGCCCTGCAGACGCTCGCCGCTGTTCTGCCGACCCTGAAAGCGCAGGATCTCACGCTCCTCGACGGGCCGGCCGTGCGCGACCTCGTGGGAACGCCGCTCTCGTATCGACGGCATTTTCTCGGCGAGGAGGCGTTCGGGCTCGCCACGCTCGGCGATCTCGCGGATGGCAGGCAGGGCATGTCCGCTCTGGCCCTGCTCAAGTCGTTGAACGGTCCTCCAGCCCGCGAATGGCTCTTTGCCGAGCCGCTTTCCCTGCTCTACCGCTGCTTCCTGCTCCCGGCCGACATGGCCGGCTACCGGGCCCATATGGCACGCTATCAACAGCTCATCGCGCAGAACCTGACCACTCCGCCCTATTCCGAGGTCAGACGCCAGCTCGACGCGATCGCCGCCGAGCCTTCGCTCGGTCGCGCCGGGATCGTCACGTCGGTCATGGCACCGGCACTGTCGAACGTTCTCACGTCTGAACTGCGGGGACGAGCCCTCCACCGCACGGCGGAAGTACTCGTGGCGGCGACCCGGGCGCGGCTCGCAGGCAGCGGGATTCCGAACACGGTCGAGACGCTCGTGCCGGCAACCCTCCCGGCCGTGCCCCGTGATCCCTTCAGTGACGGCAAACCGCTCCTCGCGAAGCGCGCAGACGACACGTGGGTCGTCTGGTCGGTTGGACCCGACGGCGAGGACGACGGCGGGCCGCCGCCGGCTGGTGCCGATGCCGAGCCGGGCAACGACGACGTCGGGCTGCGGATGGCAGTTCCGACCGCGACGCCGTGAATCGATTCGTGAAGGGGCTCGCAGTGCGGAAGATCGGCCGCCAGGCCGATGGTGGGATGCGGCCACGCGGCGTATCCTGACCCGCATGCGACGTTTTGCCGCCTGTTACTGCGCCGTTGTGCTCCTCCTCCATTCCGCCCGCATGCGGGCCGGCGAACCGTTTCCTGCGGAACTCGTCGAGTTCGGGCCGCCGTCGGCCGAGGCCCTCTTCGCTGGAGGTGGCCCGGACGCATGGGATCGTGATCTCCGCGAACGGGGCTGGATCATCCGCGAAGGGAATCGCTGGTCGCTCTGGTACACCGGCTCGAACTCCGACCGGGATCCGGTGCGCCGGCTGGGACTGGCCACGAGCACCGACGGTCTCAACTGGACGCGCTCCGCCGTCAATCCACTGGTGCGCGACGCATGGGTCGAGGACGTGTGCGTCGTGCGACACGCCGGCTGGTATCGGATGTTCGCGGAAGGGGAGCATGACATCGCCCACCTGCTCCTGTCGCACGACCGCGTCCACTGGCAGCGGTGCGGACCGCTCGCGATCCGCCTCGCCGCGGGCGGGCCGATTCCCGACGGCCCCCGGGGCACGCCGGCCGTGTGGCTCGAACGCGGCATGTGGCACCTCTATTACGAGCGCATGGACCGCGGCGTGTGGCTCGCGACCTCACGCGACGGCCGCGTGTTCACGAACGTCTCTGACGAGCCGGTGCTCGCCTGCGGCCCCGAGCCCTACGACCTCCACGCGATCGCCGTCGATCAGATCGTGCGGCACCAGGGCCGCTATTACGCCTTTTACCACGCGAGCCCTCACGAGGACCGGGCCACGTGGCAGACGTGCCTCGCCATGAGCACCGACCTCGTGCGCTGGACGAAGTACGCGGGCAACCCGCTGCTGCCGGTCGATCCCGAGGCGCCGAAGCGGTCGAGTGCCACGCTCGTCCACGACGGCGAGCGGTATCGCCTCTACACCACGCACCCCGATGTCCGGGTGCGGTTCGGGGTCAACGCCCACGCCGCACGCCGGTGATTCCGGCGCCGTCTGGGCTGCTCACGGCGACCGTGCCGGCAAATCGAAGTCGCCCGTCCTGTCGCGCCACACGCAGTGGATGTGGTTGGCCGGATTCCCCTCGGCGTCGGGCTGCACGTTCACGAACTCCACGACGAACGAGGGCCCTTCGATTCGGTAGGCGTGGCCGATGCCCGGCTCGAGCGGCCCCAGCCACGCGAATCGCACGGCATCCCAGCCGCCGGGCGCCGTCTCGATCAGCCGCATCCGTTCGGCCGCCACGTCATCCGGCATGACGCCGGCGTACGTCTTGATGAGCTGGTGCAGCACGTCGCGCTGCGCTGGCTCGAGGTCGGCATGGGTGATGCCTGCCGGTGGCTCCGTCGTGGGCTGCGGTTCCCCAGCGGCCCGGATCTCGCGCGGCGCCTCCTTCGCGATCACCGCCGTGGTCCGCTGGGCCGCGTCGAGCGATCGCACGAGGTCGAAGGCGAGCGCCTCCTCGTCCCGCAGTACGCGGTGGCCCGCCTCGGGCAGTCCGGCGAACGTCGTCCGCACCTCCGCCGGATTGGCTCCCATGAACTGCGGCGTCGAATCGACGACGACGCCATCGCGCACGGTGATGTTCAACGACAGGTGATGCCCCTCGATCGACAGCCCCCACGTGCCGGTGTCCGCGGGCGTGCCGAACACCGTGAAGAAATACCGTTTGGGATCGCGGATGTTCTTGGCTCGGCTGCCCTCGAGGCGGCGCAGAATCTCATCGAGACTCATGATGGCGACCGATTTCTCATAGCCACCGTGCGAGACGGTCGCCCGCAGGAGGGCGAGTGCCGCTGCTTCCTGAGCCGGCGTCATGTCGCGGAGTTGCACGCCTTTGCGTTGCGGCTTCGGCACGAAGTGCCAGTCGATACGCGTCGCCTCGCCGAAGGGACGCAGGGCGCGAGCCTGCTGGTCGGTGTCGAGCGTGGAGATCCACCCGGCGGCGGCTTCGACAAGCGGCACGGCCGTGATCACCGGCTGGGCGCCACGCGTCCGCAGGGCCGATGCAAGCACCACGACCATGAGCAGACACGGCACAATCTGGCGGCGACGATGCTGCATGTGGATCGTTTGCCGAAGGTCAATCGTGGCCACGTCTCGGATCGCGGTCGTGATGGGCCTGATCGACGTGCGCGTGCACGCGGGGATGTGTCTCAAAATACCTCCCCCACGCGTCGTCCGACACCCCTGCTCCGTCGAGATACAGATTCCAAAGGTTCGACATCCGGGAGATCGCCCCGAGCCCTTCGTCACCGAGAGGCACGTCGATCAGGTGCAGCGACCGCAGGTACGCAAGTTCCGCCACCGCGCCGCCCACCTCGGCGCCGGCCCGCGCGAGCTCCACGCCGCCGAGCCGCAGGCTCCGCAAGTCGGGGAGCTGTCGCAGTGCACGGATCCCGGCGGGCGTGCAGGCGGCCTGCGGCACGTTTAAATCGCGCAGCATCGTGCAGCGACCGAGCGCCTCGAACCCGGCATCGGAGAGCGGCGATGCCCGGAGCACGAGCCGCTCGAGGTCGGGAAGCCCTGCGAGCAGATCAGCCCGGGAATCGTCCGCCGCACCGGCGTCCAGGATCAACTCGCGCAGGCCGGCGAGGCCCCGGAGCGACTCCCACTCGGTGTCCGAGAGCGCATGCTGCGCAACGACCCGCGTCGCCTCCCCGGCCTTCACCGCGTCCACCTGGCTCGCGATCGACGGACAAGCCGTTTCCGCACGATGATCGGCCTGGCTCTCGGCAGGCGGCCGACAGCCCGCTGCGAACAGGCCGGCCACGATGACCGGCACCGAAAGCCTCATCGGCGTTTGCTCCGGGAAGACCGCGCGACCGATATGGGCGACTGATGCGCGGCGCGATAGTCGGATGGCGTCTGTCCCATGATCCGACGGAATGATCGGGCAAAATGGGCATGATCGTGGAAGCCGTGGTCGATCGCGATCGTGGCGATCGGCACGTGCGTCTCCGCGAGCTGCCGGCACGCGGCCTCGATCCGGACCCTGAGAAAATACTGCCGCGGCGAGGTCTCGACCGTGCGCCGAAAGACCCGGTCGAAATGGCTCGGCGACATGCCCGCGATCCGGGCCCACTCGCGGCTCGACAGGTTCTCAACACAGCGCTCGTGCATCCGTTCGATGACCCGTGCCACCGGTTCGACGGCACTCGGCTTCTCGCGCACCTGCTCGAGCCGCCGCGACACTCCCGCGACGCCGATGACCTTTCCGGAACGGTCCCGGAGCGGAATCTTCGTGGTCAGCACCAGCCGGGGCGAGCCCCTCCGGGCGGGTGCGCTCTCGATCCGGTTGACAACGGGTTCGCCCGTGCGCATCACTGCGTCATCGTCGCGTGCGTATTCGTCGGCCCGCCGCCGGTCGAAGAAATCACGGTCGCGGCGTCCAATGGCCTCCCGCTCCGTGGCGACGCCGCAGAACTCGCACCCCAGCCTGTTCAAGGCCATGAATCGGCCACGACGGTCCTTGACGAAGAAGGAGACGTCGGGCACCAGTGCGAACAACTGCGCGAGTTCGCCGCCTGCGAGCCTTGCCCAGAAACCTTGTTGAAGCCGATCAGTCATAGGAGTGGATTGTGCAAGCCTGCGAGGCCGCCATGCAAGACACCCAGCGCCGCTCGGCGTAGGGTACGAGCGAGCACGAGACCGCGGAGCCACGCCCGCCATGGCCGACATCCCCGACCCGTTTCGCGACGCCCGCCGCACCCGCGGCGTCGTCGGCCTGCCGGCCGACGACGAGACGATCCCGATGATCCTCCGTCACGAGGACGTGCGAAAGGCGGCCAAGGACTGGAAGACGTTCAGTTCCGACGCGCCGTTCCGTGTGCCAATTCCCTCGGAGGAGCACCTCCGCAGCGTCCGGCAGCTGCCGATCGAGACCGACCCGCCGCTCCACACGGAGTATCGCGAACTCGTCGAACCCTTCTTCCTGCGGGCCAAGCAGCCGGCCTTCGTCGCCCGCGTCGAGACGATCGTCGACCGGCTGCTCTCGGAGGCACTGGCCCGCGACACGCTCGAGGCCGTGGGCGACCTCGCCGTGCCGCTCCAGTCGCGGGCCCTCACGGTGCTGCTCGACGTGCCGGAGAGCGAGGCCGAGCGATTCATCGGCTGGGGCGTCCACGTGTTTCATCACGGCCCGAACGGCGGCGAGAAAGGAAAGGATCTCGAACGGTATCTCAACGAGCAGTTCGACAAGGCGGCCGCGAATCCCGGTGACGACTTCTACGGCCTGCTCACGAAGGCGCAGTTCCGTGGCCGGCCGCTCACCCGGGCCGAGCAGCTCGGCTTCGCAAACCTGATGTTTGCCGGCGGCCGCGACACGGTGATCCACAGCGTGGCCTGCGCGCTTGGCTACCTCGCGGAGCGGCCCGAGGCGCTCGACTTCCTGCGGGCCGATCCGAGCCGGATCGTGCTCGCGAGCGAGGAGTTTTTTCGGGTCTACATGCCGCTCACGCACATCGGCCGCGTCTGCCCGGCCGATACCGACGTGCATGGGATGACCGTCAAGGCCGGTGATCGCGCCAGCCTCTGCTGGGCGTCGGCCAACCTCGACGAGACGGCCTTTGCAGCGGCCGACGAGATCCGCCTCGACCGGAGGCCGAATCCCCATGTGTCGTTCGGATTCGGTGCCCACCTCTGCCTGGGCGCCGCCCATGCCCGCACCGTGATGCGCACGCTGCTCGAGCGACTCTGCCAGGGCGTCGGGCGGATCGAACTCGTCTCGAAGGTCAACCGCGTCGAGCACACGACCGCCTACGACCGGCCGCTTGGATACGAGTCGCTCGTCGTGCGCCTGCTCCCGCTCGCGGGATCGTGAGCGAGCTCAGGGATCGAGCACGACCGCCACGGGCAGCGAGTTCCCGAACGTCTTGAAATCCTTGAACGTCCAGACGACCTGCTTCTCGGGAGTGACCTCGATGATCTGCGGATTGTCGGGGCCGGCGTGGCAGTTGATGAACCGCGTGTTTCCGTTCGCCAACCGCTCCACCTGCGTCACCCAGGCGAGCGTGATTCCCGGTAGGTCGTGCTGCTCGACCTTCCAGATGATCTCATTGTCGGGCGTCACTTCGAGCACGGAATGCCCGTTGCCCGTGCCGATGAGCGTGTTGCCGCTCGCGAGCCGGACAGCCGAGTAGACCTGGTCGCCGAACGCATCGGGGCCGTGACCACCCTTCGAAGATTTCCCGAAGAGCGGCACGTCGAACTCCCAGATCACCTTGCCCGAAGCGTCATACTCGCGAACGACTCCATCCTTCTCATGGGCCACGAGGTAGGTGCCGGCGGCCGTCTTCCGAGCGTTGCGGGTGTCGGAGTGGGCCGACCGTGTCGTGACCGTGAGCGGAATCTCGCGGACGACGCTGCCCTCGCGATCGATCTCGATGATCCTGGCCGGGCCCGACTCGACGATCATCGTCGTGCTGTCGGGCAGCCGCTCGAAGGCATGCACCTCGACGGTGCGGCCGGCGTTGCCGTTCCGCTTCGCGTTGTAGTCCCAGATCGGCTTGCGGTGCTCGTCGAGCTCCACGATCCGCGTCCAGCCATCCTGGTAGAGGATGTGGCCATCGGGGAGCAGGTGAAGGTCGTGGATCGCCCCGACCGGGAGTTTCCACTCGACGTGGCCGGCGGGGCTGATCGAGGCGAGCGTCTTCGTCGAGGAGTCGGCGGCGATCACGCGGCGCGGCGTGCCCGTCTGCGCGGCCGTCGGCGGCACGTCGGCGAGCGCCGCCGTCGGCACGAGCAACGCGATCATCCACGCCAGCCAGTTCATGCGAGGATCTCCGTGATGGGCTGCACGTGCTCGACACCCACGAGCTTCTGGTCGAGGCCGCCGAAGAAGTAGCTGAGCCGGTTGGGATCGAGGCCGAGGCAATGGAGCACCGTGGCGTGCAGGCTCTTCACGTGGAAGCCGGCCTTGCCGTCGTGCTCGGGCGTGATCGCCGCGGCGCCGAGTTCGTCGGTCTCTCCGACGCTCACGCCTCCCTTGATGCCGCCGCCGGCCATCCACATCGTGAATCCGAACGAGTTGTGGTCACGACCGGTCCCCTCGGCGTACTCCGCCGTGGGCTGACGGCCGAACTCCCCTCCCCAGATCACGAGGGTGCTGTCGAGCAGCCCGGACCGCTTCAGGTCGGTGAGCAGCGCCGCGATCGGCTGGTCGGTGTTGCCGGCATGGAACTCGTGGTTCTTCACGAGGTCTCCGTGGGCGTCCCAGTTGTCGTCGTTGTGGGCGCCGCCGGAGTAGAGCTGGATGAACCGCACGCCCCGCTCCACGAGCCGCCGCGCGAGCAGGCAACGCCGGCCGAAGTCGGCCGTCCGCGGATTGTCGAGGCCGTAGAGTTTTTTCGTCTCCTCGGATTCGCTCGCGAGATCGACCGCCTCCGGGGCGTGCTCCTGCATCTTCCAGGCCAGCTCGTAGGCGGCGATCCGGGCGGCGAGCTCGGTGTTGTCGCCGCGCGAAAGCATGTGGGCCGTGTTCGCCTCGCGGAGGGCGTCGAGCATCGCCCGCTGGGCTGCGAGCGGCATGTCGTCCGGCGGAGCGAGATCGAGGATCGGGGCTCCCTTCGACCGCAAGAGCGTTCCCTGGTAGGTCGCCGGCATGTAGCCGCTCGACCAGTTCTTCGCGCCGGAGATCGGGCCGCCCGTGGGATCGAGCATGACGACGAAGCCG
>Ga0214923_10003930_pt1 | contig 18370 bp, 23 predicted proteins | sample LL1510_MetaG_FD_177993 | JGI IMG/M metagenome (GOLD analysis project Ga0214923, IMG submission 177993) | Freshwater microbial communities from Lake Lanier, Atlanta, Georgia, United States - LL-1510 | ecosystem: Environmental > Aquatic > Freshwater > Lake | place: USA: Georgia | collected... | reverse complement strand
GCCGAGCTAGTTGTAGCTGAGTGTGCCCAAATAGCAGAATCTGCTTTCGAAGTTAATTTGCCCAGTGCGCCAATTATGCGTAGACATTTTAACTTGATTGAAAAGGTTAAATCATGATTGAAGCAGTGGGATTTTATTTTACACTAATTGCAGGTATTTGGATTTTTGGTACCCTAATAGATTACCTAGGGCGTAGATAAAGAATTGTTGTAATTCCTTCGACGAGGATGCTTTCAAGACGCGGGTTCGACTCCCGCCTGGTCCACCATAAGAACTTTGATGTAGGTCTTTATCGTTACCCGCGAGATGCGAAAACGGTGTTCCAAAGTTCTTATGATGGGCCAGACCTGGATATCGATTGGGAGAATAGTTAGAGACGGCAACACGGTAGGCGAAGACCGTAAATCTAGCAAATCTAAATAACTGCAAACGCAGCTAATGATGAGGTTTTTGCCCTAGCGGCATAATCTCTGGGGCAGCTATGCCTTAAAAGCCAAAATAGCGGTGGGTCCTTCGGGACCTACCTTTGCATAAATACATTTATGCCTGCTACACCTACCGTTGAAACAGTATCCACGGGCGGCGTCGCCATAGCCTATGATTACAGTGATTATTATAGTCGTATGGCAACCGCATTAGAAACCATGGCATCTAATTCTACTGCTATAAAAACAGCAATAGAAACAGTGGCCACTAATACTACCAACATGGTTAATTGTCTAAATACTCTCAGTGATACGATCATAGGTATTAGGAATACTAGTACCAATATTGCCATATCTTTGAATTCTCTGGCAACTTCCACGTTTAATCTTTCAACCTCTACTGCTATAGTCAGTACCTCTTTACAATATCTGTCGGAAGTTACCAATTTATCTTATGAACAATACAAATATCTCAAATATATTTCTGATATTGCATTAACAGGCAGATAGCATTTGACAGATTTATTGCTTTCCTGTCTACTGGGTAAAAACTAATGAGATTAATATGATCATGCATCTTGAAGGACCTTGACTGTCTAACACGGGCAAACGCAAAGGAAAGAAAAAATGGGCCATACAGGCTTCTACGGGGTGACAAGTACGGATATGGACAACACGGTAGGCGAAGACCGTAAATCTAGCAAATCTAAATAACCGCAAACGACGAGTTATTCGCAATGGTAGCTTGAGCCTTGCTGGGGTAGGAAAGACCTTGTTACTCAACTACCAAATAGGACCTTCGGGTCCTATTTTTTCAAATAAATACAGTTTTAAGAATTTATTTACAAATAATATGAAAACTGTTTTCTGTAATAATAGTACACCTTATCTTAAATCACATAATGAAATCAATACATCATACGTTTTGAATACAAATTTTCAAACAGAAGCTATTTATTTTTTGAATTTTTCAACTGTAGAACAATATAAATCGTTACTTAAAGAACATTTGAGTAAAGATCCTAGTTCTAAATTAGTTATTTTTCATGACTGGTCGCCTAGTTTCGTTAAACAAGATTCTGATCGTTTAAAGAAAATAATTACCGATATAGAAATAAACCCAACACAACTTTACTTTATAACCCTACAATATATAGATGTTCCTATTTTACAAGAGTATTTGAGCCAGGATGGAATAGTTGGTGTTAATATAGAAGGTAGAAATCACTTAATGATAGATCTAAATCCTATATACGATTTCAATCTTCCACCAAAAAATAAATTCAGTCTTTGTTCTCGATCATATAGACCATGGAGATTGAATGTATTTGCAAAATTAATAGAACTCAATCTTTTAGATGATTTCGTGTATACATTTAGTCATCATGAACCTGCTCTAGATCTTAGTCATAATAAGGAAAATATAAAATTAGAAAAATGCGTAGTCACATCGTCGAGAAGAAATGATATTGAAACTTTCATAGATAAGATGCCTTACCTTTTAGGTGAAAATTACTATGATATATATAATGAAGAAGTTTTTAAAGCCATTCAATCTAGCTACATAAATTTTGTTCTTGAATCGGTAATTGATGAACCTATAATATACCTTACCGAAAAAACAGGTAAAGCCATAGCCTGTAAACGACCTTTTATAATATTTGGCGTAAATGGAATTTATGCTTTATTGCATAAAATAGGATTTAAATCTTTCCATCCATATATAAATGAGGAATTTGATACCATTAAGAATAATAACCTACGTTTATATATGATTCTGAAAGAGTTAAAAAGATTACAATCTTTAAGCATACAAGAACTAGACTCCTTACTTAACCAACTTCAACCTATCATTGATTACAATTACCAAAAACTGTTGGAAATCAAAGACCATAAATGGAGTCAACCTTTCAAAGATTTAGATATATTTAATTAATAAATATTATCATGCCTGCTCCACTGACCGTACAAACCGTTACCACAGGTGGCCACCGCTTCTAATTTGTAGTGGTAGATAATAAAAGGGACCTTGTGTCCTTTTTTATTTTAGAAGTCCAATACCCATTCGGGTAGAGATCCACCGTCTGTTTTATAACCCCATTTTTCTATAGCTATATGAAATTCCTTCCCAGGCGTTTTATCTATGGCCTGTCTCATAGCAAGAGCACCTGCAAGGGTGCCGTTAGGATGCCCGTGAATTGCACCTCCGCAGTTAGCTAAGAAGTCTGTGCCAAATTTTTCTGCTGTTGGATTAACTATACCCGGGTGCATTCCACAACTTAGTGCAGGCAGCACATTTCGTTGCTGTAAGACCTGCATTGTGTGCCTCAGTTCATCTACGTCATCACTGAGATATCCTCCCCACATGCCTGCATGAATAGTATCTACTCCGCATAGGCCAGCAAGATCGCAAAGCACTGCCCAGTCTATACCAAAAGGGTTTCTTTTATCAGTTAATATTTTGTCACCGCTTTTTTGATAATGTATAAACAAAGGTAGATCTAATCTGCGTATAGAATTATATACTCCTAGCCCGCTCCAAAAATTAATGTGAATACCATTACCACCATTATCAGACACAAACTTAGCACGATTCAAAACAGAATGAGGATCTCCATTGATACAAAAACAATAGATAACTCCTCGGCCGCAACTGCTCACTATACTTGATATAATTTCTACCCTGTCTTCCAATCGACAAAATGATGGATTAGATAATATTTCATCTTCTTTGATAAAGTCAACACCACCATCTAATAGTTCTTTAACCATATCTGCTAAAACTCGAGGTGAAATGCCTGTCTTAGGTTTTACAATGCCTCCTGATAAAGGCTTATCATATCTGTTCACAAATTTTCTTATACCAGTTATACCCTGTTTAGGACCTAAAAATTTATCTTCAACTGATTTAGGAAATTCTATCTTCTTAAGTCTACAGGCCTTAAACAAGTCAATGTCCATCTGCCCGCCCATTAATTGGCACATAAGATGACTGATGCCATCTCCTTCCCAATCTGTATTGACTATTGGAAAACCTATCTGCACTGTGCCGTTATATCTGCCCTGTAATTCTTTTTCACGATGATAGATTACACATGAGCTCAACTCAAACAAACTATCGCTTTCCCAGCGGTTTCTTACATTAGGATTACCTACACTTTGCCCAATGGCCAGGTTCCATGCAGCATCTTTAAGATCGCCTATATTATCATATGTTTCTATGTAGTAGGTAACAACTACACAGCGTTGACGTTCTATGGCAGATAATTCTCTATAGAACTTCATATTTGTCTCCAGGAACACTAGGAACTTTTATACACAATATTTTACAGTCTTCTAAAAAAGTTGGAATAGCCGGCTCGTTTTGTTCTATAACAAAGATCTCTCCTTGCTCAATAGTAACACCATTCAGAACCATTTTACCCTCAATTAATAGGTTATATTCTGTGGCAATCTTATGTATATGAGTAGGCCACACTTCTCCTTTTGGATGCGTTAGAAGCCCAACTTCAAATTGTTCTGTTCGTAGAATAGCAGGATCAAAATTGCCTATGAACCAACCTCTATAAAAATCTTTGATATTATATTTTTTCATATTTTATAAACTTATCTAAATCAACAGGTATACCCACAGGATGGAATTGTTCATTTGGAATATGATATATGCCTACCTTTTGCTGATTTTTAATCATGTAGTTATATGTAGGAGCTACATAAAATTCGCCATTAGGAGCACGTTCATTATCTGCTATCATAGATTCTGCACTGTTGACAAAATAGGATCCTTTACGCCAATAATGTATGCCTGTAAGGCCTATATTGCTGATAACTTCTTTTTCGCGCATTTCCAGAATAAGTCCCTGCTTGTCTATACGAGCATAACTGTTCTTCTCTGAGTCTGAAGTATATGTTACTACACAGCCGTCATAAAGTCTAACATTATGAAAAAACAACGAAGGATCCCATTCCATGATTTGATCGCAATTTAAAACAATTAGTTCATGATCATTATTAATGCTGTCTTTGAATAGCAGCACACTAGATGCAGGACCTTCTGTTTCATAGCCTACTTCATAAAATTTAGGACTCTCGATAGTTTCAGATATGATTTTTTTGGTAAGTTCTAAGAACTCATTTTGACGTAGAATAAAATGCCAAGTTCCCTTGAAACCTGTGCTTAATATAGCTCGCCTTATCATAGGCTGACCATTTACATCTAATAAGGGTTTTGGATAAAAATATTTTTCTCTTGGAAATCTTGAGCCGTTGCCAGCCATTGGAATTACGATATTAACCATAGCTTTATTTATTTGGTGATTTTTAGTTTGACAGTAATGCTGATTTACTGTATACTTAATAGACACTAAGGAGATTAACATGACCATGCACCTAGAAGGCCCTTGGCTATCCACAACTGGTCGTCGTAAGGGCAAGCATAAATGGGCCAGCGCAGAAGCCAAACGTCAACATGAACAGCTAGAGCGCGATTGGCAAGACCTCAAGAAAAAGTATGCAATAGAAGATGCAGAGCGTAAACGTAATCGTGGCTTATCTGCCACGACCTATGTGCCTCCAAAGTTAAATCATAGAACTACAGATCATATACCCAGTCACAAGGGCGGTGCAGAAATAGGGAATGCCACCAAGGCAGCACCTAAGGTCTATACAGGCACTAAGATCATAGGTATTGGCACCATGCACAAGAGCAATGCTGTGCCCATTTTCTCAGATAGCGAAGCCAAAGATATTTCTTCTATGCGGAGATAAATGCCATAAATACATGAATGCGAGTATCATTAAGTGAACAATTTATAGCTTACCTTGCTCTTGTAAGTGGTCTTTGTATTAGCAGTGTTGCCGTATACTATAGCGTAATAGGGCTCACCAGTATTTTTGCAGCGGCCTTCATACCTATTGTAGTAATGGGAGTGACCTTAGAAGTAAGCAAGTTAGTGGCCACAATATGGATTAAACAAAATTGGCATATTGCACCTAGGGCTATCAAAGTTTATTTGTTATCTGCTATCATTATTTTGATGCTGATAACATCTATGGGCATCTTTGGATACTTGAGCAAGGCCCATATGGATCAAAACCTAGTAAGTGGCGATGTCTCTGCTAAAATTAGCATATTCGATGAAAAAATAAAAATCGCAAAGGAAAATATTGATGCAAACCGTAAAGCACTTAAACAGCTCGATGACGCAGTGGACCAAGTTATGGGTCGCAGTACAACGGAAGCAGGAGCAGATAAGGCCGTGGCTATCCGTAGGTCCCAGCAAAAGGAACGTGGGCGTCTCCTTGCTGAAATCGAAACCGAGCAGAAAAAAATTAGTGATCTTAATGAAGAAGCAGCGCCAATACGAGCAGAAGTTAGAAAGGTTGAAGCAGAAGTAGGACCAATCAAATACATTGCTAACTTTGTCTATAGCCAAACAGAACAGGCTGCGTTAGAGAAAGCTGTAACTTGGGTCATCATGATCATTGTAATGGTCTTTGATCCTTTGGCAGTAGTTCTATTATTGGCCTCTCAGATCAGTTTTGAAAATTTTAGGCGAATTAGAGAACAGTCTGTTAAGGCCAACACAGTACCCGAAGAGGTCAAAATCCAAGATCCTAAACCAATTGAAAACCCAAATATAGAACCAGTGGTTGAGCATCTGCCAGAAACTATTCCACAGATCAAATCTATACCTGAACCTGAAAAGCAGGAAGTTGAAGAAGTACCCAAGACCATAAAAGAATTGCCAGGACAATTTATTATGAGGACCAAGGTATTTCGTAGACCTCCTAGCTCTGAAGTTAAAAATTTAGAACCTGCTATAGAAAAACCTAAAGACAGTGATACTGCTCAGATCAGTTCGGATGATTATATGAAAGCGGCACAGCTAAAACACGATACAGAAATTAACCTCTATGCTGAACTGGTAAGAACCAAGCAGATTGAATTGGTAAATGTTCCGGACCATTTACAATCCATAGTTAAAACAAAGATATAGTATGAGTGGAAAAATTACACTTATCACGCCACCTGATTTTTATGAAAATTATTCACAGAGCGTATTATTCATTAATTTAAAAGACACAGACCAAGATGCGGTAAGTAAATGGTTAGCCTATAAAGACGTAGAAAGAGATTTAAATTTCTATGTGTATTCAGGCGAAACAGATATACCATGGCTATTATGGGCATCTAGTAGATGTGAACATAAAATTATAAATTTAGACACCGACAGCCAAATAATTAAACATGTAAGTGGATATCTTTTGGGTAAACCTAATTTTTATTATACCACAGACAATGAAAATACAGCGGCTATATTTTCTCATATCAATAACTGTAGGGTGCAGGATATAACTAAATTTTTAGAAAAGATTATCAGTGATCAAGAACCAAAATCATAATTGTGATTTCTGTGGTAAAAGCAAAGAAGAAGTAGAAAAATTAATTGTAGGAGATCATGCAGCTATCTGCAATGACTGTGTAGACCTATGTGTGGACATTCTAAAAGACGAAAAAGTTAAAAACTTTGCTGCTGATCAAAAACTTCTTAATCCTGTTTTATTAAAAGAATATTTAGACGATTTTATAGTGGGGCAGGATGAAGCAAAAATAAGTCTCAGTGTGGCAGTGGCGCAACATCTAAAAAGAATGAACTTCCCATCTGATAATATTCATATAGAAAAGACCAATGTGCTACTACTGGGTCCAACAGGTTGTGGTAAAACCATGCTGGCCAAGAAAATTGCAGACTTTTTAGATCTGCCTTTTGCCATCACTGATGCCACAGGAATCACTGAGGCAGGTTATGTGGGAGAAGATGTAGAAAGTATTCTTACCAGACTAATTGCATCTGCTGAAGGAGATGTGCTAAAAGCAAGCCGTGGTATTGTCTATATTGATGAAATAGATAAAATAGCACGTAAATCAGAATCTGTAAGCATTACTAGAGATGTCAGCGGCGAAGGTGTGCAGCAGGCTCTACTAAAAATGGTAGAAGGCAGTATTATGCGAATACCCAGCACAGGCAGACGTAAACATCCTAACAGTGATATGCAGGAAATGGATACAAGAAACATACTTTTTATCTGTGGCGGCGCATTCGTAGGGTTGGACAAAATAATAGAGCAGCGTCAAAACAAACGCAGTATAGGTTTTGGGTCTAATATCTGTTCCCAATCATCAAACACCAACATTTACAGACAGGTCACTGCCAAAGATATTATACAATATGGATTTATACCAGAGTTCATAGCACGATTTGGTCTAATCACAAATGTAGATGAGCTAACAGTAGAACAACTGGTTGAAGTAATGACTGACAAGAAAAACAGTCCTATAAAACAGTACCAATATCTTTTTGACATAGACGGCATAAAATTGGAATTTGAGCATGATTCTTTATTGGAAATAGCCAGATTGGCAAAAAAACTTAACACCAATGCTAGAGGTATTAAGAACATATTAGAAAAGACACTTTTACCATATCAATTTGACTCTGTGAATCTTGTAGAACGAGGTTTGAAGAAAATTGTCATAAGTAAGTCCACAGTGGAAGGAAATCCTGCAAAATTGGTTTTTGATAAAAAAATTAAAAAAAATGAACAAAACTAAAGAAATAATTCGTGGACTTAAAATTGTAGTAGGCGATATGCCCATGAGTGCTGCCCTCAGAAAATTCAAACAGCGTGTAGACGATTCAGGCCGATTGGAAGAACTAAAGAGACGTATGCAGTATGAAAAGCCAACTACAGAACGTAAGCGCAAAAAAGGAGCCGCCAAAGCTCGCTGGCGTAAGAAGCTGAGAGAGCAAGAACTACCTAAAAAGTTATTCTAACTTTTAGCAAAACGGATTCTACTTTGGGTCCGTTTTCTCTTGACTTTAGTGGTAAAACCGTGTAATATATACATACTAACAAATTAGAGTATGTTATGGACGAGATTAAAATCCGATTTGATGAAGACGAAAACAAGTACTATGTATACTTTAACGGTCCTTTTGGACAGTGTGCATATCAAAGTGATCCGTTCGATACACTAGAGGCCGCAAAGGCTTTCAAACAAGAGCTAGAAGATTCAGCAGACTTTGGAGATCAAGAATGAGCTATGTTATGAGTCCCGTCGAACTTGGCCTAAAAACTGATTGCCAAGGCATCTATGTTGAGACTACAATGCCTCGAATTGATGCTATGCAGTCTACTGGTTTTTTAGAATTTGGGGTCGGTGATACTCGGGAAGATGCTGAGCATAGCACCATTGCAAGTCGTATGCGCGGCCACGAAAGTTCTAAAAACTTAGGATGGCAACATTACCTTCTTGATTCGATTCCTACACCAGGATATCGAGACTATAGCCTGCACAAAGAAATTAGGCAGACTATTGCCGCCCAATTGCAAGATCCTAATACAGGTAAACGTAACGAAGTTTTTCGTATTGCAGTTGAACAAATGCTCATTGATCAGTTTGCAACAAGTAAAGACTTTGAGCCTATCCGAGTGTGGCTCAACGAAAAAATTCGCAAGTGTGCGGCAAAGCTCAATCCTAATCATGAGAAGCAGGCAGTTTATCTTCGCAATATTCAGATTCTTGTAATCAAGAAGGTGTTAGCCATCCTCCGACAAAATGGTATTGTTACAAATTTTGTCTGTGAACTTGCGGCCCGTATTGGTAAGACTATCTTGTTCCTGTCTCTTGCAAAAACCATGCGAGAAGAGTTTGGTCACGAGTCTATGTTTATTATGGCCTATGGTGTTGGGCTCAGCGTCAAGACCTCTTACAAAGATGAGATCGGCAAATACAATGATTTCGCAGGCATGCAGTTTATTGATGCCGCAGATGCCGATGCAGAGGAGCAGTATAAGCAGGCAAAGGCAGAAGGCAAGATGCCCATTGTGTTTCTTAGCCTTAACCCAGAAGCAGAAGAAAAATATGAGTGGATCAATCAACTAACTGGCACACATATTGCCCTGCTAGAAGAAACCGACTTCGGCACCCACACAGATAGCCAAGTTGAAAAAGTTGAATACATTCTTGCAAACAAGACGGTAACCCGCATCAACGCCAGCGGCACAAATATCGGTCGTCTGGCCAAGGCGTTTGGTAAGAATGCCATTGATGAGATTATTAGTGTTCCTTACTGTATGGTAGAACAGGATCCTAGTATTCCTAATGTAGTAGTGCGTAGATTCTACAATATGTTGTTTAATCCTAAGATGAACAAACTGTTGGAGGATTATGACAAAGATCTTTTGCCTAATATGAACAAAATTTTGGCAAAGCCCTTGAGCCAGCAGAAATTTATTTCCGCGTTGTTCCAAGATATCTTCGGCTATCAGCCTATAAGCGGCAAAATCTCCTTTAACATCAGTGCTCAAGCAGGTGAAGAGATCCTACACTCTATGTTATTTGTTGGCAACATTGGGAATACAGCAATGGAGCAACTTGCAGGAATTATTGAAAAGACCTGCTCAGAGCACAAAGTTTTGATTCTCAACGGGGATTATACCAATAACAAAGAAGCCGAAGGCGTTACCAAAGAAGAATTGGTCCGACTGCAAAACGGTTACTATCCGGGTCGTGATAAACTGCTGGTAATCACTAACATGATGGGCACTCGCAGTTACAGTATTCCTGAGATCCAGGCATGCCTGTTTATGCAAGAAGGGGGCGATGTTTATCCTTACATGCAGAAATACAGCCGTTGCCTTACTCCTGGCAATGGCAAAAAGTTTGGCCACATCTTTGACTTTGCGTTTGATCAGAGCAAGACTCGCAATTCAGTAATGAGTGTAGCAGTAGAAGCGGCATTGTTGATTCGCCAGAAAGGCAAGACATATCCTGAAGCTGTTCGAGAAGTGTTGAATAGTGTCAACATCAAGGACATGGTATCAGGCACCTGGATCAATGCCGACGAAGTTATCAAGCAGTTCGAGGACAATAATAAACTTCTTGAGATTGCTAACGCACATACTCGTATTACTATTGAAGATCTCACCGAGGAAGAAATCGAAGCATTTGGTGAATTAGCCAAACGCTCATTAAGTAGCAAAGCAGAAAAGTCCAAGGTTGATAAAATGGTAGAGACTGGAAAAACTTTCGATTCAGGGCAAACTGCATCAGATCGACCAAAAAAAAATCCTCTTAAGGCAATTGTTGAAAAGGCTATCCGTATGATTAACGGAAGTGCCACAACTGTTCTGGCCTTGAGCAACTATCAAGGCGAAACTTTCCTTGAGTGTGTAGACATTATTGATGCTGATGCTGAAATGAGTCGAGAGTTCTGCGAACTTTATGGCGTGTATCCTAAAACTATTAAACGACTGTCAGATCGTCTGGAGATTTCTACGCTAGATATGATTGTGCGGATGAGTAAATACAATAATAAACAAAAACACATTGAGAACAATGCACTGGCTATCCTTAAAGATGATCTTAAACTTTGGGTTGAGATCTTCGGTAATCAAGAACTAAAGAGGTTTATTAAGAGCAAAAAGTGCCAGTCTATCTTGGTTGTCGCAGGTGGACATGGTTCTGAAATTGATGTTCTTGTGGACATGTTTGGCATTGAGATTGTAGACAAGATTGTGTATAATGACAAATACAGTTTTCTTTGTAACCAGATTAAACGGAAGTATCCCGCTATCACAGTAGTGAAAGGGGACTTTACAGAATTGGAGTTTGGTATGAGATTTGATGTAGTAGTTGGTAATCCTCCTTATCAGGATAGCAAAGCACATGGCAAAAAAACAACCGGTAACGGAGCATTATGGGTTAGATTTACTGTACAAGCCTTGGATCTTTTAAAAGACAACGGTTACTTAGGGTTCGTAATTCCTGATTCGTGGACCGCCCCGACATATGACCTAATGGGTTCTAGAGAATCTATCTTTAATGATTATTTTAAGAAAAACAATCTATTGTATGTAAATTTTGATGTTAAAAAGTTTTTCCCAACTGTTGGAATTGATCCTTCTGCGTTTGTCTTAAAGAAGGATCAAAATTATACAGGAACAATAATTAAAACACCTAACGAAACAATCACACTTGACTTAACAAATATGTCTTTTGTTACAAAAGATTTGTCAGCTATATCGTTATCTATTCATAGCAAAGTATTATCGAGTAAAGAAAATTCTCGATTATTTAAAATGCGCTGGAAAAAAACAGTAACTTCTATAGAGGTACAGGAAACCAAAGATAGCACTTTTAAATATCCTTTTGTAGATCACCACTCTTATAAACCCACTCGTTGGGCAAAAACATTAGATCCTGACGCATCTAAGAGAAAAGTGCTGGTGCCATATGTCGGTAAGTATCAATGCATTGTCGATGATGTTGGTACCTTGGGTGCAAGAGAATCAGTGAGTGTATTGTTTTTACAAGACACCGAGAAAGGTGAGTTTGCAGAGAGATTTTTTACGAGTAAACTGATTAATTTTATAATGAACACTAATCAGTGGACTCAGTATCAGTTGTCTCAGATTTTAAATTTTATCCCTGTTGAAGATTTTTCGCAAGATTGGACCGATGCTAAAATCTATAAACATTTTAGTTTAACACAAGAAGAAATTGACTATATTGAATCCAATGTTAAATAAAATAATTGATCACATTCGCAACCGCAGTTATATGAGTGGTGTTGAGCGAGATCGAGTAAGGGTAAAGGCGACTGGAGAAGTCTTTACCCCTACTCCTCTTGTGCAGGAAATTTTAGATAAACTTCCGATAGAACAGTTTACGGATCCCGCTAAAACTTTCCTAGACCCTAGTTGTGGCGACGGTCAGTTTCTCGGAGAAGTGCTAATACGCAAAATGGAGAACGGATCAACCTTTAAACAGGCGTTATCTACTACGTACGGTGTTGACCTGATGATAGACAACGTAGATTTGTGTAGAGAACGTTTATTGTGCGGGCAAGAACATTTGCGACATATTGTAGAAAAAAATATTCAATGTCGAAATGCGCTTGAATTTGGATATAATTTTGAACCGATGGGTAAAGCTCGTAGAAACACCGAAGCAAAGGCTAGGGCTAAACAACAAAGATTAAAATTAAAACAAGAAAAACTAGCCAAATTAGAAGAAGCCAAAAAGAAAAAAGAAGCTCATCAAAAGAAATTGTTTGGAACAATTCTTCTAGAAACTGCTTGACACCCTCTCTGCATCCCTGTATAATATAATTTTACACATAGAAAGCCAACATGGCAAAACACCTAATGGTAGACATGGAGACTATGGCAGTCTCCCCAAACGCTGTGGTCCTTTCATTAGGCGCAGTCCACTTCAATCCCTACGGAAATGGATACGGAGACAAAATTTACTTTCGTATCAGCATTGACGACCAGGATGCTTTAGGTCGCGAAGTAGATCCAAACACAATCGAATGGTGGAGCAAGCAGGATCCGGAAATCATGGAAGAAGCATTTAGTCCAGACAACCGCATTGGGCTGGTCGATGCTATGGATCGGTTCCATAAATTTGCCTGGGGCTGTGATGCTTTTTGGTCGCATGGTGCTACTTTTGACCTGGTGATTATTGAAAACATCTATCGACAATTAAACAAGCCACTGCCCTGGAGTTATTGGCAACTGCGTGATACACGCACCTTGTTTGATTTGGGTTATAGTCCAGACATGCCACAGGGCAGTAAGCACGATGCTCTACAGGATGCTATCCGCCAGGTTCGTGGAGTTCAAACTGTATTTCGTAAACTTAACACTCTTATACATACAAATGAAAATTGCTAAATTAGATAAGCGGCACAATGGACATCAATCATTTAAGTACCATGTTCGTTTCAATGTTCTTGAATTAGACAAATATGTTGAGGTGCGGAATTGGTTATGGGAAACCTACGGTCCTAGTGCAGAATTAGAGGTAATTAGACAGACAAAAATGAATGTAAAATGGTCCTGGGTCTACGATCAATATAACATCAAGTGCTTTCTAGCATCAGATAAAGAATATCAATGGTTTGTGTTAAAATGGGGTTAGCGTGAAAATCAAGATAGTATCAGATCTACATCTAGAGTTTAGCGACATAGATATTGCCAATAATGGTGCAGATGTCTTAATTCTCAGTGGCGATATTCTCGTAGCGCAGGATCTTCACGACCACCCCCCGGTTATAACGGATACTGCACGTAGTGTTTTGGCCAATGTTCAAGGTCTTGGTCGTAGGCAACAATGCGCTCAAAGATTTAGAGATTTCTTGAAGCGTGTTAGTTTTCAGTATCCCCATGTTATCTATGTTGCAGGTAACCATGAATTCTATCATGGTAAGTGGGTAGGTGCGTTTGATTATATTAGAGAGGAATGTGCTCAATACTCTAATCTTTATTTCATGGAAAATGATAGCAAAGAAATTGATGGAGTTACATTTTTAGGTGCCAGTTTATGGACTGATATGAATAAAGGGGATCCTACTACTAAATTTACAGTCACTCAATATATGAATGACTTTAAAACTATTATACATGATAAAAAGGACTATAGAAAACTTAGGCCAGACGATTGTATCAAGAGGCACGTTGAAACTTTAGACTACTTTAAAACAGTCTTAGACAATGCTCCTCAAAAACAATATGTTGTAGTAACACATATGGCACCTACTTTTAAAAGCATTGGTTCTAGGTATGTAACAGAAACTCTAATGAACGGAGCCTATGCCAGCGACCTTGGTGACTTTATTTTAGATAGGCCACAGATTAAACTTTGGACGCACGGGCACGTTCACGATCCTTCAGATTATTATGTAGGATCTACCAGAGTGGTCTGTAACCCTAGAGGTTATGAAGGCTATGAACAGGACACTGGATGGGATCCTTGGCTACTAGTAGATATATGATGCCCTACCAAGTCACTGTAGGGCATGACAAGAGTGTCAGCGATGTATCTCGAATAGTATTAGAATTACAAAAACAACACAAACTCGAAATTCATAAAGATTTCGAGTTTGAATATCATAGACCGGAACACGACTTTATGAATAATAACACTGTGGAAAGATTTACAGTCTTTTACTTTAAACAGGCAAAACATGCTACGTTTTTTACTCTAAAGTATCTATGACCAATGAGGAATTTGTCAAGCAAATTGTAGCAGAAGAATTAAAATTGGCGTTGAAAAAATTACCATACAATAATCCAGAAAAAATTATGGAAAATATGAGTCATAGAATTGTGAAAAAAATACTGCATCCTTTTACAGATTATCTAAACGACCGCGAAATATTCAATTTGGACAGCGAGCAATCAAAAAAAGATTATACAGAAAATTATTTTAGTAAATTTAATAGGCCAGCGGATCATGTTTCATTTGACAAATAGTTATTTTTAACGTATACTAAATAATATTGTTGAGGACCTAATGGCTTCTACAATACCGGGCACAGAGCCCAACTTGATTCACTTACTTAATGAGGAGAAATATAATGAATCAACTAGTTCGTTTTGATACCAACGCTCTAAACAGAGCACTTATTGGATTTGACAGCTTGTTCGATGGATTTGAACAACGATTTGCAAATCAACTTAATACCAGTTACCCACCCTATAATATAATTAAACACGATGAGGATACCTATCAAATTGAAATCGCTGTCACAGGTTTTGAAAAGGATGATATCACAGTGGAAATTGATCAAAATAACTTGATCGTAAAGGGTAGTCGTAAAGAAGTTGAATTAAAAAATCCGACTTACCTGCATAAGGGATTGGCCGCAAGAGATTTTACACGCCAGTGGACTCTTGGAGAACATATTGAAACAGGCGAAGTTAAGATGAAGAATGGAGTCTTAACTATTGAACTCAAACGTGTTGTTCCAGAATCCCTAAAACCACGTACTCTGCAGATCACTGCTGAGTAATTATAGGGGGCTGAAATAGCCCCCACTTTCCAAACTGACTTAAATACTACTATGAGCACAGATACCGACGTAATCTTAAAGAAAAAAACTGATATCAAAGAGCCTAAAAAACCAGGAAAATTTAAGGTTGTGGTTTTAAATGACGACCATACTCCTGTTGAGTTCGTTGTGGCCCTTTTGGTATCTGTTTTTAGGCACAATCAACAGTCTGCTCTAGAGCTTACAATGAAGATTCATCAAGAAGGTCGTGCTATTGTGGGGACCTATACACATGAAATTGCAGAACAAAAAGCTCTAGATGGCACTAATCTAGCCAGAGCCCATAGTTTTCCTCTAATTATAAAAGTAGAGAGCGAATGAATCTCAAAGAGGCTACCAAACATAAACATCAAGAAGCAGAATCTACACCCTTTATGAAGGCGGTGTTCGAAAAGACTTTGCCTCGTGATCTATGGATTGACTGGACCTATCAAAAATCTTTATTTTATCATACTATAGAAAACTCTGCCATACAGTTGGGTATAATGGATGACCTAATAGGATTGCCTAGAGCGACACTGTTAATGCTAGATTTTAAAGAAATGAATCAAGAGGAAAAAGTATATGACTACAATAGTGTAACGCTAGAATATCAAAGATACCTACAGTCTATAAGCATAGATCTTAAACGCACATTGGCACACCTATATACCTGGCATCTAGGTGATATGTATGGTGGACAGATGATTAAGAAAATTGTTCCCGGTCCGCATAATTCTTTAGAATTTGACAACTTACAAGAACTAATGGTTAATCTAAGATCAAAACTAGATGAAAGCCTTGCCGACGAAGCTAACATAGCCTTTGATTGGGCTATTAAAATGATGAGGGTATATGACCATAGTTTGGAACAAAATAATTGAATTATCAGGCCGCATAGAACAAATATTCTCTAAAACCGGAGATCCTATAGAAGGCAAACTGGATCAAGAATATGATTGGCACAATGTGCTTTGGACCAGTATGCGATACCGTAGAGCACATTTAGAAATAGTAGATAAACGAGAAAGTCACGGAATCTACATATTACATTCTACAGTATTCCCACACTATAACGATCCAAGCCCAATATGGGGCTTTGACGCAGTCTGCGGTAAGAATAAGATTACAGGTGCTTTTCACGACTTCAGTGCAGCAGGTGATAGTGGTCATGAGATGATGGTTTGGTTTAGTAATCGTGTAAAAGACATAGAGTGGAGCAAGCCAAGACAACTACCTAATTGGGCCCAACAGATTTTTAGCTCAAGTATGATTGCTGCCGGTAATCTACAGGAAGAAAATGAAATCGATACACTGTTTGAACTAGCCATAGATTCGCTGGAATACTATATGCAAAATGTAGGCCTATCACAGGCCTCTGGTGCAGACTTCCATATGGCACAGAATCGTTACTGTTACTATCAAAAACAAAACCCACAGGTTGTTAAAAGCATGGTTAGCATGGGTGTTCCTGAACATACTATTACAAAATTTGTGGATTTGGTGTTGTTCCCAGAAATAATAAATACACGATTATGAGAGCTAAAGATTTTGTTAAAGAAGCTAGTATATTTACTAAGCCTAGACAATACACATTCGGACATAAAGTTAATGCCAAACCTAAGCTAGCAAGTGCTATTCAATCAGAAGTTCCCGATTATGCGGACGACGAAGAGCTAGAATGGGTGGCCCAAGCCCCTTCAAATAGCCCTCAAATTCAATTCGGTACAGGGAATACTCCTAGGTATTTTAAAAGACCTAATGGTAGTTTGATAACAATTATAGGAACAGATAAAGTTATACAAAGTCAACTGAGACATGCCAAAGGTCAAAAAGGTAGCACAGCAGCAAATAAAGGTGATCTATCTGAACCGGTTCTAAGTGCCGCTGTAGTTGCTAAATTAATTAAACGTGGAGCTAGTGAAGTAGCCAGTATAACCGCCGACGATATTAAATCTGTTTTGATGTCTTCTATTCAACAAGGAAAAACCACTTACACAGTTCAAGACAAAAACAGCAAGGTTGCAGATACTATAGAGTTTAGTATTGCAGGAAGAGGTCCTACAATAGAATTGATGAAGGATCCTAATTTTTGGGATACATTAGGATTTCTACCAGCCAGTTCTGCTCATTATGCTAATAGTGGTCAATTAGATAGATATGCTGATTATTTTTATCTAAATGGTAAAGCTGATCTAATTAAAGTTGTATCAGATGGCGTATCTGATCAAAAAGGACGGAAAACTGACATCACCGCCTATGTAAGAGGCGATGACGGATCGATGAGACCTCTAAAAAATCTTAGCATTAGCTTGAAGGCAGGTAGTCCGCATATAGGACAAGTTGGTGGCGGAGACATTAAGAAACCGATCGGTCCAAGAGGAATTTGGACTAATGCTAATGCTTTATTTTCTCCATTAGGGATTACCATTTCCCAACCTACTGAACCTATAGAAAATAAGGATTTATATTGGGTTTCGGTTTACCAAGAAGCGGCTCAACAATTACAACAGTTATTAGCAGGCCAGAATGCTAAAAAAGAAGCAGGTATTGTTTCTAAAATTGTAGATTTCATAAGTTATCAGGCAACAAAAGGTGACCCCACAGTTAGGTTAGTTTCTTTGAATAAAGGCGGATTGAGTTCTGTTCACAGTTTCAAGAATTTATATGATAAATTATTGGCAAACAATATAGACCTTACTACTGTGTTGCATGTCGGAAAATCTAGATATTCAGCCGATCCTCGACCTAGCTTGAAAATCTTTGACAAAAATGGTAAAGGTGAATTATTGTCTATTAGATATTCTTCAACTGAGGCCGGTGACAAAATATGGAATACCATTGAGATGCAGCCTTTATTAAAAAATCTGACGACGTTAATAAGCAAACCTAAAAACCAATCTGTTAACCCACCAGCTAATTTTGCAGGAACAAGGCCTGCAAAAATTGCAGGCCAGATAAATAATACAACGAGATTACAGAAAAGTAAAATACCAATGGGGCAAAATACTACTCCCACAGTCTAGTCAACATTTAAAGCGGTAGTAAATTCTCTAGACA
>Ga0214923_10003929_pt1 | contig 18371 bp, 29 predicted proteins | sample LL1510_MetaG_FD_177993 | JGI IMG/M metagenome (GOLD analysis project Ga0214923, IMG submission 177993) | Freshwater microbial communities from Lake Lanier, Atlanta, Georgia, United States - LL-1510 | ecosystem: Environmental > Aquatic > Freshwater > Lake | place: USA: Georgia | collected... | reverse complement strand
ATGCGCCCTACTGATCTCCACAAGCATCGGTCTCGTTATGCTCTCGGGCAGGTTTCTGCCCGCGGACTCCACATTGCCGAACCAGGCCACTTTGTCCGAGGCCGGCTCGCTTTCGCCGGCCTCGGATATCTGTGCGAATGTCTCTGCGCTGAGTCGGACTCCGCACCTTGGCCAGTGCCAGAAACTGAAGTCGGGACCGACGAACCTTTTTCTGTCCGGTTCGTCCTTCCTGTAGCACATCGAGCACTCCTTGGCACCCGGCCAGGCGGAACTTCCCCTGTCGTCTAGGTTGAAGGTCATGCGCGGGAAGGCTTCGCCGTACACGCTCCTGTAAATTTTCTGGAATTCGAAGTACGAGTCCTTTCTTTCTTGGTACGGGTGTTCTTGTGCCACGGAGTTATCTACATTTTCCGTTTTTTGCGTGCCCTCCGATCATTCGAAATTCATTCCGATTGGAGCCGGCAAGTCCGAGTTTTCGATTGCGTTTTGGCGTGCGTTTGGTATAATTGACCGAATGGCGAAAAAAGAGATCAGCGTCAAAGATTTCGTCGCGGCGGTCGGATTCAAGCTGGACTGCGGCTACGAATACGGCTGGAATTGCTACGGCGACAATTCCTGTGGCATCGGCTGGGAGGGTTCCGACGGCTCCTACTCTTCCGACTCCGCTGGGATCGTCTACGATTCCAAGACTCACATCGTGTACGAGGCGCAGGTCTGGGATGTCAAGAATGGCCTGATTCGCCGCTGGATCAGGCCGGGCTTCGCGTCGAAGCACCACAGGGAATCAAGGGCGCTGGGGCTCGACCCCGCCGTCGCCATCGACAAGACCAAGTTTGTCGAGTCGTCGCCCGCAGAGTGCATGGCTCTTCTGAAAAAGATAGTCAGGAGGAGGAGCCATGTCCGATGAGCCGATGTGCAACATCGAAATTGACATAGACGATAAGGTGCTCTTCGAGCTCATGAAGAGGGCTCACGAGGCAGACGTAACCCTGAACAGGTACATCGAGGTGTTGCTGAACGATTGCCTTGACGAGTTGGAGCGCGGAGAGGCTACGGCTTGAAGGAGATATGCCGAATCGTCGCGGGGAGCAGGCTCTACGGCCTCGAGACGCCGGATTCGGATGTGGATACCCGCGGGGTTTTCCTCAACACCGACTCGGCGGAGATACTCGGGCTCTCAAGGCGTGACGTTCTGAAGAAGGCGTCTGAAGACACTCTCCTTGTCGAATTCCGCCACTTTCTGGGTCACCTGTGCAAGACGAACACCTCCGCACTGGAGTTGCTGTTCGCCGAGGGCTTCGACTCCATGACGGATGAGTTTCGGGTAGTCCGGCATCACCGCCGTCGGCTGATCGACAGTCGATCGCTCTTCTCCAGCCTAGTGGGGTACATCCACAACGAGCGCAGGCTGGCTAACGGCGAGAGGACGGGGAGCCTCGGGGGCAAGCGCAAGTCCCAAGTGGACAGGTACGGGTTCAGCCCAAAGAACTTCTCTCATCTGCTTCGCCTGGCCTACTGCGGGGAGCATTTCTTCCGAACCGGATTCTACCCCGTGAACCTGCAGGGCTTCTGGTTCCGCGATGAGCTGTTTTCTATAAAGACCGAGCCGTGGAAGTACTCTAGGGATGGGCTGAACTTGCTTGCCGACGAGGCTGTTGATAAACTTCGGGCCGCTTACGACGGCCGCGAGAGCGACTTGTTCTTCGACGTCAAACTCGCCAACCGTCTCTGTCTGGATTTTTACTTTCCTTTTCTGCAAGAAGGCCGAAGTGAGCAATAGTGGAAGGTTTCGGCGCTACATGATGGCTGTTTTTTCGTACTACAGGGCGGAGTGGACGGACATAGCCCACGACGACGAGCGGCACAAGATCGTCCTGACCGAAGATATCAGGAGCCTCATCCGGGGCTGTCTCCGGAGCGGCTCGCCCGTGCCGAATGCCGCCAAAGAGGTGGAGTTGTTTCTGAACTTCTCTTCCTCGAAGAGCAGTTTCGAAGACCCCGAAGACGAATGCAGAGGCGAGTGGCATTGAAGTCTTCGTAGGGGGCATATGGATGTCTTGACAAAGTGTGGTGTCATAGCTATATTAATATTTGCCGCAACAAGTAGCCATGGACGACATCTTCCAGAGATTTCCCCACATAGAGATTTTGGCCGACCCGCTTGATCCGGCGTACAAGATTAAGTGCACCGAATGCGTCAAGGAGAGGGGGGTGGTTCGTTTTGAGAGGCGGGAGATCAGGGTGCCCAAGTACGCGTTGGAGTCTCTCATTGGGGAGATCCTTCTCGTGACTGGAATTGTCGGCAAGGCGGACTCTAGTGGCTGACGATTCTTTTACCGCGATGGACTTGGTGCTGATATCCTCGCTTTCATTTTTGATATGGCTGTTGAAAAAAATCCAAGACGCAAGGCGTCCGGCGGAAGACAAGACCCAAGTCGAAAAAAAGCCAAAGGGAGCCAGGAAGTTCCACTGGCGCTGCTTCGCGGAGAGGGGCAAGGCGGAGTTGGAGATATGGCAGTGAACAGGTTTGGCCTCGAGCAGGCCCTGATGGCTTGCTGGTCTACGAAGGAAGACTTGGAGCTTCTGTACGAACGGGCCATGGAGGAAGGCCCTTCCTGCGAGGATTTGGCCAACGCACTTCTCGGCGCCATGACCCTCCATGACATGCGTTGCGAGAGGGCCTTCCGTATTTTCGAGGAAATGATAGCGGCCGGCGGCTTTCGCGACGAATATGTGTAGATACTTTACGCCGGGCTCCGCCCCGGCTATATTTCAGGAACAAGGGGTCGTAACGGTATCGATTGGACGAGGAGTACAATGAAGGCACGCCGAGGTTGGTCAGCAGGCCTCGTTAAAAGCAGACCAAAGCCTTAACCGGCAATGTTTCTTACGCAATGGCTGCCTGATAAAAAGGGCAACCACGGATGGGGGGAGCGAGCGAGTAGCGCCCCGAAGTCCGTCGCAAAATCTCGCTGGCACAGTCCGGTCAACTTGGGCTCATGCGAGAAAAATAGGTTGAAAAGTCCTTTTTGAACCCTGTCCGTTGGGGTCTTCAAGGTCTGACAAAAAACGGGACAAGCGTGTAGATTTCATTGTGTGATTCGCCGCAACACAGGGGTTCGACTCCCCTCGACTCCACTTCACTTTAGAAAGAGGTTTTTGGTAATGAGCGTCCAGGAACGGGTTTTTCAGAAGATAGCCGAACTCAAGGGCATCGATCCCTCCGAACTGTCGAGGGACACAAACTTCCTTGACATAGGGGCGGACAGCCTCGACATGGTCGAGTTGTCGATCGATCTCGACGAGGCGTTCGGCATAACCATATCGCAGCAGGACATTTCCGCCATCAAGACTCTCGGAAATGCTGTCGACTTCATCGAAAAGAACAAGAAATAGGCAGAGGACGCCCCATGAAAGTCGCGAAGGACTGCGAACGACACAAGTACGATGTCGGCCAACTCGTGTGGGTCAGCATCCGCAGCAGGGCTCCCTTTCGCACGAGGATTTTGGAGAGGGTGGAAGGAAGGCCTTCGCACTACAAGGTCGACTGGGCCGTGGGTGGCTTCAATGTCCTTCTCAACACCGTCGCCGTGTGTGAAAGCGCCCTCCTTCTACATGAGCCCACGCCATGCGCATAATAGTCCACGAAGGCCAGGCTCACGCGGACGACTTTCTAGCCGCGTGCATGGTTCACTACAAAACCGGGGCTCCCGTCATCCGAACCTGCTTCTCCCCGGAGATGCTCCCGGATCCCCAGTTCTGGGTTCTGGACCAAGGGGGCGTCTTCGAGCCCGAACTCCACAATTTCGACCACCACCAGCTCCAGCAGGAGATATGCGCCTTCACCATGGTGCTGGATTACTTTTTCGGACGGGCATACAGGGACTCCGTCAAGGGACTTAGGTTCCTTGAGATCAGGGACAGCTACGGATCCAAGCGGGCTGCCGAATACGCGGGAGTTTCGCAGGGTGCCCTTGAGACTGTCACTTCCCCCATACACTCTGCCGTGCTCAAGGCGTTCTCAAGGCACAACGGCCTTGTTTCGGAGTGCATGACGGAGGTGATGTGGTCGATAGGCAGGGAGATTTCGACTCAGATAACCGACGCCCAAAGGCTTTTCGACGCGCTTACGGAAGGCTACGCCATAATCCAAGCGTCCGGCGTGAAGGTGCTCGACGTGTCAAGGTGCGTCCCTCCGTCCGGCTACGACCATGACTCGCTCCCCACGAAGTTATGGTGCAAGACCAAGGGCGTCAAGCCCGAGGTGATTCTCACCAAGGACTGCCGCAATGAAGGCGCGTACCGCATGGTTGCCGTGAACGCCGATTCCCTGCGCTTCCTTCCCGGCCCTCTGTCTTCCTTCACGCACGCCAGCGGCTTTTTGACCTCGTTCGATAACTACAGCGATTACCAAGAGATTCTGGCGTCCCATACCTCTAGGAAGTCAAAATGACTTCAGAAGCAGCATTCCTGTTAGAACTGCTTGAGTTCTATCGGACTAGGAAGAAGATCATCGACAAGAGGCTCGGTCTCAACCGGGGGGCGGACGGAGAGGCTAGGATCAGGGACTTCTGCTTCGACATCCACGGAAGGCTTCCTTACGAGAACCTCTGCAAGTTGTCCTTGGTCTTCGCGAATGTCCTAGGATCCCGCCTCCCGGATCACATCCACGCGAGAATCCTGCTGGGTTGCTCCAACGACTGGGTGTCGGAGTACATACATTACGTGCACGGCCTGCACCCCTCCATTTTTGGCTTCAACGCGAACCCCAACAACTTCCGAATGCGCACCCTTGGGGTCGACGGCTCATTATCCAGGATGACCCTGAAATGAGACGGGACGCCTTCAAGACGGGAACCGTCGTGGTCTTCGACCCCTTGAGTTTCAATCCCGCCTTCTGGGACAAGCTGTCGGAGGAGGACAGGCTCAAGTATTACGGGCCCCTCGGGTATGGCTCCGAAAAGGTGAAATTTTTCGTCTACATCTGCGATATCAACGACTCTGGTCATTGCGTCCTCGTCGACATGGACACCGGCCTGAATGTGCTCATGAGGCACACCTGCAACTTCAGGGCCGCGACGGAGGATGAGTTCTAGCGAAACAAAAAAGCCGCCCCTTTCGGGGCGGCTTGTTCAGTCTTCGGCTCATTGGAGTGAAAGGGTACGGCCGTCTGAACTGCGGATGTTTGGCTGGTCGAGCCGACTACCTTCCGCTGAGTCGCCGTTTCTGTCGGACGCCTCCTTGCTCTTGGGCTGGTCAGGAGTGTCTTGTTTTAAGCAACAGCACAAGCACGGCAAGTTGATGGTTCACGGGGGCATTATACCCCTCTTGGTAACTCTTGCAAGCTGACGCGGCGGCGTTGTCAGAAAGTGCGAGTCCGGCTAGAATGAACCCCATGGAAAGCCCAGAATATTTCGAGTGCCGATGTTCGTCCCATGAGCACACCCTTCGATTCTGGCTCGACGACGACGATCAAGACCCGTGCATATACGGATCTGTTTTCTTGTCCGATTCGCCGTGGCACCGTAGGGTTTGGTCGGGTCTGAAGCACGCCCTGGGCTTTAAGTCGAGGTACGGCCACTTCGAGGAGTTCATACTTCGCCCCGAAGACAGGGACAGGCTCATAAAACTGCTCGAGAAATTGAAGGTTCGAAAGAGTTCGGGGGCCTGAACGGCAAGAAATGCCTAGTTTTTCCGACAAAAAGCCCGCGCCGCCGTACTCTAAGCATCCTGCTCTCGTGGGATGTACAACCATGAGGTCAATTTTGGTTGCGCTGGCGTTCTTGGTCGCGGGGTGCTCCGCCGGCGCCAAATGTCCCTGTTCCTGCGTCGGATGCGGGCTCCAGTGCAGGAACAGGTGCGAAGGGGAGCGGTGTTTTCCTGGCGAACCCTGTTGCGACCGGTGCACCTGCAGGCGTCTCCCCCCAATCAAATGACGACAAGAAGAAACATCTGCGGCGGCTGGGACGAATCCTCGCTTGCGAGGCTCTACGGCATTTTCCGGGAGAAGATGCACGAGGTCTACAGACGCAACTACATGCCCAATCCTTTCAGCGACGCCATGTCCGTCGAGTTCAACGCATGGCAGTCGTACTTGCGCGACTCCCTGTCTTTGGATGTGCGCGACGCGGATCCCAGCCAGAAGAACGAGGTCCTCAGCGAGAACGGCTCGACATGCACGGTCAGGGTGCTGAACCCGAGCAACGGGGCCGCATTCGGACACGAGTACATCGTCATCTCCGAGGACATGGCACGCAAAATATTGGCCTTGGGCGGCCTGCCCGATCAACTTTAAGAACCAGCGGGGCGTTCAGAGTGAATGTCAACGAGATCAAGAGCTGGGCCAAGGGCAGGGGCTTCGTAGTGAAGAAGTCCGGGGATGGATATGTCTGGTCCGGCGAGGGTGTCGATGCGGGCGATCCCGCCCCCATAGAGGAAGTGGCGAAGTCCATCTTCAACAGGATCACAGGAGACAAGTTTGTGGATCACCAGAGGTCTTATTCAAGCGGGCTGACGAAATGAGCGTGACCATAATCGGCGATGTTCACGGCCACTATGATCGCTATGTCAAAATGGCGAGGAAGAGAGACTTCACCGTTCAGATCGGAGACCTGGGCTTCAAGTACGATTGCTTGGGGGAACTCGACCCCGAAAACCACAAGGTCGTGGGCGGCAACCACGACAACTACGACATAATCGGCAAGTGGCCTCACTATCTCGGCGACTACGGGATGGCCTCGCTGGGCGGCGTGGAGTTCTTCTTCTACAGGGGGGCCTACAGCATCGACCGCCAGTACAGGATAGTGGGCGTGAGCTGGTGGGAGGCCGAACAGCTCAAGATCGATGACTTCATGAAGGCGAGGGAAGTCTACAGGGAGGCCAAGCCCGAAATCGTCCTGACCCACGACTGTCCCGAAAGCATCGGCCTCGCGCTCCTCCCGCCCGGAGCACAGGTGTACCAGAACACCACGAGTTGGGCTCTTCAGGAACTGTTCCAGATTCACCAGCCGCGGACCTGGGTGCACGGTCATTGGCACGTTTCTCGAAGAATTCAACGGGACGGCACAGAGTTCATCTGCCTTGACGAACTCGAGCCTCTTGAAATAGGATGAGACCCTCTAAGAAGTCGTCATCGGTGGGACACACAGACATGAGCAAGCCATGGATTCACGCCCTGTCTTCGGCAAGGAAGTTCGGCGGCAAGCCCGAGGACTACATTGAAATCCACAACCTCATGGACTCTAGCAAGGGTTGCATCGGTGACAACCGACATCGGGCGCTGACCCACAACAGCTGGTTCATCGGCGCGGGCGGGCCGCTCGAGCGCATATTTGGCGTCGTAGTAAAGAACAGCGCGGGCAGGAGCGTCAGCGTCAGGGACGTAGGCGAGCAGCACATACTTGAGGACTTCGGCATGAGGTTCATACCCACGCCGCAGGACTACCTCCAGGAGATGGAGCCCAAGTCGTGGATGAGCAACGGCCGCGATGACATCCCCACGAGTTTTCGAAGGATAGGTTTGAAGGCCTGCAAATCAAGGCCGAAAAAGAAAGAGAAAACCAAATGACAAGACGGATTCTGTTGGTTTTGGCTCTTGTGGCGGTGGCCTGCTCGGTGGAGGCCGCCACGAAGTCCTACCGATATCGTTGTCCAAAATGCAAGTTGATCCAGGAGTACGGCACGCCGGGCACCAAAAGGTGCCCGAACGACGGCAGGATCATGATCAGAGAGAACTGAAACACTTTTAAGGAGAAAAGACATGGCCAAGACGCCAGCGAAGAAGAAGGTTGCCGCAAAGAAGAAATCGGCCAAGAAAAAGCCCAAGGCCGCGAAGAAGGCAAAGATTTCTACGCTTTTCAAGAAAATCGCCGACTCGAAGAGGCGCCTTGAAAGGGCGAAGGAAACGGCCGTCAGGGAGGGCGAGAGGCTCTTCAATTCCGCCGTGAAGGACATTTTCAAGAAATTCCCAGACCTTCAGAGTTTTTCGTGGACGCAGTATACCATGAATTGGAATGATGGCGACCCCTGCTCGTTCTCTTGTTATTTCGATTCTATCGCCATAGATGACGAACACGATAGAGACGAAATAGAAGACATTTTTACTCTTGAGCACATGAGCAATCTCCTTTCCAAAAAGGATAGGGAAGAGGCGAGGATTATCATGGAGCTCACCAACAAGACCGACAAAGACCAGTGGGAGATCGACAGACTTAAACACGACCTGGACACGATCCAGAAACGGAATCCGGAACAAGTCTTCAAGAAGTACGAAGTCAAGCGTTATGTCTTTGATCTCATCAAGGAAATTGACGAGTCGATTTACGAGAGCATGTTTGGCGAGGGTCGCGTTGTGGTGACGCGTGACGGCGCCCGTGTCGAAGATTACGAACACGATTAGAAAAATTGTTTTTGGCCCAAAAACGCCTCTCCTGATCGGATTGACAACAAAAAGGGGTATGTTCCTAGAAACGTTCAATGGATACACCAAGAAGTGAATTACCTCAAGTCGAATCTTGACAGAAAATATTTTGTTGAAATATGCAAGGCGATAGCGAACCACTGCAAGGACGATTGAAGTAGTTTGGCTCTTGGGCTTTAAAACTCGTTGGAGATGACTGCGGAGCCGAATACAACGAGTCCGATTCGATCAGGGGCATGGTTTGCCCGAGGTGTGCGGAATCCTGGAGGAATTGATCATGCAAAAGGGTCTCAACGAACTGGTTCCGGCCGACGAGCTCCATTGGGACGCAGATTCGGGCTCCTATCGGATTCTCTCCAAGGAGCAGACCGACGAGCTCATAGAGGCGTGCTTGGTGTCGGGGGTGGACCGTCCTGCAGACATCTCGAAGGTGGTCAAGGAGTACGAGATGGTAATGGGCGGAACGCTGCTGTTCGATCAGTTCCTCTCTGGCAAGGTCGCCATCTGCGGATTCAACGAGGCCGGCAGCCCCGTCTTCGAGCCGAAGGACACGAAGTCCATGATCCATGTGGAAATCGAGTCCCATGTCAGCCCTCCCCAAGATGAAGGATCAGATGCCGAACTGGTCGGCGAAAGGCACGTGTGCACTAACCACGAGTGCGGGGTGGAACTCTACAGAGGAGTCATGGCTTTCTGCGAGAAATGGGGAGTCGACATTCTTGCCGGCGACAACCCTGACCTTTCGGACTTGGCTCTGGAGAACGGTCCATTCATGGCTGATCTCAAGAGGCGTGGATGGTCGGTGGTCAGGGTTGAGGCCGGCGAGGACGCGACCCGCATGACGGTTCGTTTGTCGGGCCCGTGGTTCCGCACGAAGTTTCGTGCGTAGCCCGCTAGACGACCAGAGACCCTCCTTCTTCCGTTTTTATCTTTTCTCCCGACTGCGTCAGAAGGTAACCAGGCCCCGCGGTCGGCACTGGCATGGGCGTCTTTGCTGGCGGGACTATGGTGGCAGAAATCTTGCTGGACGCGTCCCAAAATCTTTTGTAGATCCCTCGGGTGATTCCGTACCTTCCCGTTCCAAGTTCGCTCGTGGTGAACCATCTTTTTGACATCGCTTTGCGCCCTCGCTACATTTGCACTCGTATATAGCGTCCAAAAAGAAAAGGCATCCCATTGACTTCGAACAGAAGACGGAACTTGAACGATGAATTCGACGGCGAAAGCCCCCGAGATCCCGAGGTCCTCCGGGACGCGGACAAAATAAAGGAACTCCTGTTCCGCCAGAAGGAGCGCCCGAAGAACCTGGAGGAGGTCAGGATAATCCCAGTCTTCGAGGACAGGTACCGCATTAACCTGTGGGTCTGCCTGCAGGAGGACGGGCTCCAGAAGAAGAAGATCGGGGCCAGCTATTTCGTCCGCTTCGACGGCGAAAACCTTATCGTCAGGGATTGAGGCCCTTCGTTCTGGGCAAGATGGGTAGTTGCTCAGCCGACCTCTAAGAAAACCAAACGAGGAGGAGATGCCAACATGATCCGCGACGAAGCCATCTGCGAAAAGGTAGTCTCCCTTCTGGAGCGACGCCTCGGCGAACTCGCCGAGGCAATCCACGGCGGAGCCAGCAGACCGCAGGCGCTGAACGACGAATGGAACCTTTATCTTGAATCCATCGGGGCCCAAAGGGTGGGCAAGCTGGTCGGGATGTGCTACGAGGTCGAGCCCGATCGTGTGCGGGTGGCCGACCCGATTTCGGCGGGCGACAACCAGGGTTTCATAGAGATGCACGAGGAGACAGCCCGGCGGATCGTGACGCTGGGGTTGCCATGAGAAACACCCCCGAGAAAGACCGACAGAGCCAGGTTCTGTGCGTATTTGCGCTGGTGAGGGTTTTGTCCTGCGGCTGGCAGAGCATTCCGGAAATCAGGGATTCGCTGGCACGGAAGGGCTTTTCACGGTGCCACAGGACCATACGGAGGCTGTTCAGGACTATCAGCGGGGCCGGGATAGACCTGCTGGTCACGAGGGGGGAGACGCCCATTCGCTACAAGGTGAGAAGGACTAGGCCCTTCGCGTACAAGGTCGGCGACGAACTGCCAAGTTCGACCAAATCCCGCCCTCCGAAGAGCGTTCGGAGCCCGAAAAACCGCAAGGTTCGTGCCCTCCCCAAATTCGGCAGGGGGGCGAACTACGATCGCACTCGCCACAGTCCGTGATGGGACTTTGGAAGCATGAAGCAACAGGTTTCGATTTTTTTGCAGACGAAGGTTTACAAGAAGTAGAAATCTGATACAATATTTCCAAGACCACAGAAGAAACATCTACAACCGACTGAAGGGAAAATCATGAAGACCAGCCTCGTCAGCAAGAAACTCGCCGCCTCCCTCATTGACTCCTGCTTCTCGCCATCCGACATAGACGGTTGGATCGCGGGGGCCTCGAAGCAGATCGGGGGCGTTTCTTGGCGCCATGTCGGCTGGACTTCCGAAGACCCGAGGATCAACAACGCGGGCATCTGCGACATCGCCAGCGACAAGAGGGCTCCGATTGCGGAGGTCCTCGTCAACTGCATGGATTCGTTGATCGAACTGGCCCACATGATCTCTGGACTCGACGCCCCCAGCCCGCATGCGGCGGTGGCCAGTTGGCCGCAGTTCGCCCCGGGCCCCGACAGCTGGTCCCGCGACAGGATTCTCGTCGACCTCCACGACGGCCTGTCCAAGCAGTGCCCTACGCTTGACGTGAGGGACTTCGGCCGCGGCCAGCACCCCGAGGACTTCCGCCACACGTTCCTTTCGCTCCACAGCAGCGCAAAGTTGAGTTCTCCTCACCTTTGCGGCAAGTTCGGAATGGGCATGAAGAGCGCCTTCAAGTTCTGCGAGAGGTTCCTGATCGTGTCCCGCCCGCACGGGGCCGCACTGAAGGGCCGGCAGTCGGAGGTCGGCGTCACCGTCATCCGAAAGAGCTACACAGAAGGCGACAAGGCGGCCCACTACGAGTACCTGTGCGACTCGAAGGGCGGGGTTATCAGGCTTGACCTGCCCGCCTCATCGTTCGGCCACGGAACCCTGGCCCGGCTCTCCGGGTACGAACTTGGCGGGTACGAGGGCAACATCGCACGCCAGAACCGCAGCCTCAGGCTCCTCCTCAACTCGTTCATGATCGACCCGCCCGTGCTCATCAAGTCCAGCGACTGCCGCGGCAAGGGAGCCCGCAAGAACATGACGGTCTTCGGCCTCCTTCACTCGCTCCGCAACCCCCGCACGGCCAACAGCCACGAGGAGAGCTTCAGCGTCAGGGTCCCCTTCGGTGGCCACGACAGCGAGGTCGTCGTGCACTACTTCGTCCTCCACCCGCAGGAAAGCCCCCACGACGCCGACGGCACGAAGGTGAAGAGCGAGCAGGCCATCACGTTCAGCCACAACGGCCAGCGGCACGGCGCGGAGCCGAAGTTGGTGTTCAAGACTCGTTTCGACCTCGGGGCCATCCGCAACAGGCTCGCGGTCGTCATCGACACCAGCAGGCTCCATCCAGTCGCCTGCGGAGACCTGTACTCGAGCGACCGCGTAAAGGTAAACTCGCAGTCGTCCGTCTATGTCGCCATCATGGAGGCTATGAAGGCCCACTTCGACGCCGACGAGGACCTTCAGGCCCTCGACGAAGAGGCGAACAAGCAGAGCATCCTCGACAACAGCGGCAACACCGAGGTCGTCGAGAAGGCCATGTCGGAGTACCTGCACGGTCTGCTCGGCAACAGGAGGGGCTTCAGGAAGGTCGGCGTCGCCAACGGGGGCGGCAAACGCACCCGCAGGAACAGGGACGACTCTTCCCTGCCCGACCTCCCGACCCGAATCCTGATCGACAACTCCCCCTTCGTTGCGCCGGCGGGCAGGTTTGCCTACCTTACGCTCGACATCGACGCCAAGAACGGGTATGTGGAGCCCACCGACGGCAAGGTTTCCGTCACTTTCAAGAAAGGCCTCGCGGCCGTGAGGGCGATCGGCAGACTCATGGGAGGCAAGCTCCGCCTCATCGTCGACGTGCCCGAGGACGCGGAAAAGAGCAGCAGCGCCTTCAGCGTCAAGCTGGACGACGCCGCCAACGGGGTTCATCTCTCGGCTTCGGGGACGATGAAGGTCGTCGAGCCAAGGGTCGGCAAGTCGGGCTCGGGCAACAAGAAGACATCCGCGGATGGCGAGGGGCCCACGGGACCCAATGTCGTCATCGGCTGGGTGGACGAGAGCGGCTGGGGCGAACTCAACTTCGACGAAAACATCCCGGGAGAGTGCCTTCTCAAGACCGCCGGCGGCGAGACCGTCGTCATGTTCATGCTCAACCTCGACTTCAAGTACCTTCGGGACTTGCGAGCCGGACTGCCGAAGAACAAGCTCGGAGGCTTCGACTCGCGTCGCAATGCGTACGCCGACATGATGTGCCGTGCCCTGGCCAACCAGAAGTTCAAGGGCATGAGCCCGGAGGCCAGCTTCGCCACCTCCATGGCCGAATGCGCCTTCAAGGGAATCTCCCGCTACGCCGACGACTTCGACGACGCCCCCGCCAAGAAGCCGTCCGGCCGCGGGTCGATCCACAAGCCGTCCCCGGTCGGAGGCAAGTTGCTCCACAACGCGACCTTTCTCGCCGAGTCCGCCGCGGCCTCCAAGGCGGGGGCCTGACACAAGGAGTTTGCAATGGGCAAAAAAGCCAAATCTGACATGTTCGAGCCTCCGAGAAACCCATCGATGCCGACCATCGAGGAGTTCGCGAGGATGGTGGAGTCGCACGACCCCACCTATGTATGGTCCCGCGACGCCGCCGAGCTTGCCCGCGGGGCGGAGGAGAGGAAGTTGATCGACAAAGCTCGCCGCCTCCTGGGGGACGAGGCCACCGTGGCCGTTTGGAACAGGGCGCTGCGTTTCAAGGTGGTGCCGTCCATGATCGAAGATTTTCTTTGGCAGGCGAACCGGCCGCAGAAGTCCGCATAGAAGGAGTCGAAATTGAAGCGCGTTCTTCTGACGGGGGCGGGAGGGTTTATAGGACACCACTGTCTCCGGTACTTCCTCGAGAAAACCGACTGGTTCGTCGTGTGCCTCGACAGCTTCCGCCACAAGGGCACCTACTCCCGCCTGGAGGAGGTCAGGCTCGACCCCGACAGGGTTCTGGTGCTGCGCCACGACCTCTCCGTACCCATAGACGAAGCCCTCGAGAACAGGATACTGGGCAGGACGATGTCGGACGCCGGCCCGAGGAACGAGAAACTCGACATCGTGATCAACATGGCGTCCGACTCCGCCGTCGAGCGTTCCGTCTCCGACCCCGCTCACTGCTGGCGGAACAACTGCGAACTCGCGCTCAACATGCTCGAGTTCGCCCGACGCACCAAGCCCGACGTCTTCTACCAGGTGAGCAGCGACGAGGTGTACGGCGACTGTCCAGAGGGATACTCTCACCCGGAGTGGGACGTCATCGCCCCCTCCAACCCCTACGCGGCGTCGAAGGCGGCGCAAGAGGCCCTCGCCATCTCCTACTTCCGCACCTACGACGTACCGGTCGTGATCACCAACACCATGAACACGATCGGGATGTGCCAGGACAAGGAGAAGTTCCTTCCCAAGATCATCTGGAAGGTCGCCACCGGCCAGAAGATGGAAATCTACGCCGATCCCCTCACCGACGGCGCCTTCCACATCGGTTCAAGGTTCTACCTCCACGCCGAGAACCACGCGGACGCCTTCGTGTGGCTCTCCGGACGCCCCCCCGCGAGGTATTCCCAGGGGGCGAGGCGGCCGGACAGGTACAATGTCGTGGGCGACGTCGAGTTGAACAACCTGGAGTTCGCCCAGATGGTCGCCGAAGTCATGGGCATGCCCCTCAACTACGAGCTCAAGTGTTCGGAGTCGGCCAGGCCGGGCTATGACCGACGATATGCCCTCGACGGCTCTTTGCTCCGCGACATGGGGTGGAAGCCCCCGATTGGGTTCAGAGACGGCCTTGAGAAGATAGTCAAGTGGACTCTTGATCATCCGTGGTGGGTATGACCGACGGCAGCAAGGAGTTCATGGAGGAGATCGTGGCGAGGTTCGGGGAGGACAGGTTCTATCACGCCCTGCTCCGTTTCGGCACCTCGAGGCAGGCGAGGCTCGCCTGCCGAACCATGACCGGCGACGAGTCCAGTTGGCCAGATAAGGTTCGTGAGTTCAGGCTGAAGAGCGTGGCAAGCGTCGAGGAACTGGCCTTGGCTGACCGATGGAAGGACGGAGAGGCGTACGAGGTGGCCTGCAAGGCGGCGTTCGCGCTCTCCAAACACCACAAGGAATACGCCCTAAAGTCCGGGGAGCTTCCCGCGGCTATTCACGCGAGGATGATCATCGGACAACAAAACGAATGGACGAGGAAGTACACAGAGGGGATCAAGGAAAAGGACTGAAACTTGAACGAGAACAAGGAGGTTCCGATGCGCAAGGCTCTGGTTAGTTTCGGGCGGGGCTGGTACGAGAAACTGTCGGTCAAGATGACGACGGAGGAGAGGGACGCCCTGATCGACCCCTCGACGCCCGAGGAGCGACGCTCTGAAGTCCGCGACCGCATCCAGGGGTCTTCGTTCCGCGCGGCTTCGTCCGAGGATTCTGAGGCCGCGGATGGGCTGGTGGCATCCAACCACGACGGGTATTTCTCGTGCGCCACGGTCGTCCTGCCCGCCGGCCGAGGGTTCGTCGTTCACCGCGGGGGCTGGACGAGGTTCTGAACCGCCGCGTATAGATAGGGCATGCCGAACTTTCGCGACATGCTCGATATATTGAACCGCCGCCTCGACGAGATAGCGGTCAGCCCCGACCTGCAACCGCCGCGGCCGAAGGTAAAGATCCGTTCTGGGGCGTCCAAGCTGGCCCCGGACAAGGAGGCCCAGAGGATTCTCCCTCTTCTGGTCAGCCGGGGCGCTGTCGAGGATTTTATGAGCTTGGGCATGAGCGACCGCGAGGCGAACGAGGTCCTTGAGAGGCTCGTGTTGGGCACCGCCGACCTGACAAACCCGGCTCTCCTGACGTATGTGTCGAACACTGAACTCAACGCTTTGATGCTCATGGCGGCCAAGGTGCTCAAGTGGGCTGGGTCTAATGCGAGAAGGATGGGGGACGAGCGGACTGTCGCGCGTTTTAGGCGGTCGGCCGAGATAATGTTTGACGCGGCGAAGAGAGCTCAGCAGAACGCGGCCAACAGTCCCCCGTCTTGATGATTTTGGGCAAAACCGCCCCCTGCGCCTATATAAGATGGGCCACGGATTTCTGGGCTCGCGTATTGCCAGAGGCATTCAAGGCCGATTCGTCATTGGCTCCTGCTTAGGCGCAATATTCAAAGAAAAAAAACATGAGCAGTAGTTCTTCTTGCACATCCGATGAATTTTGCATTCCCATATCCGAGTACGACGAAAGCGTACACGATTTGGTGTCGGCTCATCTGGGGCCACAAGGCTGTTTGAACAAGTGTGGATGCACCGACGGATGCTGCTTCGACGACCAAGGGATAATGGGCCCCATGACGAGGCAAGAATGCCTGGAGACCACAAACGCCGAAGGCAAGAACAACTGGCTGGCCGGCGCTTGCCCGCTACCCGGCGAGCCACTCCACGCGATCATGTCCAACTTTGCGGAGTTCCGCGAGAATTCTTTGGACCCGGAACTCATGGATGTCTTTTTCAACCAGGGTGCCAACCCGGACCTGGCGAATCTCGACGCCACGGAGGCTTTGAGCCTGAGTGTTTCATCTCCCTTTTCGCTTTCGATTGAACTGCAGAAGATGGAGAGGAACCCATTCGGTTATGAGTTCGTCTTCCCGGAGGACGTCGGCCTCTATGTGTACGCCGAGGCGGTGGACGGAGAACCCGCGGAGGGCATGATATCGGTGGAGAAAGTCCCCGGGGAAAACCTGATCGTCGCGACGCTCGACCACGACCCGCGGCCAGACGGATCAAGAGATTTCTCCTTCCAGTTAAATGTGGAACACCCTGATTTCGTGCCCCTTCGCACGACCTTTGTCTTTAGGCACGACAGGGATTACAGCCACACGCTCAATTTTTCAAGCCGTCCTGTCAACATGGTTGGCAGGCTCGACCCAGAGTACATGTCGTATCTGAATGGCTGGATTTCGGATTTTTGGGCCGCGTACGACTCGGGGGATTCCTCCCTGATTCCGGCCTTGGTCAAGCCAGCCTCGAATGCGGATACGGAGTTCTATCCTTTTTCCCACGCCCTGTGGTCGATCCTCCAGGAATCCTTGGAACCTCAATCGGTAGCCGTCGAAGGCGGGGGCGTTGGGCTTATAGAGCCCTGGAACTTTCTGGGAGTCGAAGAAGAAGTTTTCGACTGCATACGAAAAAAAATGTACCACACTGGTGAGGACAAGCCGAGAGGCGCCAAAGAGTTGCTCGCTGGCACAAGGGAAAAAGAAGGCGGCTTCGTTTGCTCTTCGTTCGCGATCGCCCAGGCCAGATTTCTAGAAGATCAGCTGGATTCTGCCTGCCCCGGCTCGAAGGTGTATGTGCAACTCATACACACGACCCAAGGACCGCATGCAATTGTGCGGGTTGACTTGCCCGGCACAAGCGATTGCTGTACGGGCACCATCTACCAAGAAAACGGCGGCGGTGCTTCAAGCGGCCTCGATGAATACTGCAAAAATACGAAGTGGTGCACCGACAACCCTGACGGCGGCTACTTTCCTGTCGACGAAATACCTTTACGGGGCGACGGTTGGTTTTTTCCAAATCCAGACTGGGAGAATGACGAGAGTTCGATGAACACAATCAACTCTGCAATATGCTCGTGCCTGACTGGCGAATATCGGCAGGGATCCATGGAGAACGCGCTCCAGACGAGGTGCAACGACGGATCCCTGAACCAATGGTTTATAGACAGTTTCTCGTGGGACGGAGGGGAGCAAGAGGAGCCGGTGCTGGACATGCCCCAGATATTGAGCTGTGACAAGTCGAGATGTACCACTTCGGGCTGTGTCGACGACCCAGATTTTGGCGTCGAGCCGTATGTTTGTGAAACCCAATGTGAGATTTTATGGTCTTGCAGCTCCAATGGCGTCTGCCAACCGTTTGCCACCTTGGGTGGCTCGGCCGGAAAATACGAAACTGAAGAGGAGTGCAATTCTTGGTGTGGAGTTTCTGGAGCCTGGTGCGAGATAGACCCTTCGACCTCGTTCAAAACGGGCCAGTGCGGCTCTGGAACAAAGGATCAGTGGAAGGAGGGCAATGAATTCGGCGCGGTACAGAACTTCCAAGAGGGCAAGTCTTGCGTAGACTTGGACTGCGACAAGGATGGCGTATGCATAAAGACTTGGCTTGCCAAGTACGACTGTGCATCTTCGTCGTGGAAGATCATAAACCAAAACCCAATCGTGTATTGTGATGCCGCTGGAAATGTAAATGAAAATGGATGGACAAAAAGCGAGGGCGATACCGACGATTGCTACTACGAGTACAACACCTTGACCGATTCAAAGTGTTCTAATGATGCCGAGTGTTCGGCTAGTGGTTCGGAGATGCCGCCACCGCTTCCGAGCGGAACTCCCGAAGGTTGCTGTTCTAGCAGCCCCAGCAGCTCCTCCTACGAGTCCAGCAGTTCCTCCTACGAGTCCAGCAGTTCCTCCTACGAGCCCAGCAGTTCCTCCTACGAGCCCAGCAGCTCCTCCTACGAGCCCAGCAGCTCCTCCTACGAGCCCAGCAGTTCCTCCAGCAATTCTAGTTCCAGCGGGGGGTGCGAAGCCAGCGGCTGCGAATTGGCAGATGGGGACGAATACGCTTTTTCAGGCGAGCAAGCCTTATGTACGGCGTTGTGCGAAAGATTTTCGGCCTGCTACGCCCTCAACTGGCCAGACAACGACCCGAATGCGTATCACGACGACAACTTCGGCAATACCGTTTCCAATCTTAACGGCGGAGGTTTTGCCTATA
>Ga0214923_10003928_pt1 | contig 18371 bp, 17 predicted proteins | sample LL1510_MetaG_FD_177993 | JGI IMG/M metagenome (GOLD analysis project Ga0214923, IMG submission 177993) | Freshwater microbial communities from Lake Lanier, Atlanta, Georgia, United States - LL-1510 | ecosystem: Environmental > Aquatic > Freshwater > Lake | place: USA: Georgia | collected... | reverse complement strand
AATTCGGAACATCGTCCAAAAATGAAAATTGTATTAAAACAATTAGTAAATTATATATTTTGTGCAAACTGTGATAACATTATAGCCCCTTCTTTATTGAATCATGTTAATTGTTGTAGTTCAATATGTATGTATCAATTACAAGACGATCCATATTATATTCATATGTAGTTTTGAGTTATAATTTATTGTTTATTATAATTTGCGTATTATTAGAAAGTACATTTAGTTTAGAATTAGAATAGGTTTTTTAAAATTAATAAAAGGTTTCTTTTTTTATTTTTTTATATATCTAGAATGATGTTAAAAATAATATTTTTATAACTGATTTAGATTATAAAAAATATATTATATTATTTATTAAAGACATAATATAATATTATCTAATAGACCTCATCCATTTTTTTATGACTCAATATAAAGTAATTATTGAAGATCGGGGATATACAACCTGGTCTTTTCATAACGCAAATACTTTTGAGAAACTAGATTTAAATTTAAATCCTTTAACTCATAAATTATTTACAAATGACATTTTCATTGTTTCCAAGACACTAGAACCTACTATTCTCCATTCTAGTATTCGAGTTGGAGGTACTATACCAGGTGTACTTGTTTTAAAGAATAATAAAACATACGGTAGAAAAAACGGGCGTCTTCTGTATAAATGTATGCCGGATGATACGAGAATTCCGTCTTTTTTATTACCATATGACATGAAAAATATGGGATTTTCAAAAGTTTTTATGAATTTATATGTTACTTTTACATTTGATTCATGGAATGAAAAACATCCTTATGGTACACTTTGTCAACTTATTGGTCCAGTTGATTCTCTAGATAACTTTTACGAATATCAACTTTATTGTAAAAGTTTAAATACATCTATTCAAAAATTTACAAAGGATACATCTAAAGCATTAAAGAGTAAATCTCACGATGCTTTTATTGAAAATATTCGGGTTAACTATCCGTCTATTCAAGATAGGACAAGTGTTAAAGAATGGTATATTTTTACTATTGATGGACCAAAAACAGTGGATTTTGATGATGCTTTTGGATTAAATACTCTTGAAAACGGATTATTACAATTATCCATTTATATTTCCAATGTTACTATTTGGATGGATATCTTGAATTTATGGGATTCTTTTTCCCAAAGAATTTCTACTATTTATCTTCCCGATCGTAAAAGACCAATGTTACCTACTATTTTATCAGAATGTTTATGTAGTCTTCAAAGTAATCATACAAGAATAGCTTTTACAATGGATATAATTATGAATAATGAATATGAAATAAAAGAGGTTAAATATTCAAATTCAATGATTAAAATAGTAAAAAATTTTATTTATGAAGAACCAGATTTATTGAGTAATTATAAATATAATCAATTATTGAATGTTACTAAGGAATTGTCTAAAAAATATAAGTATGTTACAAATTTACGAAATAGTAATGATTTAGTTTCTTATTTAATGATATTAATGAATTATAATTCAGCGAAAGAAATGTTGAAGTATAATAACGGTATTTTTCGTTCTTCGATTATTCATACGGAAATAAAAGTTCCAGAAGAACTTCCTGAAGATGTGGGGAAATTTATTAAAATATGGAATAGTTCAAGTTGTCAGTATATTGATGGAAGTAATGTAAATGTTAAACATGAATTATTAGATATAGATTCATATGTTCATATTACAAGTCCTATACGTAGACTAGTTGACCTATTAAATATCATAAAATTTCAACAAAATACTGGAATTATACCTCTTTCTAAAAATGCCGATAATTTTTATAATAAATGGTTTCAAGAGCTGGATTATATAAATGTAACGATGCGTGCTATTCGAAAAATTCAAAGTGATTGTTCCCTTTTGGATCTATGTTTTAATAATCCTTTGGTCTTGGAAACTGAATATGAAGGTTATAGCTTTGATAAGTTACATAGAGGCGATGGATTATTTCAATGTATTATTTATTTACCAGAGTTAAAATTAGTTTCTCGTATTACAACAAGAGTCAATTTAAATAACTTTGAAAAGAAAATGTATAAATTGATTTTATTTCACGACGAAGAAAAATTTAAAAAGAAAATTCGTTTACAACTTTTAGATGTGAATGAATAGTTAGAGTTAGGTAACGTAGTCAATAAAATAATAGCTAATATATTATATAATAAAAAATTGATTTGTTTATTATATAGTTTATTAACTCTAAATAACCTTATTTATTATTTGAAAATGAACGTAAATGACCGAACTAATAATAACTCTATTCTAAGACATTGTAGTTTATGTTTTCATACAGGTCATAATTCATCTAACTGTGTTAATTATCCGATACAAGATTTACATGTGAATTTATTGAATATATTCAATGAATGTATTCGTTATAATATAACACATTTTGGTTTAAATCATTATCAAGAAAAAAGAAATCATATTATTGAAATTAATAATTTAAGTTTATCTGAAATTAAATTATTAGCAAAAAACTTTGGTTTACGAACAAAATATAATCGTGCTATTTTAATACATCGTGTTTTTGACATTTATGTTGGAATTACTGAAAGAGAATTAAATAACGATTATACTTTTATTCAAGAAATAAACGAGAGAAATAATATTCTTCGTATCCAAAATGAAGATAATGCTTTTAGAAACAATATAAATATTGCTTTAACAAGACTTCAAACAAATATGTACTCTTTATCTGGTCAAGAACTTAGGAGTTATGTGTCTCTTATAGGAATTTATATTCATTTTACTAGTAGTGGATTATCTCTAGAATTACCTGAAGTGCCATCTATAAATAATGTTACCGAAAATCACGTTGTAGAAAGCAACATCATAGAAAATAATAATAATAATTATGGAATTAAACTTATAAATATAGATGAAAATCAATTATCAAATAATAATTATCATTGCTCTGTTTGTATAGAAAATATCACTAATGATAAAGTTGTCTTGACTAATTGTAATCATTCATTTTGTTGTGACTGTATTTATAAATATATTCAAACTTGTAATCAAAATACTCCACCGAGATGTTTTATTTGTCGTGAAAATACAAGTTCTTATAAAATTACAAGTGAAAATACGATGACTATGCTAAAAAGTATTTTATTAGCGTTTTGAGATAATTATATTGGTAAATAAATGATTTATCTTATTTGATTTTTTATTTATTTTATAAACTTTTTGTTGAACCTGATTTATGATATCTTTTCTGTAGTTCAACATGTTTTCATGGTGTAGTATTTTATCTTTTACTTCTTCTCCATTTTTTACTTTTTGGAATATTTCTGTACGTTTTATAGAACATGGTTTACATATACATCCAACATCCATATAATGATCATATTGAAAATCATTATAAAATTTATTTTCCAAACATAAATTCATATAAAAAGAATATTCTTCTTTAGTATATGGCGTAGTTTCTTTATCAACACCTTTTCGTCCCCATGAATTTATATAGGTTGTTACTTCGTCTAATGTTAAATAATAGTTTAGAACTTTACATTCGAGTAAAGATCTGATAAAGTTACAGGGTATTTTATAGTTATTTTTAAAACTATTATAAAGTTCTCCTATTTTTTTATTTTCTGTTTTATAATCATTAACTATAAAAATTTCAGTTTCTAAAATTTTGGTTAGTATACTTCCCCATTCATGTGAATCTATTAATCTTAATTTTATATAATTAATTCCATTTTGTTTCACTAATAAATATTTATTTTCAAAATCAAATTTTTCCGGAATAGGAATATTATAAACTTCTTTAAAGTAATCTTTGTTGGATAAATGAGGAAATAACTTATTAAAACGATTTGTTATTTTTTCTAAACTATAATTTCTCAAATTTTCTTCCGTATTATTAAAATGATAACATGACAATTTTTCAAAATATTCAGACATTTTAATTTCAATTGGTGTTCTAAATATATCAATTACATAAATATTTTTTCCTAAACTTTTATTATAAATTATTACATCATTCACGGTTATATCTTTATATCCAGTTAAAACATTCAGCATCAAATCATCATGTATATGTAAAACACTAAATTTGGAAGAAGCAGAAATTCTTATAGAAGACACAAGAGATGTTGAACCTACTTTTGGAGGAGTATAAACAAAAATAAGATTATTTGTTTTTGATTTAATCTTAAAAAGCATTTCATTTACTTTTTCTAAAGTTTCTAATTTTTCTTTTGTGAATTCAGTCGTCATTTTTTTATATTATAATAAATAATTTTTTATAATATAATGTATTTATTTTATATTTAACGTCTTCTTCGGTGAGTTCTTCTTCGTTTTTGTGTTTTTTTACCACCTCTTCTGCGTCGTCTACGTCCTCCTGACATTGTAGATGTACTACTATACACAGAAGAACTACTTGTATCTGGATTATATGGGGTATAAGAAGTTGTTGTTCCTCCTCTTTTTCTACGTCTTCCTCCTTTTGTTGCTTTTAAAGATGAAGTTAAGTTTTTTATCACATCATTTATTTTAGGCATTGTTGAAGAGTGATTATCGTTTTTTACTGGAGGAGTTGGTGCTTTTACTGGAGCAGCAGGTGCTTTTACTGTAGGAACTGGAGCGTGTGGTTTAACAGTTGAACTCATTATTTATATATATATATATGATATTAGTTTTTTAATAAATTAAAAAATAGGTTACATAATTTAAAATTATGTAACCTATTTTACTAAATATTTATCTATTCTATTTATTTTAAATTTAATTTAATTTGTTGAACGAGGAGGTCTTCCACGTGGCTTTGAAACTTTATTTACTAAAGTATCTATATTTTCACCTCTTTCACCTTTATTTTTTTTTACTAAAGACCAATCATTTTGACTATCTTCTTCTCTTGGTCCGTTCCCCCTTAATCTTGGTCTAGAATTTTTATTTTTTGATTTAACTTCTTTCAAATCAGAAACATTTTCCGAATTACTAGTATAATTTGTTCTAGATAACTTAAATTCTCTTCTTGTTTCACACATCAACTTTCCATTTTTAATTCCACATACTCCTGCTGCCTGAAATTGGTGAGCACTATCTTCTACTGAAGTTAATGTAAATTCAACATATTCACCTTGTACTAGATACTTGTATTGATCACTAGAAACTCCAATAGAACTGTGGTGAACAAAAATATCAGTATCCTTTTTATCACCATCAGTTACTGTAATAAAACCATATCCAGCTTTGTTATTAAACCATTTTACTCGACCAACTAATGTTTCCGCAGCAGAATTTGTTTCTGTGGGAGTTGTAACAACATCATTCAATGTAGACATCTTATTATACTCTAAACTATCTAGTTACTTTTAAATAGTTTATTTTAAAATATATATTATTTTTTACACACTTGAATATTTTATTTATTGGATAAATAGTATTCTAAATTTTTGATAATAATGAATAAAAATACTAATAATAACTGTCATTTTTATACAATGTACCAGTATTTCTTGATTTTTTGACAATTCGTCTATTTTTTCTTCAACTTGAATTTCTTTATAAAGAATAAATAATCCAAAATTTATGGTCCAAGCTATATATTTATTAATCTTATAAGGAAAAAAAATATATACATAATTATTCATCATTACTTGATGAATAATAATAAAACCAATACTGTGTGAATAAAATAAACATATATTTATCCAAAGTGTCAAAGAATAAATAGTGTGCCAAGTTGTGTTTGAAATAATACTTTTTCTTACCAATGTCATTAAAAAAGCTGCTAACTGAATTGCTAATAATGGAGTAAAAGCACTTTGAATATCACACAACATATAAGTGGTAGCTCCTATTTGCATAATACTCTGCATTTTAATAATTTCTTTTTGAGAATCTATCGGAATCATGGAATTATCAAATGGCATGTTTCGAATAGTGTTACCATTTTTACCTTCAGGATTAAAATGTCTTGTTACCATGTCAGCTGAGAACATAGTAAAATAACAAGTTAGAATTGGATAAAAGTAATGTAATTTGTAATAATATTGATAACATATAATGACAGAACGAAGAGCGAATGCTATACTATGAAGACGAAATTCAGGATAAATCATAGGTTTAGAAGGATTTCGTATAGATGGTATATGAAAAATCAATGAACTTATACTTAATAATCCATGAAGACCTATCAAAAATAAGGCAAAGTTATTATCTAAATACATATTTCCATATTTGAAATAACAAAAAAATCTGTAAATAAAGTTACAAAGACAAACCGTTCCTAAATATTTGTGGAAGTAACTTGAATCTTCCTTTGTATTTAATTTATGTATATTTTCAAAATGAAACTCGATTGTATTCATCGTTAAATATTAATAATATAAATAAAAACGACATTATATTTATATTATTTTATTTATTTTATTTTAATCATGTTTTTTTACTATTTCAAATATAAAAATTTATATAAATAATTCGTTTTCATAATTGATGCTGTATAAAGAAAGGTACAAAAAGTAAATATAGAAACATTAACATGGGTTAACTCAAAATTATAATTATTTTCAATGATAGTAATTAAACTTGGTAAGGTTATACAATTCGCAACCCAAAACGCAATTTGAGAATGAATGAGTCCTAACCCGACACCACTTAAAACAACACAACCACTATTATTGGCTTTTTTATAAATATGTTGAGGATAAGGTGTAAAATATACATATAAAAAATAATTTATTTTACAAAGCATCAAATAAAGATTTATTTAAGTATATTGTATCAAATAATACTTTTAAGTTATTTTTATAATCTAATCCTCGTTATTTTCTTCTGAAAAAAAGTTTTCTAGTAAATCATAATCCGGGGTTTCTTCAAATGCCAGACTTTTCACATATTTTAAAAAATCAACAAATTCATATGCTATTCCTGGTATACTGGTTTGAGAAGAAGTTAACAATTCTTTTCTCTCTTTAATTATATTAGAAGAACTAATTTTATCCCAAATTAAATTTCCACATGATAACTTTATAAGCATATATCCTAATGATTCTAAGTCGTCTCGTCTGGATAGCTCGCATAAATTATGAGAATTTACACTACAATAATTTAATGAACCAATAATTTTCGATATTTTTTTCATTGGTATATGTTGTCCTTCATCATTCGTATATCTTTTACATACTCCAAAATCAATAATATGTAATTCATGTTTTAAATCATTCAATCCAAATAAAAAATTGTCCGGTTTTATATCTCTATGTACCAAACCTTTTTCATGAATTATTTTTAATAATTTTAAACAATTTGTTCCAATTTTTTTAGTGACTTCGAGAGAAAAAACATTGTATTTTTGTTGAAGTTTGGAAAGACTATCACCAAGTAAATTAATTACCATATAATAATGTTCTAAGTCATAACCATACCATTTTAAAATAGGAATTCCTTTATTTCCATTTAAATATTGATATATTTTGGATTCATGCTTTAAAGAATTAATTTCAGAATTTATAGATTCCATTTTAACAGCAACTTCTTCTTGTGTTCTTATGTTTTTTCCTTTATATATTTTACCAAAAGTACCTGAACCAATGATTACCATTAATTCGTATTTTTTTCCTATTACTACCATTTAATATAAATAATGTATTAATTATATTAAATATTTCTTATTATATATTTATTATTGTAATGAATTTATTTGAAAATATATTAGTGTTTGTAATGAAAAAAATATTCGATATTTTAGTGAACTTAAATAATCGTTTAGAAGCCACCAAAGATTATAATAAATTTATAGAAAATATAAATGGTTTGATTTTTGATTAAAACTAATATTTAAAAATATATATACTAATTACTATAATTATGAAAGAATGTTTTTACTTACTTTTATTTTATTCTATCATTAGCATATTTTATATTTACAACAATATTATTTACTTACCTGGCATTTTGTACAAATGGAAAAATCCTGTATTAACTAACCAAAAGATATATTGGGGAAAAGACTTGAAAACCAAAGTAAATATAAATTCAAAGAAAAATAAATTACCAAATATAATATTAATTATTGTAGATGATTTAGGTATAAATGACCTGTCTATAAATACACCAAATATTAATTCTTTATATCAAAATGGTGCTAATTTTATAAATGCTTATTCTGCTCAAGCAACATGTGCTCCATCAAGAGCATCTATATTTACTGGAAAATTTCCTATGAATATAGGTTTTGAATTTACACCATTTCCTAAAAATTTTATTAAATTAGCATATTATTTAGATGATAATCATTTAAGACCATCTGTTGTGAATCTTAGTAAACTAAATCATTTAGTATCAATGGAAAAAATGGTTTTACCATTAAATTATAGTTTAATTTCTAATGTATTACATGAGTACGGTTATTATAATTATTTTTTAGGTAAATGGCATATTGGTGAAGTAAAAGGATACACTCCATTAGATAGAGGTTATGATGAAAGCCTTGCTTTTTTATACGGTGCTTCTATGTATAGCAATCCTAATAATAAAAGTATTGTTACTTCTTTAAATGAAAAAAGTATTTTAGATAAATTACTTAATGCGAACTTACCTTTTGCTGTAACTTATAATAATGGTCCACGTTTTCAACCGGATGAATATATGACAGATTATTTATCAAATAATGTTGTAAAAATTATAGATTCTAATAAAAATAATGTAAACCCTTTCTTCATAACATTAGCTTATAATGCTCCACATAACCCATATCAAGCTTTATTAAGTGATTATAATTCACCTGAAATCCAAAAATTGAGTAATCATAATGAGAGAGTTTATTATGCTATGATAAAGGCATTAGATAGAGGAGTTGGTAAAATAATTGAAAGTTTGAAAGAAAATAATAAATTGAATGATACTATGATAATTTTCACTAGTGATAATGGTGGAGCACATTATTCTAATATAAAAAATAGTAATAAACCATATAAAGGATTTAAAAGCACTTTTTTTGAAGGAGGAATACGTGTTCCTTTATTTATTCAATATCCAAAGTTGATCCCAAAAAATAGTATATTTAACAAACTATCACATCATGTAGATATTTTTTCAACAATACTTAGTTTTGTTACTAAAAATCTAGATAAGATAAAAAATAATTATGAAATAGATATAGACATAGATGGAATTAATCTTTTTAACTATTCTGAAAAACATAAAAGTTTATTTTGGAAATCTGGAAATTATATATGTCTTCGCCATCGTAATTGGAAAATTAGTTTATCTCAACGACCGAATAAAATTTGGTTATTTGATTTGAATTTAGACCCTACAGAAGAAAAAAATTTGCTTGAAACCATAAGTATTCAAAAACTTATGAATAGCATAAATGTAAAACATACCAATAATAGTTGTTCTTTATTTTCTATTTCTAGTAAATTATTCAATCTGTTATCAAAGTATAATAGCACATCAAAAACATCTTTATGGAACTCTGTAGTAGAAATTCCAATTCCAATAAATGATAATGAAATACGTAATGAAAAGGATGAATATGTTTATTGGTCTAACTAATATTAGTATTTCAATATATTTATAAAATTATTATAAATATATATTTACACTGACCAAAAATAAAAAATACTAAATACGTGTAAAAATCGTTAAACGTACAAGGATTGATTCGTTGCAACATATTTTAATGTTAGACCAGGAATTTCGCGTAATTTACCCAAAAATTCCATTTCACCAAGTAACTCAGCAACCTTTTCCATTTCACAAGAAATATTATTTATTTTCAATAAAGCCTTGACAAATTCTCCCAAGAAAATTCCCTTTTCTTTTTCTAAATTAGAGAGAAACAACTTACATTCGACAGCGGTTTCACAATCACACCATTTTACTACATAATCCAATAAATCATAATGTATACTATAATCAGTTCCTGTATTTATTTGATAACGCATTTCATTTGTTAAATAATTATCTAAATCTCCGCTTATTTTTATAATTAAATCTTTCACAGTGGTATCCTTTGTAAAAGGCGCATGAGATTTTAATTCGTCGCTTACAGTTACATTTGTAAAGCAACTAAATACAGAAACAAGTTGTTTTGGAGATAAATCATTCAGCGTATTTGAAGCAACAAGTTTCGCAAAAGTTAAACAATGTACTTCTCTCAAATGACTAGCAATCGTTCCTTTTAACGCAAGTTTATATTTATCTTGACTATTATAAACTTTTGTTTTGTCGATACTTGTCTCTTGAAAATCCTCAGAGTCGACAATTATAAACCCTTCTTGTAATAAAATATTTATGATAAAACCTACATTATTATCCAATATTTTCTCAATTGCCTGGATTTGTTTTTCCAAATCATCCAATTCTTGTACTTTGGAATGATAACTTTTAAAGATAACAACATCTTTTTCAATAAAAACATAATCATTTTTTATTTTTTCCAGTTTTCTTTCACATTCTTTTCTTTTTTTATTCACTGATGTTGTACGTTCTTCTTCTAAAAAATAATATTCTATCAATACATTTTTAGGAGAGCGTAAACTATTAATAACAGTCATATCATTATCCATTTTCTTTGCTAAACTAGTCATTTTATTATAAATTACTTTTATTTCAGAATCAAGATCATTTTGAATCATACTTTTTTTAGCAAAAGATGTAAACTCTGTTTGTCCAATACTTATTAAATTCAAAAGTAAATTATACGAAATCTTAAATTTAGAAACAAGTGTTTGTGGTTTTCCATTCATCATTTTAGAATAATCTATTAAATTCATGTTTTTAAAGAGATTATTTAAATGGATTACATGCCCAACAGTATCTAATCCTAAACGTCCAGCCCGCCCAGCCATTTGCGTATATTCATGCGCATATAACATACGATTTTCATTACCATCGAATTTTTTTACATCTGTAAAGATAGTGGTTTTTACAGGCATGTTAATACCGATTGCTAAAGTCTCTGTACAAAAAAGAATCTTGATGTATCCTTTGGAAAAAAGCAATTCTACCATTTCTCTCAAGACTGGCATTGTACCAGCATGATGGATTCCGACCCCTTTTTCTAATAAAGAAACCAATTGAATATATTCTGGTAATTCTAAATATTCTTGATAATTTGGTAATTTTCTCAAGATATTATCACATTCACGTCTAATTATATAAGGAACTTTAGAATCATCTTCTAATAAAACAGTAGTTAACTCTCTAGCGCAAATTTCCAATTGTTTTCTTGATAATACAAAACATAAAGCTGGTAACATATCATTTTCAACCAAATATTTCGCTACTTGATTCAATACATGTGCTCGTTTTACAAAAATATTTTTATTTTCAAATAACTTAAGCATATTATTCATTTTATGATAATGAAGTTCATTAAATACTCCTTTGGAGCTTTGAATGATAAAGGGTTTGTTAATAATATTATTTATTTCAGATTGTTGACTTTTATCTTTAATGACCTTGAAAATTCCAGAATTAGTTGTGATAAAACTATAATGTGTTAATGGAACAGCTCGATCCGTCTTGTAAGTTATATATACGATTTTATTGTTTATTAAATTATTATTTAAAGAATTACTTTTTGAACCGCGATTTTCACACCATAAAGCAAACTTTTCCGGATTATCTAACGTTGCTGACAACATTACCATCTGAACGTGATGTGGTAATAATAAAATAGATTGTTCCCATACATGGCCTCGAAATGGATCATTAATCATATGTACTTCATCAAAAACAACACAAGCAAGTTCGGACTCAAAATCCATTTCAAAAGATACATTACTAGATGAAACTAATTCTTTTGACGAATTACTATTTATTTGGTATAATTTATTCAGCAAAATCTCTGTAGTCATAATTAATACTTGAGCGTCAGGATTACATTTAATATCCCCAGTAATAATTCCAATACTTATATCCGGATATTTATTACTGAAATCATAGAATTTTTGATTACTTAATGCTTTAATTGGACTACAATAAATTGTTTTTTTTCCTTTAGAAGCAAAATAATCAAGAGAGAATTCGCCTGGCAGTGTTTTTCCTGAACCAGTTGGTGCTGTAACTAAAACGTGATTTCCTTCTACGATTGCTTGAATAGCGTATTTTTGAAAATCGTGTAATGGGTAGGAATATTTGTTAAAATGATCAGCAAATATTTCTTCAGAGGTTTTAGGATAACTACTTTTACAGATTTTTACCATTTTGATTGTATTTATCAAGTACTATATATATTTAATGTAAGTAGTTTTTATATTCTTTAAATAATTATTTAAAAAAATTATCTATAATAATAATACCATGGATTTAAGTACAGATTTATTCAATAATCTGGAAAAAAATAAACTAAAAATAATTAAAAAAGAAAATATTTGTGAAAAAATATATGAAAAGGCTTATCAGGCATTTTTAAGTAACATATTAAATGATTGTATAAACTACGATTTTAAAAATATTTCTCCTATTAAATTGACAAGAAGTGTCAATATTGTCAAATAAAGTAATAAAAAATTGAATTTAGTTTTTATTATTATAATATTATTAATAATAAATCTTATAAAAATGGCAAAATTTGTTCAAAAAACAGCACTTGTCATTTTACCAGAATTTAAAGATATTTTTCATTTCTTTCAAGCAAATAATACTCGTGGAAAAAACGATGAAATAAATAAAATAAGAGAGAATGTCATTGAAAAACTTCCTTTTATTCACGAAGATTATTTTAATCATCCCGAATATGGAACTCAATGGACTAATCTAAAAGATAAGTTTAATAATATTTTACCATTACTTTGTAAAAATGATTTTCATAACTACAAAATAAAAAAAATGGCAGGTAGAAATTATAATTATGATTTTAATGTTACTTTCTTTGATAATAATTATGATATTATTAAAGAAGAAAGATTGGAATTCAAACATAATTCTAATGACATATTTAAACTACCTCAATTTCTCTCTTTGAATATAAATACAGACATTTTAAAAACATCTTATTCTGAATTTTACTACAAAAATTATTTGGATAAGTACCTAGAAATTGTAAATAGGGATTTAGAAATTAAAATCGAAAAACCACCGCTAGAAATCTATTTAAAATATGTAACTAGTGTAAATTATAGTGTACATCCTTTCTTTGAATATTTAAAAGGTTGCGAAGAGTTATTTAAAAAAGAAAAATTTGAAGTTGTAGATGATTCTATTAAAGAATTTTTAAATACTTACGGAAGCGAAATTGATTTGGAAAAACTTACTAAAAAGTTTCAGACGACACAAGAAAGTAAAATGTATTTATTATGGGATTGTTCAGAATTTCATCTAAGTAATATTAAAAAAGAAGATTTAGTTATTAATAACTTTATTGGAATTAGTAATAATAATACGATTGAAGTAACTTCGAATAAATATAAATTTCGTTTATTACTAAGATGGCGTAATCATAAAGGTATTTTAAATCCTGCATGGCAAATTAGCATTAAGGAATTATAAAAATTGAAAAAAATAAAATAAAAAATTGAAATATCTTTTTATATCTTTTTTACTATTATTCAAAGAATGACTTCTTCTATAGAAACCGATTACCATACGTTTATTAAAATTGAAAATCTGAAATATAAAGGTTTTGAATTATATTATAAAAAACCAGTAGATGTGAATCTTCGTAAAGCGACTATTTTTAATAATGATTATAATTATTATTACAAAAGTGGAGATGAACCTATAAAATTGCTTGGATATTTTAAAGGTATATGTAAAGTAAATTTAGGTTGTCCTTTTAGTGAGTATGATTATGATGTTTATAACTTTGATAATGATAAAATATTTTATACAAAAAAAGAATTTATTTATTGTAGTGAAATACCTTATTCTAAACACGATAATGATAATAATACTTTCTTTATCATTGAAGAAATGTTTTATTTGGAATTATATCCTGTTTATTATAAAAAAATCTTATAAAATATAATTTGTAACGTTAAATATAAATAGGAAATATTGTTTCTAGTTCTGTTTTTGATAATCCATTATTTCCTAAAAATAAATCTATAAATTCTTGTGTTTTTGGATTCTTAAAAGAATTTGATATTTTATTATATTTTTCTAGTAATTTATCGCCAGATATTCCTGTTTTAGAATAAATAACATTCAAATGATTTTCTACCATATAATTTTTTTTTGTTTTAATAATTGCGTATTTTAAATTATATTTACTATTACCATTCCCTCTATTAACTACCATAATTGGACATTCATTGAATCCTACTACTTGTATATATTGTTTTTTTTCTTGGTTACTGAATTGTTTAACTACAAGTTCATTATCGTCTCCTATATTTGAATTATAAATTAATAAACTATAATCCGAATCATTCGTTAAATATTCCTTGTATTCATTCCAAACTATATTTCCTGTCTTAACTCCTAGTCCCATTTTAGATATTGTAGTTGAACCTTCTAATAATTTTTGTAGAGCACTAATATCGCTTGTAAAAATACATTGTTCTCCTAGTTTTATGGAATAACTACATATTTCTATAAAACTAGGAGAATCAAGTTTTTGTTTTTTACGAACAATTAATCCAAAAGTACTTTGTTGTGTATCTATAAATTGATTATCTTTTTCAAAATCCATGATTTCTAAAATAACACATGTTTCTTTGATAAAACAACGTATCTTATCATAATATGCCGAATTCAGAAAACTTCTTGGAATAATAAATGCCAACATTCCTCCTTCTCTCAACATTTTCAAAGAATGAAGAATAAATAATCCAAAAATATTTGGTCTTCCAGAAATATATTCCTTGTATTCTTCTCCTATAATACTATGTGAACAAACAAAATAAGGAGGGTTTGTTACAATCAAATCATAAACGATTTCCAATCCAGTATTAAATTTCAGAAAATCACAATTTATTAAATTCACGGTCGACGGCTGTAGTTGGGGTTTTATTCGTGCGAAAATGAACGAATTAATTTCAACCCCATGTATTTCTACATTTTCAAAGTGACTATCCAGGTAATTTACGATTTCACATGTACCACAAGCTGGTTCTAAGATTCGATTTACAGGAATATTTAGGGTTTCTAAATAATAATGTATTCTTGTAAATAGTTTTTCAATAATAGTTTTTGGAGTAATAAAGATCCCATATTCTTTTTTGGTTTTCTTATCTAATTCTTTGGTAATTTGTAAGGATAATTCACTGTAATTTTGTTCCATAAAAGAATATTCGTTTATATTTTTAAGTTTGTTGTGTAATAAATGATTCAATTTTTTATTATAGTAAGGAATACAAAAAAGGAGGGTTCTATTAATATTGATTATGATTTGGTTTTATGAAAAAAGATATGTAGTTTTATTTTTTATGGTAACATCAAAAAAATGAAGGATTTATGTCTGGGAAAGTGATTCAGAAAATCCATTTTGGACATTTTAAAAATGTCCAAAATCGAAAAGGGGCGAAGGACTTTTGGGAAAAACCTTTTTGCTGCATAATTGAAATTTATGGTCTTGTGACCAAAAAAATAAATTTAGTTTTCTTATGATACTTTTTAAAATATTGGAACAAAAGGGTTTAGACATTTTCTATGTTTAAGGTATATTGGAAACAAAATGGCAACATTTGGCAACCAAAACTCTCAAAAACTCTCAACAAAATTTTTATGTGAAAAATGTGACTATCTATGCTTTAGAAAGAGTGATTTTGTTAAACACAATACAACCGATAAACACAATGGCAACCAAATGGCAACATTTGGCAACCAAAACTCTCAAAAACTCTCAACTTTTTTTGAATGCTTATGTGGTAAGAAGTATAAAGACCGGTCTGGATTATGGAAGCATAAGAAGAAATGTTTTGAGAGTTTACAGCATAAAATTATGAGTAATGATAATGTTGACATTGTTTGTGAGTTGGTGAAACAAAATAAAGAATTAAAAGATTTATTGGTCGATCAAAACGCGAAAATTTTGGAAATTATGAAGGAAGGTAAGATAATTACCAATAATAATACGAATAATACGATGAATAACAATTTCAATTTGAATTTTTTCTTGAATGAAAAGTGTAAAGATGCTGTTAACATACAAGATTTTGTGAATTCACTTGAATTACAGTTGAAAGATTTGGAAGAGACTGGAAGAATTGGTTACATTAATGGAATAACCAAGATTTTTGTAAAAGGATTACAGGAAATGGATGTTTGTAAAAGACCTATTCATTGTAGTGATTTAAAGAGGGAAGTTTTATATGTAAAGGACAAGGATAAATGGGAAAAAGATAGCGGTAATGAAAGGTTGAAAAATGCTATTCGTGTGGTTTCAAATAAGAATGCTCAACAAGTTTATAAATGGGGGATTCACAATCCCGAATATAAAGACAGTGATTCCAAGAAAAACGATGAATATATGAAGTTAATTAATGTTTCAATGGGTGGAAGTACCACAGAAGAAGAGAATCGTAATTTAGATAGAATCGCGAAAAACGTAGTAAAAGAAGTATTTATTGATAAGAATATGGTTTGAATAATAATAAAATATGATAAATATTTTATTATTTTATTACGTCTTTTCTAAAAGTTGAAAGATTTATTCAATAAGTTCCATTCCAGATAATTCGGTCAAATAACGTTTCGAGCATGATTCTACTAATAATCCATTTGCCCAAATACCATAGTTTCCAATATAATTTTCGTTTTCTAGTGCTAAATGGTAAATAGTAAAGGTTCCTTTTTCAGGATAAGGTTCGGCCTTTTCATCTAAGTAAGTAAAAAGACGCAATTTATCATCTGTCATATATAATCTTTTTTCTTCACCTCCCATTTCCAAAAGTTGAGGCTCTGTTAACCAATCTACTAATAAACTGTGACATCCGGTCAAAACCAAATCTTCTGTCAAGTCTGGATATTTATCCTTAGCTAAAGTATACAATCGATTTTTTATTCTATCTGAATCACCTGAATTATAAATAGGTGATTTTCCAATCAAAACTATCGGCAAATAATCGTTTTTGAGAGTCTTGACTAAATCGCCTTTTCTTAGCTCTTCAATTTTAATGTAACCTTTATCAGTTAGGATTTTAGAACCAATCAGGAAACATGGGTAATTAGAAGTTACAGGTGAAGAAACACCAGGAGAACTACTACCTAAATTATTTGTTGCCGTTACGTAAAATGTATAAGTAGTTCCATTTTTTAAACCACTAAAATTAGCTGTTGTAGTTGTGTTATTAACTATTATTGTACTACTAGAAGGAATAGATGTTACAGTGTAACTTGTAACTGAAGGAGTACTTGTTGATTGTGTCCATGTAACTGTTGCGTTTCCATATTGATAAGTAACTGCTTGAACATTACCAGGAGTAGAAGGTGGTCCTACTCCAGTAACTACATTACGAATTCCGTTACTTAGAAGACCACTAACATTATCGAAACCTGTTGGTACATAAGCAGTAGAATTATTAGCTTGAAAGAAAACATCACCAAGTAAACTAGGACAAGTAGTTGAACTAAAATATATATTCAAATTAGAACATCTTGCAAACGCATTATAACCTAAACTAGTAACACTGCTTGGAATATTTACATAGGTTAAAGAAGTATCAAAGAAAAACGCCTGTTGATCGATAAAAGTAACATTGTTTCCTATAGTAACACTCGTTACATTTGTACAATTACAAAACGATTCAAAATTAATAGTTAAAACACTATTCGGAATAGTTATACTTGTTAAATTGGTACAATTCTTAAATGTACGCCTACCAATACTAGTAGCACTGGTTGGAATAGTTAAACTTGTTAAATTTGAACAACCATAAAATGCATAATTACCAATAGCAGTAACTGTATTTTGACCTGTAAAATTAACTAAATTTTGAAAATTTGTATTAAAATTAGGATTAAAAGCATCAATACCAATTGTATATTGTGGATTAATATCTGAGTTATAAGTATAAACTCCACTACCAGAACTAGCTAAAGTATAATGAACCCCATTCCTGTCACTAAAACCAGATCCTAAAGCAATACTATTAAAAACCGCAGTATTAAAACTAGACATTCTTTTAAAATATATATATATAATAAATTTTTTATTTTAATTAATAAGTTTAGCCCCACTTTTCTAAAAGTGGAAAGATTTATTCAATAAGTTCCATTCCAGATAATTCGGTCAAATAACGTTTCGAGCATGATTCTACTAATAATCCATTTGCCCAAATACCATAGTTTCCAATATAATTTTCGTTTTCTAGCGCTAAATGGTAAATAGTAAAGGTTCCTTTTTCAGGATAAGGTTCGGTCTTTTCATCTAAGTAAGTAAAAAGACGCAATTTATCATCTGTCATATATAATCTTTTTTCTTCACCTCCCATTTCCAAA
>Ga0214923_10003927_pt1 | contig 18373 bp, 11 predicted proteins | sample LL1510_MetaG_FD_177993 | JGI IMG/M metagenome (GOLD analysis project Ga0214923, IMG submission 177993) | Freshwater microbial communities from Lake Lanier, Atlanta, Georgia, United States - LL-1510 | ecosystem: Environmental > Aquatic > Freshwater > Lake | place: USA: Georgia | collected... | reverse complement strand
CGGCACCATGACGGGACTGGAAAGGTATCGCCTTGCGACCGGGACGCCGCAAGTCCCGGAGAACCTCCCAAGGAAACGGCCGCCGGCCGCCGTCGCGCGAGGACGACGCGATCCATCACCTCCACGCCTTGCCAGGACGATCGTTTGTCGAGGGCGATCGCTTGACACGCCGACAGGAGCGCCGCATACCGTCGGTCCGTGCGGCCCGCCTCCACGATCACCCGGGTCGACCGTGCCGAAACGCCCGCCACGCTCCCGGAGATTCCGATGGCTCGCCCGTCCCGGTCCTGCCTGCTCGCGTTCGTGACGGCGTGCAGTTGCATCCCGACCGCCCCCGCGATTGAGTACGCCTACGCCCCGTACCACGCGGGCGCGATGGATCCGCAGACAACCGGCTGGCCGCTGACGGACGCGGAGCGGGCCTATGTGCTGAAGCCCGAGTACGAGCGTCGCCCGGGAGCCGAGGCGATGCAGCATCGGCCCGACCTCTGGCCCACCACGCCGGCGGCCGGTTTTTGGGGTGGCACGAGCTGGCTCGACATGCACGCGGGGCTCGTGAAGGCGGCCCACGCTTCACAAGGGCCCATCGACGTGCTGCTGGTCGGAGACTCGATCACGCAACAGTGGGGACCCACATGGGCCAAACACTTCCCGAAGTGGAAGACGGTGAACATCGGGATCGGCGGCGACAAGACGCAGAACGTCCTGTGGCGGCTCGATCACGGCGGCGTGGACGGTCTCGAACCGAGGGTGTGCGTGCTGCTGATCGGCAACAACAACATGTTTTTCACGCCCGAGACGGGCATCAAGCCGGCGGCCGAGGGGATCCAAGCCTGCGCCGCGAACCTGCGGGAGCGGTTTCCCGCGGCCGAGATCGTGGTGGTGAAGATTTTCCCCGCCCACGCGCCGGGTGTCGCGTTTTACGAGGACATCAAGAAGACGAACGCGTCGCTCGATGGATTGAATCTCACTCGCGATCCACGGCTCGAGCTGCTCGATCTCACGGGCGATCTTCTGAAAGCCGACGGCACGCTCGACAAGAATCTCTACACCCCCGACGCCGTCCATCTCGCGCCCGCCGGCTACGACCTCTACGCCGCGAGGCTCCGGCCGCTCCTTGAAAAAGCCCTCGGCCCGGGCGGTGGTGAGCCGGCGACGCCCGATCCGGCATCACGCTGACTGAATCGTCTGATAGACAGTCACCATCATCTGCTGGGCTGAGGCGGCGTCGCTCGGACGGAACGCGAAGGAGACCGAGAGAGAATGTCGGCGAAAGACCTCTGGGCCCGCACCCTGCCAGAGTCGGATACGCTCGAGCCTTCGTGACAGTCGTGCGGCTCCTCGTGCGGTCGATTCGGCGGAGGGCTGCGCGCGGTCTCTCCTGGAGGAACCTTCGATGTCCGCCACCCTCCGTCGGCTCGCCGTCGTCTCCCTGCTGGTGGCCGTGCACACCCATTCCATACGGGCCGCCGAGGCCGACGGGGTCTCGCTGCCCGTCGATCGCCTCGTGGGCACCCGGGTCGGCGACTTCCGGCTTCCGGACGTCGTGAGCGGAGACGAGGTGTGGTTCTACGGGCTGGCGCGGGCCGACGGTTTCCTCGGCAGGGTCATGGGCCTCAAGGCCGTGCGAGCGGCGGTGCTCGTCTTCGTGTCGCCCGGCTGTCCCCTCGGTGAGAAGTACCTTCCTCGACTCGGCGAACTCGCGACGCGCTACGACGACGACGGCATCCGGTTCTTCGCCGTCGCCTCCGGGGCGGGAGAGACGCCCGAGAAGCTCGCCGGCTGGGCTCGGGAGCGCGGGCTGTCGTTCCCGCTGCTGCATGACGCGGGCAATGTCGTCGCCGACGCGGTCATGGTGGAACGATCGAATGAATGCATCGTGGTCGACGCCCGGGGCATCATGCGGTACCGCGGGGCGATCGACGACCAGCACGGGTACGACTCGTCACTGCCCGAACCCCGACACACGTGGCTCACCGATGCGATCGATGCCGTCCTCGCCGCGGCGCCGCAGCGCATCGACCCGCGCGGCACCCCCGTCGCGGGCTGCCGGCTGACCAGGCTCCAACCTCGTCGCTCGCCGCTCGCCGATCTGGAGCGCGTGAGACCGGCCAACGCCGACATCGCCGCGTGGCTCGACGAGCACGAGCCCGCCCCCCCGATCAATGGCGCTGTCACGTGGAATGCCGATATCGCCGCGATCATGCAGGCGAAGTGCCAGTCCTGCCATCGGCCCGGCCAGGTGGGAGGCTTCTCGCTGCTGACCTACGAGGACGCCTACCGGCAGTCCGCGATGATCGCCGAGGTGGTGGAGAACCGGCGCATGCCACCGTGGCATGCCGACCCGAGACACGGGCGGTTCGTGAATGACCGCCGACTGTCGGCGACGGACCGGGCGAAGGTGCTGGCGTGGGTCGCGGCCGACGCGCCGCGAGGACAGGGCGCCGCCCCCGCACCCCGCGCCTTCACCGACGGATGGACGATCGGGCGACCGGACGTCGTCATCGAGATTCCCGCCGCCAACCTGGTGCCGGCGCAGGGCACGATGCCCTACGTCAACGTCTCGGTGCCGACCGCCTTCACGGAGGACGTGTGGGTTCAGGCCGCCGAGGCGCGTCCCGGCGACCCCGGCGTGGTGCATCACATCATCGTGTTCGTGGAAGCACCCGGGCAGCGTCGCGGGCGGGGCGCCGAGGGACTCGGCCACCTCTGCGGGTACGCCCCCGGAGACATGCCGAGCGTGTACCCACCCGGCACGGCCAAACGGATCGCGGCGGGAAGCACGCTCCGCTTCCAACTGCATTACACGCCCAACGGAGTCGCCACCACCGACCGTTCCAAGGTGGGCCTCATCCTCGCCACGACACCGCCGGAGCGCGAGGCGGTCACGCTGGGCATCGCCAATTCGCAATTCGTCATCCCACCCGGGGCCGTCGCCCATCCGGTGCGGTCGCAGGTGCCGGTTCTGCGGCCCACCAGGCTGCTCTCGTTCATGCCTCACATGCACCTGCGCGGCGCGTCGTTTCGCTACACGCTCGAGCGGGTCGGGTCGAAGCCGGAGGTCCTGCTCGACGTGCCCGCATTCGACTTCGGATGGCAGAGTCACTACGTGCTCGCCGAGCCGCGCGACGTGAATCTCGGCGCGCGGATCGTCTGCGACGCCCTGTTCGACAACTCGCCGGCGAATCGTGCCAACCCGGATCCGACGAAGGCGGTGACCTGGGGGGAGCAGACGTGGGAGGAGATGATGATCGGATACATCGACATCGACTTTCCCCGGTCCGACCTCGCTGCCTCCAAGCCGCAGGACGACGGCGAGTGATGAAGCCCCCGGCGACCGAGCCCCCCGCCACGGAGGGCGCGATGGAGCGGGCGTGGGACGTCACGGTGATTTTTCCGAAAAGGCATAGGCGCCGCCCGGGCCCGCGATAGAACGAGGGATTCAACCGGGGGTGGCCGACCGTGCGGCCGCGTCGCGGGTCCCGCTCCAGCCGATGAGAGTCTGCCATGCGATCGGTCTTTGCCGCTTCCGCGCCCGGCCCCCTGCAGGCCGCGGCGATCATCATCCCGCTTGTGACCCTCGCACTCGGGGGCGTCGTGGGGGCCGAGGAGCAGGTGGCATTGTCCCCGCTCGAGACGGCGGTCCTCCGCGAGTCCGAGGCCACGACCACGGCGTTCAACGCGGGCGACGCGACGGCCCTGGGCGGCCTCTTCCTCGAGACGGGCGAACTCGTCGACGAGGCGGGCACCGTGCACGCGGGCCGGCAGGCCATCACCGAGCTCTTCACCGGATTTTTCGGAAGGTTTCCCCGGGCGAAGGTGGAGATGGTCGTCGATTCGGCGCGGCCGATCGGCGAGGCGCTCGCGGTCGAGGAAGGCCGTCGACTGATCGCCATGCCCGACGGCGGGGCGTCGCTCGTGCGGTACGTCGCCGTGCGCTCGAAGCAGGGCGACCGCTGGCCGATCGCGTCGTATCAGGAATTCGCCGACGACCCGCTGCCCACGGCTCGCGAGGTGCTGCAGGCGGTGTCGTGGATCGTGGGAGACTGGGTCGACGAGAGCCCCGAGGGACGCACCGCGATCTCGTTCCGCTGGAGTGACGACGGCAGCTTCCTGCTCGGTGATTACACGATGTCGGCCGCGGGCGCCGGCGAGGCGAAGAGCACCCAGCGGATCGGGTGGGATCCCGTGAACGGACAGGTCCGCTCGTGGACGTTCGATGACGACGGCGGATTCACCGAAGGCCGTTGGGATGCCACGGAGGAGGGCTGGGTCGTCAAATCACAGGCCACGATGCCCGACGGCACGACCGGTTCCGCCACGCTCGTGATCAGCGTCAAGGACGCGGATCATTTCGTCGTGCAGGCGACCGATCGAATCGTCGGAGGAATCGAAGAGCCCGACTTCGAGGTCACGATCTCACGCAAGCCCCCGCAGCCAGCAGGACCAACCAAGTGAAGACGAATCGCCCGCATCCCGGCTGGTGGCGGCGCGCGGAGGATTCGGCGAATCCTCGCGCGGCCGGGTTGGCTGCCCTCGTCATGCCTGCGATGGCGATCCTGCCGTTCCTCGGCGGCCTCACCGTGGCGATCGCGACGCTGCGGGCCGATGCCCGTCCAGGCGGTGGTGGCCGCCCAGCGGGCGGCATGGCGCGTCCAGCCGGCGGGATGGCTCGGCCCGCGGGCGGCGGCATGGCACGCCCCGCCGGCGGCATGGCACGTCCGTCGGGGGGGATGGCCAGACCATCGATGCCGATGAACCGGCCGCAGATGCCCGGCCCGCAGGCGCGCCCGATGCCTCAGATGCAACAGCGCCCCGCGGCACGCCCGCAGATGCCGGGCGGGCTTGCGCGTCCGGGCATGCAGGCGCCGAGTGGCCTCAACCGCCCGAGCCTCGGGGGTTTTACGCGGCCCAACCTTCCGACCGCCGGGATGACGCGGCCGGCTCCGGGGATGGGAATGTCGGGCACTGGGGTGAGGCCCGGTGGTTCCGCGCCGCGACCGGGCCTTGGTTCGATCCGCCCCCCGACGCCGATGACGAAGCCGGCTCCTTCCCCCGGTCTCGGGCGGCCGCCGCTCGCGAATCGTCCGACCACGCTGCCTGGGCAGATCGGTGGCTCACTTGGCAACGCCGGCCTTGCCGGACGACCGACGACGCGCCCGTCGTTCCCCTCGCCGGGCATACCCGGTCGGCCCGGCACGGGTGACGGTCGTCCCGGGCTCGGCACGGTCCAGCGCCCAACCACGCTCCCCGGCACCCTCGCACCGGGCATCTCGACCAAGCCGGGCATCTCGACCAACAGGCCCGGCACCGGTGGCGGCAATCGCCCAGGGATAGGTGGGAACCGGCCGGGCATCGGGGATGGAAACAATTTCTGGAACAGCGGCACTATCGGCAGCGGCAACATCGGCATCGGCCACCTGGGCAACAACACCTTCAACAACGTCAACGTCGGCGGTGGCTGGGGCCTCCCCGGCTACGGCTACGGTCATGGTTACGGGTATGGCGGCTGGGCGAACCACTGGAATGCGGGCTACGTCAATCCGCACTACGGCGGCTGGTACAACGGCTGCTGGGGCGGCAACTGGGGCGCGGGCGGCGGTTGGTGGGCACCCTTCGCGGTCGGTGCGGCAACCTGGGGACTTGCATCCACGCTCGGCTCGTGGGGCTGGGGATACGGTGGCGGCGGCTATGTCAACCCTTACTACTCGGCCGCCCCCGCCGCCGTGGTGGCCTCCTCGCCGTACGACTACTCGCAGCCTGTCGTGGTGAACAACTACGTCACGAACGACGGTGACCTGACCGATGCGAGCACCGTGCAGGGTGGATCGGCCGTCACCGAGTCGGCCTCGGAAGCGAGCCCGTCCGACGCGGTCTTCGACGCCGCACTCGAGTCGTTCAGGCAGGGCGAGTACACGCAGGCGCTCGCCGCATGTGACAAGGCCGTCGCCCTCGCGCCGTCGGATTCGGTGATTCACGAGGTGCGGGCCCTCTCGCTCTTCGCGCTCGGTCGATACCCCGAGGCGGCGGCGACGCTCAACGCCGTGCTGGCAGTGGCTCCCGGCATGGACTGGACGACGATGAGCGGCCTCTACGGGTCGGTCGACGGCTACACGGAGCAGCTGCGAAAGCTCGAGGCCTTCTGTCAGGTCCATGGCGACGACGCGGCCGCGCACTTCGTGCTGGCCTACCACTATCTCGTCGGGGGCCACGCCGACCTCGCGGCCGATGCCCTGCGGGTGGTCGTGGCCGCGCAGCCGTCCGACGTGGTGGCCAAACGCCTGCTCGAGGCGATCGCCCCGCCGGCACCGGACAACCAGGCGAGCCCGCCCGCGGCCAAGCCGATGCAGGCGCCCGCCGAAGCGACGGCCGGACCCGAAACCGACCTCGTGGGGACGTGGAAAGCCGCCAGCGGCAAGGATTCGGTGCAGCTCGCGATCACCGCCGACTCGCAGTTCACCTGGCAAGCCGTTCCCGCAGGGGGAAAGCCGGTGGAGATTGTGGGCACGATCGAGACCGCACGTGACGCGATGGCGCTCGTGAGCGCAGCGGCCGGCACGATCTCCGGCTCCGTGGCCTCCAAGGGAGCCGACGCGTTCGAGTTCACCCTCGCCGGCGCGCCGCCGCAGGCCGAGCCGCTCGTCTTCCAGAGACAAAAGCCCTGACGGGGCGCGGGGCGATACCCGTTCACCATGCTCACCTTCGATGACTTCGATGCCTGGGGCGAGGCGGTCAGCGGGGCGAGCCTGCGTCTCGCGTGCAACGGCATCGAGACGCGGCGGTGGACGCTCGGCATGCTCGACCTGGGCGGGATCGTGCTCCAGGTGGCATCCGAAGGATCGGGCACCATCTGCTACGGGGCGAGCACCCATCCCGGCACGACCCTCTTCGTCCCGCTGACGCTCGCGGGGGAGCACGTCTGCAACGGCAGACGGCTCGATTCCGACACGCTCCTGGCGATTCCCCGGGGCGGCGACTTTCAGATTCACGTGCGCCCACGGGCTCATTCCTGGTGCTCCATCGCGCTGCCCTTCGACGTGCCCCACACCAGATCGTGGATCGCGGGGAGTGAAGGCCGCGTGCCTCGGCTGACGCGCCTCGTGACGAGCATCGCCCAGTCGCTCATCAACCGTCCCGCCGACACCGCCGCCCATCGGAGGGCGGGCCGCGCCCTCGTCGCCGCGGCCTCCGCCTGCCTCGGCGAGCAGCGGGAGCCGCGGCCGCAGGTCGGCCGACCGCGGTTGGATCGTGGCGATCTCATCCGTCGCGCCATGGTCGCGATCGAGGCTCACGCGTCGACTCCGGCCGCCGGGGATCTCGCTCGAGACCTCGGCGTCACGAGCCGCACGCTCCTGCGGGCGTTTCAGGAGGCATTCGGCGTGCCGCTGAAGCGGTTCCTGCTGCTCCGGCAGCTGCACGCCGTGCGGCGAAGCCTCGGCGAATCAGGATCGCCGGACGAGACCGTCGCCGACGTGCTCACGCGACACGGGATCTGGGAGTTCGGCCGGTTCGCCGCCCGCTACCGCAGTCACTTCGGCGAGCTGCCGTCGCACACCCGGCGCCTGTCGCGTCGTTGATCGGACCGCCCGCCGCCCCGCCTCAGCGTGCCGCGCCGGGCGTCGCCATCACGGCCTCCATCACGCGTTCGAGGTTGAAGCTGCCCGGCTTCTGGCGCGGTGGAAACTCCTTGAAGCTCTGCAGCCACTGGCCGACGTAGGCCGCGGCCGGGGCGATCATGAACATGTGCTCGAGATACCAGCGCTGGTAGTCCATGCCGATGTCCTGCGCGAGCTCGAAGGGGTCCATGCGGAGGTTGACGAGCGTCGGTGCCCGCAGCACCTCGAAGGGCTGCAGCCAGACGTGCATCCCGTGGGCCGGCTGCTTGAGGAACGTGGCCTTCCAATTGCCGTAGCGCAGCGCCGCGACGCTGCCGTCGTCCGTCCAGTAGATGAACTCCTTGCGGGGCCACGGCGCCTCGCCACGCAGGGCCGGGCCGAGGTCGTAGCCGTCGAGGTGCACCTTGTACGTGCGTTCGCCGATCCGGCGGCCCGTCTTCAGGTCCTCCTTCACGGTCGCGTCGCCCGCCGCGGCCACGAGCGTGGCCAGCATGTCCTCGTGGGCGCCGATCTCGTTGATCACCGTGCCGGGCTTGATGACGCCGGGCCAACGGATGGCACAGGGGACGCGGTATCCCCCCTCCCACTGCGTGTTCTTCTCGCCGCGGAACATCGTCGTGCCGCCGTCGGGCCACGTGAACGCCTCGGCGCCGTTGTCGGTCGAGTACATCACGATCGTGTTCTCGGCGAGGCCGAGCGCGTCGAGCTTCGCGAGGATCTCGCCCACCTGGCGGTCGTGCTCCACCATGCCGTCGGCGTAGATGCCGAGGCCCGTCCTCCCCTCCAGCCCCTGCTTCAGGTGCGTGAAGATGTGCATCTTCGTCGCGTTCCACCAGACGAAGAACGGTTTGTCGGCCCGCTTGGCCTTCTCCATGAAGGCGATCGCTTTCTCGTTCACCTCCTCGTCGATCGTCTCCATGCGCTTCCGCGTGAGCGGGCCGGTGTCGGTGATCGCACCACCGGCGAACGAGTGGATCACGCCCCGGGGGCCGAACCGCTTCTTGAAGGCGGGATCCTTCGGGTAGTCGGGGTGCTCCGGCTCCTCCTCGGCATTGAGGTGGTAGAGGTTGCCGAAGAACTCGTCGAACCCGTGGTTCGTCGGGAGCATCTCGTCGCGATCCCCGAGATGGTTCTTGCCGAACTGGCCGGTCATGTAGCCCCGCGCCCGCAGGAGCGTCGCGATCGTCGGATCCTCCGCCCTCATGCCCTCGGGCGCACCGGGCAGCCCGACCTTCGTGAGGCCCGTCCGGATCGGCGACTGGCCCGTGATGAATGCGGCCCGGCCGGCCGTGCAGCTCTGCTGGCCGTACCAGTCGGTGAAGAGCGCGCCCTCGCGGGCGATGCGGTCGAGGTTGGGCGTGCGGTAGCCCATCATCCCGAGGTTGTAGGCGCCGACGTTGAACTGCCCGATGTCGTCGCCCCAGATGACGAGCACGTTGGGCTGCCGCGGCGACTGCGCCGCGGTGGGAGCCACGGGGAGCGCGACCGCCACGAGTGCGGCGACGACCGCCCACACGGATACGACGGGGTGGAGAGAACGGCTGACGTGCTGGCGCATCGATGCATGGCTCCTGGGCGAGGCGTGTCGGGCGGAGGTTCGCCGTGATAGGAGCGGGCGACGACGCCCCACAATGCAGATTCCGCCAGAACGCCCACGCCCCCCGCTTGCCCTGTCCGCGATGCCGCGGCACTGGCCGAATGACCCAGGCGACCCATCCTTCCTCGACGTTCGTTCTGGTCTTCCCACACGCGCGATGGTTTCGGTAGGAGATCGGTCGTGTCGGCAGTTTCCGTGTCGAGCGGCCCCGTGCTCCGGAGGGTTTTCCATGCGTCGTCGTGCCATCCGTCGTCGCGCTCGTCTTGCAACCGAGCGACTCGAGCGCCGCCACCTGCTCGCGGCCAGCGCCCTCACTGCCACGGTCGCGGGAGACGTCCTGACGCTCGTCGGCGACGACCTCGACAGTTCGCTCACGATCCGCGTGGAGACCAGCGCCGTCGTCCTCACGCCGGCATCGGACACGCGGATCAACGGTGGCGATCCGGGCGTCGCCGTGACCCTGCAGGGGGTCGTGCGCTCGCTCAAGGCCGACCTCCAGGGCGGCAACGACTCGCTGACCTGCGATGCATCCGCCCCCCTGTCGCTGCCGGGCGGTGCCACCGTCCAGCTCGGCTCGGGCAACAACCAGCTCCTCTTCAGCACGCCGGGCCAGAAGATCATGCTCGGGCCGGTGTCACTCACCGCCGGCATCGGCAGCAACCGGATCGGCATCGTGAGCCAGGCCGGCGGCACGATCGCAGGAGCCCTGACGATCAAGCTCGGCGACGGCGCGAATGACCTCAGCCTCACGAACGTCACCGTCACCGGGCCGCGCATCTCGTTCACAAGCGGTGATGGGCGTGACACGGTCAGCGCGACCGGCCTCGGCGGCACCGCAGCCCTGGCGATCGTCTCGGGTCTCGGCGACGCCGCGGTGCAGGTGACCGATTCGACCCTCGGCGCCGTCACCGTCTCGGCCGAGCAGCCCACGGTGTCGGTGGCGGGGTCCACGCTCGCGAGCGCGAAGGTCGCCGGCCAGTTCGACACGAGCCTCACCCTCGGCCGCTCGAAGGTCACCGGCGGGGTATCGGCATCGGCCACGGCCACCGGCGGGGACGTGACCGTCCTCATGCAGAGCTACTCGCTGGGAGGCGACCTGGCCGCGACGACGACGGGAGGCGGTTCCGCCGTCCGCATCACGCTCGACGCCGCGGGCGGGGCGGCCACATCCACGGGCAACCTGCTCGCCCGCGCGACCGGACAGGATTCGTCGGTCACGCTCACCGCCAGTTCGGCCGTGACGTTCGCCACCGCGAAGACGCTCACGCTCCAGTCGTCAGGATCCGGCGGCGAGGTGCAGGCCGTCCTCAACGGCCACCTCCAGGCCAAGTCGGCCGCCCTGGCCTGCCTGGCCGAAGGTGTCGGCGGGACGGTCACCGTGCAGAACGCGGCCGGCTTCACGGTGGCGTCGGCGAACTTCGCGGCGTGGGGCGACGCGACCGTGACGGGCGAGAATGCATCCACCTCGGGCATCGCCTCCACCAACGACGTGCGGCTGAAATCCGCCCGGGGGGCGGCGCGGCTGGCCGTGCCGGCGAGCCTCGATGTGCGCGGGCTCTCCATCGAGGGACGCGACGCCTCGTTCTCCTTCGGAGGTGCGGCGCGCGGGACCGACGACGTGCGCGGCTCGCTCTCGGTCCGCGGGCTGCGCCAGGCCGAGATCGCCCTGAGCCCGGGCGGCCGCCTCGAGGTGCTGGGCTCGCTCACGTGCAAGGCGGGCCTCGACGCGACGCTGCGTGCGGAGAGCGTGACCTCGGTGCTCGACGTCCGCGGCACCTGCACGCTCGAGGGCACGAACGTCGAGACCACGATCGGGGCGACCGGCCAGTTCGGCGGCGCCTTCACGGCGACCGGCACGCGCCGCACGACCACCACCCTCGTGTCGGACGACTTCGCGTTCGTCCAGCCGGCGACCGTGACCGGGGGCACCGGAGACGATGCGTTCGAGAGCGACTCGGGCGTGCAGTTCCGCAACAAGCTCTCGCTGCGGCTGGGGAACGGCCAGAATCGCATCGCGATGACCGGCGACCCCGACCCGGCCCAGGCGCCCGCCGTGGCGGGGGCCATGTCGATCGTCACCGGGACCGGGGCCGATCAGATCCTGCTCGTCAACACGATGCTCGCCAGCACCCTGTCGTGCCTGACCGGAGGCGGGGCCGACGAGTTCAGTGCGACGAAGGCGTGCACGTTCGCAGGCAACGTGACCCTGTCGATGGATGCCGGCTCGGACAGGCTCCTCCTCGGCACTGCGGACGACGGGACGGCGGCGGTCATCTTCCAGGGCACGCTCACCGCGAACCTCGGAGCCGAAAACGACCTGCTGCGTCTCGGCATCGCGCTCGCGTCCGGCGGTGACGCCGACTCTCGGGTCGAGTTCGCGAAGACCGGCAGCACGATCCAGGGCGGACCGGGTGTCAACGTCTTCGAGCCGGCCCAGAGCCAGTACACCGGACTGCCCGACGGGTCGATCATCGGCTTCGCCTCGACGCCGACCTGACCGGTCGATGCGGCACGGCAGCGCACGCGTGACACGGCGTGGCGAGTGACGGTGCGTCTCGCAGCTTCTCCCCGTGCCGGCCTTCATCACCGCGGTCGTCCGCGACGTTCCCCCCGGACGGCGCCCTGCAGGGCGTCGCCGGGGCCGAGATCGACGGCCTCGAGTCGTACGACGAAGGCCACCCGGCCGTGTTCCGGGCGATCGGGACCGCTCAAAAACGGTTCGGTCCCCACCTCCGGACGCGGGCATCGCGTCACGAATCCTCGTCCGGGGTCTCGCCGTTGAAGATGGCATGGCATGATCCGTCCGGGTCGTTCTCGCCCCGCAGTACGGCCCGGGCGCGGACGTGTTCAGCCGCGACGCCCATCATGCACCGCACCGGCCGAGGGAATGGAGGGATTACCATGGGAGTCACGATGTCCCGGCACCACCGAATGCCCCTGTCCGCCGCCTTCCTCGTCGCGATCGCCGCCCTGCTCGTCGCGATCGCCGCCACAGGTCGGTGCGTCACCGCCGCCCCTCCAACGCCCCCCGCGCCCCGCAAGCCGACCATGGCGGACACCGTCCGCGCGAACGTCTACGCCGACAACTGGTTCCAGCTGTACGTCAACGGCGAACTCGTGGCCGTCGATTCGATCGCCTTCATCCCGCACAACGTGGTGTCGGTCGACCTACTGCCCCGCTACCCGATGACGATCGCCGTCCTGGCGAAGGACAACGCGGATCCGACGACCGGCATGGAATACGCCAACACGAACGTCGGCGACGGCGGCTTCATCCTGAGGTTCGGCGACGGCACGGTGACCGACGGCACGTGGAAGGCGAGGTGCTTCTCGCACGGGCCCGTGAACGGGGACACCCGCACGCCGCGTGTCGAGAGCACGCCGCTCCCGCCCGACTGGTTCGCCGTCGGCTTCGACGACAGCGGGTGGAAGAACGCCCGCGAATACTCGGAGGAAGAGATCGATCCCAAGCAGCCCTACTACGATGCCGACTTCTCGGGAGCGAGGTTCATCTGGACGGACGACGTGAAGCTCGACAACGTCGTCGTGTTTCGTCATGTGGTGCCCGCACCCCCCGACGGAAAGACCCGCCCCGACTTCTCGAACCTCAACGACGTGGTCCCGCAGGGACCGCCGAAGGGGGGCGGACGCCGTCCCCCGGGAGGCAGGCCGCGATGACCGCGACGCAGGTGACGCAGGGGTTCCGACCGATGCACGTCGCCGTCGTCTTCGCGGCGTGCGCCTGGCCCGCGACGGCCGCCGCGACGCCGGTCGAGCGGCCCAACATCATCCTCATGCTCGCCGACGACCAGGGCTGGAACGGCCTGTCGGTCGAGATGGCACCCGGTGTGGCCGCGTCGCGCGGCGACGTCTTCCACACGCCGCACCTCGAAAGACTCGCGGCCGCAGGGATGCGCTTCTCGAGCGCCTACGCCCCCTCGCCCGTCTGCTCGCCCACGCGCGCGAGTCTCCAGACGGGCCGCAGCCCGGCCGCGCTCCACTGGACGAAGGCGGCGCCGCCCGAGCAGGGTCATCTCCTGCTCGAACCGACGCTCGTCAAGGCGATCTCGAACGACGAGACGACCATCGGCGAGATCTTGAGACACGCCGGCTATGCGACGGCGCACTACGGCAAGTGGCATATCGGTGGCGGCGGCCCGGAGCGGCACGGCTACGACGAGAGCGACGGCGACACGGGCAACGAACAGGCCTCCCGATTCACCGACCCCAATCCGGCCGACATCTTCGGGATGGCCGCGCGGGCCGACGCCTTCATGGCCAGGAACGCCCGCGCGGGCAGGCCGTTCTTCATCCAGCTCTCGTGGAACGCGCTGCACGCCGCGGAGCACGCCCTCGCCGCGACGCGGGCGAGGGTCGAGGAGCGGCTCGGCGGCGCGGACGACAGGCGGGCGGCGGTGGCCGCGATCACCGAGGACCTCGACACGGGCGTCGGCATGGTGCTCGACGCGGTCGAGCGGCACGGCCTCGCCGACACCACCTTCGTGATCTACACGTCGGACAACGGCGCGGGGGGAGGCGGCGGACGGGACCGCGGCCGGCAGGGCGGACTCAGCGGCGGCAAGGGCTCGGTGTGGGAGGGGGGCATCCGCGTCCCCTTCATCATCCGCGGCCCGGGCGTGGCGGCGAACTCGTGGTGCCACGTGCCGATCGTCGGGTACGACCTGTTTCCCACGTTCTGCGAGTGGGCCGGAGTGACTCGCGCCAGCCTGCCGACGGCGCTCGAGGGGGGCAGCCTCGCCGCGCTCGTCGCCGGCGGCGGCACGGGCCGGGTGACGCGGCCGCGCGAGGAGCTCGTCTTTCACTTCCCCCACTACCAGTCGGGCGGCACGCCGCACTCGGCGATCCGCCTCGGGAGCCTCAAACTGGTGAAGACGTACGAGGACGACGGCGTCCGGCTTTTCGATCTCGACGCCGACCCGGGCGAGCGCGACGACCTCGCCGCCGCGCGTCCGTCCGACGCCGCGCTGCTGCGGGCGAGGCTCGAAACGCACCTCGCCGCCGTGCGGGCCCAGTTGCCGACGCCCAACCCGCGGTTCGACCCCGACGCCGCGCCCGTCGTGAAGCGCGGCCGACGCGGCGGCGCTGGCACGAAGGGCGGCATGAAACCGATGCGGAGGCCAGGATGATCCGAGCTCGTTCGACCCGTGTCTTCGCGGCAGGCGCATGCCTCGCGACGACGTTCCTCGCGCACGACGCGGCGGCCCACCCGTGGCACCGGCACCGTGGGGACGAGGCTCGGGCGTCCGAGGATGCCTCCGCGACCACGTCCGACCGGTCCTCCGGTCGCGAAGCGACCGACCTCCCGTTCATCCTGACCGCGGCCCCGCGCACGCCGCCGGCCCGCGGACTCGACATCGCCGACGCGTTCGCAGCCTTCGAGAAACTGGGGCAGATCTCGACCCGGCGGGACGACCGCTGGTTCTTCGTCGAGTCGAACGGCCTGCCGGATCACCCGTTGATGGTGGGCATCCGTAACTGGCAGCAGCAGGTGCCACTGCCGCAGACGTACACCGGAGACAACGCCTGGAGAATCCCGCTCCAGCCCGTGCGCGCGCGGGAACCAGCCTCCACGAAGAACCGATTCCTGCGGGGTGCGATCGCGCTGGCCGTCAATGGCATCCCGATCTTCAATCCGCTCAACAACCGCGGCGAGGACGCGCTGGCGATCGGCGAACTCGACGAGTACGGCGGACACTGCGGCCGCGCCGACGATTACCACTACCACGTGGCCCCGCTCCACCTCGAGAAGATCGTGGGCAAGGGCATGCCGATCGCTTACGCCCTCGACGGCTACCCGGTGTACGGCTCGACCGAGCCGGACGGCTCGCCGATGAAGCCGCTCGACGCATGCGGCGGACACGAGGACGGCGCGGGTGGCTACCACTACCACGCGCTCGAGAAGTACCCCTACCTCATCGGCGCGTTCCGCGGCGAGGTGATCGAGCGCGAGGGACAGGTCGATCCCCAGCCGCGGGCGCAGCCCGTCCGTCCCGCCCTCCCGCCGCTCCGGGGCGCGACGATCGTCGGCTTCGAGTCACCCGCGCCCGAGACGCGGAAACTCGTCTACGAGGTCGGCGGGCGGAGGGGGTCGGTCGAATACACCGTCGCGGGCGACGGCTCCGTGCAGTTCACGTTCGTCGATCCGGCCGGTCGCAGGACGACCGAGTCGTATCAGCCACGCCCGCGGGGCGGTGGCGGACCGGGCGGTGGTGCACCGCGGCCGGAGCGGGGACCGCCGCGTCCCGGGCCGGAACCCGGGCCGGGCGCTCCACGTCCAGATCCGACACAGCCGCGACAGGGCGGTCGCGCCGCCATGGACCCGAACGGACCGGGGGCCGACGCCGGGTCCAGGCGGCTCGCGTCCCGAGCGATCGCCGTGTCGAGTCCGGCGTTCGAAACGGGAGGGAAGCTGCCCGCAAAATACTCCTGCGACGGAGCCGGGATCTCGCCCCCCGTCGCCTGGCAACCCGGTCCGAGCGGCACGCAGTCCTACGCGCTGACGCTCTGGCACCGGAGCCCCGACGGCGTGAAGTCCTACTGGGTCGTCTATGACATCCCCGCCGACATCACGCAGATTCCCGAGGGCGCACGGTCCGTCGGGCGGATGGGGCTCAATGACAAGCGGCGCGCGGAATACGACCCGATGTGCTCGAAGGGCCCCGGTGCCAAGGAGTACCACATCACGGTCTACGCTCTCTCGGGACGGCCGCAGGTCGCGGCCGGAGGGGCGAGCCGCGCGACGCTCCTCGAGGCGATCGGCGACATGGCCCTCGCGGAGGGCACGCTCACCTTTTCCTTCGAGCGCGGAGTGCGACCATGACCTCGCCGCGGTGGAGCATCCTCCCGGCCATGGTCTGCGCGCTTGCCGCGGCGACGGCCGAACGAACCGCATCCGCCGAACGGACGGCGGCGGCCGGACGACCGCCGAACGTGATCGTGATCCTCATGGACGACATGGGCTGGCGCGACGTGGGCTTCGCGGGCAACACGTTCGTGGAGACGCCCCATCTCGACCGGCTCGCACGCGACGGCATCGTGTTCACGCAGGCCTACGCCAGCGCGCCGAACTGCGCCCCGACGCGGGCCTGCCTCATGTCGGGGCAGTACACGCCGCGGCACGGCATCTACACGGTCGTCGATCCCCGCCAACCGCCCGGCTCCCCATGGCACAAGCTCCTCGCCGCCGAGAGCCGCTCGGAGCTCGCCACCGAGGTGGTGACGCTTCCCGAGGCGCTCGCGTCCCGCGGCTATGCGACGGGCTTTTTCGGCATGTGGAACCTCGGCCGGGGCCGCTCCGGCCCCTGCACGCCCGCCGGCCAGGGATTCGACACGGTCGTCTTCCCCGAGACGCTGGGCTTCTGGAAGGACGCCTACTTCGCCCCTGACGGCGGCTACCTGAGCGACCGGCTCACCGACGCGGCGCTCGAGTTCATCGAGGGCCATCGCGACCGGCCGTTCTTCGTCTACCTCGCCGATCATGCCGTCCACGCGCCGCTGGAGCCGAAGCGCGACCTGCTCGCGAAATACGAACGCCGGCGCGACCAGGGGCACGACGGAGATCCCGCCGCGGCCGCCACGGTCGAGGCGGTGGATGCCAACGTGGGCCGGATCACCGCCGCGCTCGAGCGGCTCGGCATGAGCGACGACACCGTGATCATCTTCACGAGCGACAACGGGGGCACGCGCGAGTACACGGCGCCGCTCCGCGGCGCGAAGGGCGAACTCTACGAGGGGGGCATCCGGGTGCCGCTGGTCGTCGCCTGGCCGCGGATCGCCCGGAAGGGCGTCGCGACCGATCTGCCCGTGGCGACCGTCGATCTCTATCCCACGCTCCTCGAACTCGCCGGCGCCGACCCGCCACGCGGCCAGGTGCTCGACGGCGTCAGCTGGGCCCCGTTGCTCCGCGGCGAGCGGCCGCCGGAGCGAGAGCGTCTCTTCTGGCACTTCCCGTGCTACGTCGGCAGGGCGACCCCGTCGAGCGCGATCCGTGCGGGCGATCTCAAGCTCGTCGAGTTCTTCGAGGACGGCGGCCGCGTCGAACTCTACAACCTCCGCGACGATCCCCACGAAACGCGGGACCTCGCGGCCGTCGAGCCCGCGCGCGCCCGGGAACTCGCGACCGCCCTGCATGCCTGGCAGCGCGACACCGACGCGGCACTCCCGCGGGGCGACAACCCCGCCTACGAACCACGGGCCGGCCGGCCGCGCGGCCGCGGAGGCGAGTCCGCACCCGCAGGGCGCGGCGGGCGTGGAGCGCGGTCCGACCGCGCACCGCGAACGGACTGACGGCGCGCAGGAGTCATGCAGGAGCGCGACGACACCGCGCGCGGAGCGGCTGGCCACGCCCGGCTGGCGGCTTCCTGAACCCTTCGGCCGCGGCCCTGCACGGCACGAACACCGGCACGGCCCACGTGCCGATGAGGATGGTCTCGCCCGCCTCGCACTTCTTCTGGACGAGCGTGCAGAAATTCGCCGTGGAGTCGGGATCGAAGACCCGCACCCCGGGGAGGGCGACTTTTTCGGGTCCAGCCGAGAACTTCGGCAGTGCGAGCATCGAGGAGGGGATGCCCGTGCCCCGGGAGCCGGCGTGGCTGACACGCGCAGGCAGGGATGCCGAAGCGCAGGCAGCCTCGAGAGAGCGGAGGCCAGGAGGCCGCAGCGATCGTCCGGCTCGCGGGGCATGGGGAGCCCTGACCCACGGCAATCCCGGGTGGACCGAGAAAAGAGCCGACCCACCGCGACGGTCTCCGACGGCACCAGGCGTTGCCTGAAGACCTTTCCGCGATCGACGACCGCAGGATGGCGTCGTCCTTCTGGAGGATCGCGGTCGACCACTGCATCGAGAGGTCCTCGATCCCGGCCTCGATGCCGGCTGCCTCGGCCGGAGTGACGGCCCGGGCCGACTGCGCGTGGGCGACCGGGCAACCGCCAAGCCGTCGAGCCAGACGCCGAGAGCGGCCGTGCGCGGGTGTCTCAGGGCCACCGTGCGACCCGGCAGGCGTCCCGGCACCCACATGTCCGGTCGTCGGCGGCATGTTGTTTGACGCACGTGCCCTCCGGGCATCTCCGGAATCCGGATCCGACATGAACGGCGGATGAACGACTCCGGCGGCGAACCTTGCTTTTCACACGTGCCACG
>Ga0214923_10003926_pt1 | contig 18374 bp, 19 predicted proteins | sample LL1510_MetaG_FD_177993 | JGI IMG/M metagenome (GOLD analysis project Ga0214923, IMG submission 177993) | Freshwater microbial communities from Lake Lanier, Atlanta, Georgia, United States - LL-1510 | ecosystem: Environmental > Aquatic > Freshwater > Lake | place: USA: Georgia | collected... | reverse complement strand
TAACGTAAGATACTTTATTTCTTGGGATGAAGCTGGAAAGAGATGGATTGGTAAAGACGATCAACAAAATTCATTCGCTTGGTCACCTGACACTTCATCTTGGATTGCTACAGGCAATTAAGTTAAAAGATTTTTAAACAGGAGTAAGTGACCTATGGCCAAAATCAATGGCGGTATAATCGGAGTAATCAATCCAACATCGTTTGGAAAGTGTACTGTCACATCCGTTACAGCATCAACACCAGCATTTGCATTTCAACCAGGAACTAGATTAGTAAATACAGCTATTGTCGCTGGAGGTGGAGGAGGAGGAGGAAATAATTCTGGTTGTGGAAATGGTGGTGGTGGAGCAGGTGGTTTAAGAAATATTAATAATGTTTTAATTTTAAGTAATACAAATTATCCAATAGTTATAGGAGCTGGAGGAGCAGGATCACCAGTTGGACAAGCAGGGACAGCTTCTTCAGGATTTTGTTTAAGTGCTTCAGGTGGAGGAGTGGGAGCAGTTGCAATAGGAGGACCTGGATCAACTATAGGAGGTTCTGGGGGATCAGGAGGTGGTGGATCAGGATATGGGTGTTCTTCAGGTTTACCTGCACCTAATCAAGGTTCCGGAAATTCTGGAGGATTTACACCGTCAGAAGGAAATCCTGGTGGAAGCACACAATTTCCAACTAGTCCTTCAACAAGAGGTGCAGGAGGAGGTGGAGGACATTCTGCTTCAGGTAATAATGCATCAGGTCAAAATGCAGGAGCAGGTGGTGCAGGAACAGATTTATCACCAAGTTTTGGACCAGGTTTACCAAATAGTGGAGTTTATGCAGGTGGAGGTGGAGGAGCAGCGGGTCCAACTGGAACAGGTGGAACAGCAGGAACCGGTGGTGGTGGAACAGGTGCAAATGGTCCTGGAACACCAGGAGCATCAAATGGAACAGCTAATACAGGAGGTGGGGGTGGAGGATCAAGAGCTCCATTAGCAAAAGCTTCAGGCGGTTCGGGAATCGTTATCGTAAAAGAATTAAACAAGGCAACAGGTGTTTGGAGTTTAAAAAGTCAATTTAGTGCACAGAAACAAGGAACGTGGCCCGGATTTATATTAAATTTTACTGCTTCTGTTTTAGCAGTTGGAGGAGGTGGTGGAGCAGGTTCAGGAGATGGAGGTGGAGCTGGTGCCGGTGGAGTACTACTTGCCCCTGCATATCCTTTAACAAATGCTTTATCAATTCCAATTACAATTGGTGGTGGTGGAGCAGCTTCCCCTAAAGCAAATGGAAATAATACAGTTTTTTCTGGTCCCACTACATTAACAGCAGTAGGAGGTGGACAAGGAGGTAATTCTGGTGGAAATGGAACTCCAGGAGGTTCTGGAGGAGGTGCTGGTCATGCAAATACTTGTGGTGGATTTTGTACTTCTGGTGGTTCAGGAACTCAAGCAAGTGCACCAGCAGTAGGAGCTACTGGATATGGTTTTGGAGGAGGAACTGGTTTTTTAAAATTAAGTGTTCCTGTTCCTACTACAGATAATATTGCTTTTGGTGGTGGAGGAGGTGGAGCAGGTGGATCAGGATCTAATTCTTCTAGAACTACTACTAATAATTCTTCAGGTGGACCTGGTGGTAACGGAATTGATGTTACTCCAACATTTGGAGCAGCACCACAACCATTCTATGGACCAACTTCAGGAGTTTATGCAGGAGGAGGAGGTGGAGGATCTGATGGACCTACAACTGCAGGTCCATCATTTTTCTTTCCAGGTGGAACAGGAGGACCAGGAGGTGGTGGAAGTGGAGGAGGAAGTGGTGCACCAAATCCAGGAGCAGGTCAAACAGGTACAGTCAATACTGGTGGTGGTGGGGGCGGAGGAGGAAATTCTCCAGCACCATGCGGAGGAACAAGTGGTGGATCAGGTGGTAGTGGTATTGTATTAGTTAAAATACCTACTGCAGCAACACCTTTAGTATCAGTTAGTCCTGGAACAAATACTTTAACTCCAAGTCCATCGGGTGTAACTGCAGCATTTACGGTATCTGGAACGCTTACAATTAGCTAATTATTCACTCTTTACAAATACTGTAAAAATTAATATATAGTCATTAGAAATGAATCTACAGAATTACTATTACTATTTTCAAAGCGCACTCACACCTAGATTTTGTGATGAGTTAGTTAAGTATGGAAAATTACAACAAGAACAAATTGCATTAACTGGTGGACAAACTGAAAAAGTTAATAAAGGTAAACCACTTAATGATGAAGATTTAAAAGATTTAAAAAAGAAAAGAGATTCAAATATTGTTTGGTTAAATGATCGTTGGATCTATAAAGAAATTCAACCATTTATACATCAAGCAAATAAATTAGCTAATTGGAATTTTGATTGGGATTTCAGTGAGTCTTGTCAATTTACAAAATATAAATTAAATCAATTTTACGATTGGCATTGTGATTCATGGGAGGGGGCATATGCAAATAAAGATAATCCAGATACATTTGGTAAAATAAGAAAGTTATCCGTTACTTGTAGTCTGTCAGCGCCAGAAGATTATGAAGGTGGTGAATTAGAATTTGATTTTAGAAATATGGATCCTGATAAACCAACAATTAGAAAATGTGCTGAAATTAAACCAAGAGGAAGTATAGTTGTTTTCCCATCCCATGTTTGGCATCGCGTGAAAGCAGTTACAAAAGGAACTAGGTATTCTCTAGTGATTTGGAATCTTGGATATCCATTTAAATAATATGGCAAAAACAGATCAATTAAATTCATCAATATATTTCAGTTCACCTGTATACTCTATTGAAATACCTGAATGGGTAGATGATGCAAATAAAATTTGTGATAAATATATTAAAGAAGCTAAAAAAAATAATGCTAAAGCAATTAAAGAACGTGAAAAGAAATTTGGTAAAAAAATAGGCGATCATGGAATGAGTTATCATTCTACATCATTAGTTGGAGATCCTGCTTTAAAAGAATTACAAGAATATATTGGTTTAACATCTTGGAATGTTTTAGATCATATGGGTTATAACTTAACTAATTATGAATTATTTTGGACCGAATTCTGGGTACAAGAATTTGGTGAAAAAGGCGGTGGACACCATGAAGGTCATATACATTATGACAATCACATATCTGGTTTTTACTTTTTAAAATGTAGTGAAAAAACTTCAATGCCAGTATTCCACGATCCACGACCAGCTAAACTTATTACACAGTTACCATTAAAGAATGAAACTGAAATAACTTTAGGAACTGATAAAATTCATTATAAGCCAAAACCAGGAACAATGTTATTCTTCCCAGCTTATATGGAACATCAATATACAGTAGATGATGGTGTAGAGCCATTTAGATTCATTCATTTCAATCTACAAGCTGTAAGAAAAATGATTACTGATACAGTAAGAGTACAAACTAAAGCAGAAAACAAAAAGGAGAAAATATGAGTTTTAAAACAGATAAGTATGTAGTTATTAAAGAAGCAATATCCGAGGATCTTGCAAAGTTTTGTTATGATTATTTCATGATGAAGAAACAGGTCGCGCGCACGATGTTTGATAATAAATATATTTCACAATTTACTGAATACTTTGGTGTATGGAATGATCAACAAGTTCCAGATACCTATTCACATTATTCTGACATTGTAATGGAAACATTACTTGTCAAATTACTTCCAGTAATGGAAAAACAGACATCTCTTAAATTAAACCCCAATTATTCTTATGCTAGGATTTATAAAAAAGGAGATGTCTTACATAAACACAAAGATAGATTTTCATGTGAAATTTCTACAACTATGCATTTAGGTGGTGGTTGTTGGCCGATATATTTAGAACCAGATGCATCATTAGGTGGTGTAGATGAAAAAACAGGTAATTACAAAGCATCAAAATCTAAAGGTGTTAAAGTAATGCTACAACCTGGTGATATGTTAGTTTATAGAGGAAATGAATTAGAACATTGGAGAGATAAATTATCCTTTGATGATTGTGGTCAAGTATTCTTACATTACAATAATATAGAAACTAAAGGATCTAAAGAAAATATATACGATCGTAGACCTCATTTAGGACTTCCCGCTTGGTTTAAAAAGTGATATAATATACTCTTACCAGAGTAGTTTACCACCAATTCTACCTCAAGCTCCTCTGGTATTTACTTAATTTATAAGTATAAAGAGGGGTTATGCCAATTACTAAATTAAAATTTCCACGTCCAGGTATCAATAAACAAGATACAGCTTATGGTGCTGAAGGTGGTTGGGTAGATGCTGATAACGTTAGATTTCGTTATGGAGTACCTGAAAAGATAGGTGGATGGGCAAACGTTGCACCTCCTTTTACTTTAATAGGTTCAGCAAGAGATATTCATGGTTTTACAAATATAGTAGGTGATTCGTTATGTGCTATTGGTACAGATAGAAAACTATATATCTATTATGATAATAACTATTACGATATTACACCTCTATCTACAACGATAGCAGCTACCTTTTCATTTACATCAGCTTCAACAATTGCAACAGTAACAGCAACTTCTAATGGAGCAATAGCCGGAGACTTTGTTACATTTTCAGGAGTAACAGGAGTTAGTGTTGGTTCAGCTGGAATTACCAATACTACAATGTCTCAACAATTTGAAATTCAAGAAATTAAAACAGCTAATACATTTACAGTAAACGTATCTTCTCTTGGAACACCAGGAGTTATAACAACTTCAGGTTCAGCAACTTCTGCTGAATTTCAGATTAATATAGGTGCGGATACTTCTCAATTTGGTATTGGTTGGGGAGCAGCATCATGGGGATTTTCTACTTGGAACACAGCAAGACCTACTGGAGTTATAACTGAAAATGCAAGAATATGGGCCTTAGATAATTGGGGAGAAGATTTAGTTGCAACTATCAAAGGTGGTAAAACTTATTATTTAGATACAGGTACATTTGTTGTATCAAGATCTACTCGAGCAACTTTAATTACACAAGCTCCTACACAATCTAATTATATGATTGTATCTTCACGTGATAGACATATTATATTTTTAGGAACACAAACAACTCCTGGAAATACTAATAGTTATGATCCAATGGCTGTATTATTTGGATCTCAAGAATCTATTACTGATTTTACACCCACAGCTATCAATACAGCAGGATTTCAAAGATTATCATCCGGTAACAGAATTGTAACAGCTGTTAGAACAAGAGGTGATTTATTAATTTTAACAAATACATCTGCGCACCAAATGCAGTTCGTAGGACCTCCCTATACATTTGGTTTTAAACAAACAGGTACAAACTGCGGAGCTATATCAACACATGCAGCAGTAGAAGCCGAAAACATTGTATTTTGGATGTCTAGTGGCGGATTTTATTTATTTGATGGTGTTGTAAAACAAATACCTTGCACGGTTCAAGATTATGTATTTAGTGATATAGATGACGAGGAACAAGCGACTATTTATGCTGGAGTTAATTTACAATTTGCAGAAGTAAATTGGTTTTATCCATCAGCTAATTCTGATTATATTAATAAAGTAGTTACTTATAATTATAGAGAACAAATTTGGACTATTGGAACTTTAGCTAGAAGTACATGGGCACCGCAAGATGTATTTGCTTATCCTCTTGCAACTGATTATAGTGCAACATCAACAGCGACAACACAACCTACAGTTATTGGTGTTACGGCTGGAAGATCCACTTTATACAATCAAGAATATGGATCTAATGCTGATGGTTCAGCTCTTTCTTCTTATATTACAACAGCAGATATGGCACTTGGAGAAAGTAATGATTCTATGTTTGTTAAACGTTATATTCCTGATTTTCAAAATCAAACAGGAAGCGTAAATATGCAATTTTTAGTAAGACAATATCCTGGACAAACACAAACAGTTGCATCTAGTACATTAGTTTATTCAACTACAACTAAAATAGATATGAGAGCTAGGGGTAGACAAGTTGCTATTAAAATGGTAAGTTCAGACGTAGATTCAACATTTAGATTTGGAACAATTAGAATTGATACTCAACCAGACGGTTTAAGATAATGACTAAATTAAATCAACCCAGATTAGCTAACGCTACTCCTGAATACAGTCCATCACAAATAGATCAAATTATTAGAACAATAGAACAAATGGTGGTTCAATTAAATTCAACTTTTACACAAGACGCTCAAGACATATTAGAATCTGAAACTTGGTTTATGGCAAGATATCAATGAGCAATATATTTAAAAGTGCAATTTATAAACCAACTAGTACTGCTAATACAACGGTGTATACTTGTAATGCTACGGCAAGAGCTATCATTCAAAACATACAATTTGCAAATACAACAGGCACTCATACTGTATCTGCTTATGTTTATAGTTATACTAATAGTACAACAATTCAAATTGGTATTAATGATATAGCTGCAAAAACTTCTTTCAATTTAGCTTCAGGTCCTATAATACTACAAGAAAAAGATGCGTTGTTATTATCTTCTGATAGCACTACAGATGTAACAGCAATTGTATCAATAATGGAAATGAATAGAGGATTAATTTCGTAATGGAAGAAATAAGACTTGTATGTGATTCAAAAATCACTATAATGAATATAAAGACAGGATATATTTATAAAGATGAAGAAGAAGTTAGAATGGATTTAAATGCTAAACCAGAAGATATTAGGCGTGATGTTAAAATTATTGTGCCTACAATTCCATTGGTAAATCATACCTAATTATGCACTTAAGCGAAGAGAAAAAAAATGAGGTCATGAAAGAAACAATGATACCTTTAGAAAAAAGATTAACTAGATTAAAACAAAAAAATGTTGAGATCAATAGTGTATTAGATATTGGTGCTTATCACGGTGATTTTGTTAAACTAATTAAACATATATATCCAAAAGTAACTTCCTTAATGATTGAATGTAATGAACAAAAAGAAGAGAGATTAAAAAAAGTAGGGGATTATAAAATAGCTTTATTAGGTAAACAAGATGATGAGATAGTTGATTATTATCATTGTCTAGAAGAATTTCAAACAGGAAATGGAATTTACAAAGAAAATAGTCCATTTAAATTTACAGTTGAAAAAAGAAAAACAATTACATTAAATACATTATTGGGTTCAGACAAAGGCTATGATTTTATTAAAATGGATGTCCAAGGAGCTGAACTTGATATTATTAAAGGTGGACTTCCTATTATAAAGAATAGTAAATATTTATTATTAGAAATGCAACTTCTTATGTTTAATAAAGGGGCTCCTAGAATAGAGGAAGTTATATCTTATTTACATAGTATAGGCTTTAAATTCATTGATATATTTGATTTTATATATGAAGGAAGTCAAGACTTGATTCAAATTGACGGATTGTTTATAAACGGTAATATAGAATGAATCCAATAGGCGGGTCAGAAATTATAAAAGCACAGTTGATTAGTCAGCTTTCAGAAAATGAATTAGAGGGTATTAATTTAGTAACCTCTATTTGTCATCCTCAATTTGTTCAAAAAGATAAAATTAATATTGTTTGGCAACAGTTAAGTTATGATCAACCCAATGTTCAGTACATGCGCGAGCGCAAGTACGTAGATTCAATAGATTACTTTGTTTACAATAGTCATTGGTGTTTTAATAGATTTAGAGATCATTTTAAAATACCGGAATACAAATCATTTGTTATTAAGAATAGTTCCTTTACATATGATACTCCCATTATTAAGAAGATGGATGGTCGTTTAAAATTAATTTATATTTCTACTCCATGGCGAGGTCTTGAAGTACTTGTTAAATGTATAGAAAAATTAAATAAAACTAGAGATGATTTTACATTAGATGTTTATTCATCTACTAAAATATACGGAACAGAATTTGAAAAAGCAGAAGGTGATAATTTTAAAAAGTTATTTGATCTATGTAAAAATACTAAAAATATTAATTACATGGGCTATGCTACTAACGATGAGATAAGAGAAGCATTAAAATCAACTCACATATTAGCTTACCCTTGTATTTTTGAAGAAACATCTTGTATTGCGGCTATTGAAGCAATGATGGCAGGTTGTTATGTAGTGACCACTAATTATGGGGCCCTACCTGAAACATGTGGAGATTTTGCAACAATGATAGAATTTAATTCAAGTGGTATACAATTAATAAATAATTTTACCAGTGCTCTAAACACAGTTATGGACAACTATAAAAATAATGTGTATAAGGAAGACTTAGAACTACAGGTAAAATTTTATAAAAAATATTATTCTTGGGAAACAAGAATAGAAGAATGGAAAGGATTCTTAAACTATGTCAGAACAGAAAAAGAAACACATTAAATTATTTATAGCAACACCAGCATTTGGCCATATGGTTACAACAAACTATATGAACAGCTTAATGAGGTTTGTATCAACAACTCATCCAAGACTAGCAGTATCAACAGCATTACATTTACAATCAGGAATGGCTTTAGTAACACAAGCTAGAAATAATTGTGTTGCAGCTTTTTTAAAATCAGATTGTAGTCATTTCTTATTTGTTGATTCAGACATTGGTTTTGAACCAGAAGCTATTTATAGATTATTAGAAAAAGATGTTCCACTTTGTTTAACTCCATACGCAGTAAAAGGTTATGGTGTTAATCATTCTTTACAATTCATTGTTCATTTTGAAGACATGGAAAATGTTAAAATTGGCACAGATGGTTTTGTAAAGATAACTGCAGGTCCTACTGGATTCATGATGATTAAAAGAGAAGTATTTGAAAAACTTGCAATAAAATATCCTGAAAAAGCAACGGTTAACAAACAATTAGTAGGCAATAAAGTAGAGATTATGAAAGAAGGTTGGTACACATTCTTTGAAACAGCTCAAGATCCTGAACACGGGTATCTGGGAGAAGATATTGCATTTTGTAAGTTATGGGTAAACATGGGCGGAGAAATACATGCAGATGCTAGAACGGCTTTAACGCATTTTGGATCGCATGCATTTACAGGTAGTTTAGACCTTATGTTTAAGCCAAAACAAGTTGACCTTACCCTTAAACCATAGTAAATTAAACGTTTTCAGGTATTTACGCCTGCTGTAAGATGTTTGATGAAATAAAAACTATAATATCTTTATATAGGTGTTTTGACCGATATAAAAAATATAGTGATAAAGATCTATTATTTCACATTCTTCCGTCTTACCAATTAAAACAATACAAAATACACAAACAAGGAGACGAAGTGATTGCATTTACAAACTGGGCTTTTCTAAATAACGACGCTCAAAATCGTTTTATATCAACAACTTTTTTAAAACCAAATGATTGGAAAAGCGGTGATAATGTATGGCATATTGATACTATTTGTGTTAAGAATATTAAAAAAGTTATGTCTTGGACAAAAGAACATTTTAGAAAAATTTTAAAAGTAAATCAACCTTTAAACTGGTTGAGAATAGATAATAATGGAGTTATCTATAGAAAAGCATCGAAATTCAAAAGAGAGTTTCATAACAAAGGTAATATATAATGGGTGGTGGTGTACCAATAGTAGATGATGTATTAGATTTTGGTGGTGATATAATTGATACTGCTGGGGATTTTATTGGTGATACTGTTGAAACAGTAGGTAATGTTGTAGAAGATATTGATCCAATAACTCTTGCTAAAATTGCTTACACTATATCTTCAGGAGATCCTTCTTTGTTTTTAGAAGATATGGGTGAGGAAGCATTGGCTGATGTTGTTTTAAATGAAGTAGGTGATTATGCTACTGATCCTAGTAACTGGATGGATTATTTAGATACAGGTGGAGACGTTCTTTCAGATATTGGTGGAGACGCTCTTACAGATATTGGCACTGAAGCTTTTGATCCAAGTTCTTTTTTACCTGAAAACAATCCGTATGATCCAATGAAACAATTTAGTGATTATACAAAATATGCTAAAGATGCATATAATTTATATAACCAACTTAATCCAGAACAAAGAAATCAAGTAGGAAATCAATTTCAACAACAAAATTTATATGATCCAAACTCAGGAGAATTTGATTATGGGAATGCATTATCTCCTTATATAAATCAAGCAAAAAATTTATATGATAAATCTAGTTTTTTAAATAATCTTAATGCAATAGAATCTAACCCTGAAAGTAATTTTATTGATACAACAAAAATATTAGAGACTCTTAAAGGTCTTCCAAATAAAGTTATAGAAACATTAATGACTGGACCAGGTGCTTTAAGCACTATTGGAATGATTGGAGCAATGAAAAATCAATCAAAATTAAATAGAGATATATTACAACCTTACAACGAAAATAGAGCAGCTACGGCAGCAAAAAATACTCAGTATACAACACCAGCAGGTATTGCTAGTTTACCAAGACAAGATATTACAGGGTTAACTCCAAGAACAGCAGCAAATGTTGTTGTTAGACCAGGAAGAGCAGATGGTGGATCAATGTCTAATATGCTTGGTGAATACATGAATTTAAATAGTGCAATGAGAAACTATAAAATGAGATCAAGAGGAGGAGCAGTATAATGTTTAGAAAAAAATATGGGTTTGGTTCTTTTGTAACAAATAGTGGAGTTGCTCAACCTGTAAGTGGTGGAAATACTAATATGCCAACAAGTGGACTTGGGAGTTTAATGGGTAGACAAATGTCCAATGCCATTACACCAGTTGTAAGACCAAATATGTCTCAACAACAAATGCTTTCTCAAAATCCACAGATGAAACAAACTTTAATGGCAAATAAATTTGCAGCATTAAAACAAAATAATCCTACTAAATATGCTGAATTAGTTAAGACTATTAGAGGAAGACAAAGAACAGAAATGGCTAAAGGTGGAAGAGTTGGTTATGCAGATGGTTCTCAACCACAAGTAACTCAACAACAAATAGGTATGATAGTTACTATGCTTAAAAAAGGAGCAGATATGTCAACTATATCTTCTATTGTAGGTATACCAGAACAACAAATACAAATGATAGTTTCTAAACTACAACAAAATATACAACAAAGAGCTAAAGGTGGAATAGCAGAAATTGATTACAGAGATAAAGGTGGATATGTTCCTCCTATTGGTAAAAAAGAACGAGCAGATGATATACCTGCTTTATTAAGTAATAATGAATTTGTATTTACTGCTCGAGCAGTACGTAATGCAGGTGACGGAGATGTCAAACAAGGAGCTAAAAAAATGTATGCTATTATGAAAAAATTGGAAGGTAAATAATGGCTATACCTACAACACAATCATATTCAGCACCTTTTTTACAACCACTTGGTGGATTGTTAGCAGATTATACTGCCGGTCAATTAACTCAACCTCAAGATATTAGTGGTTTACTTCCGCAAGTAGCAGGCATTGATCCTTTTACACAAGCAGCACAACAACGAGGAGCTTCTCAAGCTGGACTTGGAAGTATTCAATATGACCCTGAAGGAAGAAATATTGGATTTACAGGTGGAACAGGAATTGCTGCATATGAACCTTATTTACAACAAGCACAATCTATGTTGTCTCCAACATCTTACCAACAATATATGTCTCCATATCAACAAGACATTATTAATACAACTTTATCTGAGTATGATAGACAAGCTCAAAGAGGTCTAGCGCCACTCGCTGCTAATGCAATTCAATCAGGTGCATTTGGTGGAGCCAGAGAAGGAGTTCAAAGAGCTGAGTATCAAGCAACAAGCGACAGGAATCGAGCAGGTTTACAAGCGGGTTTATTAGGACAAGGTTTTAATACAGCTCAATCATTAAATCAGCAAGGACTTAGTAATTTATATGGATTGGCAGGAGCTCAACAAGGTTTTGAACAAAATATTCAAAATCAATTGGGTGGATTAGGCATGCAATCACAAGGTTATAATCAAAATATTTTAAATGCTTTACAACAAGGTGCTGCAATACAAAATCAATATCCATTACAAAGACTGGGTGGAATTACAGATATATTTGGAAAACTTTCACAAGCTACTCCAGCAACTCCTGGAACGCCTTTAACAAACAATCCATATTTAGCAGGTGCTCAAGCTTTTGCTGGAATATATGGAGCTATGCAACCAAAACAAAATATTTTTAGTATGGGAACAGGGCAAACAACTGGAACAGATCAACAAACTGGAACAACCACTGGTAGTGTAATTCCAGATTGGTTAAGAAATTTAGGTGGAACAGGTTTTCCAAGTGGACCATGGGACAACACTCAAGAATTTCCAGTGGGAAATAATCCTGATGAAGAAGGTTGGACTGGTGGAGATGTAACCGGAGACTGGGGCTCATTTTAAAAATGGCAAATATTTTTAAAAGACCAATGTTTAGAAGAGGTGGTTCTGTAGCTGATGGAGTAGGTATCACTTCTGGTTTAAATGAACCAAGAGCTAGATATGCTGACTCAGATCAAGATGGTGTTACAACAGATGATATTACTACAACTTCTACAGATGATACTCTTACTGCTAAAGAACAAGCTAATTTACCTCCTGAATTAATAAAAGCATATTATGAAATGATACATGAAAAAATGTCACCTTCTAAAGAAGATAGAATGGCAGATTTTTTAACTTCGTTTGGTGCTTCTGCACCTGCAGATCCTACAGAATTACAAACAATAGGTTCAGCAGTAGGAAAAACATTACAAAGATATCAAGCATTACAACAACCAAAAGAAGCAGCAGCAAATAAATATGCAGCTCAAGCAGCAATAACTGGTCTTAAAGGATTAAGTAAAGAAAGTTCTTTAGCTATTCAAAAGAAAGCTAAAGAAGCAGCAGCACTTGGAATGTTTGGAGATCCTAAAGATCCTGAAAGTTATAAAAAAGCATATGCAGCTTTTGCTAGAAAAGAATTGGGAATGGATACATCTCCATTTTTAAAATCTAAATCTCCTCAAGATGAATTAAAAGAAGAGATTAGAAGAATTAAAGATAAATCAACTACAACTATGAGTGAATCAGAAGCTAAAACACAAGCTATGTATAATTTAAAAATACAAAAAGATCCTGAGTTTGATAAATTAGTTAGAGAAGAAAGAGTTAAAGAAGGATTACCAAAATCAAGTTTAGTATATAATCCTAATGAAGAAAGTTATGTATTTAAACCAGATGCTCCAGAACCATTAAAGAAAAAACATAACGCTAATGATATTGTATTTGATAGATCTACAAGAAAATTTTATACTTACGACGGTAAAGGAAAATATACACTTAATCCACGTATAAGTTTAGAATAAGGAGTATATATGCAAGAAGATAATCTTCAAGCTCCAGAACCTATAGAATTATATAATACTGAAGTAGTTGATCCTGTTCCAGAAAAAGAAAAAATAGAAACTATTCCAAAAGCAGAGCCTTATGAAAAATCTATTCCTGATTTTAGTGAGTTATCTGAAGGGCCTGGTGATTTTGGACCACTTACTTATAAAGCTCCTAAAGTAGAAGAACTTAAAAAAACTATTGAGATTAAATATGATACTCAAGGAAAACCTATTATCTATGGTGCTAGTGAAACAGAACAAATATTTAAAAGATTATACAAAGCAGCTAGAGGCGAGCAGCAAGAACCTCAATCAAATTATAATTATATAGAACAAGCATCTGCTGGTCTTATACATGCAAGTATAAAAATGCCACATACATTTCTTTCTTTAGGTGCTGAACTTGGAGATTTTGTAAGAGGAAATGGAATTCCAATTGAAGATAGATATATTACTAAATTAGAAGATGCAATCAATGGTAGCTTTATTGGTAGAATAGAAAAAGAATCTAAAGATATTAAAGACACAGGAGCTGTTGGAATAATAACAGATGGTCTTGCACAATTATATGGTGGTGGAAAAATAGGAGCTAAAATTGTTTCTACTCCATTAAATAATATGCACATAAAAAAAATAGCTGAAAATTATGTGGCAGCTGTTAAAGCGGATAAATTAGTAAAGCCAAGTATTAATTTAGGAAGAGCAATGGAAAAAGCAAACAATTTAAATAATTTAAGTACTAAAGATAAGTTTATAGCTATTGCGATTGGTGGAGCAGGGTTTGGTGCTGGTGCAGCTTTAGTTGCAGATGCAGAAGATATTGGAACATTTGGAGATCTTCTTAAACAAGAATTTGGTTTGGATACACCAAGCACAATAGATAGATTTAAAAAAGAAGATTCAAGAGATGAAGCAGTTAGAAAATTATATAATAGACTTAAGTTTGGAACTGAAAATGCAGTAGTTTCTATTCCATTTGCATACGGAGCAGGACTTGTACAAGAAATTGCAAAATATGGAAAAGAAATGGCTTATAGTAATAGTCAATTTAGTAGATGGATAGATAAATATGTTACATCTAATTTAAGAGCTAGAGGAAATAAATCACAAGCGCTATTTGAAGAATTAAAAACAGTTGAAGGTATTGAAGGTGCTACTAGAATTACAGCTAAAGATTTATTAAGAGATATAGATCAGTCTTTAGGTAAAGTTGCTAAGGAATCTGGTATTTCTACTGGTAACCCAGCGTTTAAAAGAATTATTGGAAGATTAGATGAACTATTAGTTTCTGGAGAAGATTCTATTCGTAATGGTAAATTAATGTTTACAAATTTTCCAGCTAAAACAATAAATGAATTTAAAGAATTTGCAAAAGAAGTTGGACTAGAAGCAAAACAAGTTAACAATTTAACAGCCGAATTAATAAACGTAAGAAATCAATTTAACGTTTTAAAAAATAATTTATTAAATAGTGAAAATATTCAAGTAGCAACGGGTGAATTTAACCAAATCATGTCTGAAAGAATGAGAAATATGTTTAACTCAGAATACAGAATAATGACTGATAGAAGTGTTATACCGTTTTTAAATTATAAACCAGCTGCTGCAGACATTGAATCAACTAAAAATGTATTGGCTCGTTATGCAAAATCAAATGGTAAAATTTTAAAACCAAATGAATTAGATGATATGATGAATGATATTATAAACAACGTAACTTATAATGATATTACTAAAACTCCTCAATTTGTAATAGGAGAACAAAGTGTATTAAGTGATAAAGCAACTCAATTAATTAATATAGCGGATAATATAAAAGGTGGAAAATTTAAACCAAGTGAATTAATAAAAACAAAAGAAGATCTAAGATCCTTTCAAAGATTATTTGGACAAAAAAGAGATATAAGAAATACCGTTGTTAATGTAATGAGTGATTTAGCAATTTTAAATGCAAGGGATAATTTTTATAATCAAATAGTAAAATTAAGTGATGATGCTATTAAAAACGGTGAAAGAGCTATTACTTATCCAACTTATAACTCTGCGATAACAGGGTTAAAGAATAGAGAAATTATATCTGGTAAAAATGGATTACAAATTAAATCTCCATTAGGAGAAGATGTTTATACTAATCCTTTAAATGGAAGATTTACATCTAAAGAGTTTGCAGATGCAGTACAATTTAGTGAAAGAAGCTTTTGGGATCCTTTATTAAAAAGTGCATTATATCAACATTTGGTTTTAGTACCAAAAGGAGTATTTCAAATATCTAAAACTATATTAGGTCCATTTTCACACACAAGAAACTTTACATCAAACAGTGTATTTACAGCGGCTCAAGGTAATTTTTTTATGAACCCAGCTGAAATAGCTTTAGATTTTAGGAAATCATTTGCAATGATACAACCACAAATTCTTTATAGAAATTTACCAAAAGACCAACAGATGTATAAATTTTTATCTGAACAAAACGTTATGGGAAGTAGTGCTACAGCTAAAGACTTACATGGTCTTCTAGATGATATGGCTAAAGGTGGTGATTTTTATACAAGAATGGTTAATAAATTTAATGATAAATTAAAAAAAGTATTTCCGTTAGCAGGAGAATCTGTTGAAGCAACAGCCAAAGGTATAAAAAGAGGATACCAAGTAGCAACAGATCTTTATATGGCCGAAGATGAACTTTGGAAAGCCTATAACTTTTTTGCAGAAAATTACAAATATAAAAATGCTTATGCTGAAGCAGTTAAATCAGGTGTAATTAAAAAAATGCCAGAAGAACTTACTATAATGAAAGAAGCAGCAAAAATAGTTAGAGATACATTACCTAATTATGGATTTGTTCCTGATTTTATTAAAGGAATGAGAAGATTACCTATGGGTAATTTTATATCATGGCCTGCTCAAATTATATCAACAAGTGCTAATACATTAGAACTTGGATATAGAGAAATGATGAATCCAGTATTTAAAAATATTGGAATAAAAAGATTAGCTTCGTTTGGAGCAACAACTGCAATAGCAATTCCTACAATAAATGCTATTGGCAGAGGATTGTATGGTGTAGCTGAAAATCAAGTTGCAGCAATAAGAGAATTTGTTCCTCTGTTTTCAAAAGAAAACCCTCTATTTGTATATAAAGATAAAGATGGACAATTAAAATATATAGATGCAAGTGGTACATTTGTTTATAACGTAGCAACAGGACCTGCTCAATCTGTAATTAATGCAGTAGATAAAGAAAAAACATTTAATTCAAATTCTCCTTTAATGGTTGGTTTATATAAAGGATTAGTTACAGGAATGGGTAATTTAATAAAACCCTTTATGGAACCCTCTGCATATGTAACTATGGCTTTAGATTTATGGGCTAGAGGTGGTAAAACTGCTGAAGGTTATCAAATTTTTAATCCTGAAGCACCTTTAGGAGAAAAATTTTCTAAAGGATTAGAGTATATTGCAAAACAATATGCTCCTTTTTCTATTCCACAGTTTACACGTTTAGGACAAGCAATCAAAGAAACTCCTGGACCAAGAGGAGAAAAATATAATGTATCAGATGAAATTGGAGGGTTCTATGGATTAAGAGGAATACCTATGACACCAAATGATGTAATAAAAAAAATGGACTATAAAATAAGTGAATTTAAAACAGGTATTAGAAATACAAGATCTTTACTTACTACAGAAACATTAAAAGGGGGTGAAATATCTACGGATGATATTGTACAAAGATTTATAGTAGCTAATGAACAAAGATTTAGAACTATGCAAAAAATGAAAGAAGTAAATGATGCTGCTAAATTATTAAATGTAACTGATGAAGATTTAGCTAATAAATTTAAAGCAAGACAAGAACTTAATGCGTATAAATATATAGAAAATAATTCATTTAAACCTTTAGATATTACAACTGATATACAAAAAAAATACCAAGAACAATATGAAGAAAAAGAAAACATATTTGATAATTTAAAATTTTCTATGCCTTATGATGAGACAGCAATAGAGCTAATAGATTCTCTTAAAGAGATAATGAGAGACATACCTTTAGATGGAAATTTTAGTGATTATATTAAGCCAGGGCAGTGGAGAATGAAGAAATCTGAAGCACCTAGCGGCGAGCAACGAGTGGCTAGTGCTCCATTACCACCTACTCCAATGCCAGATACAAACACAATACAAAGACAGCCTACTCAACAAGCTAACGTGATGCAGAATGGCTTGACACCGACTGAAAGTGCTTTATTTAGTGAGTCTGAAAAAATTATGAGATTAAAACAAAGAGGATTAGCATAATGGCAAACGGAAAAGAACCTAAGACAACTGGAGAACATATAGTAGCTCTTTATGGGCATATATCCGGTATTAAAAGAGATCTCAGACATCTCACAGATGAATCTTGTCGCAATCATTCTAAGTTTGATAAAAAATTTGAAACATTAACATGGTGGATTATTGGCGGACTTGGTTCAACGATAGCATTACTACTCACATTATCTTTTAGTTTATTAAAATAAACTATTGCATTAGTTTCAAAAAGTTGTATTACGCGTTTATGGAAGTATTAGTACACAAACATTTAATCATTCGAGCAGAAGCTGTAAGTCCTCCAATGGACGAGGAGTTTCTTAGGCGTTGGTTAGAAAAATTTATAGAAGAAATTGGAATGAAAGTAATGATGGGTCCTTATGTTAAATATTCTAATATGGTTGGTAATCGAGGTATTACCGGAGCTGCTATTATAGAAACATCTCACATAGTAATGCACGTCTGGGACGAGCCCGACCCCGCCTTACTTCAGTTTGATGTTTACTCTTGCGGTGAATTTGATCCTGAAACAATATGCGATAAAATAAAGAAAGATTTTAACACCACAAAAATAGAATACAAATTTCTTGATAGAGAACATGATTTAAAAGAAATATATAAAATAAACTTCTTGAAATCTAATAATTAATCCTTATATATTCACCAGGTTGCATCATGTGGGTGGACCTATTAACTTGCTTAACAAAGGAGATAATAATGACATTCAATTCATTATTCCCAAATAACGGTATGATTAAAATGGATGAAATCCACAATCATTTCGTAAAAC
>Ga0214923_10003925_pt1 | contig 18375 bp, 41 predicted proteins | sample LL1510_MetaG_FD_177993 | JGI IMG/M metagenome (GOLD analysis project Ga0214923, IMG submission 177993) | Freshwater microbial communities from Lake Lanier, Atlanta, Georgia, United States - LL-1510 | ecosystem: Environmental > Aquatic > Freshwater > Lake | place: USA: Georgia | collected... | reverse complement strand
TGAAATCAACCCTTGCAGGTGTACGAGCGTTAGCCAACACCATGCCCCGAAAAAAGAAGGATATTATTAAGATTGTGGTTAGTTAAGTGGTATGGAACTGATTATTGAAAATTTACAGACCAAACATCATACCAAAGAACCCAGTTTTAACCCCAAAAATGGTAAGTTTTATATAACTTTTTGGAATGATGATGGGACGCACTTTGATTGGTACATTCCATTTCCCCAATTGTACCACACCAACCCCTTAGAACGCCTTATTTCGGGGGATGTGGATAAATTTAACCTAAATTTAACATAGAAAGCTTGGAAGATTACCCTTTTTGTACTATCTTTACTTTGTAAGTTAATGAGAGATATGAAAAAATATTCAGTTTTAATCAAAGAGTTTTACAAATATTGTATAACTTTTTATGAGTTACGCAATGGTATTTACCCACTTACTACAAAACGGGGGATTATTGCCGCCTGTAATGAGTATTTGGAAAGCATGCCATTAAGCGACATTGAATTTGATTCCTTTGATAGGGAAGGGGTTCGTCTCATTATTGAGAAAAACTTAACGCAAATTTAATATTGAAAGCTTGGAAATATGGGGTTTTATCCCTATATTTACTATGTAACAAAAAGACAATGAAAAACGAAATTAACCCCCACACCGAATACTACATCTCTATAATCATACTCGCGGCTGTGTTTTTCCTAATGGGTTCGATAGTGGGTTTGATGTTTGGATGTTAATTTTAATGAAATAACCAAACCAACAGATAATGAAAAACATCAGAAAAGCCCTCAAACAAATCGAAAAACTCTCTACAGAGATGGACCGCGGAATGGATATGGACTTTGCAATGGACGGTTCAGGCGACTGTGGTAGAATGATTGTTCAAGGCTGGACCAATTGGTTCAATAATCAACTACGACATGTTCTTGAAGAAAACAACGTATCTCTCCAACAGGTTCAAGAGACAGCAGATGCTTGGGCAAAACGTGAGTTGGAAATGGGACCAAAGAAAACTTTTGTAATCGTACATAACAGCCGCAGAAACCCAGAAGGTTTCTACAAAGAGACTGACATCTTTGATACTCGTTGGGGAAATCTTGCATTCACCATTATGTAGTCAATCAATTGTTGATAACTTTTTAAGAAAAAGCTTGGAAATATGGGGTTTTATGCCTATATTTACTATGTAAGACAAAATGAGAAATATGAAAACAATCAAAGATTTGGGATTAACGAAATTGGAAGAAACCATTTTGAGTTGTTTGATTGATGGGTTGTATGCTGAACCTGGGTTTTCGGATGTTGATGCAAAAGATATTGCATTAGAGCTTGGTATTGATATTAAATCCGTTCGTGGTGGGGTTGGTTCGTTAGTTAAAAAAGGGTTGATATGGGTTCAGGAAACTGAAACTATGGGTATCCCCAAATCACAGCAATTTCAAATCATTTATTTAAGAAAAGAGTATCATTATCTTCACCCCGAATGGTGTAATGAATAAAATTTAACCTAAACCTATGAAAAACAAATCAATCCAGCCGACCTCAAAGGGCACCAAAAGCAAGTGTGAGTATATGTACAACTTCAAATTGGGTGGATGGAATACTGAAATGGCATATACGGTAGAAGAAGCCATTGTACAGGCCCGAGAACGCTGGAAGAACATCCCTAATCTAACGATTGATGAAAAGACCTTCCGTATGACTAACGAGAAAGAGCTCAGACAGGCGATGTCAGTATTCTACTAATCGTATTTTAATAAAATTTAACATAAACTTAATATTGAAAGCTTGGAAAAGTAGGGATTTATCCTTATCTTTACTATGTAAGATAAAGAAATATGAAAAAAACCTTCCCAAAATTGAACCTCTCGATTGAACTATCGGATGATACCATTATGTTCAGCGAACTAAAATCATCCATGCTCCTCAAAGCAGTTACCTGCTCGGTATTTGAGGCTGTTGAAAAGTTTAATTACCTTGTCAACCTTTACTCCACTAAAGAACAAAATTGTAAATAATATGGAAATTATATCAGATATCCTCAATTTACTCGCAATCTATCTTGTAGTATTGAAAACCATCACCGTATTGGCATTATTTGGGTTGATATATATCACCACCCTCGCCTATAATAAGTGGTGGTTGGCGAATTGGAAATTTAAATTTTAATAAAAAATAAAAGTTATGTTAAGAAACGGAAATTATATGAGGGTTGAAGACGTTAATGAGTGGGTTGAAAAGCACACCCTGCGTAAAGACACCAAAATATCATTACCCATTTACGAAAATGAGTACTTTGATACTACCGATTTGAAAAGTGTGTTCCCTAAAGGAATGTTCATGGAGATGGAATGTGATGTATATACTTTAATGGTTGGAGTTAAATAACAACACAAAAAAACAGTCAGGCGACGGAAGTACAATAGCGGTATAATAAACTATGAGTAGGGCGAAAATCTGAGATAGTATAAAGACCTGCAAAAGATGGGAAACCAAGTGAAGCTATTGTAACAGGTTCGAGTCCTGTCCTGACTACAAACAAATTAAAGAATATGAAAAACGAAATTAAGTTAAGCGATTTGAAGCAATACGATAGTATGTATTGGGTTGGGGATATCGAACCATATAGTGATGGTGATGGTTGGGTGTTTGAGGATGAAGCAGTCCGGATTTTGGAGGAAATAAACAAAAAAAATATCAGCAATAAAAAATAACACCTATGTTAAAGCTTTTCAACAAAAAAACGCAAAATAGTAAAAAAGCATTCTCCCCACATGACTTTATCTATAAACCCATAGATAGTAACCCAAAAGTATTAGGGTTAGAGCACAACCCAAAAGTTATGCGTATCACACAATCCGATATATCACCAACGGAATGGTGTAGAATGGAGTATATGAGGATGGGAGCAGTTGCGAATTCCAAAAAGTGGAAAGGGCTATAACCAAATATAGCTCAACTCAAATATAACACAACCCAAAAAGTGGTAGGCCTGAAGGAGGCTAGTTTGGTAAAAAAAATCCGAATGGTGTTAGTGAGAAGGGCTATGTTATAAGACAGGGGGGGGGTAGCATTTCAATGTAAACCCAAAAATAATTTATGTTGTGTTATGGGAGGGGACTCATCCCCATCGAGAGGTCAGGTTTTCGACCATAGCTTCTCCCCTTGATTGACAATCACATCTCTTAACAAACACTATTTTCCTATGATAATCGCACCTATGATAAGTAAGACAAATAATATTTAGTAAAGAATAATGAAAGAAACGATACGATTATGGATTGATGATGTGGTGGGGGAGGCCACCAATCGGTTTTATACATTTAGGGGGTTAGTGGATTACGATTCACTATCAACGAAATTAAAATCGGAGTTGATATCGAATATATTGGAGGCTTCGTTTGCCAAAGTTGTTCCGAATTGCGTTTCACCCCGTCTGGATTCCGAACCGGATTTGGTGGTTGGGGGTATTCCATTGGAGATTAAGACCTCAAAAACTACCCATATTTGGAGGGGTGGTGAGTATTCAAAGCGTGGTTCGGATTATCTTTTAGTATCATACGATGATAGTGGTGGTGGGATAAAGTGGTTTTTTATGTGGACAAGTTTACTGAAAGGGGATTGGAAATCTTCATCTTCGGGTTCGTACTATGCTACAACGATTGATTTGGACTGGGTGATGGATAATAAGGATTATGATATTATTGTGGGGGGTGTAGTAAAGAAAAAGGTGAAGAGGCATTTGGTGTGTAAATAAATGTGGATAAATTTAACGATATTTAATATAGAAAGCTTGGAAATGTGGGTTTTTGCGTGTATGGAAATGAGTGATAACATAATTGCTTTAATGCCTTGGCTGACTATGATAAACGGGCAAAAAAGAACGAGTGATATCATTGATTTTGGTTTGGTAAGCATTACACATTTACCAAGAAGTATATTTAACGGAGCGAGGGTGCAAACCTGTATTCTCCAAATGTCAAAGGGCTATAAGGGTAAGACGGAGTTTCTTAACTATTGCCACTAACGGCTGCAAATATAAAATCGGCAGGGATTAAGTGCGAAACCCTATCAGCCGACCACAAATGATGAATAGTAACACAAAGTATAATTCAGCAACACAGCCCTGCTGTTTTATATTTGATGTTATGGGCTGGCAAATTTATTTATTATGGTAAAAAATCAATTTTCAAAAGCGACTAAATTCGTGATTGATACAATGACTAAAGATGGAATTGTAACACGAAAAAAGTACAAAACAAAAGCAGGATTTTTGAATAGAATAAAGGTGTTAGGGGTAAAAAACCTTGATGCTATAAAAGTTCAAAAAACAAACACCCATTCTTCCAAAGGAGTAAACTATACGTTTATTTGGGAATAGTTTGTTATCGGGCAGGTAGGAGTTTTCTCTTGTTTGCCCATAACGTCTGATGATAAACAATCGTTTTAATGTTGTTTATCATTTGTTAGCGGTAGTACGGTAATTAATCACAAATGCTCATTCGGAGAACTAAACCTTTTTCTTTTCTTTTTTTGTGCGGTGGGAAAATATTAAAATATAATTATGACAATAGATTTAAGATACGGAGATACAATAGAACAAATGAAATTAATACCTAATAAAAGTATTGACTTTATTTGTTGTGATTTGCCTTACGGAACGACTGCTTGTGTTTGGGATATAATTATACCATTTGATAAACTTTGGAATGAATATAAAAGGATAATCAAAGATAAAGGTGTAATTGTGTTGTTTGGTAGCGAACCATTTTCTTCGCTATTGAGAACATCTAATATAGAATGGTATAAATATGATTGGATTTGGGAAAAGAATAATGCAGGGAACTTTCAATTAGTAAATTATCAACCATTGAAAATACACGAAACAATATCAGTATTTTACAATGAAACACCTAATATGGAATTTGCTAATATTATGGTTGAAAATATGAAAAGACTAAACTTAAAACAAATTGATGTTTCAAAATTAGAACTTTCAAGAACAGGTGGAATGACAGGTTGGGTTACAAATAAAATAAATGGTTCTCAACTACCAACAGAACAACAATGGATTAAAATATGTAATTTGTTTGGTATCGAAAATAAATACAATGAAATACTTTCAACTGTAAAAAAGATTACATACAACCTTGAACTTGATGATACCGAATTAGTTTTATCAAACAAAGGAAAAGCAGGAACATTAGGACACTTATCAAGCGAAAGTAAAAGAGAAACATACATACAAGACAAAACAGGTTATCCAAAAAGTATATTGAAATACAATAGAGAGAATGGATTACACCCAACTCAAAAACCGATACCATTGATGGAATTTTTAATAAAAACATATTCCAATGAAGGTGAAACTGTATTAGATAACACGATGGGTAGTTGCTCAACAGGAATTGCTTGTATAAATTTGAATAGAAATTTTATTGGAATAGATAATACAAAAAAGTATTTTAATATTTCTTTAAATAGGGTTGAAGAAAAAAGAAAAGAAAAAGATTTTAACGTAGTAACTTCATTCGTAGATGGAATGTAGTATTACTGCTAACGTTATCGGGCTTGGCGATGCCCGCTTAACGATAAAGTTTAAGTCAATTACAAACCTGTCCAGCGGGTATAGCCAAACCCGTGTTAGGCGCAGTTAAAATTATTATGGAATTTATTGGAATACACATTGCTTACGAACCAAACGCATGGTTTTGGATTACACTACTAAACTTTGATTGGAAAGACCAAAGCAGAAGTTTTTTACATATTGAGAAAAACAACAGTGTTTGGAAATTTCAGTTTTTATGGCTGTCAAATAGATGTTGGGTTGTCGGTTAATTGCGCCCAACTCGCTTATTTGTGAAGTTCGCCCGCTACAAATCGTCAGCCTATAACCTGTCATAAATTACCCAAAACCTATACACATTTAAAAAACATATAAAGAAAACAAGTAAAAACTATACACATGAAACACAAATTTTCAATTAACCGATTAACCCTTGCTTTTACCGTCTTGTTGTTAGCGATAGTTTTTCAAGGTTGCCAATGGGAACACGATGGTAAAGTATTGAAAGACAAAGACGGAAACTTATATAGATTGGAAGCAAGCGGAGTTAGAAATGAAAGTTACGATTTGAAGCCACTACCAACGGCTGATATTGATAGTCTTTTAAATTAACTATAACTCGCTCATTCGTGAACCAATCGTCAGCCTAAAACCCCAACCCAAAATGAAATGAAATATTGAATAAGTGTCCAATTTATTGGACAGTTTTAACCCAAAATATGGATAAATTTAACGATAAATTTTAATCAGAAAACTTTGGAAATATAGATTTTCTGTTGTATATTGTAGATATAATTACGAAAAGAAATGACACACAAACTAATTCACACACCCGACTACCTGTTGGTGGTTGATGATTCAGAGATAAAATTTAAAGATAGGTACTTTAATGAAGAAGATGGGATTGGTTTATGGCAAGATGCTATACCTGCATACCATAAACTAAATTCCAAAAAAATCATCGCCCACCTACCACTCAACAACTCACCAATCCTTACAGGGGTGGCTTTGCTACCACCACTTGAGCAAAAGGATGATGTTGAGGGGTTGGCTAAAACACAATGGGGCAATGTTCATAGAACGGGTGTATTAGGTTATATTGATGGCTACAACAAAGCCAAAGAGACATACAAGTACACAGAGGAGGATGTATTGAGAATTATTGATATGGCAAAAGAGGAAATAAATATAAATCCATCTTGTGATGATAATATGTGGGTTGCAAAGTATTCAAAAGATGAAATCATCCAATCCCTCTCACAGCCAAAGATGCCTGTTGAGTTTGAGTGTGAAGAAAGTGTATTCTTTGCAACCAATGCTTTTAGTTCAGATATCACTTTAACTTCAGAAGGATTACAAGATACAGTTTTAAAAGGAATCAAAACAACAACCAACTCACAAGGCCATATCCAATGGGTGGGCAAATACATTTACTAAACTCTAAAACTATGAAAACAATAGCACAACAAATCAATTGGGATTTCAAGACCAACGGTCAGTTGAGAATCAAAGACAAGAATGGTAATCAAATCTACTATGAGCAGACAAGCGGGTTTTGGGAAAGGAGTGAATACGATTCTCGAAGCAGTCAAATCTACTATGAAAATTCAAATGGATTTTGGACAAAGAGTGAATACGATTCTAATGACGTGAGGATTTACTTGGAGGATTCGGAGGATGGTGTAATCAAAGACAACCGGCCTAAACCCTACCAGAACAAAGAAATAGAAATCGATGGAATTAAATATAAACTTGTAAAACAATGAAAACAATAGCACAACAAATCAACTGGAACTTCGAGACCAATGGTAGCTTGAGAATCAGGGACAAGAGGGGTAATTTAATCTACCATGAGGATTCAGATGGAGGTTGGGGAAAGTGGGAATACGATTCTAAAGGTAAAGTAATCTACTATGAGAATTCAAGTGGTGAAATCAGAGACAACCGACCCAAACCTTGTGAGAACAAAGAAATCATAATCGAAGGCGAAAAGTATAAACTTGTAAAACAATGAAAACAATAGCACAACAAATAAAATGGGATTTCGATAGAAATGATAACTTAGAAATTCGGGACAAAAATGATAACCCAATTTACTTTGAAAATCGAAATGGGGATTGGTATAAATGGGGATATGATTCCAATGGAAATGAAATCTATCTTGAAACTTTCAATGGGGATTGGACAAAACGGGAGTATGATTCCAAAAATAATCTAATTTACTTTAATGATTCGTATGGACATTGGGCAGAGTGGGAATTTGATTCAAACGGAAATCAAATCTACCATAAAGATTCGTATGGGTATTGGTCAACTCGGGAGTATGATTCTAACGGCAATAGTATCTACTTTGAGGATTCAAATGGTGTAATCAAAGACAACCGACCAAAAAATGAAATAACCATTGATGTCTCTGGTATTGAAAAATCAGGCAAATCACGAGTAATATTCCTATTAAAACAATTACTGAAAGAACAAAAATTTAATGTTGAATTTGATGGAGGTAGAGATTTTGATGATGAATCTCATTTTGATGAATATATTGAAAAGAGATTCGATGATATTTTAGAGAATATCAAACCCATAACCAAAATTGTTATTAAAGAATCGCATACCATAAAAAATAAATTAGACAAATGAAAAACTTTTTAGAATTTATGAAAGAAAAAATTATAGATTTCTTCTTTTATGTAGGTGATAACATCTATGGGATTTTATTTTGGTGGGTGATGTTGCAAACCGTAATTAGGTACATAGAGGGTCATCAGCCATCTAACTTTAAGTTATTGGTAATTTTGCTGTTGTTCCTCAAATCGAATCTACCATCAAAAACTTAACGATAATTTAATATTGAAAGCTTGGAAAATTGCTCTTTCTGTAATATCTTTACATTGTAAATTAAAAAATAAAAATTATGAAAAATCTATTTGAACGATTGAAGCCAGAAGCCAAAGCAGTAATTGAAGGACAGGCTGATAAGTATCCCTTATCGGTTTCCTCAATTTTGGAACAAATGAAATCCTCCAATTATATTGGGGAATTACAATATGATAGTGTTATGTGGTTAGCTAGAGATAGTAAACTAAGGGAAATAGCAGGAATGCACGCGTGGGATTATATGGACCATACATTAAGCATTAAGTTATCTGAAGGATTATTCTATAATTAGTAAGATAAAATTTAGTATGTTAGATATATTAAATGATTATAAGGAGAGGGGATTGTTATATTCGCAGATTCACCCAACCTTACCACTTACTATATGGAACTATACCGAAAAGGTTCAATATGAAGGTTTGTGGGATGAGATTACTTTACAGTGTAGAGGTCTTGTTACTGATGGTAGTGGTCAAATAGTTGCTCGTCCATTCCAAAAGTTCTTTAATATTGAAGAGAAAAAACATACACCAACCCAAAAGTTTGAGGTTTTTGAAAAAATGGATGGTTCTTTAGGAATCGTTTTTTTGTGGGAAGGTCGGGCTGTTTATGCTACTCGTGGTTCGTTCACATCCGAACAAGCTATATGGATGGCTAATTGGGGTGATAGGTATAATTTTTCTGAAATTTTAGTAGATGGTTACACCTACCTGTTTGAGATAATCTATCCCGAAAATAGGATAGTTGTTGATTATGGTGGAGTGAGCCGACTTGTTTTACTTGGTGTTATCAAAACCGATACCGGTGAAGAAATTTTGCGAGATGATTCATCTACTTTTGAAATTTATTGGGGTGAACCAGCTACTTTTAAAGGTTGGGATTTAGTAAAGAAATACGATACTATATCTAACTACAACCTATTAAAAGGTATGGTAAAAAACAATCAGGAAGGATTCGTAGTTCGTTTTTCAAACGGTGATAGGGTTAAAATAAAAGGTGAAGAATATTTAAGGCTTCACCGAATAATGACCCACCTTTCTACTACCGCAGTATGGGAAGTTCTTTCTAATGGTGGTGATATTCTATCAACCCTAACCGATGTTCCCGATGAATTTTATGATAAGATTCGCCAATACTCAAATAAGTTGAGGGATAAATACAATAAAATAGAGGATGAATATATTTGGATATTTAGGATTCTTAGTAAATCCGATGAATTTGAAAATCGTGCCAGGTTCGCTGAACTTGCTAAAAAGCATAAGTACCCGGCAATCTTATTTAAGATGTATGATGATAAAGATTATTCGAGGTTGATATGGAAAATAATCCAACCTAAATTTTCTAAACTTTAATTTGGATATTTAAAATTTAATTTGTATATTTGTATATGAAAACTATAGTTATATTTGATTTGGATGGTACTCTTGCCTTAATTGATGCCAGACGAGAAAAAGCAACGAAACCAAACGGTAAATTGAATTGGGGTGTATTTTTTGACCCACAAAACATTCAGTTGGATAAACCAAATCTGCCTGTTATCTCGGCATTTTCAGCAATGAAATCGGTCGGATATACTGTAGGTATTTTTTCGGGTAGGGATTCAATATCCAAAACCGAAACTGAAGCTTGGTTGAAATCCAATGGAGTAGATTACGATTTTCTTCATATGCGACCTCAAAAAGATTACACTCCCGATGATGTACTGAAATCCGGGTGGTTGGATGAATTACTTAATGATGGTAATAAAATCCTCTGCGTTTTTGATGATAGGGATAAGGTAGTAAAGATGTGGCGGGATAGGGGAATTGCATGCTTTCAGGTAAATTATGGTGAATTCTAAAAAGCGGATTTATAATTATATGGATAAGTTATTTTTAGGCGATGGTTATATTGGGGGTGTATGTGATGGACTTGGTAAGTGGAGTGGAATACCACCAATCCTTTGGAGAATAGGATTTTTATTTATATTCCCATACGCATTTTGGATATATTTAATACTTTGGGTTACTTTAAAAAAACATATTTAAAAAAATAAAAAAAATGAAAGAGTTATTTTTAGTTCGTGGGTTGCCTGGTTCAGGTAAATCAACATTTGCGAAAGCGCTTGGTGGTATTAATATTGAAGCTGACCAATACTTTATGGAGAATGGTAAGTATAATTTTGATGGTTCTAAACTCAAGTCAGCACACAATTACTGTCAAGGACAAACACAATCGTGGATGGCGTGTAATGACCCACAAGTCAATTCAGACCGAATTGTAGTATCAAACACTTTCACACAGGAGTGGGAGATGGAAGCCTACTATGAATTAGCAGCCAAATTTGGATATCGAGTATTTTCTATCATCGTTGAAAATCGCCATAATGGGGTAAATGTGCATGGGGTTCCTGAAGAAAAAATTGAAGAAATGTGTAATCGTTTTGAAATTAAACTTTAATTAAGATATGAAAAATACAAAATTGTCTGTATGGGATTTACCTTATCAATATGGTAAATTTTGGGTTGGTGAATTTACGCAATATCACCAATGGGTTGATGAAGAAACCGCAGAACTAATTCTTTTAGAATATTATAATGGTGTTATGGATGGCGATAATTCTTTTAGTTTAAATTAAAATATAAAAATATGAAACTCAACAAAAACTCAATCTCAGCAAAACTCTTCCGTTGGTTTTACAGAACAAGTGAACTTCCAACCAACTTATGTCCATACTTTTGGAAATTGGTAATGGCTTATGTATTCGCAATTCCAGTATTTATTATTTCCCTTCCTTATGCTATTATAGATAAAGATTCGTGTAACGAATCACTTGGTAATAGAATTGGGAAAGGTTTAGTTTGTTGGTTCGGACTTTTTCTTTTAATTACCGCCCTTACTCCCATTATTTTATTTTGGTACACACCAGTTAAAGGTTCTTTTTTAGAAATTTTAATTCATTTTGGTTTTTTTGTATGGCTGGCAGGTTCGACTATTGGTGTTATGTGGTTTATTCATTACCTCGGAGAAAAAATAAAAGAAAGAAGAAATCTACCGAAAGAAGAAAAACGTTCTAACATCGTTGTTGAAATGGTTAAAGCAACCTACTACAAGTATTGTCCTAAAATTGACTGGAATTAAACTAACTAAAGTATGAAAACAATAGCACAACAAATCAAATGGGACTTTGAAACCAATGGGAACTTGGTAATCAAAAACAAGAATGGTAGACTAATCTACTGGGAGAATTCAAATGAGTATTGGGCAAAGTGGGAATACGATTCTAAAGGCAATGAAATCTACTGGGAGAATTCAGATGGTGTAATCATAAACAACCGACCCAAGCCCTGTGAGAACAAAGAAATTGTAATTGATGGTGAAAAATTTAAACTTGTAAAAGTATAATATGAAAGTTGGTATTGTTGGTAGCAGAGAATTTAAAAATTACGAACTTTTTTCAGATGTAATGAAACAATACCTATCCGATATTAGTTGGGTGGTAAGTGGTGGAGTACCCGGAGCAGATTCATTAGCAGAAAAATGGGCAAAAGAAAATAAAAAAATGCTGACCATCTATCCCGCAGATTGGTTGAATCTTGGTAAAAGAGCTGGGTATGTTAGAAATACCGATATTGTAAAAAACTCTGATATGATAATCGCTTTTTGGGATGGTAAAAGTAAAGGAACAAAACACACAATTGGATTAGCCCAAAAAATGGGTAAAGAATGTAAAATAATAAATGTATGATGACTCCAAAAGAAAAAGCAAAATGGTTGGTAGATAAATTCTACTATTCATTCCCAAACAATGGTAGCCTAAATACGGGTATTAATTCTTGTGAAAGTAGGTGGGGTGAAGCAATCCAATGCGCATTAATAACCTGTAATGAGGTGATGGGGGATATGGGGGCAGATAGAGGGTATGCGTACTGGTTAGAGGTTAAATCATCCGTAAACGAATTAAGGGAACAGCATGAAAATAGGTGGGGTGGGGGTAGACAATAAAAACTGTCCAATAAATTGGACACCGGGATGTGGATAAATTTAACGCAAATTTAACATAGAAAGCTTGGATATATGGGGTTTTTGTATTATCTTTACTTTGTAAGTTAATGAGAGATATGAAAACCAACTTAATGTGCTTGATGCTTGTTTACCTTTTCATTATTGATAAACCTGCGAGGGTAAACTTGATTAAAGAACCTGTTGAAAGATTTAATACCGAATCCGCATCCTAAAAAATTTAAACCCCTATATTATGACAAAATTTTCAGTTAGTATCAATGGTTCTACTTATGAACTGCCTCTGAAGGCAATCCGTACCAAAACTTATGGACCTAATAAAGGTAGTAAGTATGTGTATGTGAATCCACCTATCGCAGGTCTTTTGGTGAAGCAATTCGTTAAACGAAATTTCCCGAATGTTCTTTGTAGGGTGGTATCAGATTCTTTTTCTGGTGGTAACTCTCTTCGTGTGTATGTATCTACCAAATTAGGCGCTCCAATTGATTCATCCACCTACAAAACAATTTCTGATTTTGTTAATATGTGGGAGTATGGTAAATTCAATGGAATGATTGATATGTATGAAAGCTATGAAAATAGTGGCGCTGTTTCCGATAATGGATTGGAATTGGAAGCCGGTATTAAATACGCATTCACCGAAAACCAACCCCGCTTTGGTACTGTAGAGTGGGTTGTGAATGAGGTCCGTAGTGGGAGAACCTTTAACGATACTGTAAAGTATGTAGATGCTAAGATAGCTGAAAAAGCTAAAGTTGAGTTATTACCATATATGAGTGGTATCACAACTTAATTAATATTATGAACAAAATAAAGATTTCAGAAATTCGTAAATTCAATGATAATGGAGTTATTCGTGAAGGTATGGTTCACGGTAAATTCAATGAAAACTCATTCATTGTAGTTGTTAAGAATTTTCATACAGGCAAAGAAGAAGATTTTATTGTCAACACATCAGATTTTATAAATTAAAGATTTAACCTAAATTTTATATGAAACAATTGAATTGCCCCCCCTGCTCCACTATTGAGGATTTTATGAATGTATTAACATCCCAACTGAATGAGTATTACAATGCTCAATTCGGTAGGGCGGTAGTTGATATAAAGTTAAACACCGGAAGTAAATTTCACAAAATCACAGTAAACAATTGTGCGTGGGGATTTATCGCCCGTAATAATGGTGTATTAAAAGGTAAACCTTATCTTAGAGGTGATTTATTGAAAGCAGCAACCCACCGTCAACCCGCCGCAATTAGTCGTGGAAATGTTATTGAAGGTTGTAATTATACCCCATACGGACCAAATTATTTAAAATAAAAATTATGATAAAGAAAAAACCAACCAACCGCAATTTAGAAATTGATTTGACTGGTCCTCAAGGAAACGCATTCTTTCTTATAGGAACTGCACGAAATTTGGCCAAACAACTTGGTAAGGATTCAAAAGAAATTACCAATAGGATGATGAGTGGTGATTATGAAAACTTACTTAAAATCTTTGATGAAGAGTTTGGTAGTATTGTTACATTATATCGCTAATAAAAAGTAATAGGTATGAAACTAAAAACCACACCGGATGATGTATTTTACTATTTAGCAGTAGGTTTTTCAACTTTAGTAATTATAGCTTGGGCCTTTGCTATTGTTGGTAATATTTTAACATCATTAATCTAAAAAAATTATAATGCTCTCGTGGCGCAATAGGTTAGCGCAAGATGCTTATACCATCGAGGTTACAGGTTCAAGTCCTGTCGGGAGTACGAAATGATTCTGTAGCTCAGCAGGTAGAGCAATACACTTTTAATGTATGGGTCGCGGGTTCGAACCCCGCCGGAATCACATTATTTGAATATTCCAACATAATATTTATTGTATGCTCCGTTCGTCTAATTGGTTAGGACATTCCCCTTTCACGGGAAAGCTTACGGGTTCGAGTCCCGTACGGAGTACAAAAAAAAACAAAAACTATGAAAAAACTACTTATTATCCTATGTGTGCTATTTAGTTCAACTCTATTTGCACAAAAACCAATGGTTGGATTTACTCAAGAGGAAATCAAACATCGGAATAGACTTGAATTTAAAATAACTGAATGGGATGTGATTAGACAGGATGAATATTGGGTAATGTATACTGTTAGCCCTTATTTGAATATGACCACATTTTATTTCTTTCGGTATGGTGGAACTAAAAACTTTTTAGCCAGCCACTCAACCCAAGATGATGATGTCGCAGTTAGATTGTACCAAAGTGTTATGAAATCACATCACCATTTGGGGGATAATAAATTTTTAAGTAAAGAAAATAATTTAATATGTCAGTATAATTTCTATAAAGAGACGGGTTCACATAGTTTTATATATTTTACCTCTGAAGATAAAAATATCTTTAAAAATTGAAAAAATTTCGTTCAGTAGATAATGGTTATGTTGACCCTATAGAGCATACACTAAATGTTCTAAAAAAGTATCCATCAACCAAAATATATATTGGTACTGATTCTCAAAATGTGGGAATACAAACGGTATATGTAACTGTTATTGCGTATAGGTTTGGTATTAGAGGGGTTCATTATATTTATAGTAAAGAAAAAGTACCTATCATAAAAGACCTGTTCAAGCGTTTATTTGAAGAGTGTTCTCGCACTATAGAAACTGCTGAATGGTTTACCCAACAAATAAATGTAAAAGTAGAATTGGATATGGATTATAATGAAGATGAATATTGGCCCTCCAATCGTTTAGTATCTGCTACGAGGGGGTGGGCAAGTTCTTTGGGATATAAAGTAAATATAAAACCACATTCTCAAATAGCTACCAAAGCAGCAGATTACCATTGTTCATAATTTAAAAAATAAAAAATGGCACTTTTAATCGGAATGTTACTGATGCTTTTGGCGCAGATACTTACTTTTTATCAACTGCAGGGTCAGTTAAAATACCAGTGGTTTAAAGATAACTATTGGGTTATTGTATTGATGGGTATTCCTATATCAATGATGTATATGGAATCAGTTCGTCAAATCATCACTCATTATGGTGGATTACTTTGGCCATCTCGTCTTATTGGGTTTGGTATTGGGGTAGTGGTTTTTGCTATACTTTCACAATTACTTTTTGGAGAAAACCTAACCACAAAAACAATGGTATGTTTAATCCTTTCAGGAGTTATTATACTGATACAAATATTTTGGAAATAAAAAATCAATATTTATTTACATAACAAATTTAAAAAAACAATCTATGAAAAAAAGTTTTATTCTCGCTCTTTTGAGCATGTTTAGTTTCGCACAAGCGCAAACTACAGTTGATACTATCCGAACAGATATTACAACAAACACCACTTGGAATAGTGGAACAATTTATTTATTAGAAGGTAATCGCTTTGTAAAAAATGGTGCAACATTAACAATTGAACCAGGTACAATTATCAGAGGTGATAAAGCATCAAAGGGTACGCTTATTATTACAAAGACCGGCCGTATCTATGCAAATGGAACAGCAACCCAACCAATTATCTTTACATCCAACCAACCTGTAGGGCAACGCACTTATGGTGATTGGGGTGGTGTTGTGATATTAGGAAACGCTACAACAAACATTCCTGGTGGAGTTGGTATTATTGAAGGTGGACTCTTAGGACAAGATGCTACTTATGGTGGAACTGATGATGAAGATAGTTCGGGTGTATTTAGATATGTCCGTATTGAATTTCCGGGCATAGCATACCAACCCAATAGTGAAATCAATGGATTGACATTTGGTGGGGTTGGTAGTAAGACTGTGGTTGAGAATGTTCAAGTATCCTATTCTGGTGATGATTCATATGAATGGTTTGGTGGTACAGTCAATTGTAAGTACTTGATTGCCCATCGTGGATGGGATGATGATTTTGATACTGATTTTGGCTATAGAGGAAAAGTTCAATTTGCTCTTTCAATGCGTGACCCGCAGATTGCAGACCAATCTCAATCAAACGGATTTGAATCGGATAATGATGGAACCGGGACTTCAAACACGCCACAAACTGCTCCGATATTTTCTAATGTAACGATTATCGGTCCAAAAGAAAATGGTGGACCTGCTTCTCTTTATCGTAGGGCTTTACATCTTCGTAGGAACACCCGAACATCAGTTTACAATTCACTTTTTATGGGATATCCAACTGGATTGCATATTGATGGTTCATCCGCTCAATTAAATGCAACTAATGATTCACTCCAAATTGAAAAGGTGGTATTTGCTAATATGATTAATAAGTTTGAGCAAACCAATGGTACGAATACTTGGGCTGGGATGTTGAATTATTTTAACGATACCCTACGAGGGAATGAGGTATTTGATAGTACATCTCAACTTGGATTATCTTCAGGTTATAATAATCTAACAAACCCACAACTACTACCACAACAAAATAGTGTTTTATTGATGGGCGCTTCTTTTTCAAATCCACGACTTTCAAATAATTTTTTCACACCCGTTTATTATCGTGGTGCGTTTGGTCAATCGGATTGGACGAGTGGATGGGCCAATTTCAACCCAGATACAATTAGAACATCGGTTCGTTATATGGAAATTTCAAACCGAATGAATGTTTATCCCAACCCAATTAAAAATGAATTTATGGTGGAATGCGGTGAACGAATTACAAATATTTCAGTATTTAATATTATGGGTTCTAATGTTCAGTCGGATATTACATACAATGAAAACCATTCAATGGTTACTATCGTAGATAATGTAAGTGGTATTCTTTTTGTTAATATCACAACACCATCAGGAAATTACACAACCCGTATTATAAAAAATTAGGATAAGGTAAAAAAATGTCAATACTAATCGCATCAGACCACGCGGGGTGGGAATTAAAAACTCAACTGATTGAGTATATGGATAAGTGTGGGGTAGAATTAACGGACTTGGGAACAAATACTCCCGAGTCCGTTGATTATCCCGATTACGCACACAAGCTATGTTCAAACTTTAAATCGCAATTTGGTATTCTTATATGCGGTAGTGGGAATGGGATGTGTATGGCAGCAAACAAATGGCCAGGTATTCGTGCTGCACTTTGTTGGGATGTTGATATAGCAAGATTAGCACGGGCACACAATAACGCAAATGTTATTTGTTTACCTGCAAGGTTTCTTTGTATTGATGACGCAATTGATATCCTTAACACTTTTTTAGAAACCGATTTTGAGGGAGATAGGCATACTAAAAGAATAATGGGAATTAATATAAATAAAAATGTATAAATTAGAAGATGTAAACAGCGGACGGATTTGGGAAGCCGAATCTGTTAAATGGGCCCAAAGAGATTTACGAGGTGGAATCAAAAATTGGGAAGATGGTGGACCACATGTTGGTAATATACTCGTTCTTGATTTTGAGTATTCAGACGGTATGGGTTCATTCTATTCTTTCTGCTCTGATAAGATAACCGAAATCGTAAATTGGCAGGGTAGTATTCATTTCAAAACCGAAGGTGATAAGGAATACAAACTATCTTTTAAATTTTGATAAAAACACATGATTTATTTTATCGTATTTATTTTACAAATTTTATTTAATATTGGTAAAGTATTCGAAATTAAACTTACATATGAAAATAAAACAAATGCCCTGCTTTTAAATTCTATCTTCATCAATTTGGTTAGTTTGGGTTCAGTTTACTATTCAATAGATAATTTATTAAAAGGTGATTTTTGGGTTATATTTTTCTATGTATGCGGAAGTGTTTTTGGAAAATGGGTAGGTATGACCAAAGTAAAAAATTATAGAGCTAAACTTTTATCACTCTTTAACAATGGAAATAAGGACAACTAAATACGATGAAGTAGAAAAAGAATTGGGCCACCTAAAATTTGATTTATTAGATAAATCTGCTACATATCAGGGTGCCTATTTTAAAGATAAATTAGTT
>Ga0214923_10003924_pt1 | contig 18377 bp, 34 predicted proteins | sample LL1510_MetaG_FD_177993 | JGI IMG/M metagenome (GOLD analysis project Ga0214923, IMG submission 177993) | Freshwater microbial communities from Lake Lanier, Atlanta, Georgia, United States - LL-1510 | ecosystem: Environmental > Aquatic > Freshwater > Lake | place: USA: Georgia | collected... | reverse complement strand
CTGGCAAGTGTGCCGCTTGACGGTCTGGTGACATGTGAGGTCAAGCGCCCCCGGCAGCTAAAAGAGCTTCGGCTCTATTGGGCATTGTGCGGGACGATTGCCGACGCGATAGGCGCGAACCGGGAAAACGTCAGCGACGTGATTAAGCTGCGCACTGGGCATTTCACGGTAGTGCAGACCAAGACGGAGCGAATTCGACTGCCGCGCTCGATATCGTTCGCAAAAATGGGTCAGGCTAAATTCCGGGAGTTCCTTAATGAGGCGTGCCTAGTGGTCTGTGAAGAGTTCATTCCGCACATGGCACCCGGCGAGTTGCGGAGACAAATCGAACAGATGGTGGGCATTCCGCAAACGGAGGCAGCTTGATGAGCGACCTTGCCGCAGAAACAATAGCACAGGGGCTGAACGACTTAGGCTCATGGGTGTGTCTTGGATTGATCGTGCACGCAATGATCAGCTTGGGGAGACGGTGATGACCGACGGATGCCGCACATGCCAGGAATGCAAGGATGCATTTGGTGACACAGGTCACGTGGTTGAGTGCTTCGAGGTCACGGGGCAGATTCTCTGCCCGGACTGTTGGGAGACTTTTTGCGACGGGCAGCATGACGCTGGTCTAGTCGAAATGGTCGCCGTTACGTTGACCTTGTCGTCTGGGAATAAGCATCCATACAAAAAACTTCGAGCGTCAAACCTGAAAGCCTGGGAAATCCAAAAAACGCGGGCGGTGGAATGCATAGGGGCTGTCGCTGCCTGGCTGGATGGCATCGGTAAAAGCACTGCAGCGGCAGAGCTGCGAGCGGCGGTGGAGCCATGAGACACGAAAGCTGTTTCTGCCAGCACTGCGGCCACTACAACGCCGACGCTGGCGTGGTTGTAGACAAACAGGCGGATGAGATAGCGCGGCTGCGGGAGGCGCTGGAGATCATCACTGAGACTGAGCGCACGTTACTGAAGGACAGCCCGCTTGTTCATAGCAAAGACTGGCAGAGGGGTATGAACGACGCTTGGCTGTCTGCTGCGTCTATCGCTCGCAAAGCATTGGAGGGCAGCAAATGAGCAGTGACCTTGTGAAGCGGTTGCGTGCCTTCCGACCTACCTACGGATGGCCCGAAGAGCAGGCAACCGTGTTCAAGAAATCGCTTGGTGAGGAAGCCGCCGACCGCATCGAAGCCCTTGAGCGGGAGGTCGAGCGCCTGACAACCAACGGCACCCACTCCTGTCACGATCAGTGCCAGCGGGTGCCCTGCGTTCAGGGGCGAGAGATCAGGCGGCTGCAGGAGGCGTTGAAAGAAATTGCCGTAGTCGAGCCTGAGTGGGGCACGGGAGGGACGGGGTGAGTAACTCAGACATGACTACACGCAAAGAGCAAATGGGACAAAAATGCACCGAGTTTCACAACAAGCACCCGGAGGTGTGGGCGCTGTTTGTTAAGTTTACAAAGCAAGTGATTGCGCGCGGACATTGCAACTATGGTGCTGGGGCGGTTTTTGAGCGAATAAGATGGGAACTCGATACCGTTGGCGCTGACGGAAAATCGACGTTTAAGTTAAACAACAATTTCTGTGCATTTTATGCACGTCGGTTTCATGCCGTGTACCCGGAGCATCACGGGTTTTTCAGAACAAGGGCGCAAACAAGCTCACACCGGGCTGCGTCAAAACTTCCGGAACTTGGGCCTAACGACTACCCGGAAACTCGCGAATGAAAAATGAAGTCATCCTATTTGCGCGCCATCCCATCAGCCTAGGCATTGACCTTGAGCTAATCCGGTTGCGCCGCCAGAATGCACTGGCAATCCTGGCGGGGCTGTATTCCACCGGCTGCACGGTTCCAGACGCGGAGACAGTCGCGGAGGAATATCGCGGCGTGGTCAAGTTTTGCGAGGGGGAGATTCAGCGCATAACGGCGCTATTGGGGGGCGATCTGTGACCGAGCCAATCGATCTAGTGACCCGGCATCGCTACCGGCTCTGGACGACGCAACAGCGTTACGAGTTCGACGAACGCGCGGCGATTATGGAATTTGAGGGCGGGTTGACCCGTGCGGAGGCGGAGGCGGCTGCCGTCAACCTGATGTTAAAACTTCCCGCGTAACGTCTCCTGACCGGCGATGACCGGACGGAGACAATCATGCGTAAAGCTGCACTGGTGATTACACTGATCTGCGCGGCTATCCTGGACGCCGGGATGGCTGCGCTGACACTCTTGATCGTATGGGGGGTCCAATGACCCAGCGCACCCTGAACCGCCCCCGGGCAGGATGGGCTGCGGACCCTAACGCTGATTTGCCTTATTGGCTGGCGTTCGTGGTGCTGATGTTCGGGTCAGCCCTATTCTTCGAGTGGACGGCTGACGCTGTTAACCTTCTGCTTAGCTAGGCAGTACCGCACAACGTAGTCGGCAAGGTCTTTGTGCCGCTCCCGAAGCGATTCGTATCGGCCTATATCTGTGGCGTACAGGTTCAGCAAATCAGCCATCGTAACCGGCCCCTGCAAATCCCCCGGCTGCCCTAATGGTGCGGCTGGGGTCAATAGACTAGGGGGAGGTGACGGGCAATCACTGACCCTCACGTAGGTGCTGCAGCTCGGAAGCATAACCATCAGGCAGCACGCACCCCAGTTTCGTTTCATCGTCTTTGACCTTGGTTTGGAACGCTTTCACACGTGCATTGATTTTGGCGTTAGCGGCGTCGAGCTTCGCCTGGATTTCGCGGCCTGCGACTTCGCTGTCGATGCGGCGCTGCATTTCGGCGCGCAGTTCAGCCTTGGCAATCAAGGCTTGCGCGGCATCTATTCGCCAGCCGTTCACCTTCCAGCCCGCGACGATCAGGGCGGCAGCAATCAAGCCCGCCCCAATCCATTTTACGTAAGCCATTATTTCGGCGCGTCCGGCGTGTGGTGCCAGTAGCTCCAAAAGACGGAGCCAGCAGCAAGAACGCCACCAACGAGAGCTTCAGCCGTGCCGTTGTCAGCAAAGCCCTTGGCGACGAGGAACGTGCCGCCCATCGTCAGGAGCTGGCGCGCCATCGAAAACACAAATGCAGTTGGGAACATGAGAATACTCCTGTTTCACGAGAAAAAAGGGACGGCAGTTTCCCGCCGCCCCCCTGTCACTTAAAGGCCCTGAATTTTAGGCGGTCGGCTCAGCCGGAGCGACGACCTTCTCGACTTCGACGCCCGTACCGAGGTCGAACGCCGAAGCGGTCTCGCTCAGCACTTCAACCGTGAAGTGCGATTCGATGTAGGTCTTGCCTTCACCGAGGTCAGCGTCAGCCGACAGGGTGATGACCGCGTCACCAACATCAAGCGTCGTGATGTGAATGAACTCGCCGTCGATGGCAACGGACGCAACGAAAGCGTCGTCCGAAGACACGTCAACCGCGCCGTCGATCTTGCCAACCTTGCCCGAGGCCGTGACGACCTTGAACGGAATGCGCAAATCCTTGCCGTAGAAAACCTGGTAATCAGCCATGATTATTTCCTTTCAACAATGAGGGGGGTTCCAAGTTCAAAGCGATGCGCTTGTTCAAGTTTCTCGTGCAGCCCGCACCAAGCGTCACGAGTTACGCGGGGCCATAGCGCATAGGCTCGGCCATTGCCGTCCATCAGCACGCTAGGCGGATTTATTCGGCATTCGTTGCCATCGTAGAACCGGCACGTTGCGCAAGTTGCGTTCATGGGATTTCTCCTGTTACTCACGGTCGCGGCCCTTAGCCCATCGAGATAGCTGGCGGCCCATCTCGTCCAGATGCTTGTCAATCTCAGTGCCTTCGAGGCCGCGCCCATCAACGAAGATGCTATCCAGCGCATCGTATTCCCCCGTCGATTTGTTGAACGAGTAGCTGGCGGAAATTGTGAAGGGACCGATGTCCCTAGCGAGGCGCAACATGCGGTTTTTACTTGGGTTCATCAGCTTTCCCCTTCACGTCGCGCAGCAGCCCGTGGCTAAAGAACCGGCGCGAGGCTTCGATGTATTCCAGCGTTTTGATGGATAAGGGCGCGTCCGTGGCTGCGTGGATATGAAGCCAAAGCATTTGACGCTCAGCGCGCGGGCTTGGGTTGCCTTCGCCGTCTTCAACGGCCCATGACCACGGCAGGGCATCGAACGGCACCTTGGTCGTTTCCACCGGGTTGCCTTCAGTCGTCACGTGGTCAGCGCATTCGCTCGGGTCGCGATCTTTATCGTCCGTCATGGCTTACCCCTTCCGTGTGCGTTTGGACTGGCCCCACTTGGCGCGCTTCCACGTCAAATATTCAGCGCCCTCCTGTACGTTAGGAATCACGGTCATCAGCCGGGTGTCGTCGTCTGCGTAGTCGGGGTCGATGATGCTCACGCACGCACTAAATGCGTTCTGGTCGGGTAGATGGTTCTCAGTGGCGTAACGGTCGTGGACTTTGTAGCCCGCGCAACGGACCGCCCAACTCAGGCCGCCATTGCTTGGGTCTTTGAGTGGACCGGCGACGAACGACACGTGCTTGTGTCCACACGTAAGCAGATGGTCACGCCATCCACCCTGCACCGCTTTCATTGGCCCGTGGTTCGGGTTCCACATGGAATGACCGCTGAAGTCATGCCGGGCATTGATGCGGACAATTTTGGAGTTTGGAAACTTGAGCGCAACGCGAGCGCCGTGAGCTTCGTACAAGCCACGCTGCGTTTTCATCATCCATTTGACGGGGTCGCCGGAACCGCTCCAGGCGTCGTGATTGCCCGCGATTATGTAGAGCCAATCAACAGACCCCACCATCCACTCGACCAGCTTCCATGCTTGGCTTGCGGAGGTGGATTGCTCTGCCCAGAGCCTAGCGAGGCGTCCTATCCAGTTATTCTGCAAGTCGCCAAGGTTCGCCCCATACATGCCCTCGGTTTCCCGGGTCGTGTCGAGGTCTTGCTCGAGCCGGGCGATATCGCAGCCATCGTCGTCAACGTGCGGGTCGCCAAAGTGGACAATCCCGATTGGCCCCTGCATCTTGATATTGATGCCGATCAGCTTGCGGGCTGTTTCGGCTTCGTGCCGCTTGGCAAACTGCCGCTTGCGATGCTCAATCAGTTCTTCGGCTGATATGTCGGCATCGGGCAGGCTGGCGACTTCAAATGTGGGGGCGGGGTGATCTTCCCCCTGGCTATTTGCCAACCACCGTTGCGCTTCGTAGAGACGGCTTTGCGCAGTGGTTCGGCTGACGTTCAATGTCCGGGCTAGTTCCGCCTGAGAACGCCCGACGTGTTCGTATAAATCTAAAATGGACTGAAAGCGTTTCGATGAATGCGCTTCTGTCACTAATCACCTATGCAAATAGGATTTCCGCGATGGCGTGGCTGGCGAGGAACGCAAGTAGGACAGTCAGCGGAACTAAAACGAGGGTCGCGGCTTGCCCCCACTCGGGTTCGCGCCAAGAAAAAACCCGCCGTGTGGCGGGTCGGGCAGGCTTGCGTTTTGATGCGGCTGCTTTTCGCTTGCCCTTCTTTTTGGCTGTCAATGTATTGGCCCCACCCACGCTTTGAGACCGAAATAACCGATCACGGCTGCGAGTGCCCCGACAAACCCGGGGACCAGGAAGATGATATACTTGGCTCCGCGCGCTTGGTTTAATAGCGCGGTCAGCTCAGTAACGGTTGAGGCCAGTTCCTTTACTTCGAGTTTCAGGTCTTTGACTTCGCCAGTCAGGCTCGCCACCGTCCCCTGAAGCTGCCCAAAGTCACGATGCAAATCTAAGTCACTGCTCATTTCTGGACCCCTCAAGGATACTGTTTGCGGTTCAATTCTATGTGCGGCCCGTCCTTGAAGGACTTCCAATCTCCGCCCCAAATGATAGGAACTTTCAGCTCCGCAGCGGCGCGCTTGAACACGTCAGCGATGGGCTTGAACGCCACCCACCGCCAGCTAATCTCGCCGTCAATAACAGGGGCAAAATCCACCGCATGCCCCGTGATGTGTCGCGAGTTCATGGTCTTGCTCAGGCCCTTGGCAAACAAGACTTTCTGACGCTCGACGGTCCTAAGCCCTTCCGTAATGATAAAATCGTGCTCGGTGTAATGCGCCGCCAACTTGACCACACGGACTAGGTCGGGATGCACGCCTTCTAGCTTATCAAGGCTGCGGGTGTTGAGAATCATGACGCTACCACAATTACAAACCAAGCCACCGCGCCGACGATGCATTCGCCCGCTTGCGAGTTGTACCCGGTCCGGTGTCCAAGCCAATAGAACAGCGCGTGCAATAAGCCGATGCCAGCATAAGCCGCAAACATGATCGGCGAGTACAAAACAAGGGGGACCGCAGCCAGGCTATTGCGTGCCAAGCCCAGCCAATCTGGCTCACGCCTAAGCGGGACATCCTGCAAATACTGACCCGTGCCAAACATTGCGAGCGAGGCAAAATTCGTGACGGTCAACACGATGGCAAACCACCAAGGGGCACCCGATTCCCATGTCATCAGGGCTGCAGTCGGAATGGCCCACGCTAGGCGGCTGAATTGGGTTTTCTGACCCCAGCCGACTAGATCGTTCAGCCAGCCGCCGCGAAGGCGATAAAGCAAAGCCCCGACAAGCGGGGCTAAAATCACAATAACAAGGCTCATAATTTCACTTGCTCCATGCCATCCGGCCAAATCTTTCGCAATTCATCCGCGTCTCGCGCATGACGGACCGCGCCCCTGATTGTTTCCCAAGCGGGCTTTATGAGCGGGCGTCTTTCGTATGCCTTTTCGCGCTGATCATTCTCGGCTGTGACCGCAACCATTAGGCGGTCCCAATGAATTGGCTTTGCTTTTTCAAGGTCAATTGATACCGGGCCGCCGTTTGGAGAGCGTTTCCATGCATTCCTAAACCACCGATCAGATGGGATATCACTCGCCGAAACGATATCAATGTTATATCCAAGATGATTGCAGTCCCTGCCGCAAATCACCTCGTAAGCCTCTGCCTGCGTCAAGCCCCCGAAAGCAATGGCCTTGGCGAACCGCACTGCGTCACTCTCAGAGATGCCGCCCAAGACCTGCCTGTGGACCTGCTCATCGACAAAACCGCGAAGCATTAAATCCCAAAATCCACCATGAACCATTGCGCTTATGCAGTTTTCGGCGGGACACCCAACACTTACGCCGTGGTCAGCCTTGCGCGAGTAAAGAAACCTGACATGCATTACTGGTCACCGAAAGTTCCAAACTCGTAGTAGTTCGTGTCGTTTCTCGTGCCGCCCGAATTTTGACCGGCCATCAATCCTTGAGCGGTCGTTGTTCTTGCTCTCGCGTTATCAAGTTCTGCGTAGTAGTTCACGGATACGTTGTTTTCACGACTGCAAGTCGTGAACCTCGCTGTCGTCGCCGAGAACGCCGTCGTGTAATTCGCAGAATAGTCTCCTACGCCGTTGTCGGTGATCGAGCTGATGTTATAGTCTGACGATGTGGCAATTGCGATAACGCCAGTTGCATCGAAAGATGCACCGCCCTTCATCGCGCTCTTGTGATACTGCTGCCGCCCAGGAGTGACAACGGTTGTAACACTTGTGCCAGTTTCCTGATTAGCCTGCGTTGCAACTTGGTCCGTGATGTTAATCGGCGAACCGCTTGCCCTCTGGTAGTCAAAGCAACGCCAGTTTGAACTGATTGCGTCTGTAGCGCCTTCCGCGATGAACTCCGCAGTATCACCCGCAACTGTCGTGATATTCGCAGCACCCGGAAGGATGAAAGACGTTCCATTGTGGGTAAGCGTCAAAGCGGAAACGAACTTCAGCTTTAAGCACGTCCCGCCGACCGCAGAGCCAATTCCGTTTATGGTCGTGGTGCCAGTGATGTTGAACACGCGACCACCCGTGGACGGCAGGGACAACGTCGTAGCAGACGCAATGTCAGTCCCACGCTGCCACAATGCCGCGATGCTGTCCGGCGTGCCAAATGAGGTCGTATCGGTTCCAGCGAGTATCTGCGCGACAGTTGCAGAGTTCCCAAGGCTATCCACTAGCCCAAGGTCAATCCATGCGCTGTTAGCGGCGTTGCGGCGATATCGCTTGCCGTCTGTCGTGTTATAATATTCCAAAAATGGATACGTGGGGGACACTGGGGCTGACGCCGTCAGCATTTCAACGTGAGCATCAAACGGGTCAATGGTCTTGATGGTTACGTCAGCGGACGTTTTGAACACCAGCTTGTAGCGACCGGCGATAAAGTAGACATCGCCCATTCGCCCGTTCGCATCAGCAACTACCGGGTTGGTATTGGCCGAAGTCAGGCCAGCATCGGAATAGGTGGCTTTGTTCGTCGTGGTGCCGGTTTCGTAGGTGTAGAGCTTCCACGAGGCGTAGGGGTTGCCTGCGCCATCTACGAGAACCTGGCCGGAGCCGTCCCAGATATTAGCCATTTTTGACGATTTCCTGTGTTCTGCTATGGTTCAGAAATGACAAGCAAGCGCGACATGCTCGCGAGCCTTTTCTGGTTCGCGTGGCTTGGCCTGATTTATTTGGTCTTTGGCGTTGTCGGGCTGGCCGGTGCGTTCATTGGAACGCTCGGGGCAACGACTGCGATAGGCATCTGCACCGGCTATTGGGTCGGCACGGCCAATGACATCATGGTCATTGAGTTGATGAGATGGGCGAAAGCTAATCCTGAGAAGGTTGCTGAACTACTACAACGCCACCAGAGCCAGAGCCAGCAAACCCACGACCAGCAGCAGCCCCGATAGAGCGCGCCCCGGTGTAATTCTGCGAGCGAGCCTGAATTGCCGCGCGAAGCCGGTTTAACTGAGTTTGAGCCGCTCGCCCGCGCACCGTTGTCAGTGCTGCGGCGATTTCACCATACAGTTGATCTTCAGCAGCAAGCCGCCGCTCCGGCGTCATTCGCGTAAGCGTCTGAATGATTTTCTTGATCGCGCCGGGGCCATTGCCTTCAAGCACCATCCCAAGCGGTCCAGGCTCTAGCTGCGCCTTGACTTGCGCATCCGTGGCGCTGCGCCCGAATGTTCTTGAGTTTGTGGCAACGCTTGCCCGCAGCTCTGCGGCACGGGAGAAGCGTCCGATTTGACCGAAAAACGCGCGTGCCTCGTTTTGACCCACAAGGGCTTGAACCTTTTCGCGCGCTGCAGGCGAGGACAGAACCCCCAGCACTTCACGCAACTGGCGAGCGTCTATGTTCGGGTCCGATGCCATCCCTTTGACGTTTGCCACGACCTCATCAATGCTGTCGCGAATGCCGTTCATTGCCGCGCGCCGCTCCGGGCCTGTCATGCCCGCAAGCTCTTCGACAACCCGTTCACGGGTGACATTCTTGTCAAGGATAGTTGAACCAAACTCAGTGGCCTGAATGCGGCGGATGGGGTCGGCGGCAGTATCAAGCGCCACCCCATATTCGGGGACCGCCGTGCGTAACGACGCGCGAATGTCCTGCGCCAAGCCACCAGCAGCAGCCCCAAGTGGCGTGTTGCCACCAAGCGCCCCGCCCCGCTCGCCGCGCGTTGCTGCCGAGTTCAGCGCCCGGGTTGCCCGGTCAAGCACTCGCACCATTGTCGGTTGCTCGCCGCGCATGGCAATTTCCGCGTTCGCCTCTTGGATTGCCCAAGGCGCGGAATCCTGAAGGCGTTGCATGTCGCGCGCCAATTGCTGACCGGCAGGAGTGTTGAAGTCGATAGGCTGGTCATAGGCCGCGTCGTATGCACTCCTGCGCGCCGCAGTCGTTCCGGTTCTAATGGCGGCTTGCCGTGTCTCCACCCCTACCGGAGGCGTTCCAAATGTCTGATTGAGAGATTGCGTAAGGTCGCGGTTCGCCTGACCGGCGCGCGCCTCAATGGCTTGGCGTGCTGCCGTGGAACCAGGTCCGCTGCGCTGCAATGCTGTGTCCAGCAGATTGGTTGCCGATTGGCCCGCGTCTGCAAGCATTGAATCCGGGCCTGCCGCCTGGATGCGTTGCGCGCCGGTCTGTGTGAGCGTGTCATCAGTCGATAGCTGACGTATCAAAACATTCGCCGCCTGTCGGCTAATGCCAAGCCGCTGCAAAGCCGCGTCTGATGTCAAATAGTCCATCACTCGCTTCGCACCCGTGCCCACCGCGCCAGCGACGTAGGGTGTCGCCGCGCCAAGAACGCCGCCAAGAACACCGCCAATTGCAGCATTGATGCCGCGCCCGTCACCTTCGCCACGAGCAAAGCTGTCTGCAGCACCTATCACGGAACCACCCCCCGCCGTGCGCAGTGCTTGCGTAACGGTCGGTAAAAGCCTCTGGGGTGTTGCTGCAGTGGTAGCAACCCCACCCGCCCCCAGTAACCGCAAAGCGCCGCCCGTAGCGGCTGCACCGCCCACAAACTGAGTAATGGGGCTTAGGTATCCGCCGCCAAGTTTGTCATTATATCGGTCGCGCGCTCGCTGGTAGTCCAACCCCTCTGTGTAATTGCCGCCCGTAAGCGTGCCCATAGCGGCGCTCGCTTCGTCAAGCATCCCGCCAAGGACCGGCACGCCTCTCGCTGCATCTCTGGACGCATTATCGACTGCATTCAGCACGCTCTGACCAAAATACCCCTTGCTCCCCGCCGCATCGCTTTGCTCTTTGCTGACGTAAGCGTCCGCAATGCCGGAAAGTGCTTCAGGCTTTGCCCCTGCTTTTTGGGCCTTCTGATATTCCGCTTTGATTTGCTCCAAACCCATTTTGGCGTATGGGTCTGGCTTGGGCATATCGAGCGTCTTCCACTCGCTGCCGTCCAGATAGTACTCTTCGCCTGTCTGGTCATTCTTCGCCCGCTTGGCGGTTTGCCACTTTCCACCTTGGTCGAGCGTGAAGACTTCCCCGGTCTTATCGTTGATGGCTACTGGCATTACTTCATCATCCTTGCGCCTGGGGGTGGCGGCGGCACAGCAGGCGCGGTGGTGTTGCCATCAGCCGGTGGTGGTGTTGTGGCATTAGGCTGCGGGCCAAATTGAGCAAGTATCTCAGCCGTGCCGAGCCCCGCCCTGAGAGATTCAAGAGCCTGTTTTCGTGACTCAGCTTTTTGAGCCAATGTGACAGGGTCATCACCCCAAACTGGCATAAAGATTTGACCGTAAACATCAAAGTCGCTTTGTGTAAGAGCCGCGCCGCTATCCTTTCTAAGGATGGCCGCAAGGAAGTCTGCTGCGGCCTGCTTCCCCTGCCTTGCAGAGGGGCTAACCATTGCGTTTCCATACCCAAACGGCAAACTCGCCACAGCAGCATTTCCGCTGCTTATCATCTGCCCGATTCTGTCGTCAGTCAGCTTATTGAGAGCGGCGGTGCCTCTTTGATAGAACGCAAGGTCTTTTGATTGCGATTCCGTCAACTTCATCATTGGCTGGCCGGTTTCTGGGTTTATGCCACCTGACAGCATTTTGGCGCGCGACCGAGTGGCGTCAGCACTTGACCTCGCCGCCTCAGCCGCTGCGTTTGACTGATTGATATTTGCTTCTGTCTCACGCTGTTTCAGCGCGAACTCCCGGCGCTTCCATTCTTGGTCAAGCTGCGTTTTGACATCCAGCATTTGAGCAAGTTTCGCGCCGCGCTTTTCAAACGGGATTCCCCCTGCACCCTTCGAGCCTTCAGCCTCGGCCATCTGCGTGGCCTGCGCCCACTTTTCCGGTGTGTCGGCCCATAGCGCGAGGCGTGAAAACTTTTCCTGTTGGGCCTGCGCGGCCTGCAGTTGGCGGTCGTCCATTTGAAACTGGAACTGCTGCGCTTGCTGCTGGTCCGCCACATCCTGGCGCTGCATGTTGCGCTGGCGGTCTGCCGCAGCCGTGCGTCGATCAGTTGCCGAGTTATACGCAGCGAGGTAGTTCCCGACGACGTCGGGTTGCACCATTTCAGCCATTAGCCACCCCCAAGAATACGCGCGAAGTCACCCGATGCGCTTTGACCGTTCGCGTACGGATTCGAATTGAACGCCCCGCCCTTGTACGCGCCATACAACTGCGCGCCCTGATTGAGGAAATTGTTCACCGCGTTGCCGGTGTTGATGTAGCCGTTGGCCCTCGCATTGCCCGCAGCAAGGGCGCTCTGCGCCTGACCCGATGCCGCGTTAGCACCAAACTGCCCCGTCGTCGTTGCCGCGCCCGCGCCAGTATCAACCAGCCCACCAATGCGCGACAGGTAGTTGTTATAGTCACCGAGGTAAAGCTGGCCTGTGCGGTCTGCAATGGCCTGGCCCGTAGCGCCAGAGAATAGCCCGCCTCGTGCTGCCTGAGAGGCATCAACCGATTGACCCGTACGGTTCACGAGCTGGGCCAGAAACGGGCTTTCAGTGTAACCAGAAAGGGCTGCAGACTGAGCGTCCTTGCCATTCATGCCGAGGAGCGATGTGTACTGCCCCGTGGCTTGCTGGCCTGCCTGACGATACGGCGCAAGATCGTTGCGCGTCTGGGCGTACTGGTCCTTTTGAAGTTGTGATGCCTGGTTAGCCGCCTTCGTCTGCGCGCTTGCCGCCTTGTTTGCAGAGTACGCAGACGCACCCGCGCCAATAAGAGCAGCGCCGCCAATTGCTACCGCAACCATGTTTTCATTCCCCTATGTATTTGACAAAAAGGCGCTCCGCCTCCTGCCATCCCGACCGCTCAAATATCTTGCTGGCGTCTTTTGACAATTTCGTCCCCGTGAAGCACCGCTCAACGCCTCGCGCTTTCAGTGCCTTCTCGGCCTCTGCAAACAACCTCACACCCGTCATCCAAAGGCGGTGGCTTGGCGTGATGTAATAGAGGTCATAGAATGCACTTAGGCTTTGAGCATAGTGCAGATGCGGCCTGACAATGGCCGTCAGATACCCGACGCATTGACCTTCAGACCGCGCCACCGTCACATGCAACTGACCCGAAAGGTCTAGCCGCTCATACTCGGCATGGTTCGGGTTAAGCGCCACCTTGTCCTTATGCATGGCGACTTCGGCCCAATGGTTGGGCCAGTGTTCTTTTAGCTCGGGATACACATCAATCCAGCGTTCCGTGTGAAACGTCACAAGCACGGCTTGATGTCCACGATAAGCGTTATCCTATCATCCGCGCTGTTGTTCACGACTTCATGTTCGATGCCGTTATTGAACCACCAGACTTCACCCGTCAGCATGTTGACTTGCTCGTCACCGGACCGGAACAAGACGCCCGGGAGGCTATGCAATCCAATCTGATATCGTTTGTAATAGGCGGCATGGTCCCCGCCGTCCGCGTGCGGATAGATGCGCTTTCCAGGTGCTAACCGTGTGATGAGAACGCGCCCCAGCCGCTCGCCGTCCACCTGACGCATCAACCCAAAGATGATGGGCCTAACCATCGGCAACTCGCTCAAGGCCGGATAGTTCACGCTTTCATGCGCGTCAATAATCTGCTCCTGCGTCATGCCTTCGGGCTGGAAGCGTAGCCAGATATCGTCACATTCACGGTGAGGCGTTTCCGGGTAGACCCTGCGTAGGTCGTTTCGGTTCCACAAGCCGGGGCGTGTCTGCAAGGCGTGAACCACTGACACGGTGTCTATGCCTTCGCATAGCCGGTAAAAGTTCCTCACGTTTTGACCACGAAGCCCGCCGCAGTCGGCAGATTGAAAGTCGTGGACCCATCGCCCACCCCGTATGTCTCGCCTAGCGCGCTGAACAACGCCGCATAGGTCGTACGAGAAACCGCAGAGCCATCACACGACAGAAACCCATCAGGCACGGTCGCGAGGAAATGACGAATGCCCTCGCCGGTCGGAACCAGCGACTTGCGATAATCCATGATGTCCTGAATGAACCCCACAACCTCGCGGTCATTCTGGTGCAGCTTGTCCGGGATGTTCTGGCGGCTCTTTGCCATTACATAGACCCGACTTGCACGTCAGCGTGTGCTTTCAGGAACACGACATTGATTGGGTCGGAAACCCGGAACTTGATAATCCGCTGCCGGTACGACCCGAGTGCATTCCAAACCGCCCGCCATTTGGTCTGACCGATTTGGCCCATTCCAGCATTGCGAGCGTCTGACCACGTGTGGCCCCCGTCGTCGCTATGGCTTTCCATGACAATGGGGTCGGACCCTTGGCCGGTCACGAGGCCATTGCCCGCGTCAATCTCCAGCTCCAGGCGCGACATGAACGAGCGGCGTCCGTCGCTTGAGATCTGCGGCGTCGTCACTTCTCGAACTATGCCCGCCCCGGCTTCCGTATACGTCTCGACCTGTAGTTCATACAAATTGCCATCAGACGCGCCCACGATCTGTTTGGAGCCGTTAAGGGCAAACGTGTTCGCATCCCAGCCGCCAGTCGGGTCTGCGCCCATCGACCATAAGCCAGACTTGCGATAGGCCCAGACTTGCGTGCCCACGTCGTAAGCAAGCGACCACTCATTCGGTGCCGTGATGACGTAGAACAAATGCCCGCGCTGTTGATATGATAATGCCCTGATCGTGGTAGGGTCGGAGACGCTTTCAAGATAAGTGTCCACCTGTGGCGTGCTTATCCGGCGCGGCTGGTAGCCTTCGGCCCGATAGACGGAAATCCCCCCGGCCCGTCCATCACGCCCGACCCACGTCAGTGCGTCATCAACCACAACAGCCGAATCACGGGAAACACAGCCGACGTTTGCCGATGCCGTCGCAGTCCTCGCGAAAGCATCCGCCCCGGCATCGCCAGTCGGTCCCCAAAACTCCGTAGTTGTCTTTCCCAACAGCGCAATGTCATTGCCGGTCTTGCGGATGGCGACCAAATTGTCGCTCTCAGCTTCTGCCGTGGCAAAGTTCAGTGCGGGGTATGATGTCGTGTTCGTTAGCTTCCAACGAAATCGACCCGTATTCCTGACTGCCACCAGCGAGTACGAAGCGACCGACGCGGTAGATGATGACTGTTCAAACCCATCGCCCGTCTCTTCCGAAAGTACGCCCGACGGGGTGTCGTAAGAGTAAGTCTTGAGGTCAGCAACGATCTGGATTTGATTGCCGTTGTAGGACAAATCGCAAGCCAGACCGCCTTCAATTTCACCAATGTCAGTTGTAACTCCAGCAGACGAAACGCTGTAAAGCCGCGTCCCGGCGATTACGTAATGGACATCGCTCGCATTGATCTGCCCGCGTATCGTCCCGCCGCCAATCGTCGAGAACAATGCTTTGCCGGGTGAGCCATACAGCACAACGTCGGACCGGCCTTCGCCTGGTGTTGGCTCACTGTACATATTGGTCATTGAGGCCAGCCCCGCGACAGGGCTGCGGCCCTTGGCGAAGGCTTTCCCGAGCGGGATTGTGATGCGAGCCATTATGCAGAGGCCAATTGCAGGAAAGCGTTAGAAAGTCGTGTCGGGTAGTAGTCGAACCGGCGGATGTGGCCGTTAGCAGGCAGCCCGAATGTGGAAATGCCAAGTCCAAGAGAGGTCGTTGTTGGGATTGTAGCCACAGCGTCTGTCGTAACCGCCGCCCCGTTGAGTGACGCAGCCAAGTCGTTAACAGACCAAGAAAGCGAGTGTTTGAACGCTGTTGAATTGACAAAAGTAAAATCCGTCAACGCGCCGCTTTGCGCAACTCCGCCATCGACCACGTTGACACGGCATAAATCTGTGTTGGCCTGACGCTGTAGCCGAGTGCTTTCGTTGCCTGTGCCGTCGCCAAACTCGTACACATACTGCTGGGCCGTATCCTGCCCCCCGCTCGCCCTTCCCTGCACAACCACAGTCCCCGCCGTCGCGCTGTACTCCGTCGAAAGCGTCCGAATGCAGCTATCTGCTGTACGGGCTACGGCTATGGTGGTGGTGGGGATGTAGGACGACATGAATTGCCCGAGTTCATACTGCATACCCCACATATACATTCCCGACGCGCCATCTCCTGAATAGCTTGTTGTTCCTGCCGGGTTGGCAAGCAGCAACTGAATGCGGCCCGTCGTCGATGCAGCGTCAATTGTTGTGCGCAAGCTGATGCGATACCAGCCGTTTGCGTATGCTGTAATTGTCGCTGCTGATGACGCGCCCGTGCCGAAGTTTGTGACGTTGCTGGCTGTGACTGCCGTCAAATCAAAGTCAGCATTTGCGCCCGTGTTTTCAAGCGTGTTCGATACTTGCAGCTTGCAAGCCGTGCGCCCAGCCGCCTTGACGAACACCGAGAACGTATAGGCCGAGTTTGCCGTGATGGTCACATCCTGGCGCACGAGATGGAACGTCCCGCCTGATGACTCAACCAGCGTGTCGGCTGTCGTTGTGCCGTCTGGTGCGGCGACAGAATTGGCAGATGCCGTCGCGCCGCTGACTGTCCACGTCGTGGCAAGGTCTTGACTCTGCAGCGCAAGGTTCGTCCGGCTGGCTTCCATCAGCAGCCCAAGACAAGAGCCGCCAGCGTCATACTCAATGCGCGGCGTGTTCGTGACTGCCTGCACCAGCAAGCCATTCGCCCCGCGATACATGGACTGATTGCCACACGTGAACGTGAAGGCACTCGTCAGGCTCGTGACAGTAGGCGACCCACCAACAGCCTTTATCACGACGCGCTGTGTTTCAGCGTTGAAACTGATGCCGTCATGAAACGACGAACCGCCGTACAAGGGCGATGAATGCGGTCTGATCATTGGCCTGACGTGTGGCCGCACGTGCGGCCTGACGACCGGCATTTACTGGCCCAGACGGTAGGTGATGGTGCCGGATGTGTAGGCGGTGCAGTTGAACCGATACTGCGCCCCGATTTCTGGCTCGTCCACCAACTGGGAAACCTCGGTTGTGTTGAGCGCCCAGCTTGCAACCGTTCCGATTGCGTCTGAGTTTACGTCAATCCAGGTTGTGCCGAGGTCGGTGGAGCGTTCCAGCTTGACCGTTCCGACACCGCCCTGCAGCCACATGCTGAACGTGCCTGGAAGCGGGCGAAATGCAGCCGACTGCCCGGTAGCGGCAAACGTGCCAGATACGGTTACGACCCGTGCAACCTTCGTCATCAGTAGTACTCCGTTTTAACAGGCTCGCGCGCACTGCGCTGTGATACGTGACGCTCAAGCAAGGCATAGCCCGCTGCGGCGTTTGGATAAGGGGCACTCGAACCAAGACCGCGCCCATACATCTCCGCGCATTGACCGGCCACGATCTGAGCCAATGGCAATGCAGCGGCGTCTGGAATGTCATCATCCAGCCAGTAACAGAGGCCCTCTTCAATCAACCACGACCGCGTACGTGACGCCCTGCGGCTGATCTTGTCGCTATCGTCCGCGCTCAATGCCTCGTTGCCGCTGATTAGCTGAAGCTCTTCAGCCACGAGGACATAAAGCTGGACGTTAGTTGTCGCCATCGTCCGCGTCCGTCACTTCAATTGCGTCCTCGGCAAAGACTGGCTTGGCAGGGCGGCCACGCTTGCGCGGCGCGATGATCTGCGGAGCCGTTGCGTCCTCGATCTCTTCGAAAAACTTGTGATTGCGCAGCTTTGATACTGCGTGCGCGTCCGTCACCTCAACCGGCTGGTTGATGACGAAGCGGTGCCCGAAGATCTTGACCATTGACGGCATTTCCGTCTCGTCGAACTCTTCGCCGCCAATGTATGCAAAAAATGGCATGGGAACCTCAGATGGTAAAAGGGGGGAAGCGTTATTGCCTCCCCCCGATTTATTAGGACGCCGAGCCTTCAAAGCGGCCATAGAGCGACAGGGTAAGAGTCCCCGTGGCACCCGTGGCTGGACCTGTCGGAATGGCACCCGTGACAACCGTGTCAGCGGTGTAAAGGTAGCCCTGACCGGCAACCGCAAGCGCGCGGTCCGCCGTGCCAGCCTGACCAACGGTCGAGGCGGCAAAGAGACGGCTCGCCGAGCCTGAATCGCCCACGTTGATCGTGACGGTCGGTGAACCGTTCGTGTCAATGTCGGTGGATTCGAGGCAACCACCGAAAACCCGGAAACCCTTCGGAACAATGCCGAAATCGAAGGTGTCAAGGTTCGCGGCTGCCGTCGTGATCGGGACTTCCCAATAGAAGCCGATCATGTTGCCTGGCAGTGCGCCAACAGAAACGCGGACGTTGTTGGCGTACTGCTTTGACTGATAGTTAGCCATGTGTGTCTGCTCCTATCCGTTAGTCAGCAACGCCGGAGCTGTACACGGTGACAATACCGTGCTGCTTCGACGCCGATGACGTGCCGGTTCCAAAGTGAAGTTTTGCGATGCCGCGAAGTTCTTCGATGGCAACACCCGGGCGGAACATGTAGTCGTCCTGCATGTCCGTGCGCGGTGTGGGTTCCTGACCCCACGCAATTGCCATTGCCTGCTGCCCGCAAAGGAAGCCCGGCTCAACTGCGATGGACGAAGCGCCAGCCGTTGCGAAGATGCTTGACACAGTAATCAGTGTCGAGATTTCTTCGATCTGGCGGATGATCACACCATCCCAAATCAAATCGCCGTCCTGGAACAGCGGGTTGTTTTCCATGCCGTTCATCTCGCGAGGGCGAGCGTCACGGTTGGCGTTGATCATGTTGGTGT
>Ga0214923_10003922_pt1 | contig 18385 bp, 14 predicted proteins | sample LL1510_MetaG_FD_177993 | JGI IMG/M metagenome (GOLD analysis project Ga0214923, IMG submission 177993) | Freshwater microbial communities from Lake Lanier, Atlanta, Georgia, United States - LL-1510 | ecosystem: Environmental > Aquatic > Freshwater > Lake | place: USA: Georgia | collected... | reverse complement strand
AGCTCTGCAAATACTTGAGCGGCTGTTTTGAACGGACCTGATTCCTTCTTTACGTCCTCGATTGCCTGAAGGTCTTCTATCTCCTCCAGTGCATCCATAAGTTGCTCGTACCGCTCGGGACTGATCAATACAGCAGCAACCTCGCCATGCTTATGAATAAATACAGCCTCAACTGCACTGGTTGCGATTGCTTCACTGAAGCGTTCACGCGCTTCGCTTGCGGTATAGGTAGCCATAAAAAATTGCACAAAACAATCTGAATCTTGTACAAAACTTTTTCACCGCGATTGGTCGTGTGAACCTTGTAAATAAGTAAGGGTCAATGTTGTTTTACTTCACACTTTCCGCAAAGATAGAGCAGTGAGCGAAATTCTTTCTGAACTTGGCTGGCGCAACCTGATTGCGCAGCACACCCCGGAGTTGCCCGACGAATTGGCGAAGGGTCCGCTCACTCTTTATTGTGGCTTTGATCCAACCGCACCAAGTTTGCACATGGGCAATCTAGCTCAAATAATTACCATGGCTCGGTTTCAACGACTCGGTCACACTCCGATAGCTTTAGTCGGTGGCGCTACCGGCTTGATTGGTGACCCAAGTGGCAAAAACGCTGAGCGCACACTCAACACTTCAGATGTTGTGGCCAATTGGGTTGAGAAGATTCGCGGACAACTCGAACCATTTTTTGATTTCAGTGGCACCAATGCCTGCATCATGGCAAACAACTACGACTGGACGCACAACATGGACATGTTGACGTTTTTGCGCGAGATCGGCAAACACTTCAGCGTGAATCGCATGCTTGATAAAGAGTCGGTCTCAGCTCGACTAAACGGCGCGGGAATTTCGTACACCGAATTCAGTTACCAGATTTTACAGTCACTCGACTACTTAGAGTTATATCGCAAACATGGCTGCACATTGCAGATCGGTGGATCAGATCAGTGGGGCAATATCACGGCAGGTACTGACTTAGTGCGTCGGGTTGAATCGGCAAGTGTTAATGGATTAACAACTCCTCTTGTAACTAAAGCCGATGGCACCAAGTTTGGTAAAACCGAATCAGGCACAGTGTGGTTGGATCCGGAACTCACAAGTCCTTATGCCTTTCATCAATTCTGGGTTAACGCAGATGATCGCGATGTCGATACCTTGCTTCGCACCTTCACCTTCCGCAGCGAGTCAGAAATTGCTGAACTTGCAGAGGCCACGCAAGAGCGTCCGCATGCTCGGGAAGCGCAACGAACCCTTGCAAACGATGTCACTACTTTGGTTCATGGTGAACATCAAACTGCCCAGGCAAAAGCCGCGGCTAGCGCACTGTTCGGTCAGGGAGAAATTCGTGACCTCGATCCTGCGACTTTGGATGCGGCCATGCGCGAAGCTCCAAATGCATCAGTAGCGCCAAGCGGTCAGTACCCAACAGTTGCCGAGCTCTTAGTCGCCTGCGAATTAGTAGCTAGTAACAGCGCGGGTCGCCGTGCGATCAACGAAGGTGGCGTCTCTATTAATAATGTGAAAGTCACTGACGAGAATTATGAAGTCACTGAAGTTGACTTCCTACACGGTAAGTGGTTGGTATTACGCCGCGGCAAGCGCACTTTTGGTGGCATTACGCGAGGTTAAAGTGCCAGGTTGGCGCAGGAAATTGGCCAAAACTTTGCTCAGATTCGCTATCGAAATCTTGGGATGCGAGTTACGATGAAAGTGAAATCTGAATAGCCAGACCCCCGATTTGCTTATTTGAATCGGCGTGTCGTAGAGTATTGCACTACGACCTAACAGGTAACCCGTGGTTCGTCCACTAACTACCACCAGTTGAAAATCATGAGTTTCGGATTTGACCGAGACAGTGAACATGACTAGGTTAGGAAAGTCGCCTTAAAACCGGCCCACCAAAATGGGCTATGTTTTATGCGCGTTCGTACCTTGAGAACTCAACAGCGTGCCACAAGTCAATACCAAAACCCCGTCGCGGGATGCGTAAGCATGCCGCGCGGTAATTCCTTTGGTAATACAAAATAAAAAGCATTCAGCTTTTTGTTCTTATTGCCAGTGAACACTCTCTCCAGAGTGTTTCGACTTTAACGAGTCGATCCAAAAACATTAACGGAGAGTTTGATCCTGGCTCAGGACGAACGCTGGCGGCGTGCTTAACACATGCAAGTCGAACGATGAACCAGAGCTTGCTCTGGGGATTAGTGGCGAACGGGTGAGTAACACGTGGGCAACCTGCCCCTAACTCTGGGATAACTCCTCGAAAGAGGTGCTAATACCGGATATGAACTAGGAAGACATCTTCTTGGTTGGAAAGTTTTTCGGTTAGGGATGGGCCCGCGGCCTATCAGCTTGTTGGTGAGGTAACGGCTCACCAAGGCGACGACGGGTAACCGGCCTGAGAGGGCGACCGGTCACACTGGGACTGAGACACGGCCCAGACTCCTACGGGAGGCAGCAGTGGGGAATATTGCGCAATGGACGAAAGTCTGACGCAGCGACGCCGCGTGAGGGATGAAGGTCTTCGGATTGTAAACCTCTTTCAGCAGGGACGAAGCGAAAGTGACGGTACCTGCAGAAGAAGCACCGGCTAACTACGTGCCAGCAGCCGCGGTAATACGTAGGGTGCAAGCGTTGTCCGGATTTATTGGGCGTAAAGAGCTCGTAGGCGGTTTGACACGTCGGATGTGAAAACTCGGGGCTTAACTCCGAGCCTGCATTCGATACGGTCTAACTAGAGTGTGGTAGGGGAAACTGGAATTCCTGGTGTAGCGGTGAAATGCGCAGATATCAGGAGGAACACCGATGGCGAAGGCAGGTTTCTGGGCCACCACTGACGCTGAGGAGCGAAAGCGTGGGGAGCGAACAGGATTAGATACCCTGGTAGTCCACGCCGTAAACGGTGGGCGCTAGATGTGGGGACTATTCCATGGTCTCTGTGTCGCAGCTAACGCATTAAGCGCCCCGCCTGGGGAGTACGGCCGCAAGGCTAAAACTCAAAGGAATTGACGGGGGCCCGCACAAGCGGCGGAGCATGCGGCTTAATTCGATGCAACGCGAAGAACCTTACCTAGACTTGACATATACGGAAAACATGCAGAGATGTATGGTCCGAAAGGGCCGTATACAGGTGGTGCATGGTTGTCGTCAGCTCGTGTCGTGAGATGTTGGGTTAAGTCCCGCAACGAGCGCAACCCTCGTTCTATGTTGCCAGCGGTTCGGCCGGGGACTCATAGAAGACTGCCGTGGTCAACACGGAGGAAGGTGGGGATGACGTCAAATCATCATGCCCCTTATGTCTAGGGCTGCACGCGTGCTACAATGGCTGGTACAAAGGGCTGCGATACCGCAAGGTGGAGCGAATCCCAAAAAGCCAGTCTCAGTTCGGATTGGGGTCTGCAACTCGACCCCATGAAGTTGGAGTCGCTAGTAATCGCAGATCAGCAATGCTGCGGTGAATACGTTCCCGGGCCTTGTACACACCGCCCGTCAAGTCACGAAAGTCGGTAACACCCGAAGCCGGTGGCCTAACCGTAAGGAAGGAGCCGTCGAAGGTGGGATCGGTGATTGGGACTAAGTCGTAACAAGGTAGCCGTACCGGAAGGTGCGGCTGGATCACCTCCTTTCTAAGGAGCATTTGGCACTGCAAAGTGTCCAGAACTTGATTGTTTTCAAACGAAAAACACAAGAAGCTCATGGATGGAATATTGACTTGAGAATGCACAAACAATTCATTCACTAGTACTGCTGCTTGCAGCGTGGAACGGTTTGAAGTGCGCGTAATTTCTAGGCACGTTGTTGGGTCCTGAGGGTGCGAAAGCATCTTCTGGGCCGATAAAAATTCATCCAACTTTCTGAATACAGGAGTTGTATGGACATCGGACTCGATCCGATGATCTCAGTGGAACTGATACCTCACAGTGTTAAGCCCTGAATCATCATCGGTAATCGCCCGTAATTTGAGAACTGCATAGTGGACGCGAGCATCTTATTTTTAAGAGCAATTTATAAGTTAAATCTTTGTGGCCAAGTTAATAAGGGCACATGGTGGATGCCTAGGCATCAAGAACCGAAGAAGGACGTATGAGGCTGCGATAAGCCTCGGGGAGCTGCCAACAGAGCTTTGATCCGAGGATGTCCGAATGGGGAAACCCGGCTGGAGTCATGTCCAGTCACTCTTGCCTGAACACATAGGGCAAGTGGAGGGAACGTGGGGAAGTGAAACATCTCAGTACCCACAGGAAGAGAAATCAACCGAGATTCCGTTAGTAGTGGCGAGCGAAAGCGGAAGAGGCTAAACCACATCAGCGTGATAGTTATCAGACGTTGCTGTTGTGGGGTCGCGGGACCAGTTAGAAGTTGCTGATACAGCTTCACAGAGTAAGAAATCATTGTTATAGATGAAGGTTCTGGAAAGGACCGGGAGACAGGGTGACACCCCCGTAATCGAAATGACATTGACTCTGTACTGGTATCCCAAGTAGCACGGGGCCCGAGAAATCCCGTGTGAATCTGGGGGGACCACCCTCTAAGCCTAAATATTCCTTGATGACCGATAGCGGACAAGTACCGTGAGGGAAAGGTGAAAAGTACCCCGGGAGGGGAGTGAAATAGTACCTGAAACCATGTGCCTACAAGCCGTAGGAGCGTCTTTGATTCTTCGGAATCATCCGTGACTGCGTGCCTTTTGAAGAATGAGCCTGCGAGTTAGTGGTATGTGGCAAGGTTAAACCGACGAGGTGAAGCCGTAGCGAAAGCGAGTCCGAATAGGGCGAATGAGTCGCATGCTCTAGACCCGAAGCGAAGTGATCTATCCATGGGCAGGTTGAAGCGCGGGTAAGACCGCGTGGAGGACCGAACCCACCTAGGTTGAAAACTGGGGGGATGACCTGTGGATAGGGGTGAAAGGCCAATCAAACTTCGTGATAGCTGGTTCTCCCCGAAATGCATTTAGGTGCAGCGTCGCGTGTTTCTTTCCGGAGGTAGAGCTACTGGATGGTTTAGGGGGCCCAACAGCTTACCGACATCAGCCAAACTCCGAATGCCGGAAAGTTAGAGCGCGGCAGTGAGACTGCGGGGGATAAGCTCCGTAGTCGAGAGGGAAACAGCCCAGAACACCGGCTAAGGCCCCCAAGCGTGTGCTAAGTGGGAAAGGATGTGGAGTTGCCCAGACAACCAGGAGGTTGGCTTAGAAGCAGCCACCCTTGAAAGAGTGCGTAATAGCTCACTGGTCAAGTGATTCCGCGCCGACAATGTAGCGGGGCTCAAGCACACCGCCGAAGCCGTGTCATTCATGCGTTAGCCAGGCCTTCGTGGTCCAGGTGCATGGATGGGTAGGGGAGCGTCGTGTGGCGAGTGAAGCAGCGGGGTAACCCAGTTGTGGACGCCACACGAGTGAGAATGCAGGCATGAGTAGCGAATGACGGGTGAGAAACCCGTCCGCCGAATGAACAAGGGTTCCAGGGTCAAGCTAATCTGCCCTGGGTAAGTCGGGACCTAAGGTGAGGCCGACAGGCGTAATCGATGGACAACGGGTTGATATTCCCGTACCGCCGACGACGCGACAATGCCGAATTTGGAGATACTAAGCGCACCAAAGCGAGGAGACCTTCGGGTTGATTCGTGGCGGTCCGCGACCTGATCTGATAGTAGGCAAGCAATGGGGTGACGCAGGAAGGTAGTCCAACCCGGGCGATGGTTGTCCCGGGGTAAGGCTGTAGGGCGAGTTGTAGGCAAATCCGCAACTCACATGCCTGAGAGCTGATGCCGAGCCGATTAGGCGAAGTGGATGATCCTATGCTGCCGAGAAAAGCCTCTAGCGAGTGTCGTTGGCGCCCGTACCCCAAACCGACTCAGGTGTTCAGGTAGAGAATACTAAGGCGATCGAGATAACTATGGTTAAGGAACTCGGCAAAATGCCCCCGTAACTTCGGGAGAAGGGGGGCCGCGTTGTGTGTAGAGATTTACTCTCGAAGCGCAGTGCGGCCGCAGAGACTAGGCTGAAGCGACTGTTTACTAAAAACACAGGTCCATGCGAAGTCGCAAGACGATGTATATGGACTGACGCCTGCCCGGTGCTGGAAGGTTAAGAGGACGGGTTAGCCGCAAGGCGAAGCTCAGAATTTAAGCCCCAGTAAACGGCGGTGGTAACTATAACCATCCTAAGGTAGCGAAATTCCTTGTCGGGTAAGTTCCGACCTGCACGAATGGCGTAACGACTTCAGCGCTGTCTCAACCATAGACTCGGCGAAATTGCACTACGAGTAAAGATGCTCGTTACGCGCGGAAAGACGGAAAGACCCCGGGACCTTTACTATAGTTTGGTATTGGTGGTCGATTCGATTTATGTAGGATAGGTGGGAGACTTTGAAGCCGAGACGCCAGTTTCGGTGGAGTCAATCTTGAAATACCACTTTGATCGTATTGGCTGTCTAACCTAGGTCCGTAATCCGGATCAGGGACAGTGCCTGATGGGTAGTTTAACTGGGGCGGTTGCCTCCTAAAATGTAACGGAGGCGCTCAAAGGTTCCCTCAGCCTGGTTGGTAATCAGGTGTCGAGTGCAAGTGCACAAGGGAGCTTGACTGTGAGACCGACAGGTCGAGCAGGGACGAAAGTCGGAACTAGTGATCCGGCGCCGGCAAGTGGAAGCGGCGTCGCTCAACGGATAAAAGGTACCCCGGGGATAACAGGCTGATCTTGCCCGAGAGTCCATATCGACGGCATGGTTTGGCACCTCGATGTCGGCTCGTCGCATCCTGGGGCTGGAGTTGGTCCCAAGGGTTGGGCTGTTCGCCCATTAAAGCGGCACGCGAGCTGGGTTTAGAACGTCGTGAGACAGTTCGGTCCCTATCTTCCGCGCGCGTAAGAGTCTTGAGAAGGGCTGCCCCTAGTACGAGAGGACCGGGGTGGACGAACCTCTGGTGTGCCAGTTGTCCTGCCAAGGGCACGGCTGGTTGGCTACGTTCGGAAGGGATAACCGCTGAAAGCATCTAAGCGGGAAGCCTGCTTCAAGATGAGGACTCTCACTGGGTAACCAGGTAAGACCCCCAGAAGATGACTGGGTTGATAGGCCGGAGGTGGAAGTGCGGTAACGCATGGAGCTGACCGGTACTAATAGGTCGAGGACTTGCCACTTTTTTCACTTTTGTGAAAAGGGGTTTAACTTACGAATTCTTAAAATTTTTGATCGCGTCCACTATGCGGTTCCCGAGTTACGGTCGGGAACCTGATTGCTTCACAGCAATCAATGTATGTATACAACTAAATACATGTCCGTCAACAAACTCGAAAGAGTTTCGGCGACCATGGCGAAGGGGAAACGCCCGGCTCCATTCCGAACCCGGAAGCTAAGCCCTTCAGCGCCGATGGTACTGCACTTGTGAAGGTGTGGGAGAGTAGGACGTCGCCGGGCATATTTTAAAAGTGGGTCACTTGTTTTCAAGTGGCCCACTTTTTATTTCGGATGCGAGAAATTAAATCTTCTCAAAAGCCCAAAGGTCGATGTCGTCCAAATTGATGGGCCGGTATCCACGAAATTCAAGGGCATCAATCAATTGAGCGCGATGTTCGGTGGCGTGATGAATTGCTTGAGCAATCAAAGTTGACCGCCAATGCTGGAACACCCCATCTTCCATTTGAATACTGAGTAGCTCGTCGTCTTTTTCGGCTTCGGCAATAATTATGGCGTCATATTCGGCTAATACTTTTGCATTGACCGCTACATCTGCAATCGAATCTGGAATCAAATTCTCGTGCCACATAGCACCAGTCAGGCAGTAAACATACCAATCTGCTCCACTAGCGATGTGTTGCAGAATCTGCCCGGCCGTCCACTCTGGATTCACAATGAATGACCCAAGTGCCTTATCTTCTAGCGATTGAACGGCGCGATAGACCTCTTGATTGGCCCAAGACATGTGTTCCAGTGACCGCTTTGTCGAAATACTCATTGTGCGAGTTTATGACAAATGCAAATGTGGATTAGATGATTTCCTAACTTTTCCCACCGGTTAGTTTTGCAAGTCGCATTTCTGAAATGACTGAAGCCAAGAATTCCGTATTTTCGTTGATATTTTCTGTATCTACAAAAACTTTAGTTGAATGTGCAGCACGAGTCAGAACTACGTAGCTCAAGTTCATTGCCGGAGGTCTTTCGGCTTTATCCGCACACCATTGTTGGATGAAATCGAAGTCAAATACTAGGACGTGTGTGGCTGACAGTCCTCTTGATCCCATGGCCTTAACAATTCGAACGGACCCAGGTGCAGCAACATTGCGACGGTTTTTCTCTATGGTTAAGTCGTGAATTGCTTTCTTAGCTTCACGCAAAGTTGCCCTAACAATGGGATATGCCGGACTCTTGTCGCCAAATACGATTACCATCAAGCTGCCATCTCCGTCATATTCGCGGACTTCTTGAAGTGTTTCAAGAACGGCTGAGCGCACACCAGACTTAAAGGCTTCGGGCGAACTGGGCAGATAACTTACCGACATGTGCTTTGCCTGCGCTGGCAATTCCTTCTGTCGCTCCTCTTCACCAACTTGAAATTTCCGAGAGAGCACCTTTTCGGAGATAAATTTTTTGACTCGTTCAATATTTGGAAAATATTCGTGGAAAGCGTAAGAAGCCAGGAATGGAATTTCACTGCCGCGAAAGAGTCGATTTCGGGCTGGGCGCTTAGCTCCCTGCAAAATTCTTTGGATTTCGGCGCATGGAAATTCGCGATCTTGATCAAATCCAAAGAGTTCTTGACCCTTGCTTATGGAGACAAACCAAGAGGCATCACTAACGGCCAAGTATTCTGCAACCGCGATTGCATCGCCATTGATGTCCTGTCCCTCATCTATCAAGATTGTGTCGTATTTAACGATTTCATGTTGGGGTATTCTTTTCAAACAGAGAATTACATCTTCCGCAGTTGCTTCGTGTTCCATGTAGGAAACTTCTGGCGCTATGTTCTCATAAAGTGCGAATTGATCATAAACATCTATGTGGCCAAGCATTGTGTCCTGGCTACGAAGCAGTTGGACTTGTGCCTGGACTTCAGCAGCCAAAGCTTTGTTGTAACACAGATAAAGGACACTTCCACCAACTCGTGCATGCTGCATTCCAAGTTGAATCATAAAAGTAGTCTTGCCTGTTCCAGCCGCGCCACTCATCTGGACAATGTGAGTTTCGCCAAATGGATACTTATTTAATTCCTTTTCGAGGTAGGCAATATCTATTGGCTTATCAGACTTAGCTTTGATCGACCTTTGATGGTCACTTTCGGCTGATTTAATGTAATCAGCCAGCGACTTTACTCCGTGTTTTTCGCGAGGAGGATTAGTCGGAGGATAAATGCCAAGGAGTGGCTTATTACGAATCTCCGACAACTTCTCGTTAAACGTCCGCGCATTCAAAAGGTCATCTTGAAAAACGAAGCTCTTTGATTGAGTAAGTATTGGTCTCGATGCAAAGCGTTCTTCCCACTGAGCCCTCGTGATGCGTGGCCAAACTACTGTTGTTTGGAAAAATGGGACGGTTTCATCTGAGCCATCCTGCTTCAGCATCCGGGCATGAAAGTCCTTCAACTTCTGCGAGTTTCGCCTAACTTGGGTAACCGGATGTGAAACTACTTGACCATCACTACGTATGAATTCTTTGGCCGTGTATTTGCCAATTTGCTGAATCGAGTGACCCTTGATTTCACAGACAAATAACCCAACTTTTTTGGAATAGACCATCAGGTCTATGTCTGGAACATTAGGCAAATAGTTAAGGTCAAACCAGAATTCAAAACCCTCGCGATGGAATCTACTCAACAAAAGACCCAACTCGTACTCGGCGTTATGGCCTTCGACATTTTTTGGCAGCGGAGTGTGTAAAACGGGATCTGCGTTCTGGCTCATGTAACCTCATTCATTTGGTAGCAAAAGAATACCGTTCACCATTGACATTGAGGGCTTAGCATCAGCTATCTGGACTCGCTGGTAATGCATTTTTGTCAGACCCAATTGTTATTTTGTAAGTGTAAGCAGAGAGGAAATGCATGACAGAAACCCAAATCCCACAATCACGATTGAGCCAGGCCTTTGCCTTCGCCGCATGGATCCATCAGGATCAATACCGCAAGCAGGCTGAGGACGAAAAGCATAAGCCAGCCATAAAATATCTAACCCACTTAGCCGATGTGCTGGGCATAGTAATTCAGGGGCACGGCGATGAAGATCAGCAGATAGCCGCACTATTACACGATGCCCTCGAAGATCAACCGATTACTCCTGCAGGCCAGGTCACTGCAGTCGAAATCCAGCGGCTGTTCGGAGATCGGGTATTAGAACTAGTCAAAGACTGCACAGATGGCGACACCGGCATCGAGCGAACTAAAGACAATTGGCAAGAGCGAAAAGAAATTCACATCGCTCACATGCGAGCAAAAGCTGCAACTGATCCCGCATTCCTACTGGTCTCAGTTGCCGATAAATTGAGCAACTCACTAGCAATCACTAACGATGTTGAAAACGAGGGAGTAATTGTTTGGGATCGATTCAACGCGAGCGCTAAGCAAACCAGTTGGTACTACGGTGAAGTGCTTGCCGTCTACACGGAATACTTGGGCAAGGAAAATGCTCTGGTTCAACGGCTTTCTCGACAAGTGAAGCGACTCCAAGAATTAGTCGCCCAGGTTAGTTCCAAGTAAACATTGAGAATTTTCTAACCTCACAGCTTTCAGTTAGACTCAAGACAACAATTCAATAGCGGTCACTTCAGATTTTTAGGAGCAGCAATATGCCTGCAGGTAATTCGTCATCTCGACCTTCGGGTCGATCAAGTGGCCGCGGTAATTCAGGTTCAAGTTCATCAGGTCGCTCTTCTAGTGGCTCACGCTCGGGCTCTGGTCGGCCAAGTTCAGGCCGCCCAGCCGGTAGCCGTCCATCATCTGGTCGTCCAGGTTCAGGTGGCTCGGGTCGAGCAAGTTCAAGTCGACCATCAAGTGATCGTCCAACTTCCAGCCGCTCTACCCGAGATGGAGAATCTCGAAGCTCCAGCCGCCCGCGTCGGGATGATGCCCGACCTACCCGCGATAACGCTCGTTCGGCTGGCGGTTCGAGTCGTCCTTCGAGCGGCCGCCCCGCTCGTGATGGCGACCGTCGCACTTCAACCGGCCGCCCCGCTCGTGACGGGGAGCGCCGCACAAGTAGTGACCGCCGGGATTCTGGTCGCCCGCGACGTGATGACAGTCGCGGTTTAACACGTGGACCTGGTGATAATTCTCGTCGCCCGCGTCGTGATGACGATCGTGGCGAAAATACCGCACGGTCTCGTCGCGGCGGAAGTGATGCACCTATCATTCCTGATCACATCACTGGCGAAGAACTGCCAAGAGCAGTGCGCAACGAACTTCGCACATTGCCTGACGGTCTAGCTCTACGCGTCGCCAGGCACATGGCCGCATGCGTCGAGTTAGCAAATTTCGAGCCAGAACTTAGTTGGTTGCACGCAAAAGCCGCGCTTGATAAAGCATCACGGATCGCAGTTGTCCGTGAAACTGCAGCTGGAGCGGCTTATCACGCTGGCCACTTCGACATTGCATTGTCCGAATATCGCGCTGCAAAGCGTATGACCGGCAACAAGGAATATTGGCCCGTTATGGCCGACTGTGAGCGAGCACTTGGCCGGCCTGCGAAAGCAATTGCGATGGCAAGCGATCCAATCGTTGCCGGGCTGTCTATTGGTGGTCGAGTGGAAATGCGCATCGTTGTTTCCGGAGCCCGACTTGATCAAGGAAACGCTGAGGCTGCGCTGGCAACCTTACAATGCCCCGAACTAAACAAGCCCTCGAACGAGCCTTGGTCCGCTCGAATTCGATATGCCTACGCAGACATCTTGGCCACTATGGAGCGCACTCAGGAAGCCATCGAGTGGTTTCACCGGGCAGCGGCAGTTGATGTTGACGGTCAAACTGATGCCGATCGTCGAATTGCTGAACTTGAAGGAAGTGTCTACGAAGAGTTTGACAACGACTACGTCTACGAGGAGTACTCCGACGACGAATAAATTCACAGTCTGCCACCTTCGACAATTCCAATTGTCAGTCTTGCGGCAAGTGGGACCTGCAACAAGACTGAATCCCTAAATTTGGGGGAGCAATGACATCAGATTTTTCCGGCTGGCAGAATTCAGTCCGGCTAATTGGCCGGGTAACTTCAGCGGCCGAAGAAATAGAGTTACCGAGCGGCGAAACACTCGTTCGGTTTCGGATGGTTGTTCCGCGAGCAAAGCCAGCAACGAAAGTAACCGTGGAAACCATAGATTGCGTTTCGTTTGAAGCAGGTAGTCAACGCACGTCCAGATCACTGTCAATCGCAGATGTGGTAGAGATATTAGGTGAATTGCGGCGCAGGTTCTGCAAGGCCGGCACAGGAGTGGTATCTAGAGTGGAAGTTGAAGTTACTGCTCTTGACTTGGTGAAAATGCCACAAACTTAGCTCTGCATTCTGTAATGCACCAACAATCTTTGACCACTAAACTTCAGTTAAACCTAAGAAGAACGAGAAGAGAATGATTAAGAGCCACCCAAAGAAGTTTTTCTCAAGACTAGGCCAATTTGTCCTAGCAACGGCACTGTTAATTTCGGTCTCAGTAGCACCGGCAACTGCAGGAAATGTTGTGCCTCGTGTTCCTGGCGCACCGAGTGTCTCTTCATTGGTTGCCGGCGACAAATCTTTCACAATAACTGTGATAGCTCCTGCCGACTCAGGCTCGTCAGCTGTCACGCAGTACTTCTATTCACTAAATGACCACGCATGGGTTTCGCTTGGCCCGGCATCTATTGCTGGCACTGCAAAATTAGTTCGAGTGAGCAACAATGACATTGACTACAGCGTCAGAGTTCGTGCCAAAAACTCGGCGGGTCAAGGCGCGATTACCGACGCTGGAGTTGTTCGGCCGGTCGCACCGCCTCCGGTTTATCCTGATGCACCAACAATCCTCTCGATTCAGGAATCAAGTTGTCATGTACTTCGCGTAGAGATAAAAGCTCCGACCGTTACATTTGGCAAAATTACTCGCTATCAATTCCAGCTGGGCGACGGGTATAAGTGGAACAACGCTTGGACCACAGATGGCGTGAAATACATACACACCTCCCTCAAGCGCCCTTTCGCTTTGCGAGTCCAGGCCTTTAATAATGCCAAGAATTCCGGCTGGGGGCAGATTGCCGAAGGCTCAGCGCCCGGCGGTTATCCTAACTGCGCTTATTCAAGGTGATTCCATTACAGCAAACTAGCAATCTGCTAGCTAAAGACTACGACGCCGCACTGCTTGATCTAGACGGAGTTGTCTACATCGGTGACGATGCGGTACCAGCCGTTATCCCAACGCTTAATGAGATGCATCAACAATTTGGCATTGCCTTAACTTGCATTACGAATAATGCTGCTAGATCACCAAAGGTAGTTGCTGAACATTTGCAACGGCTAGGACTTCAAGTCACCGCAAATGATGTGGTTACCTCCGGGCAGGCAGCAGCAACCGAATTAGCCAAACTGCTTCCACAAGGTAGTGATGTTTTTGTGTTGGGCAGTCGCGACTTAGCCGATGAAGTTGAACTAGTTGGCTTAAAACCATCCCAAGATCCTGACAAACACTATGCAGCTATTGTTCAGGGCTACTGGCCTGATATGCCCTGGCGCATGCTGGGCCTAGCTAGCAAAATTATTAACTCCGGGGCACTCTGGGTCGGCACAAATGCTGATTGGACCATTCCAACCACATTTGGCACTTCACCTGGCAACGGAACCATGATTCAAGCACTAAAAATTGCTACTGGCAGAGCACCTGCCCTAATTGCCGGAAAGCCAGATTCGCCTCTTATGTATGGTGCTATCGATCGAACATCAGCAAAGCAACCCTTGATGATTGGCGATCGGCTGGACACAGATATTTTGGCGGCCAACCGTATCAACATTGACAGCCTGTTGGTATTTTCTGGCGTTACGGACTTTATGGAACTATTCAGCGCCACACCGGAGCTTCGCCCAACATATTTGGCCTGGGATGCCTCTGGAATCGCTGATTCACACAGCGCAGTTTCAGTGGATCATGGCCTTGTGAGTTTGCACGACTGGCGCGCTGCTGGTGATGGACTATCGGGCCACGGTGACGCCCTTGACGCAATTCGGGTGCTGGCAGTGGCAGTATGGGAATTAGTTATTTCACCAGATCAGGCGATGTCCGCCTTGGCTGAGCGTGGAATTTCATTACCGAAAGGCGCTACGAATTAATGTCTGATGAAATATTGGATCCATCAGAAAGCAACGAACCAGTTGCCGACTATTTAGATGTAGTGAGTACCGACTCTGCCTTAGCCTTATTTGCGTTACCCACGACAGGGGAGGCCAGAGTGGATGATGCACTAGGCCGACTTGCCGACTTGGAGTCGCTTCCAGTCCATGAACATGTAGAAGTTTTTGAAGATGTGCAGCGGCGCTTGCACGACACGTTAGCTGATCTGGCAGGCTCGTGACCCGAAGTCGACTTGATGTTGAATTAGTCCGTCGACAATTGGCCAGAAGTCGTGAGCAAGCCCAAGAATTAATTGCCGCAGGACAAGTCACTGTCGAAGGCTTAACCGCAGTTAAGCCGGCCAGTGGGGTTTCCGAACTAACAAACATCAAAGTTTTAGTAGACGCCGACTCCGAATATGTATCCCGTGGCGCTCACAAGCTAGTTGGCGCATTAACTACTTTCAACATTGACGTCGCTGGTCGAACCGCGTTAGACGCTGGAGCATCTACAGGTGGCTTTAGCGATGTGTTGTTGCGAAAGGGAGTTGGCCACATTTATTGCGTCGATGTCGGACACGATCAATTGGCCGAAAAAGTGGCTAAAGATCCAAAAGTTACGGCGCGCGATAGAACTAATGTTCGCTACTTAACGCCTGAAGAGTTGGGCACCCAAGTTGACTTAGTGGTTGCCGACCTGTCTTTTATCTCGCTTGAGGCAGTTTTGCCTGCACTAATTAGTGTCATGACCCCAGATGCCGACGCCCTTTTGCTCGTTAAACCTCAGTTCGAAGTAGGTAAAGAAGCACTTGGCGCTGGTGGCGTTGTGGAATCTGCCGAGCAGCGGGTCGATTCAGTCAATAAAATTGCCTGTAAGGCTTATTCTTTAGGCTTAGGCACTGCAGGAGTGGTGGCAAGCCCATTGCCCGGGCCTTCTGGAAATGTCGAATATTTTCTGTGGTTGCGCCAAGGGGCAGCCGCGCCAGACATCGCCAGCATCCAGCAAGCAGTAGCGGAAGGACCAGCATGAGTCGTCGTGTTCTGTTTGTCGTTCGCTCTGGCACAAACCAAGCCCCTGAAGTTGCTCGGGCCGCCGCTGCTGGATTACTTGCTAATAACATCGAAGTTTTATGCGCCCACGAAGATGTTGATTTATTAAATCTTCCAGATGTCGTATCTAGCAACGATGCCACAGGCTGTGAACTTGTTGTGGTGTTTGGCGGAGACGGCACTATCTTGAGCGGCATCGAATTGGCCCGACCGGCCGATGTTCCAGTGCTCGGAGTCAATCTTGGTCATGTTGGTTTCTTGGCCGAAGCAGAACCAGAAAACATCGACGCAGTTGTCAGTGCAATTGTTGAGCACAACTGGATTGTCGAAGAGCGGATGACTCTTGCCATTTCGGTAACTGGTCCAGAGCGGCAAGCCTGGAATTCTTGGGCACTTAATGAAGTTGCCATTGAAAAAGATGCTCGGGAGCGAATGATCCAAGTCTTAGTTAGTATCGACGATCGACCGCTGTCGCAGTGGTCAGCCGATGGCTTACTTTGTTCCACACCTACTGGCTCAACCGCATATGCCTTTAGTGCTGGCGGTCCAGTTGTTTGGCCCGAGGTGGATGCAATGCTTGTTGTTCCCATTAGCGCTCATGCGCTATTTGCTCGCCCGCTAGTTGTTGCTCCAACCTCTACGGTTGATGTTGCCGTCACCAAAGGTCCAGTTGTAATCAGCGCTGATGGTCGGCGCACAACTGAAGTCTCGGCTGGCAGCACCGTAACTATTGTGCGCGCCGAGCAATCAACTAAATTTGCCCGCTTACATCAAGTTCCATTTACTGAACGCTTAGTGGCAAAGTTCGAGCTGCCAGTTCAGGGCTGGGGCGCATAGGAATCTGGCGTGCTTGAGATTTTGCGCATCCGTAATCTTGGAGTAATCGCCGACGCCGAGCTTAATTTTTCCCCCGGTTTCACAGCACTAACTGGCGAAACGGGTGCGGGCAAAACCATGGTGTTTAGAAGTATCGCGATGCTATTTGGCGCAAAGCCTGATGCCTCGCTGATTGCAGATGGCGCTGACGCCGCAGCTGTAATGGCTGAACTTGCAGTGCCAGCTGACATTAAGGTCAGACTTTTAGAACTTGGCGCCACTGTTGAGGACGATGTGGTGATTGTTGGTCGACAAGTTCCGCTAGAGGGCCGAACCAGAAGTGTGATTGGTGGCACGGCCATGCCAAACACCACTTTGGTTGACCTAGGTGGCGAGATGATAGCTGTGCATGGTCAAAGCGATCACATGAAACTTCGCAAACCAGCGCATCAAAGATTGATTCTCGATCGATTTGGTGGCGTCAAAATAAGCGATGTGCTAACTCGGTACCAAGATCTTTGGGCACAACACCTTGACCTGCAACACCGAATTGATTCACTGAGTGCCGATAGCGCTTCAAGACAATTGGAACTCGACCGGATTACTTCGGTGATCACTCGCTTTGATGAATTGCAACCTCAGCCAGCCGAAGATGAAACACTTGCTACCGAAGCCCTTCGGCTGGGAAATAGCGAGTCGCTCTTTGTTGCAGCAATGCAAGCAGGCGAAGCAATTGGTGGAAGTGACTACGACGGCGAATTTGTTGCTGGACTACTAACTAATGCTCGCAAAGCCTTGGAACAAAGCGCAGACCTAGACGAGCAACTGGAGGGTTTTGCCACCCGAGTGCGCGAACTCGAAGTCCTAGCTGGTGAACTTGCAAGCGAACTTACTCAATATGCCTCTGCAATAGATGCCTCACCACAACGGTTGGCCTACATCGAACAGCGACGATCCGAGTTAAAGCAGCTGGCTCGTGAATTCGGCACAGTTGATGACCTTATTGCTTGGGTTGAGGTGAACCGACCTCGGATGGAACTACTGCAAGGTGGAGATGAGCATGTGTCAGAACTCAAAATGGAACTTGCGGCTTGCACGGCGCAAATGCTGGTCCTGGCCGGTGATATTTCAAAGCAACGTCATCTAGCAGCAACGGCATTTGAGCAGGCAGTGCGCAGTGAACTTGAGGGTCTGGCCATGAGTGGCGCAAGCGTTTCCTTCCAAATCCGTCCCACAGATTTAGGTCCGTTTGGGGCTGACGACATTGAGTTAGGGCTGGTCAGCCGACCAAACGCACCATGGGTGCCCATTAGTCGAGGAGCATCGGGTGGCGAACTTAGCCGCTTAATGCTTGCAGTCCAGGTGGTACTAGCCAGCGCTGACCCAATTGACACCTTCATTTTTGACGAGGTTGATGCCGGGGTGGGTGGGGCAGCAGCCGTAGAAGTTGGTCGCCGATTGGCTCGATTAGCTCGCTCTTCGCAGGTAATCGTCGTGACTCACTTGCCACAAGTCGCTGCGTTTGCAGACAAACACTATGTGGTGCAGGCTAATCAAGGCCAGCAAGTTCATGCCTCACAAATCCGCGAAGTATCGGGCGAGGACCGAGTGACCGAAATTTCGCGCATGCTAGCTGGACTAAGCGACTCATCAGCTGGGGCAGATTTGGCACTCGAACTACTCGAATTAGCAGCCAGCGAGAGTCACTCGAATTAGTTGGCCTGCTCGGGCAACTCGTTCGCCACGCGGAAATTGCCGAGCCTGTGCACGGGCAGAATTGAAATCAGTTAGTCTGGTATTCCGTGGGTAATCGCAAACATATATTTGTCACGGGAGGCGTCGCCTCTTCACTCGGTAAGGGACTTACCGCTTCGTCACTAGGCAATCTTCTTACTGCTCGTGGACTTCGAGTTACGATGCAAAAGTTAGATCCCTATTTAAATGTTGATCCCGGAACGATGAATCCATTTCAACATGGTGAAGTATTTGTAACTAACGACGGTGCTGAAACCGATTTAGACATCGGTCACTACGAGCGGTTCCTTGATCGTGATTTACATGGGTCAGCAAACGTAACCACAGGCCAGGTTTACTCGAATGTGATTGCCAAAGAGCGCCGTGGTGAATACCTGGGCGACACAGTTCAAGTTATTCCACACATAACTAACGAAATCAAAGCTCGAATGCTAGCCATGCATAGCGATGATGTGGACATCGTGATTACCGAAGTCGGCGGCACAGTTGGAGACATTGAGT
>Ga0214923_10003921_pt1 | contig 18388 bp, 33 predicted proteins | sample LL1510_MetaG_FD_177993 | JGI IMG/M metagenome (GOLD analysis project Ga0214923, IMG submission 177993) | Freshwater microbial communities from Lake Lanier, Atlanta, Georgia, United States - LL-1510 | ecosystem: Environmental > Aquatic > Freshwater > Lake | place: USA: Georgia | collected... | reverse complement strand
GCTACTCGGCAGGCGTGCTAAGAAACTAGAGCACAAAATAAACCAAGTAGAACAGGAGCACTTGCATGATAAAGTCAAAGCTATTGAGACTGAGCGTGAGCTGTCTCGTAAGCGTCTGCGTGATTTGCTCGAACACTATCGCGGAGACGGGCCAAGAGGCCAAGCCTAGTTGCGATTCGGTACTGAACGCGTGCCTAGACTACGCTAAAATACTAGAGAAAGAGCGCGACTTATACCGCGATTCGGTACAACTACAGCAAGAACGCATTCGTGAGCTAGAGAAAACGCAGCCTAGTCAACCGTGGTACTTCTGGTTAGTACTCGGTGCAGCTAGTGCTATAGTTATAGATGGAGTACGACGATGAAGCCAGGAGAAAAAATAGTATTTGAATTGTATGGGTTAATCTTGCAGCAGCTAGTCCGCAGTAACATGGCGTCACATGAACGAGAGCAGGCTATCAAGCAGGCACTACAGTTAGCGCTTGAAGCAGCTGAGCATTTTGCTAAACTAGTGGAGGATAAGGAATGAAGTACGATGCCAAGTGCAACAAGTGCGAGCACGTCTTTGAGTATGATGCCCCTATATCAGAGGCTGGTGACCCGCCTCCACCATGCCCTAAGTGCGGGCACATGGAGACGACCAAACAGTTCTCGTTAAATAGTGGGGGCTTTGTACTTAAAGGTTCAGGTTGGTTTAAGAAAGGAGGATACTAATGTTATTCGTTACAATTGTATTAGTCTTCTTTGCCATCTCAATCGTTGCAATTGATTATTACTAAGGAGTGACAAAATGAAAATTAAAACAGATGACTTAAGAATGTTAATGGAATACGCAGATAAAGAATTTGTTGAAGAAGTAGATGTTACTTTAGTTAGTAACAACTTCGCTGTGTACTTTGCATTCACAGACGCAGAAGGGAGGGAATGTGAGATAGCAGTCTTTGATAAGTACCTACATGATAAGCCAGCACAACTAACTAAAAAGATGGAATTAAAAACACGCACTAAAAAGGAGAGCAACTAATGACCGACGGAATGAGTGAAGCATATGGAATGTCCAGAAGAAAAGAAAATGATGGCGAGACAAGAAAATATATCGTCTTTTATGTTGATGATTGTACGCCAAAGGTACGTAAGTTTGACAGCCTTGAGAAAGCTAAGCGGTTTGCAGTCAAAGTAAATAGCATTGATAACAGGCAGAGTAGCTGGGTTGATTACATTGTCAAAGGCAAAATCTTAATGGAGGATAAATGATAGCATTAGCAGGACTGTTAGCATTACTGGTATACATTGAAGAACCACATAATATACCACGTGAACTGGCACCGATTAAACCAGTGCCGCCGATTGGTACTAAAACATGTGAACAAATCTATGTATGCGATACGAATAACCAGAACTGCAAATGGATTGTCATATGCAAATGATAGACTTGGAGGAACCGATGACGAAAGAAGAACAGAAAGAAATTAAGAAAGCGCTTGCCGAGGCTGTTAATAAGGGAGTTAAACTTGATGACGTCTTATTCAAGGTAGCACAAATAAACGGGTACGTAGAGGTAGCGCATAACGAGAAGTATGTACTTATAACAAACACCAAAGGTGGTGCCGTTACAGTGTCGCTAAAGGCAAGAACGTTTGATAAGATTGCAAAGGAGTTGGGTTACTCTTTAAAGCGGTCGTCTAAATTAGGATGATGCTTGTCGTAAGACAATAACATGAGCAGGTTGACGCACGCATGTGCGAGATGGTTCATCCCACTCTCGTCGTCGTGCGTTTCACCTGCATTCCATTTAACCATGTGTCGTTGGGCCGCAGCATAAAGTCTTGACCAAGCCATTCCCTTACGCCAGTTGTGCTCACCATATTTGTCAGCGCCAAAGGTTAGAACCTCAGCTACTGCAAATAAACTTTCCGAAGGCAGCAGGTCCATGCGGACCTTGCCACCGTCAAACTTTTTTCCTTCGCATTGAGAGTCGCTTGTTTGCTGAAGACTTTGCTTTTGGTTTGTCGTCACGTTGTTCTCCCATCTTGATGCATGAACCTGAGCTACAGGGCTTTGTACCCGGCACGCGTTTGTAACCCTTCCAACAGTTGCATTTGCTTGCAGAGTTGCGCATAGTATATTTTCTTTCGCATTCTAAATTGTCAGCCGCCCCAAACTTAAAAATACTTTACGTTTGGTGTAGCCATATTATTTCTTCTTTCTGCGCATCGCTAGTCGCTTCATAGCAGACTTGCTAGCAGGTACACTTTCACCTGCCTGCCTAGCTTCTGACAAAGCAATAGCAATTGCTTGCTTGCGGCTCTTAACTTTAGGGCCTTTCTTGCTACCACTATGTAGCATACCGCGTTTGTATTCGCCCATTACTTTTTCGACTTTACCTTTTTTAGGCATTTTTCTTTCCTTTCTTTCGTTTGATTTCAGAGCGGGGTTGCCACTCCTCTGATACTGCATCCACAAGTGCTTGAGTTTCTTTCTTTTGGAAAGAATACTGTTCAGAAATATAGTCGCCTATCTCATACCCTTGTACGATATAGCCGCAGCCTTGCAAGAAATGTATGAATTCATCGACAGCCTCCGGCCACGAAGCCTGGTCTGAAACTTTAACTTGTATATAACTGCCATCTAAATGTTTCTTTTTAAGTATCATTTTATTCCTCCGGTAATTTAAACTTGTCGCGTAAGGTAACGTTAAGACTAGCGTGCTGCGTCGGTGCTTGCCAGCCACAAATTTTTGCTAGTAACTCAATCGTCTTGATGACGTCACCAGCTCTACTGGTATCATCAATAAGGATATTAACCAAGCGCCTAGCTGCTAACTGTGGCACGTTGGGAAACTCTTCCTGTATCGCAGCCGATAGCGCATTCTGAATCTTAGGGTTACGCATCATAGTGCTACCTAAATTCTTGGCACTCTCGTCACTAGTAACATTATAGCCAGCAGCTACAACGGCCTGCGATGCAGCCATGCCTTGCAGTGAAGCAGCAACAAACTTCTGTTGCTTTACCGTAAGCTGTGGTTTCTTATCTTTCAAATCCTCAGACATAAGTTATCTTTAAAGCCTCGCTCCCATAGATAATCAAATAAATCTTCTCTCTTATCGTCAGTCTCTTTCTCGTCGTTAATAATAAAACCAATCACTAACCACGGCTCCTCTTGCTGATGCTCTTGGCAGTATGCTAGTAACGTCATCACTGTAGCATACGGTGCTTTAGAATACTTCACGTATTAACTCCTCGATGATAGCAACCTGGTCTTGCAATTTCTTCTCATGTTTTTTGCTAGCATATTGGAGCGCGGTTTGTAACCGCTTCAAAAATTCTTCGGCTTTACCTTTCGGGCCTAATGCTACCTGCTCTAAGATGCGTTGACTCTCAGCGGCAATCGGTACTTGCATTACTTTAACTGGGGCTGGAGGGGTTTTAGGTACGGCTTCCTTGCCGAGCATCGCAAGCGCCTGCCTCTCTACCTCTGGGTCGTATGCAAGACTTGGTTTCTCTACAACTTTTTCTGTCAAGTAGACAAACTCCTTCCCCGGAAATGCCTGCTTTAATTCGTGTTCGGATGTGAAGGTCATCGGAAAGCCAGGCGGGTCATCGTTTACACTTGCAACGGGAATGGGCTGACCGCTGCCAAGGTCAACCGGGACTCTAAATACATTGCCCCTTCTTTGCACGTACACTTTATTCGCGTGCATCAGCGACCTCCTCAAGCCATTCTTTTTTCTTGTTATGTAATTTGCGATACCGCTCAACAAGTCTAGGATAACGCATGATATATACTTTAGCATCCTCGTATACGTCATCCTGCTCGTTGTCGTCAAGCCCCTCCAGGGGCAGACCCAACTCGAAACGAAGCACGTCCTCGACTGCTTGCGCTAATATCATTAGCGATATTCGTGTCATCTGCCTGCCCCTACCCATCATAAATACAATTATAACATTTACGTGTGAGAAAGTCAAGTCTTTTTTTTGCATCGGCGTGCCGTAATATGCAACTGTCTATTGTTTATACAGCGAGCCAGTAAGCAGGAGAATCTTTAAAAGATTCTCTACGTAAGCATACGTAAGCTTACGTAAGTATACGTACATAAACTTCCCCCCGGCGACTACACATACATTATAACATGCCGTTTGTATTTTGTCAAGACTTGTACTTTAGTTTGCATTGTGTTATAATACTCGCATGAATAAAGAATTTTGTTGTCTTGATAAACTAAACTTTTATGAGATGTGCAGTTACTGTTACAACGCGTACTTTACTGACCCAAATTTTGAAGCTCAACTATATGAGGACTACAAGTCCGAACCTAAAGTATCCTCAGCTAGTGCAAAGTGTGAGTGTGGAGGCAGTATTATTTCGGATGCAACACATAGCGCATGGTGTCCGCTATTCAAAGATGAAGACGGATACTACGGCACCGATTGACAAATCAAACCTGGTATGTTATAATACAAATATGAAAAACTTAATTGAAGCAATGCAAAGAGTATTAACTGAAACCGACCGCGTTAACTATCGTGACCGTCGAGCACACTATGCTAGCGGTAACCTCGCATGTTTACGCGACCAATTCTGGCAATGGAAGAAAGAACCTGAGACAAACCCAACGGACTTTACCGGCAGCATGAAGATGCTAGTAGGTAATGCTATCGAAGATGGGATTATTAAATCCATTCTTTCAAGGTTACATTTTGTCGGTTGGCATATCATTGGAACTCAAGTTCCAGTTGGTGGAAGCAATCCGAACTGGGATGGTTACCTCGACTTGTTAATGGCAAAGCAGACTGAATCAGGATGGGACAAGTTTGTTGTTGAAGTTAAGACCAAGTCTGGCTATGGTGCCGACTTGTTTTGGCAGAAACCTGAACCGTCACCAGAGTATATGACTCAGTTGGGTTTATACTTACGTGACTTACACTCTAAAGGAGTAACAGACCATGGACTCTTTCTCTTTATATTATTATCTGACGCTAACTTTGGTAAGCTTGTCACTATCAATAGTCACTATGAGCCAAAAAGCGACAGCATCATATGTAGCACCGCTGAGCGCAGTGATGGCAGCAGTTATAATGTTAACGCATCTCTTAACCTTGCGACCGCTCTTGAGCGTTGGCGCTTATTGGATAGCCACCTCGCTAACAATACTGTTCCCGCTGGTGAGTATCAGTATAAGTACCCACTTACGCAAGACCTTCTTAGAGAAATCCCAGACCCGAAGCTCAAAAAAATCGCGGAAGGCGGCTTGATATTTGGAGACTGGCAACCAGTTTATTCACGTTACAAAAACAAACAGTTGCTTATAGACGGCATTGTTCCTGAACGGACTGAAGAAGAGAAAGCTTTAGCTCGCGCAGAATACAAACGACGCCACCCTAGAAGCAAAATTTAAGGAGGACAGATGAACCAACAACCAAGAAAACCAGATGTAGGACTGGGTTATAAATCAAGCTACAAAGACAAGAACGGTACTCAGCAAACGTACCTTTCCGTAATGATTCGGGAAGAACAATTGCTTGAGTTGACGCCAGAGAATGGGGTATACAAGTTATCAATCTTTCCCAACTTAGGCGAGAAGAAAAACCCAAAGGCACCCGACTTCGTAGTAAAGGCAGCGCTTTCAAAAAAGCAACCAGCTACACAAGGGAGAGCTAATGTCGCAGCAGCAAGCACAAACACAAACAAGTTTCCTTTCTAATAGAAAGCTTGGTCTTGATGCCGAACGTTTCATGAGTAACATTACTCGAAAAGTTACAGGCGTTCAGACCGGGATTGAGAAGTTGGACAAACAGCTTCTCGGCTTGGCTGGATTCTTTGCAATCTTAGGAGAGCCAAAGGCTTGCAAGTCAACCTTTGCTATGCAACTTGCATTATACAACGCTAAGATTGGGAACCCAGTATTTTTTATTGATCAGGAAAACGGCAAGCAACGTCTGAGTGAACGCATCTTATGTAACTTGCACAACGAAACTTGGTCAAGCGTGCGACAAATGCAGGGGCTTGGAGAGAAGTATCAGGGACTCTCCAAGCTACCCCTGTATATGAGTTTCGGTAAGATAGAGATGACTGAGATTGAAGCAGCAGTCGATGAGATGCTGCGCTTGCATCCCGGAAAGCGTGGCTTGGTAATTGTTGATTCGCTACAGTCAGTAGCAAGAAACCTTGCTGACTTGCGGATGTCAGTTGACCAGTGGCTGCTAGACTTGGATGCAATGAAGTTAAAGTACGACGGTAACCTGTCGATTGGTATCATATGTGAGAAGCGTCGCGGTACCTACGGAGAGGCGTCGGTTGACGCAGCTAAAGAGTCGGGCCGCATCGAGTATAAGGTAGAGCAGCAGCTCGACATGCGCAACACTGGCGACCAAATTATTATTGAGTGTACGCTTAATCGTGACGGGCCACGCGGCATGAAGGTACCACTACGTAAGGCACTTAAAGATAATAACAACGAGCACACATTTACTTTTAAACTTGAAGCCGAACAAGGGATATTTGACTGATGGATATACTAGCACTTGACATTGAAACGACTGGGCTTAACCCTCGCACTGACCGCATTCACGGCGTTGGCTTTGCAAAACGTACAGGGCCAGAAGAAATCGTGAGCGGCTATGTAGATGTTAGCGACCAGAATCTTCGCAACTACTTAGCAAATCCAGACAACCATATTGTCGGACATAACATTCGCTTTGACTTAAAGTTTTTAATTAAAGCAGGACTTACAATTAATTGCCAGATATGGGATACAAAACTATTAGCGCAGCTTTGGGATGAAAATCAAACGCTTGGTCTAAAAGACTTGGCCGTTCGCTATCTATCGGAAGAGGCCATTGATAACAAACGAGAACTTGACCGTGCTGTTAGCCACATCGGCGGCAAGAGTGTTGCTGACCTTTGCTCCTTTGACTTAGATGATGAGGATGAAACTTACTACAAACTGATAGCCGAGTACTGCAAAGAAGACTGCGTTAATACGTTGCGATTGTGGGAGCTATTGATAGACTGGCACAAGAAACGTGCAGCCAAGATGGCCCGAGCCGGACATACCCACACCCCTCTATCCTATTACGTAGACGAGACAATGCCACTAGAGCGCGTGCTTATTAGCATGGAACTCTTTGGTATTCGCGTCGATAAAGACGCGTTAATCGATTACAGAGCAAAGCTTTTGTTAGAAAACAAACAACACATGGCACAGATGAGTTTACTTGCGGGTAAAGAAATCAATATAATAGAGGAGGGCTTATATGAAAAGGTCATCGCAACGAAGAAGTCGGATAAGGGTAAAGCAAACGTGCTCAAGAGGAGCGAAAAGTACAAGACAAAGTTTAACTGGCAAAGCAGTGAGCATTTGGCAGAACTTATCTTCTCACGTTTTGGGATTAATCCAAGGAGTGTTGACAAAACTGCAACCGGTAAACCATCAACTTCAGAAACTGCGCTCGATACTATTCACGCCGGTCTCGATCAAGACCATCTCCTCGCTCGTATCCTTACGTCGTACAAAGCGTGGAAGAAAAACATAAAACTTATCACAACTTATACCGGGGAAGACAAGGGGTTGCTAGCGCAGATAGAAGGGGAGCGTGTATACGCTGAATATCTGCAAGCTGGTAGGGGCAAGGAAGGGACGACGGGCGGTACCGTAACAGGCCGCCTGTCTTCCCGTAATCCCAACATGCAGAACTTGCCACGTGGCTCTGAGATTAAGCGGTTCTTTATTCCAGACCCAGGTCACGTATTCGTTTACTTTGACTACAGCCAGTTGGAGTTACGACTAGCTGCGCACTTGTCGCAAGACCCGTTGCTTATCCGTGCATACCAAGAAGGGTTAGACTTGCATGAGATAACTGCCGGTGCCATCGGTGCTGACCGGCAAGTAGGCAAAGCTACAAACTTTGCCATGATATACGACGCGTCTGCTTACCGCCTGTCTAGCATGATTGAGAAATCCGTTGACGATTGCCAAGTTATTATCAACGAATTCTTTAACTTATACAAGGGATACAAACGATACCTTAACAAGCAGCGCCGCTTTATTGAAGTTAATAGCTTAGTTGTTTCAGAGACTGGGCGCATACGACATTTGCCAGAAATACACACGCAGCCCACCAACTCTAAGGAGTGGAGGCACGCGTTAAAGCAGGGCTATAACTTTCCAATTCAAAGCTTAGGAGCGAGCATCACAAAGCGAGCAATGATTGAGTTAGCTAAGCGTGGGGTACAGATTGTAACGCAAGTGCATGATTCAGTTGTGCTTTCTCTACCCGAAAATAAACTTGACAAGGTAGCAGAGATACAGCATGTAGCTGAAAACATTTACCCAATTTCAGTCCCGTTAAAGGCTGATATAAAACTCTTGACTTCTTTATCGGAGTCAGATATAATTACAACAAAGGAGAAAAACGATGAGCAATGTAGCAACGATAGCAATAATCAAGCAGGCCGTAAAAGCAATGCATGATGCGGTAGTTGAAGAAGCACCAACAAATGAGCTATTTAATATACAGCTTGGTATTACATTGGCCCCGCAAGAGGGCCTCTCAGTTGAGCAAGTAAAGACGGCGCTTAGAAAATTTGAGGATGCCATTGGACATTTCCAAGGCGAATCGCAGGCAGCACTTACAATGGATATCGTAGGATATAACCCACACATCCGTAAGATTATTAGCAATGCCCAGGCTAAACTGGCTCCGCCTAAAAAAGATGAGGCCGAAGTAGTTAATGGCTAAGATATTATACATAGACCCAGCCAGCATCTCAACTGGCTGGGCTTTGTTTGAAAACGGCAAGTTAAAAAAGTCAGGTACAGTAGCAGTTGACAAACGGTTACCAGTATTTCTAAGGCTATACCATATTAGTAAAGCCTATAAAAAGTTGAGGTTATTTCCAGATGAAATACATATTGAACAGCTCGTTCGAAACACTCATATATACACTCACTGGTCTGTATCTGTTATTGCTCTTAGTTTGTTTCGTCGCAATGTTAAAGTGGACGCAGACATTCCTATCTCAAGCTGGCAAAAGTTTACAGAGTGGAAGGAAGCGCGTGCGCCGCTTCAAAGTTATAAACGGCGGGTTAGTTCAGAAGACGAACTCGCAGCTATCGGCATGGGACTCTGGCACACCGCCAGATTCTCCGGGGGCGGCGTAAGTAAGAAAGCGAGAAAATCATGAAACCTAAAGTTTTATTCTTTGACATAGAGACAGCGCCCAATTTAGCATATGTATGGGGTAAGTATGAGCAGGATGTTATTGCCTTTAAGTCCGAGTGGTATTTACTTTCGGTTGCTTATAAATGGCTGGGCGACAATGAAGTACACTGTCTAACAATTAAGGGTAAAAAGGGGGACGATAAAAAGTTAGCAAAGAAATTGCGCGACCTATTTGATAAGGCAGATGTTATAATCGCACACAATGGGGACGCGTTTGATATTAAGAAAGCCAGAGCGCGCTTCGTGTTTCACGGCCTTAAACCCCCCTCCCAGTTTGCAACGGTAGACACCTACAAGGTGGCGAAGCGATACTTTAACTTTAACAGTAACAAACTAAACGACCTAGGTTTATATTTAAACCTTGGCGAAAAAGTAAAGCACACCGGGTTTGACCTATGGCTTGGCTGTATGAGAGATGATAAAGCAAGCTGGAAATTACTTGAGCGCTATAACAAACAAGACGTATTACTTTTAGAAAAAGTATATAATACTTTACTGCCTTGGATGGAGCGCCATCCTAACATGGCGCTACTAACGGATAGAAAAGGCTGCTCAAAGTGTGGGAGTACACAGGTACATAAAGATGGCGTACGTGCTAATTCATCGACACTGCAACAACAATGGAGATGTAAATCATGCAAAGGCTACTACTTAACACGATTGCAACGATCCTAGTATTCTTTTGTTTACCCGCTTGTGGTAAAGCAAAAAAAGGTATTCATATACAAATGGAACCTGTTCGTTCGTATTTAACAACCCAAGCTGTCAATACTCTACAGAATGCAGCACAAAACCCTGCGCTGGATTACAGTTTAAAAGACCCATATATTGTAATTGAAGCTGTCAACAACGACGAGCTTTCCAGTTTTGGACCTGGAGTATTAGCTATTGCATCTGTTGGAGGATTCCCATGCAGAATTAGTATTGCCGAACGTACCTATACATTTCACCAAGATTGGTTAAATGCTGTTATTTGGCATGAGATTGGGCATTGCTTTGAAATGGATCATAGTACTGACGACAATGATATTATGTATAAGTATGCAAAACCTCTCAGTTTATTTTCTCAAGATTCACTTAATAAGTTTATAGGGAGGCTATATGAGGCGACGCACTAATGTAGTTTACTTCCGATTTTGGGACCATGCACATTGGTCTGGCAGTAGAGCAAAGCCAATACAATGCGAAGTAACCGGGGTTGTAATTGACGAGGACGACATTGCATACACCGTTGCCGTATGGATTTGCGATAGAAAGATAGATGAAAACGCTGAGCAGTTTGCGATTGTTAAAGGGGCAATTATAGAAATGAGACGCTTGCACGTTGGCCCTAAACTGAAGCTACTTAGGAGGAAACGAAAATGACACAGAAAGAACAGATTGCTCTAATCATTAAACGTATTAATATCCTAGACGAGCAGTTTAAGTACGCAAGGATTTTATTAGACAGGATTGAAGATCGGGTTATCGCTTTAGAAGAAGCAGTTAACTCGCCTTACCGCGAGGAGCGAGAGGTCGTTTTCGAGAGCGCTTGGAACCCAGACGGGGACGACGAGCCAGATGACGACGAAGGATAATGGCGCAGCTAATGCCTGCTAAGATGCCGGATAGATGCGCGCCAAAAGCAATGCCCCATACTAAACCAGTAACACTGTACCAAGTTAACAAGGCTTGTGTATAAACATGAAATGCTAAAGTCGCAAGACTTATTACTCGAATCCACTTGGTTTCATTTGCTATAGTTAAGGCAAAGGCGACAATACCAAACACTGCCCCACTGCTACCGATAACACCTTTTGCTGGCATAACAGAAAAGGAGTCAAGTAGACGTTGCCCTACTAAAGCAGCAAGCCCAGTGTAAAAGAAAAGTTTTAAGAACTTTTTTGCGTCGTTTAAACGGTATTCCGCGTAAAGCATGAAGGGTAAACCAAACATGAAGTTGCCCATCAGATGTCGAAAATTCCCGTGTGATACCATGTGTGTTAGAAGACGAACGAACCACATGATACTATCAGGTTTAGTGTAATAGAATGCTGTAACGGAAGGGTCAAAAAGAATAAGAGATACTACGCCTACTAAGAACAATGCAAGAGTTATCATTACGTGCCCCAGACTTTAAAAAGTATGCCAACTAGAATCGATACGCCGGATGAAATACCAGCAACGCGAATCTTTAGTCGGCTTACCTCTTCGCGCATTTGATGTAAATCTTTTTTAATCTCATGCATCTGACGTTCTGTCTCAATTGCATGGGCTTCAGATAGAGCTTCGATGACAGCAAGTCGTTTGTCTATGTTATGGAATAATCCTTCGAGATTCATTTGACGTCATCCTTTCTATCAATCAAATTGAAAAGCTTATCATCCCACTTCCAAGGTGTATACCTAGACAGAACTTTTAACGCTCCGATAAGCGTAAGAATAGTTTGGATAATAACCGGAAGATCTTCGCTAAAGAATTTGTACCAGTCCATTCGTAGTCCTTTTTAAATTGGCTGTAATCAAAAACAGGGCAGGTCTTGCCGGGGTTAAACTCGCGGTGACCATGTACCGTTGCCGCTGGATACTGCGGTTTTAGTTCTTCTAAAAGTTTTCTTAACGATTGAAACTGCTCTAGGGTAAAGCGGGTTAAGCCCGCTAAGCAAATGCCGATGCTAGCTTTGTTATGGCCTTCGCAGTGCGCCCCTACTTCCTCCAACCCCCGCCCCTTCTCAACCTGACCATCGTGCCTGATAAAGTAATGGTAGCCTATTTTATTAAAGCCTCTAGCTTTATGCCACCGGTCAATCATTGCAGCGTCTTGCATTGGTATATCGCTAGCCGAGCAATGAAGAATTATTTTATCTACGCTTCTTGCCACTTAGAAGTCTCTCAGTTTCTTCAAAGTTTTTAAATAGGAAGTCTGGTATATCTTCCACTTCCTGTACGAATTTGCGTTTAGGTAAACGCTCAATCTGTTTGTATATACCAACTACTGGTAACGCTCCAGTTGTAGTAAGCGGCAATAACGGAGCGGGCCTAACTTCGGTTGAGACTAACCCTGCTACAGAATCAATAGGATTAAGTCCAGGAACTGTAACGCCCTTGCCAGTTAATAGCTTCGAACCTCCAGCTAGTACGCTTGCTAAGGCAAGCGGCTTAATAATCTGTGCAGCAACGCTACTAACTCGGCCTTCTTGTAATGCCGTTGCCATTTGATTTGCAATACCACGAGAAAAAGTAGTAAACATTATTCTACGTAGTAAGTCATTGCGTAATACTTTAGGCTTATCAGCAATATTGTAAACCATGTTAGCTTGATTAGTTATAATAACTGCAAATGCATCACGAGCTGATTCAAGACCACCTTGTTGGAATGCTGTCCGTACAAAGTTTCGTTGCGATTCATTAAGATGTTTAAAAGCTATTTGCTCTAGCCCAGCAGTCTGACCTTTAGTCCACGCTTCATCAAATAACAAGTCGGCAGCTTTGATCCCGATGATACGGTTCTTACGTTCCATGCTACCCATGGTTGCTTCGGCTATCTTCTTAGCTGGCTTATTTAAAGTTTGTATTAACTTTGGAATACTAGCAGTAGTCTGTGGACCCGCAAACCCATCAATAACTTCAAGGTCATTTGCAAGAGAGGCAGATAATAGGCGGTCTAATCGCGGTCGCTCACTTAAAGGGGCGCGAGTAAAGCGCGCCTGCTCTACACGTCTAAATCCTACTAGAGGGGTTAGGGTAGCTTCGGGTTGCATAGCCTGTAGCATCCACACGCGGGGATTAATACCGGCAAGGTTAACCGCTGCCGATTCTTGCAGAGCGTTTAGTAATTGGTTCATGCCTTCGTATTGTTGCAACTCGTTAAGTTCAGAATTCTTTAAAGCTTGCTTTATATATGGCAAAGCATCTTCAAACGTATTTGCAATAAACGCGCGCTTAAACTCGTCCACGTTTTTAAGATTAAATACATCTACTACGTAATCTTCAAGATTACTTGCAGCAGTATTCTGCCCCATCATTCGAAGCATGGTTACCTGATCATATGCATCTTTTAGGACAGGCCGAGCAAACTTGCTACGTGCTAAGTTCTTAGTATAACGCAATGCTATCTTATCAAAGTCAGTCTCAGTTACTCCCGGTACAAGTTCACCAACTTTACGTACCTGCTCAAAAGCAGGGGCACTAATAGACCGAACACCAGTCTTAGCAGCACTTGCATCGTCTGCAATAGTTGCCATGATAGGGATATATCGTTGACGATATTCTAAACCCATTTCACCGGCAGTATCATTTAACCATTGACGTAATTGAATAAAACTTTGCTGTGCTTCAGGAGTAGGGGCGGGTATTGCAGGGTCCCATGCCGGTATACGAGTACCGGGTATGTCTAAGCCCGCCGTTGTAAATCTAACTGTGTTCTCTGGACCGAGACCTTTTGCAGGTACTGACACCGTTTCAAAGTATTGCAATACACGAGTAATTTCTTGGTTAGAATAACCAAGTTTCTTTAGGTTTTCTACAGCAGGTTGAATTGTTTTAAGTTGACGGGCAGTATAATTCTGCATTGATGGTATTGCTTGCGTAGCCTTTAATGCAGTCTCTCCAGTACGTATTCCAAGCTTTCGTTGAATACTGTTCATTGCATTGGTCGCGTTGAGCCACATGTTTGCAACTTTAGGTGGAACTACCCATTGTGTTTTGGGCACAAAACCTTGTAGTTTTAGTGTATCTTCAAAGACTAAGTTAGTAAGTGGAGCTACTTGTGATTCTGGTATAATCTTTAGTTTAGCAAGTTGTGTAACTTTCTGCGCTTGCTCTCGTGCAAGGTCAACTGCTAAAGTGGGTGACCAAGTTCTTGCAGTTACTTTACTGGGTATTGTCTGGTAAGTAAATGTCAGATTATCTTTAAAATCTTGTAATCGTTTTAGGTATTCATCAGCTTCTGCAAACTTGTCTGCCGTTGCATCTACCGATTCTTGTCCAATAAGTTTTGAATATTTTTTACGTTGCTTAAGCCAATAATCTGCCTGTGCAGCCCAGTCATCACTAACTTTATTAAGTTCAACTTTTTGTTGCAATTCTAGGTTAGCTCTTTTTTCGCCTAACTTTTGGCGCATCTCAACAAGCTTAGCTTTTTTAATATCGTCTGATGTCCCAAGATAAATAGTACGGTAATCGTTTTGTAATCCAACTGTATCATCTAATTGCTTCTGTAATTTATCTAATTGATTTTGTTTCTTTGTGTTAAATGCAAGGCGCTGAGCATCGATCTCTGATGGCTGATCAATTCTAAACAATTCATTCGCTTGTTCTAGTGCAAGTGTTCTCTCTTTTTGTTTTGCAGCTAACTGTTTTTTAGCATTAACAGTACCACGTTTACCACCAAGCTCTTTAATTTGATTTTCAAGTGTGGCAATCTCTGAGTCAATCCTACTAATATCACCCTCAACTTTACCAGTTGGAGGGGTATACTGAAACTCGGCCTTTTGTATTTCAGCAAGGCGCTCTTGCAAATCAAGCCGCTTAGCATCAAGGCGACTCATTTGTGTATTGATGGCATCCATGTTACCTAGATCAAGCTGTGCCGCTTGCTCTAATTCGTCGTCAATATTCCTAATCTTACTGTTAATCTGGTCGTCAACGCGAGCAGCCCTCATGACTAGACGATCTTCTGCTTGCTTTTGTTTACTGACTACACGTTTAAGTTTAGTAACCTTATCATCAATGACTTCTTTAACAGGACGGCCATCGACTTCAATTGGCAACTGTCCTACTTGCTTAAATGCTCGGGTGTTCTCAATGTCAATTAACTCATCAATGCCACGACGAGCTAAAGTTCGAGCTTCATCGGCAGCTTTTGCAGCAGCATTCATCGCCGGTTCTTCTAACGCCAACAACCCCCCTCCTACCACGACGCCAGTTTCAGCAAGATTCTTAGGCTCGAATGTAACTGTGCCAGCTAACGGCTCTGGAAGTCTGGAAGCTAGTTCTTCTCGTAGAGAAGCTACTTTAAGTCCAGCTTTTTCTACTTCACGTATAGCAGGAATTTGCTTTTGAAATTCTTCTTGCGCTTGTAGTACACCTAATGGGAGTCCAGCAATACCAGAAACAAACGCCTGGTTAAAACGATTAGATTGGTCTTTTAAGACTTGCAATTGCTCTGACGCACTAGGGGCTTGTATTTTTCTAGCTGCCTCAGCAGCTTGGACATCCACTGGTTGCACTGAAATTTGCGATGGGAACTGTGCAGGAGCAGAAGCTTCATCATAAAGCTTCTTTGCAGCGGTACTTATAGCAGAATCGTCCATTGAATCTGGAAATTCTACTTGACCTACGCTTGGGATGTCAATAACTTTTGGCATGTTATTCTAATTGTCCAGTTGCTGGGTTGAATTTACGTACTCCGGTTGGCGCTTGTGCTGGTTGTGCTTGCTTTTGTGGAGTACCAAAACCAAAGAATGCTTTTATTTGGTCGGCAAACTCTGGAGTTTTAGGTAACCTAGGACTTTTTAAAAGTTGCTCCATAAATTTATCTTGGGCTTCCGGATTGGAAGGTAAGCTAATACCCCTGTCACGCAAATACCCTAAAGCCTTTGATGAAAACTCAGGGTCATTTGGGTCAAGAATCTTGAGATCAATTGCAGTTCTAAGTAAATTACCGGGTTCGGCTTGTGCTTTTGTTTGTTCTTTACGTGCCAGGGTTTTTTCAGCAGTCGCCTCTCTGCGAGAAAGGGCTTCCCGTTGGCGTCCAGTAATAGCTTCCTGTGCTTTTTGAGTTCTAGCTTCAGTTTCTTGAGCTATAACTAGAGAACGATAAGCTTCAGCCGCAGCATTTGGATTAAAAGAAGCAATCGTAGATAATGTTTTTTGATACTCTGGTTTTAATGAACTTTCTTTTAGAGCATTTCTAAAATCTTGTATTGCAGGCTGCCCTTTTAGTATTTTTAATGCTTCTGGCTGTCCTAATGCGGCTTGCCGGTAAGCAGCGACTTCAGGTAAAGCCTGTAACGTTTGTAGTAACCCACTACCAATTGTCTTACCTACTGCTCCAAGCCCTGAACCAATAGCACTTAGAACGTCAAGTAAGCCCTGACCTCCACCGCCCGGTTGTTGTCCAGTAAGTTGTTGCATTTCTGGAGACATAGGTTCTTTAGCATAATCCAATAGACTTTGATAATCTTTAGCCATGATACCCTCTTACTTTAATAAACCGCCTGAACGACCTTTCATACCGGCTTGTTGCACTTGTTCCCCTAAAGCCTGACCAACACCTAGTAAGTTAGATAGCAACTGTTGTTGCGCCCCTAAACCAGTGCCTGCAAGTTGTGAAACTGCTTGTTCTCTACCAAGTAAGGCACGATTTGCGGCGTCAACTTGGGCTTGTTGCTGCTGGGCTTGAGCTAATTCTCTTGCTTGCTGTTGTTGGAATGCTTGAAATAGTGCAGGATTTTGTGCTAGTCTGGCTTGCATTCCTGCCTGTGCCCCCAGGATCTGTCCTACTGGACCTCTAAATTGTTGAGCCAATTGTCGTTGCTGTGCTCCTACTTGCTGTCCAATGCCTTGGGTTGCCTGTGCAGCTAACGCACGAGTCATTACATCAGGGGCTTGCGCAAATTGAAATTCAGCACTTGGCAGTCGCATTCCTTGTTGAATAGCTTCGCGAGAAGCTTGCAATTGCGATAGCAAGCCTTGAGTTCCCGTTTGTAATCCACCACGGGCTTGCTGAATTGCAGCTAGGTCTTCTGGCCTAAATTGAGTAAATGATCGTTGGTTTTGTTGCTGAGAACTTTTAGTTCCAAAAAGCCCTTGAGCTAAGCCAAGACCCGAACCAACCCCTCCACTAATAGCAGACATTGTAGCTGGGTCGGCTAAGATTGCATCAGTATGCCCTAGCAATTTGCTAAGCTTATATAATATTATTAATGCCCCTAAAGATAAGGTAGCTTTGACTAAATTACGCATTATTGTTTTCCCCCAAGATTTTGAAATTCTTTTGATATCTGATTCCAGTTAACCCCTGACCGTAAAAAGTCAAGTAAATTCATTGGTGCTTGTTGTTGCATTTGTTGCTGTGCTTGCGGTGGCTGACCAAATACTTGCCGAGTGGCTTGTTGTATTTGTGACGGCGGAACGCCTTGTTGTTGTGCCTGTTGAAATGCCTGACCTAGCAATTGACTAGCAGTAGGCTGCGTAAAAAGACTAGCCATTAGTAGCCTCCTAAGTTACGAAGTAACGATAAAAGGTCGACAGCTTGCAAAGACCCTGCCTGTCTCGGCGGTTGCAATTGCATCATAGGCAGCATAGCCTGCTGTCCACTTAAAGGGTTTATAGCTTTTGATGCATCCGTAACTCCAGACAAACCTTTGCTAAGCGCAGTAAAAGATGACGGCGCTTGACCTAACATACTGGCGTATTCAGCCCCGCTTGCAACTGGACCAATACCCCTCGTATTAGGTAGACTCGTATAGTCTGAAATGTTACTGCCTACTGGCCCTGCTGAACTAAAGATGCTAGCCATTCATCCCTCCGTAAAGCATATAAATGCTCGTCAACCAATTTGCCACGGTGCAGTGAGGATTCTTTAAATACCCCCTCTAACTTGAAACCGTAAGCCATAAAGCGCTCTTGCAGCTTTTTTCTATGAGATAGGACCACTGTCACTATCTTATTCATGAGAAGTTTATCAAATGCCAAGTCGACCATATAGTCTAGCACTTGTCTACTTTCTGCCATAGTATGCCCTGTTATTAGCATACCGCCTACTTTAAACACTTTAGCAAATGGATCTTCTACACCCATTGATGCAAGCCCCAGTTCACGTCCATCCTTCATAACCATATAGTAGTTTGCAAATGTACTTTCTACTAAGCCTGGATGCGACCACTCACACGCAGGAGGAGTTCTTCGAAAGAACTCGTCGTACCTTTCATCGTGAGCCCACTCGGTTAAGAGGGGTAGGTCTTGTGATGTTACACGTCGAAAATGCATGTTATCGGTATTCTATTACTTTTACTCTCAGATTTTGTTGTATTCTAAGCACTGAGCCAGAGGTTACGTATTCCACCTGTAAACTGTAAGTACCCGCTGCAACGCAATCAAAGATATAGCTAGCACTTGTTAAAATGTTTATGCCTGTCCCATAGTAGTATTGAACGCTGTATCCTCCTGGACCTGTTAAGCTA